>Ga0208191_1000924_pt1 | contig 16684 bp, 14 predicted proteins | sample June2015DPH_13_5_FD_184709 | JGI IMG/M metagenome (GOLD analysis project Ga0208191, IMG submission 184709) | Peatland microbial communities from SPRUCE experiment site at the Marcell Experimental Forest, Minnesota, USA - June2015DPH_13_40... | ecosystem: Environmental > Terrestrial > Soil >... | reverse complement strand
CGTAACTATCTGGGTATACGAGGAAATAAGGAGGTAAGATTTTGATTCTGGAAGGACTGCGGTCGTCGGGACGGCTGGATCAATGCAAGCGGGCGGACTACCATCCACGCGAAGCGTTTAGTTCATGGTCTGGATATTAGAACTTTTCAGCTTCTAGCCCGTATGATAGCTCTTGTCTAGAGCTTGCTATGGCAGCTTAAATAATAACAGCATAAAGGCTAAATGGCTTCTTGTTCCTTTCAGCGTCGCTGCAGTGCGTCCTCAAGCTTGCTGGCCAATGCCTGGTCTGAGATTCCTTGTAACTGCTTTACCAGTTCGGGACGAGATGCAGGGAATATACCTGCTTCCAGGAGACGTGCACGCGCCAGATGGGTCAGCATGGTAATGAACATTTCATTGGCGGCATCGATATCACCCACCGCGGAAAGGTCAAGATAGAGCTGCTCTGCTTTGGTAGCGCGAGCCCTGGCTTCATCTATTGAAGGAAACTTCAGGCGATTTACCCAACGCGATCTAAGTTTAGTCCAGTAATGATTTCGTTCATAGACTACACATCCTAATTTGATCGCCCACCCCAGAAGTTCATGGCCTTCAGACAATAATTTCGAGATCGATTTCCGATCATATGCGAGAATATCAACATCCATGGGAGGTCTGTTAAACGTTGGTCTTTCGTTCGAATAAATAACAATAAAATCAATATCCCCTGTTTGAGAAACCGTTCGACTCGCCGATCCAACTAAGATGATAGCCTCAATATTAGGGTGTTTTGTCGCGGATTCAACAAATCCTTCAGACCATGTGCGTGCTTGTTTGCTCGGCCATTTTCGCACACATTCAAGATTCGGGAGATCTCCCGAACCTACTATTTTTTGAACCGATGCTTTCATCTTTAATGAGTACCTATCTTTATAAATTTATAAAATTTTCTCCCCACCTCCTTGGAGAAACTTATCAAGCCGGTCTTTGTAAACCCGCCAGCGTCCACCTACTTTGATGGCAAGAGGTTTACCATCTACGCGGTAGTGTTTTATCCAATTTAAAAATGTAAGTCTATTTATCCCACCAGCATATTCCAGAATTTCTTCATTTAACCATACTACATTATTTTCCTCAATGGGTTTTTGAGGAGTAGATTCCACAGGCTTTACGATGATCGGTTTCGGGGGCTTAGATTTGCCAACAAGTAATTCGACAGCTTCGACGTAGGTTTCAATTTTTCTTGCTAAATCTTCGGCATTAAATGTTGGAGATGAGACACCCCCATAGGCAGCTGCTTTCCTCGCGGCATTAAGATCCCAAAGCAGGTCATAGATATCTGGTAAACCTTGCTCTTTTGATAATCTCTCTGCGGCCTCAGCCTTTTCTCTATGAATTGGTTTTACTTTATACCCAAGGGATTTTGCCGCGGCCATTATAGCTGCTTCCAGGCATAAGAATCCATAAATGGATAAATCTGTCCAATCTGTGGGTTCATCCCAGGCATCCTGTACCCGTCCCAAATGATTGCGGGCAAGATCGAGGAAGTCCTTCGCAGCTTGCTGATCCATTAATTCCCCATACTTGACCAGTTTTCGGTTCAGATAACCATCGCCAAAATGCTAGATGGCCAAATAAGCAGATCAAGCCGCCTGGTGGGTCCGCTTCTTCAGGCGGTTGGCCTTCTTGCGCAGGATGTCGATCTGTTTGCGGGAGGCGCCCGCGGCAATGGCCTCCAGCTTCTTGACCCGGAGCTTCCGGGCCTTCTCCTTCAAATCCCGCACGCTCACCTTTTCCACGGCTTTCCCTTCTTCCTTGATGCCCTTCACCTTTTTGATGGCGCTGAGCAGCTCTTCTTTGTTCATGCCGTGGACGCCGATGATCTCCCCCAATTCCAGGGCGTATTTGCGCATCTCCGTGGCGGTCATCTTATCCAGGGGCTTTTCTTTCTTCTCTTTGCGTTCCTTTGGGGCCATGTTTCCTCTCCCGGTTATAGTTCAAGGTTCCAGGTTCAAAATTCAAAGTTCAAGGTTATAAAGATCAACGTCATTTCCAGGGGGGAGACGGGATAATCCCGCCCCCCACGGGTATTCTTATGAGCCTGCCGCTAAAGGGGCGCACCACGCGGTGCGCCAATATTCCCCCTAAATTTAACTAAAATCCCCGCATTCCTCAAGCCCAAAAGGTTACTGACGAGAGCGAACCGGGATGACACCGTGAAAACTCCTGAACAGGATCGTATACAGTCTGGCATAGCCATGATAATCGGCGGCCACAGGCCGCCCTCTAACATCCCGTCTTCCTGGCCGCTCCTGGGGCGGGCACAGCCCGCCGCCTTAACCGCGCTCCCCTCACCTGACCCACTCCCTTCTTGGGGGAGAGGAGATAAGGAAAGAACCCCGCTAATGCCGCCGCGGCGCCCAGGGTGAGCACTAGTTGCCTAACGTCCCCGGCACTTTGTTCTTAACGAAAACCGCAAACCATCTATTCTTCCTTTTTCTCCATCTTTTCCGCCAGCTTGATGAAGGGCTTTATCAGGTCGATGGGGATGGGGAACAGGGTGGTGGAGTTTTTCTCGGCGGCGATCTCCCGCAGGGTCTGGAGATAGCGCAGTTGCAGGGACATGGGCTCGGTGGCCAGCACCCGGGCGGCGTCGGCCATCTTGGCGGCCGCCTGGAATTCGCCCTCGGCGTTGATCACCTTGGCCCGCCGCTCCCGTTCCGCCTCCGCCTGCTTGGCGATGGACCGCTGCATTTCCACCGGCAGGTCGATGGAGCGCACCTCCACCAATGTCACCTTGATGCCCCAGGGCTCGGTTTGCTTATCCAGAATCACGGCCAACTGGGTGTTGACCTTCTCCCGTTCGGCCAGCAAGTCGTCCAGCTCCATCTGACCGCAGACGCTCCTCAAAGTGGTCTGGGCCAGCAACTGGGTGGCCGACCAATAATCCCGCACCTCGATGATGGCCTTCATGGCGTCGATGACTCGGAAATAGACCACCGCGTTCACCTTTACCGAGACGTTGTCCCGGGTGATGACGTCCTGGGACGGGACCTCATAGGTCGCCAATTGCAGGTTGACCTTGACCAGCCGGTCCACCATGGGAATGATGATGATGAGGCCCGGCCCCTTGGCCCATTGGAGGGACCGGCCCAGGCGGAAGATCACCCCTCGTTCGTATTCGTTCAGGATCTTGATGGCACTCATGAGAAACAGGAACACCAGTGCGATGAGCACTAAACCATAACTCCCCATAGCCGCCTCCTTAAGATTTTTGCGTTACCCGGCGCACCCGGAGTTTCAAGTCCCGGACCGCCAGCACTTCAACTGGTTCCTGGGGGGCGATGGGCTCGTGGCTCACCGCCTGCCAGTTTTCGCCGTGGACGAAGACTCGTCCTTCGGGAGCCAGGGAGGTCACGGCCACCCCCCGTTCACCCACCAGGCCCTCGGCCCCGCTAACAACACGCCCCCTGTGGCTGCGGAAAACGATGCCCGCCACTGCGATGAAAAAGAGGGACACGGTGAAGACCATGGGGAGCAGCAGTCCCCAGGAGACTCCCATACCGCCGCCGCCCTTCTCCCGGAACAGCATGATAGCCCCCAATAATAGCGCCGCCACCCCCGCCAGGGAGAGCATCCCGTAACTGCTGACCTTGAACTCCAGAATGAAGAAGACGAAGGCCAGCAGGATCAGGAGGACGCCGATGTAATTGACGGGCAGGGCCTGAAAGGCGAACAAGGCCAGCAACAGGCAGGTGGCGCCGATCACCCCCGGCAACACCACCCCCGGGTGTGCCAGCTCAAAGTAGATGCCGGCCAGGCCGATCATCATCAGGATGAAGGCAATGTTGGGGTCGGCGATGTGCTCCAGGATGCGGTAGTGCAAGGTCTCGGGGATTTCCTTAAGCGGCGCCCCTGCGGTTTGCAGAACCTGCGGTTTGCCCCGCACCAGCACCCGCCGGCCGTTGAGTTTGGCCAGCAGATCGTCCAGGTTGTCGGCCCGCAGGTCCACGACCTTGAGTTTCAGGGCTTCGGAGGCCGGGATGGAGACGCTCTGGCGGATGGCCTTCTCCATCCAGTCCGGGTTGCGGCCGTGTTCCTCGGCCAGGGCCCGCCCGTAGGCCACAAAATCGTTGAGCACCTTCCTTTCCGTGGTCTGGTCCATCTTGCCGCCCATACCGATGGACACGGGGTGGGCCGCGCCGATATTGGTGCCCGGGGCCATGGCGGCCACGTGCGCCGCCTGGGTGATGAAGACCCCGGCGGAGGCGGCCCGGGCCCCGCTGGGAGAGACAAAGACGATCACCGGCACCCTGGCGTTGGAGATGGCCTGGACGATTTGCCGCATGGAGCTATCCAGCCCCCCCGGGGTGTCCAACTGCACCACCAGGGCTTCGGCCTGCTGCTTCTCCGCCTCATTGATGCCTGCCAGGATGAATTCCGCCAGGCCGGGGTTCACGGAACCCACCGCGGCCAGATAGTAAACGGGCCGGGGGGCGGCCCGGCAAACCGCGGCCGCGAACAGCAGGGTGAGTATAATGAGTGCAAAAATCCCTGAGCAGCGTTTCATCTTAATAGCCTTCAGCGGTCAGCTTTCAGCTTTCAGCTAAAAACTAAACCTGTTAATGGTGCTATATATGGCTTTGCGAAAAGTAAAACCTTGTCACTCGTTCCCAAGTTGTACCTGGGAACGAAAATGCTTGCCAAGCTTAGCTTGGCGGATAAAGGGGCGTTCCCAAACTCAGCTTGGGAACGAGAAGAAACCGCTTCTTTTTACATACCTTTGGTCTTTTGCCTTAGCTGATCGCTGATAGCTGACAGCTGACAGCTAATAGCTAATCTTGTTCATGTTCCGCCAGATACTCCATCACCCGTTGCATGTCCTCCCAGGTCTTTTGGCGCTCCCGGGGAAACCTGAGGAGATAGGAGGGGTGGAAGGTGGGCATCACCAGGATGTGGTCGTAGCGCTGCCAGCGACCCCGCAGGCGGGTCAGGGGTTCTTTGGAGCCCAGCAGGGCGTGGGTGGCCACCTTTCCCAAGGTGACGATCACCTGAGGCCGGATGGCCTTAATCTGCTTGAGCAGATAGGGCAGGCAGGCCTCGATTTCGTCGGGCTGCGGGTCCCGGTTCCCCGGGGGGCGGCTCTTGACCACGTTGGCGATGTACACCTCCTCCCGGTCCAATCCCAGCTTGTGCAGCAGGTTGTTGAGGATTTGCCCGGCCGGCCCCACAAAAGGCCGCCCCTCCAGGTCTTCCTCCGCCCCGGGGGCCTCGCCGATGAACATCATGCGGGCGTTGGGCGAACCCTCCCCGAAGACCAGGTTCTTGGCCCCGGCGTAGAGCTTGCAGCGCCGGCAGCGCCCCATCTCTTGCCGGATTTCCTCCAGGGTTACACCCCTCTCGGCCGCCGCCTCGCTGGCGGCAGGCGGCGCCGCGGGCGGCTCCTGGGGCAGGCCTCGCCAGCCCAGACGCCGCTGATAGCGGAGCCACTCCGTCAGGTGCTCCGCCAGGGCCAGCAATTCCTCCGCCGGGTCCTCAGGCATCCCCCCCCCTTACCTCCTCTCCGCCACTGGTCGAAAGCAGCTTCGCCACCTGGTCCAGAAGGCGTTCCGCCACCTCTTCCTTGCTAAGCAAGGGCAGCCGCAGCGGCTCACCTTCACGGCGCAAGATGGTAACCTGGTTGGTGTCCACCGCGAAGCCGGAGTCGGTCCGGGTAACGTCGTTGGCCGCGATGAGGTCCAGGTTTTTCTCCTTGAGCTTTTTCAGGGCTTCGGCCTCCAGATCGTGGCTCTCCGCCGCGAACCCCACCATCACCTGCCGGGTTTTGAGCCGGCTCATCTCTCGCAGGATGTCCGGATTTTGCACCAACTCCATCTGCGTGGCGCACTTCCCCCGTTTGAGCTTGCGCCCCTCGAGGGCCCGCGGCCGATAGTCGCCCACTGCCGCAGCCATCAGCAACGCCTCCGCCGCGACAAACCTTTCCTGCACCGCGTCCAGCATCTCCCAGGCCGACCTGACCCAGAGCCGTTCCACTCCGTAGGGCGCCGGCAGGGCGCTGGGACCGCTGATCAAGCACACCTTGGCCCCCCGGCGCCAGGCCACTTTCGCCAGGGCATAACCCATCTTGCCGCTGGAGCGGTTGCTGAGGAAGCGTACCGGGTCCAGGTCTTCGTGAGTCGGCCCGGCAGTCACCAGCAGCCGCCGGCCGGTGAAATCCTGGCGGCTTAACAAGCGGGCGCCGGCCTCCACAATCTCCTCCGGCTCCGGCAGCCGGCCCAAGCCCACGGCGCCGCAGGCCAACTCGCCGCTGGCGGGCTCCATCACCTGCAGACCCCGGGCCCGGAGACGGCCCAGATTCTCCTGAACCACCGGCGAGCCCCACATGGCGACGTTCATGGCCGGGCACAGCAGCACCGGCCTGGTGGCCGCCAGCATGACGGTGGTCAGCAGGTCGTCGCCGATCCCCGCCGCCAGCTTACCGATGAGATTGGCAGTGGCCGGGGCCAGGATGATGGCGTCCACCTCCTGCCCCAGGGAGACGTGTTCCAAAGGCTCCACCGCCCCAGGCCCGAACATGGCCGCCGCCACCGGCTCGCCGGTCAGCGCCTGGAAGGTCAGGGGCGCCACGAATTCCCGGGCCGCCGCGGTCATCACCACCTTGACCCGGGCCCCGGCGCAGATCAAGCGCCGGGCCAGCTCCGCCGCCTTGTAAGCGGCAATGCCGCCGGAAACCCCCAGTAAGATGCGCTTGCCGGTATAGATCATAGGCATTGGCCTTTTGGGGGAGGGGGCTAAGGGCAAAAGCCCTTACCCCCTCCCCCCAAACACCTCCTCAAAAAAACGGGTTATACTTCCGTTCCTGGCCCACGGTGGTGACGGGGCCGTGGCCCGGGTACACCGCGTATCGGTCTCCCAGGGGAAAGATCTTGGTGCGCACCGCCTGGATCAGGTTATCGAAGGAACCGCCGGGGAAGTCGGTGCGCCCGATGGAGCCGGCAAACAGCAAGTCCCCCACGTACACGTAAGGGAACCCTTCCAGGACCAGGCTGATGCTCCCCGGGGTATGCCCCGGGGTGTACAGGACCTTCAGCCGGTAGGGTCCGAAACTGATAAGATCGTCCTCTTTCAGCAGCAGGTCCGCCTGGGACACGCGCGCGCGGTTGCCGGTGAAGAACATGGCCTCCGCCGAAGGTTGGCTCAGCATCTGGGCGTCCGCCTCGTGGATGGCGATCTTGGCCCCGGTGGCCTCCTTCAAGGGCTGGTTGGCGTCCACGTGGTCGAAATGGCCATGGGTGTCGATAATATATTTAAGATTGAGTTCTGCGTACTTCAAGGCCTCCAGGATTTTATCCTCGTCGCCCCCCGGGTCGATGACCACCGCCTCTTTGGTCTCCTCATCCCCCAGGATATAGCAGTTGACCTCCAGCAATCCCACCATCAGGCCTTTTTGAATCATGGAGCCTCCATTATCAAGTCAATAATAACAGGTCCACCCCTAGAGGTTCAGAAAAAACTTCACTCCCTGGAGCCCGAAATAGCCCCCGAAGCCCACCAGAAAGACGCCGCAGCACGCCAGGAAGCCGCGGTAGAGGCCGTCGGAGAGGAAGCGCCGCCCCTGGGCCACCGCCCCGGACACCAGGGTGTACCAGGTGAAGTCCGCCAGGACGTGCCCCAGGTAGAAGAGGGACACCCCGGCAAATCCGTAATTTCTGGAGAACATCACGTAGCCCAGGCCGATGGTGAGCCACCAGATGAGCCAGTAAGGGTTGGCGGCGCTCATCAGCACCCCGGCCAGCACCGGGTGCAGGCCAGAGCCCTTGCCGGCCACCAACTCCAGGCGTCCCCGGCGGGAGGCCTTCAGGGTCAGGAGACCCATCCAGCCCAACAGGACTGCCCCCAGCACGCCCACCACCCCCAGGATCGGGGGCTGATTCAGCCAGGTTCCCAGACCCAGCAATAATAGCAAGACCAGGGCCGCCTCCAGCAAGGCGTGGCCCACGATGATCAGGGGGCCGGCCCAGAAGCCGCGGCGGGCCGACTCGCCCACCGTCACCGTGAGCAGCGGCCCCGGCATCATGGCCCCGGACAGGGCCACGATAAAGGAAGTGGCAGCCACTCCTGCCAGCACCCAGGGATTCATGATTTTCCTTTTCTTCCCCTCAAAGCGCAAGTATAATCATGCTACCATAGCAGAGGCCGTAAACCAAGGTAAAATCAAGGGGATGGCCGGCACGTGGCGCTCTTGGCGCCTTTGCGTGAGGTAATTCTCACGCCCAGACCCCAAGGCATAAAGAAGCCAGCAAATCCTGGTCCTCATGAAAAATCCTCCTCTCCGGAAAAAGACCCGCACCAGCGCCTTCGGGGCCCCGGGGCGCATCTCCCACGATTCCTCGTCCTTTTACGCCAGCAGATTATATGAGCACCTCCCCGGGACACAAGAGATGCCCCAGGTGGAGAACCTTATCCCGGAGGAGCGCCTGAATCGAATTTGGTGTAAGTCTTCCGAAGACATGGCGGAACTGCCGGATAACAGCGTCCATCTGATGGTTACTTCCCCACCTTACAATGTTGGCAAAGAATATGATGAGAATCTCACACTAGATGAATATCTCAAATTTCTGAACAACGTTTGGAGTGAGGTCGATCGCGTTTTAGTCCCCGGAGGTCGCGCTTGCGTTAACATTGCTAACTTGGGACGCAAGCCCTATATTCCCTTACACGCTTATATTATTCAAGGAATGGTGAAAATAGGTTTTCTGATGCGCGGGGAAATCATTTGGAATAAAGCGTCAAGTGCCTCCCCATCCACTGCTTGGGGAAGCTGGTGCACTTCCGCAAACCCAACTCTTCGAGATATACATGAATATATTTTGATTTTTTCAAAAGGAACCTTCGCGCGCAAAAACCCTTCTAAGCGAAAACCCACTATTTCCAAAGAGGAATTTCTAGAATTGACTAAGAGCGTGTGGACCTTCCCTGCCATTTCAGCAAAGAAAGTTGGGCATCCAGCACCCTTTCCGGTGGAATTGCCTTATCGACTAATACAACTATACACTTTTGACGGTGAAGTAGTGCTGGACCCCTTTATGGGAAGCGGTCAGGCGGCCATAGCCGCTATTCAGACAAATCGCCATTACGTTGGATATGAGACCGATGAAAATTATTCCAGTTTAGCTAATAAAAGAATCAACCAATTTCTTTTAGAGCATAAAAATCAGGGGGTTTTAGACCTGGTAATCTCAACATAACAGGGCAAGGTCTAGGGCCGCATGGAAATCCAGCTGAAGCAGGGCGGCGGGAAAACCGTCTTCTTTGACCTCAGCGAGTTTTTCCCAAGGCTGTAATCATGGATAAAATCGTCATTGAAGGCGGGCTTCCCCTTCAGGGAGAAGTGCAGATCAGCGGGGCCAAGAACGCCGCCCTGCCCATCCTGGCCGCCACCCTGCTGGCCCCGGGGCAGCACCGGCTCTCCAACGTCCCGCCCCTGGCCGACATCCGCACCTGCAAAAAACTCCTGGGCAGCCTGGGGGTGCAGTTTCGGGAAGTGGCCGCGCCTGAGGGCGGGAGCCAGGAATCGACTCCGGATAAAGGAAACCTCGCCGGTTCTCCCTTACAAAAAATACCAAAAGTCCTCATCGCCGACACTCAAGAGCTCACGGGCTACGAGGCCCCCTACGAGTTGGTTAAGACCATGCGGGCCGCGGTCCTGGTTTTGGGCCCCCTGGTGGCCCGGGCCCGCCAGGCCCGGGTTTCCCTGCCCGGCGGCTGCGCCATCGGGGCCCGGCCCATCAACCTCCATCTCAAGGGCCTGGAGGCCATGGGGGTAAAAATCAGCCTCTCCCAGGGCTACGTGGAGGCCGATGCCCGGCGGCTACGGGGGGCCGAGATCTGCCTGGAAGGCATCACGGTCACCGGCACCGAGAACCTGCTGATGGCCGCCACCCTGGCCAAAGGCACCACGGTGATTAAAAACGCCGCCATGGAGCCGGAAGTGGGGGACCTGGCCCGCTTCCTGGTGGCCATGGGGGCTGAGATCGAAGGGATCGACAGCGAAATCCTCACTATCCACGGGGTGCCGGAGCTGAAGCCCGCCAGCTATACTATCATGAGCGACCGCATCGAAGCCGGCACTTACCTGGCCGCCGCCGCCATCACCCGGGGAGAGGTCACCCTGACCAACGCCCCGGTCCCCCACCTCACCGCGGTGCTGGGCAAGTTCACCGAGGCGGGAGTGCGCCTCAGCGCCGAGCCGGGCCGCATCAGCGTGCACCCCGGCGGCGCCCTCACCGGGGTGGATATCCGCACCCTCCCCTATCCCGGCTTCCCCACCGACATGCAGGCGCAGTTCATGGCCTTGATGAGCTTGGCTCGGGGCGCCTCGGTGATCACCGAAACCATCTTCGAGAACCGCTTCATGCACGTCAGCGAACTGCGCCGCCTGGGGGCGGACATCAGCGTCTCGGGAAGCCACGCCATCGTCCGGGGCCGCCGTCAGCTCCAGGGCGCCCAGGTGATGGCCACCGACCTCAGGGCCAGCGCCTCCTTAGTGGTGGCCGGCCTGGCCGCCACCGGGACCACCGAAGTCCTCCGGGTCTATCACCTGGACCGGGGCTACGCCAACCTGGTGGAGAAACTGGCGGCCCTGGGGGCGCGGATCAAAAGGGTGGCTGCCTGAGGGCGGTTTTCGGTTTTCGGTGAAAGGCAAAACCTGGGGCATGCAAAACCAGGGGCCCGGATAAAAAAGGGTGGCTTTAATAAGGGCCTTGGAGGAACTAAGGCGCCCGCGCTACTGCTGAAAATGGGCTGCCATCGCCAATCCCGGTTCGCCTCTATCTCAGGCGTGAGCTTTGCCGCCGTTAGCAGTGGGGAGCAAGGCGCCGGGTGGTCCCGCCTGATATCGCCAACTTCGTGCGGCTCCCGGACCGTTTCCAGGAACTCCGCAAGGTGCAACTACGATAATCATATCAGATATCTATTATTTTGATTCAAGCCACGCATAAATAGCAGTGATCTTTTATCTCAGATGTCACTCCAAATCGTAACGATTGCCTATTCATTTCCAATGAGGGCATGGTTTAATACTTTACCCAGTTCTGCAACTTTATAAGGCTTGGCAATAACAGCTATAAACCCATATTCCTGGAAATCAGCCATTATTGGATCATCTGAATAGCCGCTGGAGACTATGGCCTTTACCTGGGGATCGATTTTAAGAAGTTTCTCGATGGTTTCTTTGCCCCCCATGCCGGCGGGAACAGTTAAATCAAGGATTACCGCGGCAAAGGACTCTGCCGATCCTTGCGCCTGGCTGAACAATTCGATTGCTTCAACCCCATCCTTGGCGACCTCGGCCTCATAGCCCAGGGTGGGCAACATCGCACCCAACACCTCCCGCACCATCGCCTCATCATCCATTACCAGGATCTTGCCTTTCCCGGTAAGCAGTTCCGTGGTCTCTTCGGGTTGCTGCGTAATCTTCTGGTCGCTGGCCGGAAGATAAACATGGAAGGTGGTTCCTTCTCCTAACCTGGACTCCACCGAGATCTGGCCATGATGATTGGTAATGATGGAATAGGCGGTGGCCAAACCCAGGCCGCTACCCTGCTGCTTCGTGGTAAAGTAGGGATCGAAGATCCTCTGGAGGTATTTTTTCGGGATGCCGCTCCCGTGATCCTGGATGGAAGTTTTAACATAATTGCCAGCCATCAAAGGGAGCTCGCTCTTCTCCCCGATTTTCACATTTTCTCCTTGAATCCTGACGGTGCCGCCGCCGGGCATGGCCTGGAAGGCGTTGATAATGAGATTCTGGAAGACCTGGTTGATTTGTCCCGGGTCTCCTGCGATCGCCAGTAAATCTTGGGCAAAGCCATATTCGCAGCGAACCTGGGAGCCCCGGCAGGCCAGAGATGCAGCTTCGGCTACCAGGCTTTCAAGAGAAATTAGTTTCTTAATCGGCGCGCCACCCTTGGCGAAGGTGAGCAACTGCCCAGCCAGGTTCTGGGCTTGTAGGCAAGCCTTTTCCGCGGCAGTCAATCGTTGGCGGCCTTGCTCTCCCATGTTTTGCTCCAGCATGGCCAGGCTAATATTCCCAAGTATGGCGGCGAGGATATTGTTGAAATCGTGGGCGATGCCCCCGGCCAGGATGCTCAAGGACTCCAATTTACTAAACTGCAAGCGATCTGTCTCGGCTTTCCGGAGGGCTGTGATATCCCTTATCGTTTCTATCGAACCGATAATATTTCCATGCAAGTCGATTAAGGCACTTGCCTTCCCGAATAGATACGTTTCCTTCCCTCTGAAGTTGTTAAAGTGATTTACTATCATAAGAGCCTGATCTTCTCTCTTTACCTCCGCATATTTCTCAATCCCGTCGGGTTCGAGAACCAGATCAATCAGAATCGGTCTTCGTTCCCCGTAAAACGGCAGGGCATATTCGTAATTCCCCTTGCCCACCATATCCTTGGCACTAACCCCGGTCATTTCTTCAATGGCCTTGTTCCAGGCCATTACCTTACCTTTTTTATCTATTACAAAAGTTGCGTCCGGCAAAAAATCGATGATGTTGGCAAGTTTCTGTTCCACATCCAGCATTGCTTGGCGGGCTTGCTCATGTTGATAAATTTCATTCTTCAGATGCATCATTATCAACTTTATCTCGCTGAGATCTCTGCTCCCTGTGATACTACCTATAATTTCGTTATCAGTGTCTCGCAAAAATCTAATGGAGAGGCTGGCTGGAAAGACGCTGCCATCTTTTTTCTTCATGTTGATTTCATAGTTTCTTATAAAATCGTGTTGACGTAGTTGCTTTAGCATCGCGTAGTATTCCTCGGGGTCTGCATATAAACCAATTTCTGATATGTCTTTAATCTCCTCAAACGTATAGCCATATATCTCTTCTGCCGTTTTATTCCAACGGGTGAATTTGCTTTCCAGATCCACAATAGCAATACTATCGGCTGAATTGGCGAAGATATTTTCCAGGTAGGTGTTGGCGCTCTTGAGAGATATCAGGGTCTCATCGAGCTGTTTGGAAATATCTAAGAAGGCTTTGGCCAACGTGCCAATTTCATCACTGCCCCTTATCTTTTCTAATTCCTTAGCAACTTTTTCAGATTCCGCACTTTTTCCCTTGCCCCATAACATGACTGCCTGGCGCAGCTTTGTCAGGGGCAGGGTTATCCTGCGGATGGCCATTGCCACTGAGACAACTGCAACCACAACCATTAATATTATGCTGAGGATAAGCCCGTACCTTGCCTTGGCAATAGGGAGGTAGGCCTCCTCCTGCGGTTGTTGAGCGCCAATGATCCAGTCCGTTCCGGTGATGCGTTTAAAGGCTGTCAGCATCGGCACACCCCGTGAATTGACCGTCTCACCGACACCCTCAAAGCCCTCAATCGCGGCATCAAGAAGTTTATTTGCCCCCAAAGGTATATCCCATTTCAAAACCCTCTGATCCTCAGGATGAAGAATCATCAATCTTGAGGTATTAAAAACATATATGTATCCCGACTTGCCTATTTTGATCTTCCTGATCCCACCCAGGGCGTCTGGAGACAACAACTGAACCGAGCAACCCAGGACACCCAACACCTGGTTCTTGGACCCACGGAGTAATGCCGTGAAGGTAAGTACCGGCTTACCAGTTCGATTAGACACGTAGGGAAATCCTATGATCCCTTTACCCTCTTTAAGGGTTCTCTGGAAATACTCCCGATAGGAGAAGTCCGCGCCAATTACCCCAAACTGCGGGTAATCCACCCAAAGAAAGCCATCTTTATCAAGAAGAAATATCCCATTTTCAAATTTTGGAAAAAGATTTAAGAGAGATTTCAATCGGTCTCTTATTACCGGCGTATCCTTTTTTTCCAGGGCCTCAACCGGGAGGGCTAAGGCGACCGCCTCCGTTTCCTTCAAAGAATCAGCAAAAAACTTGGAGATGCCTTGGGAGGCAGCGTCCGAGGTCCCTTGTATTCCAGCAAAAATTGAGTATTTAAGGGATCGCTGCATAAATTGCAGATAGTAAATACCAAATGCACCCATAACTATAATTATTATGAGTGAAATGAGAAGAGATGCCTTGGTTCGTAGTGTCATAGCGCGCCTAAGAGGCTAATGTTATTGCTCTCAATTATTGGTTATCTCTTCAATGCCCTGAGAAACCGGAGTTGATAGTTCAATCAGTGATCTTTTCGTGGTCAATAACTATACCGGGCACGAAGTGAGGTTAGTTTAGCGCTGAAAAGGGGGCTCCTAGATTTGGATATTGCCAACCCTTAGGGCCAAGGAACGGAACTCTCCATGGCTCATCATGATAAGGTTACCCGCAATGATCTTGAAATATTTTAACCGAGATTATGCGGAAATCTTGGCCACGGCGGTCAAAAACCTGCTTTGGGGATCTCCATCCCGGATTTAATCCCGATAAGGTTTCTCTTTTTTGGCCATATCGTCTTGTGGGAACTATGGCAGCACAAATTTTCCTCTGGATGTCCCTTCTTGCAAATTTTGGGTATGCCACCCCTTATTTAGAACCCCAGAACAGCACTGCTCGATAATGACCTGCAAACTTTATGCCAGTGCTGCCAATTGAAGATCACTTACCAAGAGCTTCCCTTATCGGTAGTACGATAAAAATTCCAGATATGATTTGGCTGGCGAATCGGGGCTTTATTTTTGGTATTTTTGGTATTTTTTGTAAGGGTCCCTGGCCCTCCCCCCCAAAAAATCATCATTCCATCAGCTCGTAAAAGGACTCGCGGGAGGGGAAGTCCGGGTGGGATTCGGCCTCCTGCCGGGAGCTGGATTTGGCCTTGAAGAAGGGGTAGCGGATGCCGGAGACCCGGGCCGCGGCCAAGGTTCACGCCACCTTTATGCCGGACGCCGCTCAAGCAGTAAGCAGGTTCCCCTTGAGCTAATCCTGGCGTCTATTTAGCCGCCAGTTTCGACGTCACCTTTAACTTTTCGACACCTCATCAGTGGTTCGCTGGTGCTCGCCTCCCTGATCCCTACCTGCCACGGTCTTAAGCCATGACTTCTCCTTAACGCTCACCACCCTGGCTCTTTACCAGCGCAGCTTAAGGCGGTTTGGAGCCTGCTCCTGCAAGCCGGCTCCCAGGGGCCTCCCTTCATCTCTCGCACAGTTGCGCACGCTTTCTCTTATATGACCCTCAGCGCACTCGTGGCGCAGTAAATAGCAGAGATCGACGCGGTAGCTTGTACGCCAAACGCCGACTTGGTCAGAAATAAAACCAGATTAGTTTTGTTATCAGGAAATGTTGCGGGTGCCATGAGCCCATGGCAAAAGATGAAAAATATGCTTCAAGGAGTGGAATATATAACTCCTGCCGCGACGAACAGCCTGTATGGCAGAATAGAGTTCCTGATCCACATCTTCTTTTAGTATGTAACCGTCGCCCCCATGTAACATGGCCTGATGCAGATAATCTTTTCCCCTATGCTAGTGGTATGTTTCGCAATTGATTATCCATTGAAAATGACTGGGTTATAACCCCCCTTTGGAAAAGGGGGGTAGGGGGGATTTAATATAACCTCTTGAAATCCCCCTAAATCCCCCTTTTTCAAAGGGGGACTTAACCATGCCAAGTCGCGTTCCAGACCTGATATTATGTCCATCTAATTATGAAACACTCCACTAGGTTCGGGAAATTCATAACCCATATTTCAGGGGATTCCCAATTATTTTTATTATTTTCCTTAACCTAAAAAGCACCTGGAGCCGAATAAGCAGAATAGTCATTCAGGCCGAAACTGTCTCTCACCAGGATGAGGGAGGAAGGTCATGGCAGCCCCTTTCAGTATTCTGCTGGCTGATGATCACGTGATGGTCCGGCGAGGGATACGAAGAATCATCCAAGGCATCAGCGATTTGGCCTGATGCACATAATCTTTCCCACTATGCTAGGTTCGGGAAATTCATAACCCATATTTCAGGGGATTCCCAATTATTTTTATTATTTTCCTTAACCTAAAAAGCACCTAAAGCCGAATAAGCAGAATAGTCATTCAGGCCGAAACTGTCTCTCACCAGGATGAGGTAGGAAGGTCATGGCAGCCCCTTTCAGTATTCTGCTGGCTGATGATCACGTGATGGTCCGGCGAGGAATACGAAGAATCATCCAAGGCATCAGCGATGTGGAAGTGGTGAAAGAAGCCAACGACGGTTTCGAATGGATTGAGCTCTTGAAAGAGACCTCCCCCCAACTGGTTATCCTGGACATCTCCATGCCCAATTTGTGGGGCCTGGAGGCGACCCGGGAGATCAAGATCATCAATCCGGAAGTTAAGGTCTTGATCCTGACCATGCACAAAGACCAGAAATATCTGTATCAACCTTTGCGGCCGGGGCAGAAGGCTATCTGCTCAAGGAGGATGCCGCCAGTGAGCTGATCTCTGCCATCGACACCCTAAGGAAAGGGGGCGCCTAGATCTCGCCCCTGCTGGCCCCCGAGTAGGCGGGCCTGTTCATGCAAAGATCCCTGCCCGTTGGGGAACAGACGGTTGCCCGACCTGAACCAGGGGCTGGAGATCAACCCCAAATATGGGAAGGCACTGTATATCCGAGGCCTGGTTTTTGCGCAGCAAGGCTGAGGGAAAGACCTGATCGCTGATGAGCAAAGCCAACCTAAATCTAGCGAGGCTGATATACCGATTGGTGGTTTTGCCAATGGTAGTCACCTGT
>Ga0208191_1000922_pt1 | contig 16708 bp, 10 predicted proteins | sample June2015DPH_13_5_FD_184709 | JGI IMG/M metagenome (GOLD analysis project Ga0208191, IMG submission 184709) | Peatland microbial communities from SPRUCE experiment site at the Marcell Experimental Forest, Minnesota, USA - June2015DPH_13_40... | ecosystem: Environmental > Terrestrial > Soil >... | reverse complement strand
TTAGCGTGGTGGGAGAAGCGCGCACCGGCCTTGAGGCCATCGATCAGTGCAAAGAGCTCAAGCCGGATGTGGTGGTGATGGATCTCTCCATGCCGGACCTGGGAGGGCTTGAGGCGACGGCTGAAATTCTCAAGGCTGACCCGCAAATCAAAATCCTGATCCTCAGCATGTATTCGAACGAAGCTTACGTGCGCAAGGCGTTCGAGCTGGGCGCCAAGGGTTATATCCTGAAGAACGCCATCGAGGTCGATCTGACGCGAGCCGTCATGGCGCTGGCGGAGGGCCAAGCCTACTTCAGTCCCGGCGTCTCCCATATTGTCCTGGAGAGTATGAAGGCAGGGACCTTCCAAGGTACGAGCCAGGATCCGTATGAAAAGTTAACGCTCCGAGAGAAGGAAGTCCTGCAGCTCATTGCTCAGGGAAAATCTAACAAGGAAATTGCTACGCTACTTAATATCAGCGTCAATACAGTTGCCGTACACCGCGCGCACGTGATGGAGACTCTCAATCTCCACCGCACGGCGGAACTGGTCCTCTTCGCGGTCAAGAAAGGCCTAATCCAACCGTAGTAGGGAACAGGGAATAGGGAACAGGGAATAGGGAACAGGAAACGGGTTTCAAAGTTCCTGGTTGTTGTTCCCTATTCTCGAAAAGGGATTTTGCCCTCTCCCCTTGTGGCAGGGTCGCCCTCTCCCCTGGGGAGAGGGTGGACCGCGACGGCGCTTTCACCAGCCGTCGCGGGCCGGGTGAGGGATCGGTTGCACGAACAGGGAATAGGGAATGCGGAATGGTGAATAGAGAATCGGGAACAGGAATTGGAAACCTGTTTCCTGTTCCCTGTTCCCTATTCCCTGTCTCACTGACCCGAGGGTGCTGGTGCTGTTGTCGTTCCCGGGATATTCATCGCGCGTGTGACCTGCCCGCTCTTGGCTTCCGATATTTCAACATTGAACTTTTCCAGTATAGTGGCAGTGGCTTGTGCGTACTGGATTAGCGCCTTGGCGTAGGCGTCGCGCGCCTGGGCTTCGGTACCTTCCGCATTCGCGACGTCCCTCTCCGCCTGAATGACGATAAACGGCGTCGATTCTCCCAACTGGAACTTCTTCTGTTCTCCCTCCAAGGTCTCCTTGTAAAGCGCGGTCGACTCCTTGGCCGCATCGATTTGGGCCCGTGCCTGGGTAACGGCAATCACCGCGCTGCGCACATCCTGCTGGACCTTGTTTATTTGCTGCTGCAACTGAACCCGCATCTGTCGCTCCTGGATCTGGGCTGTGGCAGCGTCAGCCTGAGCCTGACGGTTGCGGATGGGAATCGACAGGCTGACTCCCAAGGAGTAGTTGGGATACACGTTGCGGAACACTTGTGAGAGCGAATCGCCAGCCCCTCCCGGTACATAGCCCGTCACTCCCGCAGGGCAGCCCGGCTGATAGAGAGGATTGCCTCCGCAAAGGAAATGCCCGGAGAGCCCCGTCGGCAGATAGGTCGCATAAACGCCCAAGCTTGGAAGCAATCTGTTGCGGTCCTGCTGGATGGTGATGTCTATGTTTCGCATGTTCAACTTCTGCTGTTCGATCTCCGGACGGTTCTTGGCTGCCTCGTTGAGAGCCTCTTCGAGCGAAGGAATGTCATTGGGGGTTGGCTCGGGCAGCTTATCGGTGGGCTCGATCCCCACGCTGGCCAGATCGGCGTCGACATGCTTCGAAAGCGCGGTTTTCAAATTCTCTTCTTGTTGTTGGTAATTCGTTTGGGCCTGGATCAGAAGCTGCTGGCGCGAGGCGACTTCTGCCTTGGCCTGGGTGACCGCGATGGCCGCTAAGTTCCCGATTTCCACTTGGCGCGTGTTGTCTTTCAATTGCGTCTGCGCCCACTTGAGCGCCTCTTCAGCCACCCGGACGTTCTCGCGGTAGTAAAGGAGATCCCAATACTGGTTCACGACAGTCTGTAGGGTGTTCATGACATTCTGCCGGAAAACAACGTCAGCCACCTTGATGTCGTTCTTCGCGATGCGCAAGTTCGCAGCATTAGCGCGGTAGCCGAAGCCATTCAGGAGGTTCTGGCTCAAAGTAATTCCGAGGGAGGAAGGGACCTCGGGGTTCACTAACGCCGTCAGGGCGCTGGTGGTGGTGCGATATCCGGACACTCCGGCAACGATACTGGTCCCTGTCATAAAGCCCTGGCCGTAATAGGCCGAGTAAGTGTTATAGGTCGAGTTTACGGAGGCAAGGCCGGTGAGGACGGTTGTTCCAAGGGGCGTGGTGCTCTGATTCCAACCCGTAGAGAACGCGACAAAGGGATCGCAGCAGCCGACAGAACCCAAATTAGTGGGACCGCCGGAATAGCCTGCGCCGCCCGCGCCGCCACTACTTCCACTTCCTCCGCTGCTCGAACTCGAGCCAATGGCCCCGGCATACAGCGCATTCGAAATCGTGGCCCCCGTCACGCCGCGTGCCGCCGCACCTGCCCTGGTACGGAGATAATCCGTCTGCGCTAAAGGTATCTGGAACCGCGCGACATCGATATCCAGATTGTTTTCGAGTGCCAGCGCAATCGTATCCTGAAGGGACAGCCAGAGCTTCCCGTCGCGAATGAGGTCCTTCAGCCGCGGAGAGTTCTCCAGTCCCGCTTGGGGAACACGGAGGGGCACGAAGGAATCGAAAATATTCGGAAATGCGTGGGTCTTGGTATAGTCATGGCCCATCAGGGTCTGGCCCGCTATCGGGGTCGGGGCAGCAGCCTGTTGACCCCAATCCACGGTAGTTTGGATTAAAGTAGCCAGGACCCCTACCCCCAGGATGAAGGCCAGACTACGGATTGTTAGCAGCTTCATAACGATTTGCGCTCCTTTCAGGCTTCGATTCATTAATACGTGGCCAGCAAGCCATAAGTTTCGTGAGATGATTTCCCAGTATAACGAAAAACGCCCGCTGTAGGTGCGATTCTGCCAGCCGAAAGAGATTCGCGGCGAAGCACCGGGCATTCTGACCTTGTGGCGGAGGACAAGCTTCGCAAGCTGTCAGCCGTCAGGTTACAGGGAATAGGGAACAGGGAATAGCGAACAGGACCCCGAAACCTGTTCCCTGTTCCCTATAACCTGACACCTGGCACCCGACACCTGACACCTATTCACACCGCAGCGCCACCATGGGATCGACCTTGGTCGCCCGGCGCGCGGGGATATAGGACGCAAGAAGCGCGACACCCGCGAGCAAGAGGGAAACAGCGAGGAAGGTCGCAGGGTCGCTGGGGCGAACGCCGTAGAGCAGGCTGGACACAAAGCGCGTCAGCATGAGCGCCCCGACGATGCCCATCCCCACGCCGATCAACGTCAGCTTGAATCCCTGTCCCACGATGAGCTTGAGCACGTCACTCCGGCTCGCCCCGAGGGCCGCACGGATGCCAACCTCGTGCGTCCGCTGCTCGACGCTGTACGACATCACGCCGTAGATGCCCACTGCCGCCAGTAGCAGCGCGATGGCTGCGAACACGCCTAGCAGAAGCAGATTGAAGTTCTGCCGCGCCGTCGAGTTCAGGCTCACTTGTTGCATGGTGCGCACTCGCGTCGCCGGCAATGGGGTATCGCCGGCCAGCAATGCTTCCTGGACGGCCTGGCTGACGCTCGTGGCAGCGATTCCCGGCTTCGTGCGGACGACCACGCCGGCAAGCAGCAGTCCGTTCACCAGCTTCATCGCTCCGTCAGGAATCTGCGCCTGCAACTGGTACATTACCGGCGGAGGATCGTTGTCGAGTCCGTTCTCTCGCACGTTGCCCACCACGCCGACAATCTCCGTGGATCCCTCCTCGAAATCGGAACCGAGCCCAGCACCGATCAAGATCGCCTGACCCACGGGGTTCGCGTTCGGCCAAAACTTGCTTGCCAGCGCTTCATTGATCACCACGGTCTGCGCCGGCTCCCGGTCTCGAAATAACCGTCCTGAGCGCAGCGGAATCCGCAAGGCGTCGAAGTAGTGCGCCGAAACGAAGCGCCACTGCACGTCGCCGGTGAACTTAAAACCCTCCAGTGGAGGACGTCCGGGGATGTTGAAAATCATGTCCATGCCGTCCTCGAACGGCAGGTTATTCGCCATCGCCGCAGCTTCCACACCCGGCGTCCGCTCCACACGTTCCACCCATTGCCGGGCCATGCGATCCACAATGCTTGCGCTGGCAAGCTTCGGGCCAGCCAGCGAGACCTTCATGGTCAGCAGGTTCCGCGCGTCGAATCCTGGCTCCACGTTGTGCAGCGCGGCAAAACTGCGGATCAGTAGCACGGCTCCACACAAGAGGATCACGGCGATCGCCACCTCTGCCGACACCAGAATGCTGCGTACACGGTTGTGTTTCAGGCTGGCGCTGGTGTGGCCGCCGGACTCCTTGAGCAATGACGTGAGATCCGCCCGCGAGACCTGGATCGACGGCACGAGTCCGAAGAGTATTCCAGTGACCAGCGAGAGCAGGACCGTGAACCCGGCCACCCAGGGATTCAACGCCGGGATGGCTGCCATCTCATCGACGCGCGGCAGGTCCCCCGGCGTCAGGGCAAGCAGCGCTCGCACTCCCCATGACCCCAACGCCAAGCCGAACACCCCGCCGGTCAAAGCTAGCAACAAGCTCTCGGTAAGCAATTGCCGCACGATCCGCCCGCGCCCCGCCCCGACTGCGGTGCGAATCGCTATTTCTTTTTGCCGCCCGGCGGCCCGTGCCAGCAGCAGATTCGCCACGTTGGCACACGCAATCAGCAGCAGAAGGCCCACGGCCCCCAGCAGGATCAGCAGCGCGGGCCGGATGTCGCCCGTAATCACCTGCTGCATCAGGGTCACCTGGATCTTGTCATCGTTGCCCACTTGGTCCGCATGCGTCTGAACGTACCGCTTTCCGATGACAGACATCTGCGAATTGGCCTCCGCGAGCGTGGCGCCGCTGGGCAGCCGCCCGGAGACCATCAGAATGTGTGCCTGATTCGTGTTATTCGGATCGGCCTGCAACGGCATCCAAACATCCGCGGGAGGATGCGGCTGAAACCTTGGCGACAGGATGCCAAGGAGTGTGTAGGGTGCGCCGCCCAATGTTATCGTCTTGCCCAGTATCGAAGGATCACCGCCGAACCGCCGCTGCCACAAACCATAACTCACGAGCAGGACTTGCGGCCCACCCCGCCGGTCCTCCTCCGCGCTGAACGTGCGCCCGAGGATCGGATTCGCCCCGAACAGCCGGAAATAATTCCGCGAGACGTGAAGCCCTTGCACAAGCTCCGGCCTGTCTCCACCACTCAGATTGAGGCCGCTCCCCATGAAATCGTAAGCCGCCAAGTCCTCGAAGAGCGAGTTGTTCTGCTGCCAATAGGTGAACATCGGTACGGAGTCCGGACCGCCGCCTCGTCGAGTGATGTTCACAATGCGACCCGATTCTGGGTAGGGCAACGGATGCAGCAGCACGGTATTGATAACCGTAAAGAGGGCCGTGTTCGCGCCGATGCCCAAGCCGAGCGTGGCCAGCACGGCCAGGGTGAACCCCGGACTTTTGATGAAAACACGGCAGCCCTGCCGCAAGTCGTCAAGCAAAGAGATCATCGCGTTCCCCCTCAACGAGCAAGTGGCTAGTCGTTAGTGGCTAGTCGTTAGTGGCTAGACGCGGCGCAAGCTTCCCACGCAAGGAGGCTATCATCTTTTGCGGCTCGGCGATCGTTGCTTCACTTCCGTGAGCGTCGGACAGGCGCCAGTACCCCAGTTCGACGGCAAGCGTTAATTGCGTGTCCAATTCCACCAACGAGCCTTCCGTATGAGAGAGGAACCAGACGAATTCCCTCCGTTCCTTCGCGAACCGCAGCTCTTGCCACTGACCACTAGACACCAATCACTAGCCACTGATCACTAGCCACTAACCACTAGCCACTGCTTTACTCATACCGCAGCGCGACCAGGGGATCGACTTTGGTTGCTCGCCACGCGGGGATGTAGCAAGCAAGGAGGGCAATTCCCGCCAGCAGCAACGATACTGCCACAAGCGTTGCCGGGTCCGCTGGCCGGACACCGTACAGCAAGCTCGCCATCAATCGCGTCAGTCCGAGCGCGGCCGTTAAGCCGACCGCAGTTCCGATCGCCGCCAGCGTCATCCCTTCCCCTACGACGAGCCTCAGGATTTCGCGGCGTGACGCGCCAAGTGCTAGGCGCACGCCCAGCTCATGCGTGCGCCGGCTTACCGCATAAGACATCACGCCGTAGATTCCCACCGCGGCCAGCACCAAGGCGGTGGAAGCAAAGATGATGAGCAGCAGCATGGTGAAGCGCCGTTCGGCAAGCGAATGCGAAATGATCTGTTCCATCGTCTGGACGCCGGAGATGGGCTGGTCCTCAGTTGGCCCCGCCACTTGCGCCCGCACGGCGGAGACCACACTCAAGGGGTCGGGAGCGGTGCGCAAGGCGAGAGTCAAACCCGCCACGACCTCCGGCATGAACTTGTCAGGCACTTGCCAGGCGGGGAAGTAGATTTCGTCCCGGATCTTGGCCGTGTCGTCGGAATCGAGGCCCCAGTGCTTTACGTGGCCGACGACGCCGACGATCTGGACCGGCCCCAGCAGCATCAAGTTGATCTGCTTGCCGAGCGCGTCCTGGCCGGGGAACAGATGCTTGGCCATGACGTCGTCGATCACCACCACCGGGGTTGAGGCGAGCGTGTCCTGAGCCGTGAAAAACCGTCCTTCACGCAGGGGAATGCCCATCACGCGGAGGTAGTCGGGAGTGCCAATGTAAAACATGGCCCAAGACATCTGCTCTTGTGGGGGCTGGAGCCCTCTTCCCAGCCAGAAGGCAATCTCACTGTCGCTATCGCTGAGGGGGATCAGCGAGGCAATTGAGGCCGACTGGACACCCGGGATGCTCGCCACGCGATCGAGCAACTGCTGGTAAGCGAGCCGAATGGCTGCCGGGCTGGCCATCACAGTTGGCGAGAGTGCCACCTGCGTCGTCAAGAGGTGGCGTGTATTGAATCCGGGGTCAACTCGCCACAACCGCCAGATGCTTTGAATCATCAGTCCGGCGCCCGCGAGCAAGACGACGGCCAGGCCCACCTCCAGGGCGACGAAAACACCTTCGGCGCGATGACGTCCTCCACCGCTGCCGCGAGCGCCCTCCTTTAGAAACTCTTGCGGGTTCACATTCGAACTGTGAAAAGCTGGGGCAAGGCCGAACAGGACGCCGGTGAGAACCGTAACCGCCAGTGTGAAGAGGAGCACGTGAGGATCGAGTCCAATTTCCTGGCTGCGGGGCAAGCTGTTGGGCACCGCCGCTAAGACGAGGCGAATTCCCCAATCCGCGAGCAGCAAACCGAACACCGAGGCGTTCAAGGCGAGCAGTACGCTCTCCGTCAAAAGCTGGCGCACCACACGCTTGCGGTCGGCGCCCAGCGCCGCACGAATCGCAAACTCGCGGCTTCGAGCCGTCGAGCGCGCCAGCAGCAGATTTGCGACATTGGCGCAAGCGATGAGCAGCACACATCCCACCGCGCCCAGCAACAACAGCAGCGTGGGCCGGATGTGTCCCACCATATCGTCCTTCATCTCGACCACCGTCACCCCGTGCCCCGCATTCGCCTTCGGGTACTGCTGGGCAAGCGCGCGGCCAATGGAGGTCATCTCAGCTTGGGCTGCGGCCATGGTTACATCCGGCTTCAGCCGACCCACCACGTTCAGCCCGGGATGAGTTTCACGGTCATTGAGCTCGACGGATGGCCCCTGTGCGAGGGGAACATAGAGTTCGGCCTGCCCACGGAACCGAAACTCCGAGGGCAACACACCAATCACCTTGTAATTTCTGCCATTCAGGGTCATGGTTTTGCCGAGAATGTTTGGGTCGGCGCCGAATCGACTTTTCCACAAACCATAGGTGAGTATCACTACGCCGCCTGCACCCTGCCGGTCCTCCTGAGGCAGGAAGTTGCGGCCCAGCATCGGATTCACGCCCAGGACGGGCAGGAGGCTGGCGGAGACGAACTCACCCCCGAGATGCTCCGGCTGGCCGGAACCTGTGAAGTTGAAGTCATCCCCTCGGAAGGCAGCTATGTCCGTGAAAGAGTGATTTTCGCGGCGCCAGTCGAGAAAATTCGGGTAGGCGACAGACAGGTGGCCGAACTCCCGAGACCTTTCGTAGACCAACATCAGCCGCCCGGGCTCTGGGTAAGGCAGCGGGCGCAATAGCACGCCGTTCACCACGCTGAAGATTGCCGTGTTGGCGCCAATGCCGAGTGCCAGCGTCAGCAGGGCGACGGCGGTGAAGCCCGGATTCTTGGCCAGCATCCGCAAGCCGTAGCGCAAATCCTGAATGAGAGTTGTCATGACACTCCTTCCATTGCCGAAGTGGCTAGTGGTTAGTGGTTAGTGGCTAGACGCACCGTAAGAAGTAAATCCTGATCTCGCTCGTATCGTTCCTCGACGAACCGCAGCTTGCTACTGAGATAAGCCCTGGGCATTAAGGACTCGCCGCTAGCCACCCACCATTGCTCTACTCGCACTAGCCACTAGCCACTAGCCACTTACCACTAGCCACTGCTCTTCTCACTGGCCACTGCAACAACGACGAGCGTGGCATCGTCCTCGAAGCGCCCACCAGTGAATTTGGCCACCTCTGCCAGAATTTTTTCCTGCAACTCCCGGCGACGCGATGCTCCATGCTCGATCTGGGTTCGCAGGATTTCGAGAAGCTGCCGGTTGTTCCACGGCTTCAAGACAAAGTCCCCGACCCCCCGGTGCATGGCTTCCACAGCCAACTCAACGCTGCCCCAGGCCGTCATCACGACGACGGGCAGAATGCTGTCCGAGGCCTTGATGCGGGAAAGCAAATCCAGGCCCTCTAAGCCCGAGGTGGTGTCTCGGGTGTAATTCAGGTCCAGCAGCAGAAGATCGAAGTCTTGAGTCGCAACAGCCTGCAAGACCGCTGCCGGGGAGTTCACTCCTTCGGCTTCGTAGCCTTCCCCTTTGAGCAGGAAGCGAAGGGCCTCCACCACATCCGGCTGATCATCTGCAATCAAGATTCGCGCGCTGGCAGAAGTTCGGCTTTCCTTGGGATCTAGCACCAGAGTCTCCATTGGACCACCTCAGCACTTGGCAAGCTTTTAGTCATCAGCTTTCAACACCGCAAGAAGTGGACCAATCGCAGAACATGTATACTTCATTCGATATGGAGGAGTTATGGGATCTGCCTGAGCAATTGTCACGTGCGGAGTGTCCGATTTTGGGATTTGACTGTGCCACTTTCGGACAGGCACAGAAGCCCTCGTATTAAAGCGCAGCACGGCCGCAGCCAAAGACCAAGTTTTCGTTGCCGATTGCTGATTGAAGATTGGCGATTGGAAAATCCACAATCGTCAATGGAAAATCGTCAATCGGCGTAATGCCTCAGTTTCAGGCGCATACCCCTGGGAGCGCGGCCATCCTTGGCCGCACTCTGTGCGGGCTAGAAGCCCGCGTTCCTGACGAACGCGCCCAAAACTGAGGCATTACCAATCGGCAATCTTACTTGCTAGCGAGTATCTCCCTGCGTGCGAAGCGAGTGAGGAAAGTCTTGACGTTGCCGCTAGGAATAAACCGTTCGATCTCGCGATTGGTGAGCGCAGGGTGCGGGAAGGGAGCCTTGCTTTCGACATCAGACCCGAGGACCATGAGGCTGTCGAACCACCAGCGCGTTTCCGCGCCGTTGGCCAGATAGGGTTCACGTAGCAGGCAAAACAGTACCCCTCCCGGCCGAATATAGGACCACAACTTCGCCACCAAACCAGGAAGCGCATCTCGTGGGAGTAAGTCCAAAAGATGCCAGCAAGCAATCGCGGATAAGGAATCGGGAGGAATGGGAGGAAGGTTTCCGAGGAACTCGTCGATCAGAAAAACCGTCCTCTTACCAAGCTGGCGGGTAAATTTGGAGTCGGATTGCCGGGCAAGAGTTACCAGGTCGGTGAAATAGAGTTTTGCGCCACGCTTCAGGAGGACATCGAGCGTCGCTTGGTACACGGGGCCACAATCAAGAATATGGGGGTGCCGTACGTCGCGTAAGTTCTGCCACAACCATTCGAGTGCACGACTGGGTGCTGCTGGGGGAGCTGCCGAGGATTTTTGAGAGTCTTGGTATGTTTTCGTTCGGTACATCAGAACCCATGTGCTTTGCAATGCTCCAGGCTCAGGCTGACCCCGCAACGGGGCAAGAAATGCGCGGTATAAGCCCTCCCGCTCTCTTCGGACCTTCGCGCTTCACTTGCCCAAATGGACCTAGGCGCTTATCTCCAAAGCGCTCTGCGGGGATGTGCTTTGGGAACCCTCCTGAGCCTCCTCACGGAGGATGTCAATACTGCCCTTGAAGTAAGCGCCTTCCTCGATGGCGACAGCGCCTGCCTTGAGGTCGCCAACTACGTGCCCGCTGCGGCGAATCTCGACCTTTTCCCGCGCCACAACGTTGCCCGAGACTGAGCCCAGGATCACCACTTGACGCGCGCGGACTTCTGCCTTGACCTGCCCATCCGCTCCTACCGTCAGGCAATGGTCTTCAAGAGAGATGGTCCCCTCGAATTGCCCTTCGATGAGCAAATCCTCATTTGCCGATAACTCGCCTCGCAGCACCACCGTCTGACCAAGAACCGTCTGGTGCTGAGAGGTGGCCGTCGTGCTTGGTACCTTTGCTGTCGTCTCATTCATAGGCGTTTCCATCCTGGGAGGCGGAGGCGGCGCCGCGGGTTCCACATTTAGGGACACCACCGAGCGAGTTTTCTTCTCCCACCACATTGCGGATCCATCCATCATCAAGGCGCCCAGGACGGATTATCCGTCTGGCGCCTCAGTCACCCTCTTCGCGCTGGTATCTTACAATGCGTCGGCAACAAGCGCAAATCCAAAAATAATCCAATACGCTGAGCAAAGATTAATGCTGCTCAAGGAGCCACGGACATCACCGATTGCCCGCTTGGTAGACCACCCTGCCTCCCACAATGGTGATTTCCACGCGCGTGTCTTTGATTCTCTCCGGCGGGATTCGGAATAGGTCTTCAGAGAGAACAACCAGATCCGCAAACTTCCCCGGCGAGATTGTCCCCTTATCCTTCTCTTCAAAGGCTGCGTACGCACAACCCTGGGTGTAGGCGCGCAAGGCTTCCTCAACCGTCAAACGCTGCTCTGGAAACCATCCGCCAGGATTCCTGCCGTCGAGTGTAGCCCGCGTAACTGCGGCATGGATGCCCGAAAGTGGGTCGAGAGGCGCTACCGGCCAGTCCGAACCGAAGGCCAGCACCGCGCCAGCATCCAGCATCGACCTCCAGGCGTAGCTCGTCCGCGCGCGCTCGTGTCCAATACGCTTTTCGGCCCAGCGCCCGTCATCAATAGCGTGGTAAGGCTGCATGGAGGCGACGACGCCAAGTTTCCCAAAGCGGGCAAAATCCTCCCGCCGGACGTGTTGCGCGTGTTCGACCCGAAACCGGTGCGCCGCCGGATGGTCCCCGCCGAGTCTCTCATAGATATTCAGGACTTCTGAGATCGCACGGTCTCCAATGGCATGGGTGCAAAGCTGAAGTCCTGCCTTGTCCGCTCCGCGTGCTAACCCCTCCATCTTCGAGGGAGGAATCATGAGCGGCATAGGTAGACCAACGTTGCCGGGATCGTCATCGTAAGGCTCGAACATCCAGCCAGTCCGAGAGCCCAGAGAGCCGTCCGCAAAAGCCTTCACGGCTCCGAGCTTCAGGAAATCGCTGCCCATGTCGTGCGAGATTCCGGCCTCCGCCAGCTTCCTCCATTGGGCAATCGGAGTGATCGCGTAGAGGCGGCAGGTAAGCCAGCCCTGGAGTTCCGCGCGCCGCAGCAATTGGATCTCACCCCTGAAGCTCCCGTTCCACGAGTCAGTGTCCACGGTAATGTCATGCACTGAAGTCAGACCGACGCGCGCGGCTTCCTTGAGGGCAGTCCGCAAGGCCTCCTCCATCTCACTCTCGCTGGGGCGCGGAATCACCTTTGCGACCAGATCCTGGGCCTCGTCCTTCAAGATTCCGGTGGGCTCGCCGGACTTGGGATCGCGAACAATTACACCCCCTGGCTGGTCCGGCGTGTCCTTGGTGACACCCGCGAGCTTCAACGCCAATGAGTTCGCCAGCCCGGCATGGCCGTCGTAGCGGCTTATGAAGACGGGAGTGTGCGGGGTAGCCGGATCAATCAACCAGCGATCGGGCAGCTTCTCCGAAGGCCATGCCTCCTCATCCCAATTGCCGCCCTGCATCCACCTTCCGGGAGGTAGAGTGCTCGCCTTGTCCGCGATGCGGCGCACGAACTCCTCCTCGCTGTGCGCGTCTTTCAAGTCGACCGTCAGAAGCTGAAAGCCACCTTGGATGAAATGAACGTGGCTATCGGCCAAGCCCGGAACCACCAATCGTCCCCTGAGATCGACCACCTCCGTGTTCAGGCCCTTGCAGGTGCGGATTTCTTCGTCGCTGCCCACGGCAAGAATCCGCCCGTTCGCAATGGCTACAGCCTCGACAATTCTTGTTGCAGCAGAGAGATGTAGCGCCGGCGTCTCGCCGGCAACCCCTTGTGCCATAGGCGCTGCAACAGGCTCTCCAGTCCAGATCTTGCCGTGCACAAGTATCAGATCAGCTCCGCGTGGCAACTCGCTCCCCCTTAACTGATTTTCACCCCATGGCGGTTTTCCAGAGTTGGTTGGCATCGCCATCGAAAACCCCATGAGTAATATTAGCGTGCCGAGCGTTCGATTCATTGCTCCCTCCCCAGCAGGGGATTATTTACGTTCTTGGGCGCCAGGGCAATCACCAATTCCGGCTGGAGATTGTCTCTTTCCTTGCTACCACTACGCCGCGCCTTTGCACCAGCTTCCATCTTCTTGGTGTGCCGCGAGAGTCCGATCTACAAGCAGGCCCGTCAATGTCCGCCTGAAAATCCAACCCTCTCCCCCTGGGGGGAGAGGGTGGCGCGCGACGGCGCTTTTTCGAGCCGCCGCGGGCCGGGTGAGGGGGTCCAGCCGGTTGGCGCAGGGCGTGCGGTGTCGCTGCCTACGCCTATCAAGTCCCTGCCTAGCCTCGGCTGCGTCATTTTCATTCTCCTGGGATGGTGTGCAGAAGGCTTGAAATGGCTCCGTATGAGGTCGAAAAGGAGCATATTATGCCTAAAATGAGCACTTTTTCCACCCCAAAACCAGTTCGTTTTTGCGAAACGAACTATGCTAAGTCTTGTATTTGCAATAGATGACCAAGTTCGTTCCGTCTATTTTAACATCTTTTTGGCATCCTGCGTCCCCTACCCCCACATAGCGGCCTACTGTACTCGCCATTAGCTCCCGTCGTCTTGACGCTGCCGATCATCACAGGGAAGGATTCTACCACAAGTCTAGCCTCTTGTCAAGAGACAGAGTGTCCCCGCAGCAACTTCGGAACGCCGGGGAGCAGCGGTGAACGGAAGGCATGAATAGCAAGCGGCGCGGACCGCGTGCCATGGTTCAGGTGTCGGGTTTCGGGTGTCAGGCGTCCAACGCCAGAAGCTCCTTGCCCTCTCGGAGGTCACGTCATTCCCGCGAAGGCGGGAATCCGGCCTGTTCTGGCGACGTGGACCCCCGCTTTCGCGGGGCTGACGAAGGGTTGACTATCATTCCCATAGGTGAGCCGTAGGCCAATGGGCACTCGGAATGACAGCTTGCAAGCGTTTCTCTGCAGCCTGGATGGTCAAGTTACAACGAATACGCCGGCCTGAGCGCTGAGGAATCCGTCGGCCGACGGACGGTTTGATCGTCGACCGCGTGAGAATGCCCTCCGATCCGCGCGCACGAACTTGATCGCTCCGTCACGGGTTCGAGAAGACGCGGACCACAAAAGCGGTGGTCCGCGCTACGCCTGCTTCAAATAAAGAACCGCAGAGTTTGAAAGGCACAAACTCTGCGCTACCCTGCTGTTGTTCATTTTCTCTGGAGCCACGCGATAATAATAGTCAACACGATAGCCGTAATTGCCAGCACTATCGCCCACTTAGAAATCAAAAGAGCCCTACGCGAAATAGACAAGTTTTCCTCTGCTCGCGCTTCTGAACGTTCAGACTCTTTAGAGGATAGCCATTCTCTGACGTGCTCATAGGTGGCGTTCCCAGTCCCTGGGAGCCCGTAATCTCCTCTCATAAGCTGGGCTCTAACTGTTTCCTCTCCCAGCTTTTCAAGGTCTTTGGTAAGGTCGGCAAGCCTTCTCATAGATAGTAGGTGGCCAGTATCTTAAATCACGACAAGGATAAAACAAAAGGCCACAAAGCTCGACAACGAAAATAAGGAACGCGCCAGCTAGCCGACTCTGGAGCAATTCTACCGCCCGGAAGGGGGTGCCGATTTGAGTAGATGCTCGTAGTCCGACGCCCTTTTTTCTAGCTCAGAGAGATAATTATCATAGGGCTTAGAAGAGGCGTTTTTCATAACGTAATCGAATGCGGGGTCGACGGACATCACCTGCAGCATCTCACAGCCTTCAGTGCAATTCACGGAGAACAGATTCTCTCCCGAAAGCAGGTCTTCCACGTTTTCAGTTCGGCGTGCTCCACCAGGGTAGTAGATGACGCTTTCCAAGTCAGCGATACAGCTATTTCGAGCAGGGCTGTAACCCACCTTGTCCAGTGTCAAAGAGACCCCCATCGGCTCGGTACTGTTCTCGTCGGTACTGTTCTCCTTAACATAGGCGTCGGCAACAGCCTTGCAGCGGAGTCGTTCTTGGAAAATCTGGCTGCCATGGGACTGGCGATAGACGTTAAAGCCCTCTGTGGCCGCAGCACCAAGAACGATACCGGCTATGAACGCCATTGTCGTGATTTTGCGGGTCGTCATCGCTTTGGCCTCCTCAGTTGGCCCGTGTTGCCGTTTGAAAACGCGGTGAGCAGGGTAGCGCGGACCACCGCCTTTGTGGTCCGCGGCTCTTTCGGCGGGTGGCGCATACGTCACGACGCCTCTTGTCGTGATGTATGCGCCCCTTTGGATCGTGTCGCCCGCTGGGCAGACGTCCTGCTTCCGGGTATGTGCGCATCGCAAGAGCGCGCACATCCCGGCAAAGAACGGCGGGACGTATGCGCCACCCGCCCAGTGACCGTGGCTACCCGCCCATTCTTCAATCGGGCGGCGTGCAGCATGGATGTCCCCTTCTCCACCGCGCGGTTAAATCCCTCGATACGGTATATGAGACTTTGCCGGGATTAGTTTGTATCCTCTTTCGGATAGGAGAATTTCGCAAGCAGTTATTGCCTCCCTTTGGTATGCCATCGGTCCTACGATAACTTCAGTGATCGGCAATAGTTCTCGTTGCTTGGCAGCTTCCTCTTTCAATTTTCTTTCCTTCCACTGCGTTTCAGTTTCTTTGGTCCCTTGCGGGCGATTGTTGCTTTCGCGCTCGATGAAAAATTTGAGGTAGGGGACGGGGAAGCCGTATAAACGGTGAGGTCTGAAATGGATCGGAAGATCGTCTTCATGCATTCCGGGAGAGGTCAGGTAACCCCAATTGTGATAGGAGGTGGCAACGAGTCTTATTTCTTCCTCGTTCCTAAAATGCTTGTTTTTGTACTTCATAGAAGCGACATAGAGGAGATTGTAAGCAGCATTTTTCCTCTGATCTTCGTCAGGGAGGCTGGTCCACTCGGGTATTCCTTCCTTTTCCAATATCCATTTCCGGAGTTCATCTTCGGTATAGAGGCATTCGTATAGAAATATTTTTCTCCTTATTATTGCGAGTTTTCCTGCGTCAAATCCTATACAGAAATTTCCATATGCCCGCCATTGTTCGAGCGAATCCTTTTTTCTGCTGAACGAAGCCATATAGTATTGATTCCTCTCATAGCTACCAGCCTGAGGGCCCCTTCCGCGCCACTCTTCCTTGACGGCGTCGTTCGTAAAGTCGCTATCCTTTATACCCGTCGCCTTTTCCAGTTCCTTTAGCTCGGTGGTATCATTCATAAAGGCGGTATTCGACATCCAAATCTCGTGTTTGTCGATGATGCCGGAAATACCCTCAGCCGAGGTATAGTGATACACTGTGCCCCGGTAAGGCTCCGAGAAGGCTTGTATCAGTTTCTTCAGGTGTTCATACTTGTCCGCTCTCGACATAAAGGTTAATTATTTCCCTTCCCCATTGTGGGCGTGAAGATGTCCAGCGCCTTCTTTCCGGTCGCCATAATTCCCCCCCTCCTTATCTTCCTCCGTTTTGTAACGGCGTAGACCAGTACGGCTTCCCGTTTTCATCGTACAGCAGGTAGCGCGGACCGCCGGTTTTGCGGTCCGCCTCTTTTCCGTAGCCATTATCGCCACCGTGCCGTATTCTATCGCGGTGTCGAAACTCCGGCGTCCTTTTCTTTCCGATCGATATTTCTTTATCGTCGTGCGCTTGCTCAGACGGCGAGGGAAATTCACCGAGCCGGATCTTGCCCGCAGCTCTCACCGGCCCATTGCAGTTAAGGTCGCCCGGATGGGTCTGTGCGGCAATGGCCGCCGCCTGGAGCGCGCCGAGGGGCGCGCGGGTCGCACCTCGAAGCGCACGCCCTCCGCGCGTTGGAGGTAGGCAACGATTTCGGAGAAATTGCTGGTGGTCGGGTTTCCCTTCGGGCCGAACATGTGGTGGAGGGTCTTCACGTGGATTCCGGTCTGCGCGGCCAACCTAGGAAACCCGACGGTGGCATTGATGTAATCACGCAACAGCTCCTTGCCCAGCGTTGCCTCGCCGGAGA
>Ga0208191_1000921_pt1 | contig 16735 bp, 9 predicted proteins | sample June2015DPH_13_5_FD_184709 | JGI IMG/M metagenome (GOLD analysis project Ga0208191, IMG submission 184709) | Peatland microbial communities from SPRUCE experiment site at the Marcell Experimental Forest, Minnesota, USA - June2015DPH_13_40... | ecosystem: Environmental > Terrestrial > Soil >... | reverse complement strand
AACGATTTGGACCCGCTCACCTTTTTCCGCAGGAGCTGCGCAAGAAGGGTGCGCTTTTCATGGGGTGAAAGATCGGCAGTTCGCTGGGAGGTCTGGCTCATTCACTAACCTTCTCATCAGCCAACATATCGGTGAGCAATGAATCCACTTTCTCATCTGAAAGCTGATCAAGGTTTGCCAACAACTGTTCCGCATTTCCCTGGTCTATGTGCTCCTTCTGCTGTGTAGCTGCCGGGGCCAGAGGCGTCGTCGGGTTGGCAACCTCGGCTGCCAGTTGATCAAGTACCTGCGTGACAGCTTGGTCAACGCTAAAGCCCTGAAGGAATTTCACCACCGGCACGTTCACCTTTAGGTCAACCGCGATCCGGTTTTTCAGCTCGACGGCCATCAAGGAGTCCAGTCCGAGATGGCTCAGGGGTTGCTGGACGTCCAGCTTGGATGGGCTGAGTCCGAGCACCCGGGCCACTTGCTCGCTCAGGTAGGAGTGCAGCAACTGCCGGCGTTCCGCTGGTTCGGCCGCAAGAAGGGCATCCCTCCTTTCGCTCTTGCGGCCCGCTGGCCGGGGGACTTCGGCTTCCTCACGCGCCAGTTCAGAGAGCAGCGGCGAGGCGCTGCCAGCCGGATAGAACTCTCGATACTGATTCCAGTTGACCGGCACCGCCACGACCTGGGTTGCGCTTTGCCCGAGCAGTCGTCCCAGCATTTCCAGCGCTTGCTTGGGTGCGATGCTGCTGATTCCCAGGAGCGCGAGGCGCGCGGCGAGACGCTTACCTCCTACCGAATCCGCGAATCCCTCACCGGCCCAGGCGCCCCAGTTGATACTCAGGGCCGGCTGGCCCTGGGCTTGCCGGTGATGCGCCAGCGCATCCAGGAAAGCGTTGGCGGCGGCATAGTTCCCCTGACCGGGCTGGCCCAGCACGGAACCCGCGGAAGAGAAGAGTATGAAGAAGTCCAAGGGATCGTCTTGGAGCAGGCGATGCAGCAGCCAGCCACCCATCACCTTGGGCCGCAAAACCGTATTCAGTGCCGCCGCATCGAGTTGCACCAGCAGTCCGTCCTGCAGCACTCCCGCCGCGTGCACGACGCCCCGGATGGGCGGCCAACCCTGCGCGCGAAACTCGTCCAGAAAGCCGTTCAACTCTCCTTCATCCGCCACATCGACCGACGCCAGATGCACGCTCGCTCCCAAAGATTCCAGTTCCCGAATGGCGGTGATTTGACGGGTCAAGCGACTTCCTGTTTCTACCGAACTCCAGTTCGAGCGCGGCGGGAGCCTGGTGCGTCCCAAAAGGATCAACCGCCGCGCCCCTTGCTCGACCATCCAGCGCGCGACCAAGAGGCCGAGATCGCCCAGTCCACCGCTGATCAGATAGCTGCCGTCCGTCCGCCACCGGAGGGGAGGTGCTTGCGTGGCCGATGGGCGCTGGCGGACCAAACGGCCCACGTATCGCCCCCCTTGACGAAACGCAAGCTGATCCTCTCCATCCGCACTGGAGATTTCCTCCCACAACTGATGAGCGGCAGCGTCACGCAGCGATGCCCCGGGTTCCAGGTCCACCAGCCCGCCCCAGAACGTCGGGTGTTCCTGCGCAATGACGCGACCCAATCCCCAAAGCGGTGACTGAGCAACGGACAACGGCGCGGGCTTTTCTCCGGCCGCTTGAGCACCCTGCGTGATCAGCCACAGTCGTGGGAGGTCTGGCGATTCCGTTCGAGCCAGTTCTTGCACCAGCAGCAGGACACTGCCGCAGCCCAGAGTCCGGGCGGCATTGAGCGAGGCCACGGTGGTCTCCTCTGGACGAGCAACATCAAGACTCCAGAGATGGACAATTCCACGACAGCCAGACTGATCCGATACCAGAGCCGCCTCGAAGAGCCGGTGGATGTCCTCCGGTCGTTCGGGACGGATGCGATAATGCTCGCCGTCCGTTTGCTCGTACGATTCCCCGCCAGAGACCAGAATACTCCGTTCGCCCCGGGCTTCCAACAGCGCGGACAGCGCATCTCCGACGCCACCGCTGTCGGTAAAGATCAACCAGCTTGCCCGGCTGGCTGGCGCGGAAGGTTTTCCTGCCGCGCGCTCTTTGGGCTGCCACTGGAACTCATAGAGCCAGTCGTCGAGATTATCGGCCGCCGCGCGCTGTGTGTCTTCGCCCAGGTATTCAAAGCGGAGTCCCTGAATCTCGACCGCCACGCGTCCCGCTTCATCGAGAAGCTGTACGTCTCCCGTTGTGGCATCCGCCTCCCGATGCTGCACCCGGGAGTGACTCCATAAATGACGGTCCGGACGACCGTGAACCCGGAACTGGTCGATGCGGGTCGGCAGGTAGATTCCTTGTCGGCCGTTTTCAGCCGCTTCCGCTGCAACCGCAGCCCCGAAAACCTGTAACCCGGCATCGAGAATTGCCGGGTGAATTTGAAAGCCATTAAACTCTGCCTCCGGCCCATCGGGCACCCGCACTTCACCCAACACATCTCCGTTGTTCCGCCACAACTGGGCGATGCTCTGAAAGAAAGGACCGTAGTGGATGCCGCTTTCGCGGAGTCTCCGGTAATAATCCTGGCCGGAGATCTTCTCAGCGCATCGAGTTCGCATCTCCGTGAGCGTCTCCTGCCCGGCATCCGCGGTGATGATGCTGTTGTCCTGTTGAAGACAGACCTTGCCGGTCGCATGCAGCATCCATGATTTACTGGAGTGCACCACGCCTCCCGGGCAACTGTAGATGTGAAAGGATGCCGCTCCATCTGCGCCCTGAGAGAGGATCACCTGAATCGTGTGGGTTCCGCCCTCGGGCAAGAAAAGCGCCTTGCGAAATTCGATATCCTTCAGCGCAACGGATTGCGCTCCGAAGACTTCAACCGCGGCGGCCAGGGCCATCTCCAGGTAGGCCGAGGCGGGCAGTACGGCGCCGCCTTGGATGCGGTGGTCATCCAGATAAGGCCGGGAATTCTTGTCCAGCGTGGTTTCCCAGAAGTGGGTTCCGGCAGGATGCGCCGATTTGAAATGCCAGCCCAGCAGAGGATGGTTCCCTGTCCCGCTCCGAGAGACTTGGTCCCGGTGAGAGTCGGTGTCCCCTGCTGAGGGCTCAAGCCAACAACGCTCCCGTTGCCACGGGTACAACGGGAGTCGAACGCACCGGCCTGCGGTCGGATAGATCAGGTTCCAGTCGACCGGGTATCCCAAAGTATAAAGGGCGCCCAGCGATCCGAGCAGGACCGTGTGTTCATCTTCCTCACGCCGCAGAGAAGGAAGCACGGCGACTTCCTGGCCGAAGTGATGAAACCCTTGCTGCATGGCGCTGAGCAGAATGGGGTGCGGGCTGATTTCCAGGAAGATGTCATGCCCATCTTCCACCAGGCGCTGAACCGCAGTGGAGAAGAGCACCGGCTCTCGCATGTTCCTCGCCCAATAGAGCGGATCGAATTCCAGCCCGTGGCTGACTTGGCCGGTCACCGTCGAGTAAATCGGCACGGATTCAGCCCCTGGCTGTAGCCCTTCCAAAGCCTGCAGCAAATCGGCGCGCAACGGCTCCATCTGGGGGCTGTGGGAGGCAAAATCGACCTTCACCATGCGACAGAAGATGTCGCGACGCTGCAACTGATCCAGAATGGCGGCGAGCGCGGCCGGATCGCCGGACAACACCGTCGAGGTGGGACCGTTGCTGACCGCGATCGACACGCGGTCTTCGGAGCCGACCACGACGCGTCGAGCCTCCTCGATGGAAAGTTCCACCGCCGCCATGGCCCCTTGCCCAATGGTGCGCTTGAACAACTGGCTGCGATGACAAATGACCCGGACGGCATCGTCGAGGCTCAGCGCACCGGCGACGTACGCGGCCGCGACCTCTCCCGAACTATGGCCCACCACGGCCTGTGGCTCGATACCCCACGAGCGCCACAGGGCTGCCAGGGCGACTTGAATCGCAAAGAGGGCCGGCTGGATGATATCGATTTCGTTCAACCGCGACTGGGCGGCATCGACGGCCGTGAGTTCGGCGAGCAACGACCAATCTCCGTACGGTCGCATCGCCCGGTCGCAGCGTTCGACGACCTCCCGGAAAACGGCTTCCTGCTCCAACAGCCGTCGCCCCATGCCAAACCATTGGCCCCCCTGCCCTGCAAACACAAAAACAAGTTTTCGCCGGCGAGCGGAAAGCTCGCGGCCAGACGACAAGCCGGGACGAGCCTCGCCCCGCCCAAAAGCTTCCAGGCTCTCCAACAGTTGCGCCGGCGAATTGCCGGTAACGGCGAGACGGTACTCGTGGTGACTGAGCCGCACGCTGGCTGTGTAACAGACATCCGGCAACGACGCCGCGGACTCCGGGGTGGCGAGGAAGTCTTGGTAGGCGCGAGCGAGAGACTGGAGGGCTTGCGGACTACGTGCCGACAGCGGGAGCAGGCGTGTGCCGATTTTCCGTTCTGCATCCGGCATTCCTATAATGGCCGGGGGCGCCTCTTCCAGAACCACATGAGCATTGGTGCCGCCGAAGCCGAATGAGCTGACTCCCGCCAATGCTGGACCGGACTCCGCGGGCCATGGACTCAGCGTCGTTTGCACTCGGAGAGGCAGCTCGTCAAAAGGAATATGCGGGTTGGGCTTTTCAAAGTGCAGGCTCGGCGGGATCTCCCGATGCCGGAGCGCCAGCGCCACCTTGATCAAGCCCGCGATACCGGCGGCGGCCTCGAGGTGGCCCAAGTTGGTCTTGACCGACCCCAGGGCGCAACGCCGTCCCGGTGGACGTTCGACGCCCAGCACTGTGCCCAGCGCTTTTGCCTCGATCGGGTCGCCCAAGAATGTGCCCGTGCCGTGGGCCTCGACGTATTGAACCTTGCCGGGCGAGACGGCGGCTTGCCGGTAGGCTTCTCGCAGGACCGCCTCTTGGGCCAGCGGATTGGGCGCCATGAGCCCGTTGCTCCGTCCGTCCTGGTTCACGGCGCTGCCGCGAATGACGGCATAAATCGGATCACCATCCGCCCAGGCTTTCGAGAGGGGCTTCAGCACGACGACACCGGCGCCCTCACTGCGAACATAGCCGTTGGCCCGGGCATCGAACGCTTTGCAGCGCCCATCCGGCGCCATGGCGCCGGCTTTGGTGAAATTGATCGCAATCGCCGGCGAGAGAATCAGGTTCACGCCCCCGGCCAGAGCCAGCGTGGACTCGCCGGTCCGCAGGCTGCAGCAGGCCAGGTGGACGGCAACGAGTGACGAGGAACAGGCCGTGTCGATGGCGAGACTCGGCCCGCGGAAATCGAACAGGTACGAGATTCGGTTGGCGGCGATGCTCATGGCATTGCCGGTGCCTGCGTAGGCATCAATTCGCTCGAGATCATTCCACTGCAGCCGGCCGTAATCGTTGGTGGCAATGCCGATGAATACGCCGACCTGGGTGCCGACCAGACGCTCGGGTACCTGCCCCGCGTCCTGTAACGCTTCCCAGGTCACCTCCAGTAAGAGGCGTTGCTGGGGGTCCATGCGCAACGCCTCCCGAGGGGAGATGCCAAAGAAATTGGGATCGAACTGATCCACCTGCTCCAGAAAGCCGCCCCAGCGAGTGTTCATTTTGCCCGGAGTCGCCGGGTCTGGGTCGTAAAACGCATGCTGGTCGAAGCGATCCGCGGGAACTTCGCGGATGGCATCCACTCCGTCTCGCAGCAACTGCCAGAACGCTACCGGGTCGTTCGCGCCGGGAAACCGGCAGCCGATGCCGATGATGGCGATCGGTTCGTTTTTCGCCTCCCGGTCCTGGCCAGCCCTGGTCGCTGACTCCGACACGTCCGGTGATCCTGCCAAATGCCGAGCGAGAGCCTCGATGGTGGGGTACTCATAGGCCAGAGCCGGAGAGAGTTTTCGTCCCAGCCACTCGGCGAGTTCACCGGCCAGGCTGACCGCCTCCGTTGACCCGAGTCCGTAGCTGGCGAAGGGCTCCCGGATATCCATCTCGTGAGACTCGATTCCCAGCCGCGCGGAAAGTTTGGAGACTAACCACGCCTGGATGACTTCTGGGTTGGTAGAATTCTCAGCCATCGCTCACTCGTCACCGAGTCTTTCCAGCGTCCCCTCTAGGAAACTGGCTTGGCAAGCATGGCGCTGCACCTTGCCGCTGGTGGTCTTGGGAATGCGCCCAGCCCGGAGCAGCACCACCCTGTGGACCCGCACATCATGCTCTTCGGCCACCGCCCTCCGAATGGCCCCAACCACTGCCTCGACATCCAGCGGCAAACGCCCGCTTGGACGAGCGCGCGCTTCCCCATCCGGCGGGTTGCAAACCGCCGGTTGGTACCGGGGCTCGACTTCGGCGGCGACGATCAGTTGTTCTTCGCCGGCGCCATCGACCGAAAACGCCGCGCAGCAAGCCGGCCGTAAGGCCGGGTGACTCTGTTCCACCGTCAATTCAATATCCTGGGGGTAAAGGTTGCGACCACTGATGATGATCAGATCCTTCAGGCGACCGGTGACAAACAGCTCGCCATCTTTCATAAATCCCAAATCCTCGGTGCGGAGAAACGGTCCCTCCCCGGTATCTTTCAGGTAGGCCCGACAAGTGCGTTCTGTGTCCTCGGGTCGGTTCCAATACCCCTGAGTCACGCTCGGGCCGGACACCCAGATTTCGCCCACTTCATCTGGTGCACAAGCGGTCAACGATTCCGGATGAGCGATGACAATCTTGGTATCGTGCAGGGCGTGGCCACTGCTGACAAGTGTCCGCACATTCTGGTGTTGGGCGCAGGCCTCCACGACGCGGTCCTGTTCAAACGCTGCCACTTGAATCGTGCGGAACATCTCATCTCTTAAAGAACCGCCGGAAACCAGCAGCGTGGCTTCGGCGAGTCCATAACATGGATGGAAGGCGCTGGGCCGGAAACCACACGAGGCAAAGGTCGCCGCAAACCGTTTCATGGTGTCGGCGCGGACTGGCTCTGCGCCGTTGTAGGCCACATCCCAACTGCTGAGGTCGAGAGTTTCACGTTGTTCGGGAGTAATTCTGCGGGTGCATAAGTCATAGGCGAAATTGGGGCCGCCGCTAATCGTGGCTTTGTAGCGCGAAATGGCCTGGAGCCACCGTATCGGCCGCATGAGAAAGGATACCGGCGGCATCAGGTAACACGGACGTCCCTTGTACACCGGTTGGATAATCCCATTGGTCAGTCCCATGTCGTGGAAGGCCGGTAGCCAGGTGACGGTGACACTGGCCGGGATGAGCGCGAAGACGCGGTTAATATAAGCCGAATTGTGGAGGAAGTTCCCGTGACTGATCATGACGCCCTTCGGTTCCGCGGTGGAGCCGGAAGTGTATTGGAGCAACGCCAGGGTGTTGCTGGTCACGGCCGGGTCTCGCCATTCCTGCGCCAGGCTGCCGGTAACCTTGTCGGTGGCCAACCAGCGCATCTTCTGCAACTCGGGAGCTTGCGTGAACAGACCCTCAGTGTTGGAGAGAATCGCTGACGTGGTGAGCACCACCGAAGGCTGCGCATCGCCGATGATGGCCCGAAGCCTGGGGAGGGTCCGCTGTGGCTGAGCCAGATTGGGCGGAGGCAGAGGCACGGCAATCACCCCCGCATATAAACAACCAAAGAACGCGGCGATGAACTCGAGACCTGCTGGATAAAGCAACAGCGCACGCTCCCCACTTGCTCGGTAGCTTTGGAGCAGCGCCCCAATACTCCGGGCTTGGCAGTCCAACGCCGTATAGGTCAGATTATCCCCTTCTGCTTCTCCATCGACCAGATAGGTATAGGTCCGCTGTTCAGGCTGCTGAAGCGCTCGCCAGCGAAGGATTTCAACGAGCGTGGAAAATTCCACGATTGGATCAGTAAGGTCTTTCTTCATCCGTACCTTTCTTCATCGGTTCTGTCCCGTTCGTGGTGAAAATCGGTTTGGCGTAGCCTCCGGTCGAGCGTGAATTGCACTTTACACCTTCAAGCAGCCTGAGCATTCATTTTCGCGGTCAGGGCCTTGAGCTCGCGATGGCCAGCGCCAACACCACCACCCAAACTCATTCTCCTCCTGGCGCCACGGCAAGCGCCTTGTTGAATTCCTCCAACTCCTCCGCATAGTTCCTCTAATTTTACAATAGGACAGCCGCAATGCAAAAGCCGATCAGCTTCTTTAACGTGTGAGACGGGCGCGGTCTTCTCGAACGAACCAGTTGCTGGCGAAAATCATCAAAGGGATGTCCGGATGGTAGACGATCTCTGGCAGGCCCGGTGAGAAAACTTGGCTGAAATCGCCCGTTTATGGCCGGGACCCAGTCTCATCCCACCCCCATTTGCACTGTCTGGCGGCTAGGAAGGACAAGCCGCGTATTCGGTCGACGTCGACGTCAAGGCGTGCTCTCGTCTGCCCTCCTCCTGCCTCCTCAGGTTCGTACTTGAGAGATCATGTTAACTTCCCGGCCTCTCTAAATCACAGCCGTGAGCTGCTCTGGCAGGATTTTACATCCGGAAAGGGATGAGGAATGGCGGCTAATCCTGCCAGTGTTTCAAGACCAGCGAGGCATTGTGTCCCCCCATCCCGAAGGAGTTTTTCAGCACATATTCCATGGGATGGGGCCGCGCGCCTTCCTTCACGTAGTCGAGATCGCAGGCGGGATCGGAGTTCTTCAGATTTATGGAAGGGTGGACCACCTGATCTTGAAGCCCCAGGATTACGGCGACAAGCTCTGCCGCGCCACTCGCACTCATCAGGTGGCCGATCATTGACTTTGTGGAACTGACCGGAATCTTGTGCGCGCGGCTTCCGAACACTTCCTTGATGGCAGCCGTCTCGACAAGGTCGTTCGTCGGCGTCGAGGTTCCGTGGGCGTTGATGTAGTCGATTTTGTCCGGGCCAATCTGCGCGCGCCGCAGCGCTTTTCGCATGGCCTGGGCGCACTGAGCCAATTCCGGATTCATGTCTGTCAGGTGATAAGCATCGGCGGTAGCACCATAGCCGACAATTTCGCAGTAGATCTTTGCACCTCGCTTCCGGGCCGATTGCAGCGTTTCCAGGATCATCAAACCCGCCCCTTCACCCATCACAAAGCCGTCCCTCTCCCGGTCAAACGGGCGGCTGGCGGTTTCCGGGCTGTCGTTCCTTCGGGACATCGCCCTCATGGCAGTGAACGAGCCAACCGTCAGGGGCGTGATCACGGCGTCCGCGCCTCCCACGACCATGCGCTCGGCGTCACCACGCTGGATGCACCAATAGGCTTCACCAACGGCATGGGTCGCACTGGCGCAGGCGGAGGAAATCCCCATCGAAGGGCCCTGCGTGCCCAGATACATGCATAGATTGGTCACCAGTGTGCTAGGCAACACCTTGGGCAGGTAGGTAGGCAGCAGCCGCCGGGCGCCGCGCGAGTGAAGAACGGTCATTGCCGTCTCGATCGTCTGCATGTCGCCCACCGCGGTTCCGACGAAAAGGCCCGTATCGGTCGATTTGAGGTCCTCCGGTCTGAGCCCGGCATCCTCAACGGCCATCTGCGCGGCGCACATGCCGAATTGGGACGCCCTGTCATAGCGCTGCGGCTTGGACACATGGAGATCCGGCTTGAAACTCTTAACCTCGGCAGCAATGCGCGTCGCAAATTGGGGTTCGCCTGTGACCGGGTCAGGGACATTGCAGTCGAACAGGCTGATCGGACCCACACCGGAACGGCCGGCAATCAATGACTTGCGATATTCCTCGATGGTAAGGCCGATAGGTGTGACTGCTCCGATACCGGTTACCACGACGCGGACATGAGCGTAGGGCATAGATGAAGGCTAATCGTGCAAGAGCACGCTGAGGAGGCCGCTATGGACCATCAACCCGCCGGTGGGGCCGTCGTAATCGACAAAGCCCAGCTTCCGGAACTTGTTCATGAAATGACTCACGCGCGAGCGGGTGGTGCCCACCATTTGCGCCAAGTTTTCCTGATTGATTCTAGGAAGGACTGTTTCGGAACGGCCTTCCTTGCCAAAATGAGCCAGCAGCAAAAACCCGGGCTAGGCGCTTCTCGGACGACCCGGTATCATCTCGCGGGTCGGACTCGCTCCAGGGCAGTTTCAGGCTGCGAATGGGCGGCTGACTCGTTCTCCCTCAAATACTTGCCATCGCCAATCAGGATCTTTCCCGACTTATGGCCCTCCTCCGGGGAAGAAGCAAGCATATCATCTTCTGCGTCGGGAACCGACCTCAAAATTGCTCAATGTCACAGCAAAGTGATAAATTCCTATTGCGGCAAGGTAGAAAGTTCCTGTTGGAAACCGGCAAACTGGCCGGATGAGACAACAGGAGCTCTTAATGAGTGCAAGAGATCGGGATCGGTCGAAGGTGCTGCACGAGGTCTGGGAAGGGGCATTTGACCCAGAAGCAAGGGGGCGAGCAGTTCGAGGTGACGGAGCGCTGGGTGCGGAAGCTGCTGGCCCGGATGAGGAAGGAGGGCGACGGAGGGATTCTGCATCGGCTGCGCGGGCGGCCGTCGAATCGGAGGATCGAGGAGGAGACGCGGCAGAGGGCGGTGAAGTTGGTGAAGAGCAAGTACGGGGATTTTGGTCCCGCAGAGCGGGATGGCCAGCGAGTACCTGGGGAAGCGGGAGGGGATCGCGGTCAGCAAGGAGAGTCGCCGCGGCGACCGGCAGTGGCTGATCGAGGCGGGAGTTCTGGAACTACCGGGCTAGCGCCAAGTGGTTGTATGTCTTTCCGATGTGGCAAAACTGGAAGGTCTTTGAAATGCCTATACCGGGATTCCTTGATTTTCCTCCGTTCGCGGTAGAATGCTTGGTGATGTACGAGTTTCTGCTCGGCCTTCGTGGCAGGGTCTTTGGACATGAGTGCAGCCTCAATGAGAAGAATTCAACTACCGAATCTGTTGGCACTGATCCTTTTGTGGGTCACCGTTGGTTGTGGAACTGTGAAGATCGCTTGGGGGGCCGGGAAGGCAGACGAAGTGGGAAACCAGGAGATTGCCGTCTGCGGGATGAATGAACTCATGGACGGCGACTTCGACCCTGCGATGGAAATCTTCCGCCAGATCCAGAAGTCCGATCCCGAGTCGCCTCTCGGCTACCTTCTTGAGGCCGATGCGAACTGGTGGAAGATTCACTTGACCGAAGCCAATCTGATTGACCCGGAAGGGTTCGAGCCTCTGTCCGCAGCGGCCACTTCCTACGACGGCGATTTCAGGCGATTGGATGAACTGGCCATCCGCAAAGCCGAAACGCGCCTCCACGCGCACCAGGATGAAGCGCGCAGTTACTGTTATGAAGGCCTGGCCTACGGATTGCGCGCGCGCTTGGAAGCTTTAAGGTATCATCCCCTGGCAACTGCCCTTGCCGGCAAGAAGTGCCGGAATCTTTCTCTCGCCGCGCTGAAGCTCGATCCCAACCTCAACGATGCCTATTTTGGAGTCGGGCTCTACAACTACTTCGTGGACACGTTGCCAACCTATGTGAAGATGCTGCGCTTTTTGGTTCTGCTTCCGGGGGGCGACCGCCTTGTGGGTCTCCGCCAAATCCAGCAAGCAATGGAAAAAGGGCAACTCGTGACCTCGGAGGCGAAATTCCACCTTGCGCAAAACTACTCCCGCTCGATGGATCGGCAGTTCGCGAGATCCCTGGAACTGCTTCGCCAGATGGAGCAGCAATATCCCCACAACCCACTTTGGAAATTGCTTGCTGGGAGCGTTGAGCTCCGCATGGGACATGTCAAGGAGGGTGAGACACTCTACCGGCAGGTGATCGACGAAACCGCCCATCCCCCATCGGAGATATGGAAACCTCTCCACCAGCAAGCCGAGCGCGCTCTGGCCCGCCGCTCAGGACATTAGCAGTTTGTCGAAAAAGCTGTTCGAGTGCCTCGGAAAGGTAGGGTTTCAAGCCTGTGGCTAGCAGAAACCTCGTCCGCATTGAATCAATTGATGTTGGTCCGCCGCCGCTGGTAAGCTTTCACTCCTATGTTCGCTCTATCTGTTTCCGTAAGTGTCTCGTGAAGTTTGGGACCTCATCCGGAAGATGAGCTTGGCGAATCCGCCGCCGGGATTCTTCCCACCGGAACGGCTTCTCGAGGCAATCCGAGCTGCACGACGGAACGGCGCTGACGGCATCGTGTTTTTTGCCGGGGGCAGCATCCAGCATACGCATCTCCGGGAGGCAGTGAAAGAAGGATTCGGCCAATGACGCGTGAAAAGCAATCGGGTGATCGGGAGATCTGGAGATCGGGTGATCGGATGAACAAAGAAGCTATCGCACCCGGAGGTTTTTCCATTCGCCCGATCACCGGCTTGCTTCTTCCGTTCACCAGATCATCGGATCACTCAATCTCCCGATCACCCGATCACCCGATCCGGTTGACACTCACCGAAAGGAGATTGTATGTTTACGCGGAGAAAGCGGGTAGTGGGTCAATTTGATGCTGTAGCGGCGAGTTTATCTCGCCAAATGGCGGCGTAAAGCCGCCTCTACATCAAATTGACCCACTACCAGAAAGTGGCTTTCTATCTCTGCACGGGGAGGGTGGAAATGGTGATTCATGGCGCGGGCGCAGCCCTCAAGGCGGGTGTGGCAAAGGTGGATATCACGCCACCTGTGGGCCAACGCATGTATGGTTTTGCCGCACGCGTGATTCCCGCAACGGGAACTCTCGATCCACTGTTGGCGCGCGTGCTGGTGCTGGAGGTTGGAGAAAAGCGCCTGGCGCTGGTCGCTCTCGATTTAGGGCGGCCGTTTGGGCCGGCCTCGCTCGAGCGGCTGCGGGAGGGTGCCAAGAAATCGAGTGGGATTTCCTACGTTCTCGTCGTCGCCTCCCACACTCATTCGGGACCTGTCATCAAGGATGAGTATGCACCCGGGAGCACGCCACTCTGGGAGTCAATCACTATCGAGAAAATTGCCCGGGCCATCGACGCCGCGCATGAGCGGGCTGAAGAGGCTCGCCTGGGCACAGGCTACGGCATTGCCTATATCAGTCACAACCGGCGCCGAGTGAATCCGGATGGAACAATCACCTGGTTCGACCGTAACTTAACCAGGATTCCAACCTCCCCGGTTGATCCTACGGTCTCCGTCCTTTGGGTAGACACGAGCGAGGGCCAGCCTCTGGCGATCCTCGTTAACTACGCTTGCCATCCGGTTGTCTTTGGGGCCGACAACCTGAAGTATTCGGCTGATTTTCCGGGAGTGATGGCACGTAGGGTTGAGCAGGCTTTTGGCGGGGAACCGGTTTGTTTCTTCCTTCAGGGCGCCCCGGCCGATATCAACCCCTATTACGCCGTCACTCCGCTGGAAGAGGATGCGGGCAGATGGCGCGACTGGACGGGAGAGCGGCTGGGACACGAAGCTGCGCGCGTAGCCAAAGGCGTCCAGACGAAATCTGATTCAGAGGCGAGCCTTGACTTTGCCGAGGACTCGATAACCTTCCACTTGCGGTGGGAGCCGGAAAAATTCCGCGAAGCGCTCCTGCGCTTCGGCGAGGTTTTTTTTGAGGACTTTGCTCCTACCATCCGAGAAGAATGGCAATTGCCAGTTGCCGCCGTTCTGCTCAACAAACGAATTGCCTTCATGACGGTGCCAGGCGAAGCTTTCGTGGAATTCCAAATCAACTGGCGCGAACGCTGTCCGGTACGAGGCGCTTTTTTTCTGGGTTACGCCAATGGCTATTGTGGGTATTTCCCCACCATCCAAGCCGCTAGCGAAGGCGGATATGGTGGCGCTGACGCGACCGCCTGGGTGGAGGTCGGTGCGGGAGAAAGGATGGTGGACCATGCCCTGGTCAGAATTTACCAGATGCTGGGCCACCTGACCAACACTCCTCAGGAGGCGGAGTACGAATGAATCTCATGAGTCGATTGGCGCTCTTTGGAGGCACACCCCAGCGGACCAAACCTTTTCCCTCCTGGCCGGCCTTTGACGAAAACGAGGAGCAGGCGTTGCTCGAAGTACTGCGAAGCGGCAAGTGGTGGCGGTATTCCTATGGCGAAGCCGTGGAATTGAAGGAGCTCGAAGTGGATCAGCCCCGCTCGAAGGTGGCGGAGTTTCAAGAAGCCTTCGCGCGATTCCAGGGCGCAAGGTACGGCATCGCGTGTGCCAACGGCACGGCTGCGATCGAGGTGGCGCTCAAGGGGCTGGGCGTGGGACCTGGAGACGAAGTCATCGTGCCGGCTTACACGTTTATCGCTACGGCCAGCGCGGTGCTGATGGTGAATGCGGTCCCCATCTTCGTGGACATCGATGCTGAAACCTTCAACATCGCTCCCGGCCGGGTGGAAGAGGCAATCACCGCGCGAACCAAAGCCATCATCCCCGTGCATTTCGCCGGACAGGCTGCCGACATGGATTCTCTCCTGAATATCGCAGAGCGGCGCAATTTGCTGCTGGTCGAAGACGCGGCTCACGCACACGGAGCAACCTGGAACGGAAAGGGATTGGGCTCTATAGGCCACGCCGGCACGTTCAGCTTTCAAGCTTCAAAGAACATGACCGCTGGGGAAGGTGGATTAATCACCACCAACGATCGCGACGTAGCGGAAGTGTGCGAGTCTTACATCTGGGGTGGGCGGAAAATCGGCAGGCCCTGGTACGAGCATTACCGCCTGGGCTGGAACTACCGCATGACGGAGTTTCAGGGCGCTATCCTCGTGCAGCAACTGAAAAGGCTCGATGCCCAAAACGCGAAGCGGAGGGACAACGCCCGCTATCTCGACGAGCGCCTGTCCAAGCTGCCGGGAATTCATCCGCTCAGAGTCCGTGAATACGTCAGCGGGCACTCCCATCATCTCTACATTTTTCGTTTCAGCGCGCGGGAGTTCGGAGTTTCCCGGCAGGATTTCATTGCCGCACTCGAAGCGGAGGGGATCTCTTGCCTCGCTGGGTACGCGCACCCGCTATACAAAAACCCCATGTTCCTCCGTCAGGATTTCTACCCCCGCGGATGCCCGCTCACCTGCGGACACTACAACCACACCATCGACTACGCCTCCTTCGAAGCTCTTTGTCCCAATGCGGAGCGCGCCTGTCGAGAAGCAGTTTGGCTCGAGCACCGTCAGCTACTGGCCGAGCGTGAGGACATGGATGACATTGTTCAAGCCATCGAGAAGATTCACGAGCACCGCCTGGATTTCATACGCAATGGCCGTCATTCGTAGAGGATAACCCGATTCTCTGTCATTCTGAGCGAAGCGAAGAATCCCGGCATTTTTTCGCACTGATTGAGCTTTCAAATGCGGAGATTCTTCGCTTCGCTCAGAATGACAGGCGCTGGCATTTTCCTCTACGAATGACGAACAAGCCGTATCAAACCAGCAGCGGTGAACGAGGATGGATAGCACATGCTCAATTTGGGAATCGCCGGCATGGGGTACATCGGACGGGTCCATCTGGAGGCGTCCCGAAAAGTTCCGGGCGTTCAGGTGCTGGCGGTGGCCACTCTGCAGCCGGAGGAGATTCGCGAGACGTTTCCAGGCTTGCAGATTTACCCCAGCTACCCGGAGCTCCTTCGTGACGACCGCCTTGACGCCGTCATTATCTGCCTCCCAACCGATCTCCACGAGGAGGCCACGGTTAAGGCCGCCGAGCTCGGCCGCCACATCCTTTGCGAAAAGCCCATGGGGCTTGATGCCGCTTCTGCCCAACGCATGCTTCAGGCAGCGCAGGCCCACGGGCGCATCCTCATGGTCGCACACATCCTGCGCTTCTGGCCGCAGTACGCGCGCATCAAGGAGCTGATTGAGGCGGGCGAAGTCGGCTCCATCCGTTCCGTCACCGCCTCTCGGCTCTCTAAGGTCCCGCCCTGGAGCGATTGGTTCCGCAACCCGGCGCGGAGCGGTGGCTGCCTGTTGGACTTGCAAGTCCACGACGTGGATTTCATCCATTGGATTTTGGGACATCCCCGAAGCGTGTACACGGTGGGAATCCAGGCGCCGACGGGAAGCTGGGATCACGTTCATACCACCTTGAATTACCCCCAGGCACAGGCCAGCCTCGAGGCGAGCTCCTTGATGCCGTCGTCGTGGCCCTTTACCACGAGCATTTATGTGCTGGGCACCAGAGGGGCGCTGGAATATACGTTTCGGGTTGGCGCCAATATTCAGGAGCGCGAACAGGCCTTGCACTTCTTCCGCTTGTACAAAAGCGACGGCGCAGTGAGCGAGCCCACGGCCTCGACTGATGATATGTTCGTGGCCCAGCTTCGCTACTTCGTGCACTGCGTCGCGGAGCGCCAACTGCCCCGCCTCTGTCCGCCAGAAGAGACATGCCAGGTCATGCAGGTGATGACCGCATCGCGACAATCAGCGGACAGCGGCCGGGTCATTGCGCTCCGCGAGGAGCATGGCTGCATGAATGGGTGACCTATCTACCCTGCCGAACAATTGGCGGGACCCAACCACCCCCTGGCCCCCTCCTTAACCATCTGAGCGTGTCCCACATCTTTCGCCGGACACAGCGGTCGGGCTTCTGACTTCCCGCCCCTTTCCCGAGGAGAAGGATGGGAATTGGGCCTTTGCCCTCTCCCCAAGGGAGAGAAGCTGTGAAAAAATTAGGCATCGAAGAAAGTTTCCGACAAAATAGCCTGAAAGTTAAAAAAGTTCTTGACATCTTAGCCTATTATGATAAGCTACCTCCATGCTGATGCCCAGGAGGAGACAACGTGACTGACCCTACTGAAAACCGACAACCTGTTACCGGCCCGGAGGTGGAGTTCCCGCCCCAGCCCGACCCGCAACCGGTCGCCCGCCCGCCCGAACCGCCGCCCAAGCCACGCTTGCAGCCCATCAATCGC
>Ga0208191_1000917_pt1 | contig 16785 bp, 22 predicted proteins | sample June2015DPH_13_5_FD_184709 | JGI IMG/M metagenome (GOLD analysis project Ga0208191, IMG submission 184709) | Peatland microbial communities from SPRUCE experiment site at the Marcell Experimental Forest, Minnesota, USA - June2015DPH_13_40... | ecosystem: Environmental > Terrestrial > Soil >... | reverse complement strand
TTAACCCAACTTCCGCGCCCTAGAATGAATTTTGAGTCGTTTGGGAAAGCAGGACCTTTGTTTTCAACATAGGCTTATCCCAAGGTCGAAATAGTGACGAATAAGTTAAATATTGTTCTTGACATAGTTGGTTGTGATCGACTATATAGTGGCCCATGTACCTCCGCCGGACCACCAAGAAGCACAAGGGAAAAACCTACACCAACTATCTGCTCGTCGAGTCCGTGCACACTCCGCGAGGACCCCGCCAGCACGTGGTCTGCTCCCTCGGCAGCCTCGCCCCGGCAGCGCGCGAGGAATGGCTCAACTTGGCGCACCGGCTGGAGGCGAGCCTGCAGGGGCAGGGTTCGCTTCCTGCCGCCGACCCGCAGCTTGCGACCCTGGTCGAAAAGGTGCGTCGGGGAGCGAGACCTCGTGCTGAGCCAGGGCAGGCTCAGGGCCAAGCCGAGGCGGACTTGGCGGTCGATCCGGACCGGGTGAGCGTGGAAGAGGCCCGAGAGGCCGGAGCGGTTCATGCCGGTCATCAGGTCTGGCAACAGTTGGGGTTGAGCGAGATCTTGAGCCAGGTGGGGCTGTCGGCGCGAGCTTGCGGGTTGAGTGAAGCCATGACCTTGAACCGTTTGATCTTTCCCCTCCCCGAACATGCGATGCCGGACTGGATGCGGCGTACCGCTCTGGCCGATATCCTGGGCGCCGACTTTTCCACGCTTCACGACGATGCCTTGTACCGCAACTTGGACCGGTTGCACCCGAACCGGGAGCGGATCGAAGCGGCGTTGGCTGAACGCGAGAAGACGCTGTTTAATCTGGACGACACCTTGTATCTGTACGATCTGACTTCGACCTACTTCGAGGGTCAGGCCTTGAGCAACCCGCAGGCGAAGCGCGGCTACTCGCGCGACAAGCGACCCGATTGCAAGCAAGTGGTCGTGGGGTTGGTGCTGGACCGGGACGGTTTTCCCAAGGCGCACGAAGTCCTCGACGGGAACCGCCAAGACCGGACGACGGTGGGAGAGATGTTGGACAGTTTGGAGAAACGGACGGGCCCCCGACCGGGCTCCACGGTGGTCGTCGATCGGGGCATGGCGTATGAGGAAAACCTGGCGGAGATCCGGGCGCGCGGGCATCACTACCTGGTGGCGGGCCGGCAGGCGGAACGGAATGCCTGGCTGGAGGAGTTCGCGCAGGACGACGACTGGGAAGAGGTAATCCGCGTGCCCTCGCCGCGCAACCCCCATCAGAAGAAATCGCAGGTGCGCATCAAGCGCCGCCCGCAAGGCAACGAAGTCTACATTCTCTGTCTGAGCGAGGAGCGCGAAGAAAAGGACCGGGCCATTCGGGAAACCCACGCGCAACGTTTGAGAAAAGACCTGCAGCGATTGAAGGCGCGGATCGAGAAGGGCCAGTTGACGAAGCTGGAGAAGATTCACCAGACGATTGGCCGGCTCAAGGAACGCTATCCGCGCGTGGCCCGCTACTACCGGATGGACTACCACGCCGAGCCCAAGACCTTGACGTGGGAAGAGGACGGCGAGAAGAAAGCGATCGCGGCTAAGCTCGATGGCGGCTACGTGCTGAAGACCGACCGCCAGGACCTGACGGCCGACGAAATCTGGCGCACCTATATCTTGCTGACGCGGGTCGAGGCCGCCTTCCGAGCCATGAAGAGCCCGCTGATGGAGCGGCCCATCTTCCACCATCTCGAAAAGCGCACGCAGACTCACATCTTCCTCTGCGTCCTGGCCTACCATCTCCTGGTGGCCATGGAGAAACGATTTCTGGATCGGGGTGTGCACACCTCGTGGTGGACTCTGCGACAACAACTCAGCACCCATCAAGTGGTCACTGTGGTGTTGCCCACTAAGGAGGGGAGGATCCTGAAGATTCGCAAGGGCACCACCCCGGAACCGATCCACCGAGAAATCTACTCGACCCTCAAGATACCCGCGGAGGTCATGAAGCCGGTCAAAACTTGGCATGAGCTCTCCACATAGTGACGGAATAAAATGGCAACCCCGTGTAAATAAGGCATTTCGTTCAGCCAAGCGCGGAAGTTGGGCTAGTGGTGTCATTTGCGAGACATGGGCGCTCCAAGCCACAGTCATTCCCGCGAAAAGCTTGCCCTGAGCTTGCCGAAGGGCGGGAATCCACTCCGCAAACCTTCGGAAATGCGCTGTCCACGGACTGGATTCCCGCTTTCGCGGGAATGACCGGCGTTTACGTAAGGGATGATATTCTCTGTTGCCACGCCCTCTGTTGCCGCCCTCTTGCCACAACTTTCAGGTTAAGCTAAACTAAGTAGACTTAGTTTAATGAGGTTTTCATGCGCACCGTCAATATCCATGAAGCTAAAACTCATCTCTCGCGCTTAGTGGACGAAGCTGCCAAAGGCGAGCCGTTCATCATCGCCAAGGCTGGCAAGCCGTTAGTCAAAGTGATGTCACTGGACACACCGTCCGGGGCACAGATACGCCGGCTGGGATTTTTGGCCGGACAGATCGCGGTGCCTGCGGATTTTGACCGGATGGGAAGGGCAGAGATAGAAAAGCTCTTTGATATCGCTTGCGGTGATGTGATATCATTCCCGTGCAATTAAGGAGCTTTGCTATGCCGGCAATTGTCGTGCGCAACGTCTGCGCCGAGACCCACCGGGCGTTGCGTATGCGGGCGAGGCAGCACGGACGGAGCACGGAAGCGGAAATTCGAGCGATCCTCGATGGGGCCGTACGGCCGCCCGCGCGCCTCAGGCTCGGCTCTGCACTCGCGGCGCTCGCCAAGCCCTGGGACGGCCTCGATCTCAAAATTGCGCGGGACAAGACGCCCGCCGCTCCCACGGACCTGGCGTGATCCTGCTCGACACCAACGTGATTTCCGAGCCGATGCGGCCCAAGCCAGATCGGAACGTGCTGGTTTGGCTCGATGCCCAGGCGGCTGAGACCCTCTATCTCTCGACCGTAAGCCTCGCCGAGCTGCTGCTCGGGATCGAGAGCCTGCCGGCCGGCAAACGCCGCAAGGCCCTCGCCGGCGCCCTCCACCAACAGGTCATCGCCTTGTTCGGCGAGCGGATCGTTCCGTTCGATCTCGGCGCGGCGCAAACCTACGCCAAGATCGTCACGCGCGCCCGCCGGCATGGCCATCCGATAGCCGTGGCGGACGCCCAGATTGCCGCCATTGCCGCATCGCGCCAGTTCACCGTGGCGACGCGCGACCAGGAGCCATTTAAGGCCGCCGGCGTCCCGGTCATCAACCCCTGGACCGCGACCGCCGAAGGTCCTGTCGGGTCGGTGTGAAAACGTGCCCTGACGAACTGTAGTTCTTCCTTCGTATTCAACAAACTTGAACACGATCTTCAAGTCGTAGCCCGCGCTGCACGCCCAGGCTCCTTCCAGTTCACCCTTAAGTTTGTGGGTTTTCAGGCGGGGATGAAAGCAGTCTGGGGCAAGCAATTCCAGGGGAGAACGAAGGTGTTCCGAGACATGCGGATGTTTTTTGAGAATTTTCTTGGCCCTGCGAACGAAAGCGCTGGAGCGCAGTAAGAGCCGCATCACGAGAGGATCTCTTTCATGATCTCATCGGGCGTAGTGGGGCGGAGAGCACCCTGCGCAAACTCTCTCTGCCCGGCGCGGATGTCGGCGGCCAGCTCGACACGCCGGCGGTCCGCCAGTCGCCGATGCAGGACCTCAACCAAGGTTTCCTGCTCCTCCACCGTTAAGCGGTCGGCAGCGTCCACAACAATGTGAAATCTCGAAGGCGATTTCCTTCTGGATGAATTCTTCATGCTAACCCCAACATACCACTTCGTCGATGGGCGAGCATCCGCTTTCCGAGCCGGGCTCATATGGAGCTGTTCCCGCAGGCTGCGCGTTCGCCATCAAGGGAAGAACCCAGTCAGAACTGGTCGCCGCCGGGATCGAACCCTTCATCCTGGAGGGCGCCCCTGACCGCCTGTCGCACGCGTTCGGCGATCTCAACAGCCCGGCGCGCTTCGGGTTCACTAACCGCGAGGTCCTCTCCCGGATATCTTGCCGTGATCGCATAAGGGCTGAGCTCTTCTGCATCCCGTAAATGCTCGGCCCAAGCCGCCGGGCTGGCAGATAGGTCCAGCAGGCGGCGGAGACTGTGCGTAAAGGGAAAATCTACGCCGTGAAAAACCAGATAGGCCTTCAGGTATTTTTCCGCGCATTGCTGGGCATGAAAGGCAATCACCCGGCAGGGAGGAGTTTCCGGCATGGAGAATGCATGGCGTGCGACTCGCAAGTCTTCGTCGGCATATGTCAGCCATTGCCTGACCTTCTCGATGATGGGCGCGTCAGGAAGCTTCATAGAGCACTCTCCCCTCCCGCCAGGCCGGGCGCGCCACGGTGCCGGGGATCAGGCGGTCGCGCTCAAACTCTTCGGGCGTAAGAATGATCACGTCAGTGGCCACTTCTACCCCGCGAAGGGCTCGGTCCATGGCCACCATCAGCGCGCGCCGGCTGCCTGTCCCAGGTGGGACCGGACAGATCACCAGCAAATCCACATCGCTGCGAGCATCCGCCGTTCCCCGAGCCTGCGATCCGAAGAGAATCACCCGCTGCGGACGGAACTGCTCGACCAAACGATCCGTCGCGAGACGCAGAGTTTCCTCGGTCACCATTCAGGCCACCTCCACGACCTTCAGGCTTTCAATGCCCCGGTCATTCCCTATCTTAACCGCTATACGCTTGTGTTGTCCCGCCTCGAATGAAAGGGAGACGGGGCCGCGTTACCTGCTTCCACCTTTCATAACGCCTCCTTGTCTGAGCGCGTAGCGCGGACCTCCGCTCTTGGGGTCCGCGGCTCTTCTTGAGGTGCATCTTGAATTTTGATAACGCGACGCCAAGGAAGAACCGCAGACCGCAAAGTCGGCGGTCTGCGCTACGCTCGCTTGTCACCGTACCGCATTGACACCATAGGTTCTCTCCGCTTTCCCAACGGCTCATATGGAGCTATTCCCCCCCGGCTGCGCGCTCGCCATCAAGGGAAGAACCCACAGTCAGAACTACGCTGGCTGTGGCCCGCTCCCGGAACAAGTCCTCGCTATCGGCTAGGCAATTTGATTTCGGGTGAGTGCGCGGGCCGTGACCACCAGATCTCGAAAGATGCGCGCTTCGAAAGGAGAGTGGGCCCCGGTCTGTTTTTGCAATTCAGGCAAGAGTTTTTTCAGACGAAGGTAGGTTTCCTCCATCTCCTGCGCCGTAGGTTGAGATTTGAGCCTCACGAAAGCATTGCACAGTTCGGTGAAAACCCCACGGACCATGCCATTGTGGATATAAATATCCGTACCGCTAAGGTCACTTAAAGATTTTTCGGCTCGCCTCGGCATCGCTTCAAAGACAAACCAAGTGTGCTCCCTGGGTTTCAGCTTTTGCCATGCGACCGCGAGCCCAAGCTCGAACGGCATGTTGAATCGAGGGGTTCTCGGGGAGTGACGGTCGAGTTCCACTCTGGAGAGATCATGTAGCGAGTAGGGACAACTTCGGATCAAGGAGAGGATTCGGTCCAGGCGCCTCTGCCCACCCGGGATTTCCAGCGTGGCGCGTGGGACCAAACTGAAGGAACTGACTCCGGCAATATAGGCGAGGTACAATTCACGAAAAGCGGGGTCGTAAGGGATGTTGAGGAAGACGCCGGGCCGCGTGCGGGGCAAGCGATTAACTTCGCCGGCCGCTTCGCGACCTTGCGCTCCTTCGCACTTTACCAGATCGCCGATTGGAAACGTTGCGGCGGTGCTCCGGGCTGGGGAGCGCATCAACCATGCGCTGAATTTCCTTTACGCGCTCCGGTGAAACCCCCATCATCCGCGCAACAGTCTTCACGCTTGGAATCGGCGTGTCGATTATAACTGCCATCAGCGTGCCTCCTTCGTGTTCCCAGATTACATCTTCCCTCGTTCCATGACAACGCGAATTAACCGCGTGAGTGGATTTCCGTGTCGCTGTGGATTCCGTGGCGGGCTGGCCCCAGCCCTCCGTCATGGAGGTCTGCGGGTTTCCCTAAAGTCGAATACCGGACCCCCAAAAACAGCAGGTAGCGCGGAGTTATGCCGCGCCGAGCGACATTACTCCGCGGCTTTTCCTCATCGGAGGTTAATATTTGCAGGTTGTCATGTTAAGAACCGCAGAGTAAGGCAAACTACGCCTAACTCTGCGCTATCCGCTTTTGCGGTCCGCGGTTCTTCCTTAAGGTTCAGGAAAAGCCCGTAATCTCAAATGCGAACGTATGCGCCACGCTTGGTTTCTCGCCACGATGCATTCGCCCTAACGCCGCAGGAAGAGCCGCAGACCGCAAAGTCGGCGGTCTGCGCTACGCTTGCTGACTATGGCTACCCGCTGCGACGCTGCAAATTGCAAGCGCGCTACCCGATTCATTTCTTCGTGGAATCCCGGATTAGCGAGTCAAGGAATGACCCGATCTTGTGCGGCATCGCACGAAATACGCCTCGACTGACGGGCTCTGCGAACTTGCTGTCGACAGCATCCTTAGCGCGGGCGCGCACTTGCGCCGTCGGCAGGCCGGCGCTGATCCCGACCTCGGCGGTAGTGACCGCCGCAGATACAGTGCTATCAAGTTGTGATGCCAGATACGGCGCACTGAGAACAAGTCTGAATTTGTCCGCCCCGCTCATTTTTGCATCCTTGATGTGCACCGTGCCCTTTTTGTCTACTACGCAGTGCTGAAGCGCCTTTGTGAGGAGCTGTTCAAGCTGCTGCTTCACAGTATCTTCATCCACCAAGAACTGCTTCTTCAGTTCATTAATTCCCATTGTTTGTCTCACCTCAAACCTTCTCAGTTGAATGTACCATCGAGAAACACGTCAGCGGATTAACGAGGGAACACTGGAGTCGAGATCGTGGGTACCACTATCCCGCAGCGGTAATGGCCCAGCCTTGCTGATATCGGAGGCTTTCGTTTTCCGCACCATTGGGCGAAACTTCAAATCTTCCGGACCTCCTTCAAAGGCATTTGAAAGCGGGCGAGAGTTATGTCGACGAGTGCCAGTCTTCCCGCCGCTTCACCAGCGCCTTCCGCGCCGGATTCAGCTGCTATGAATGTCCGGGCTTTCTTCATCAGGCGAAGTGCCTGCGGCCAGAACAGCGTTGACCGTGGCTAGCCTGCTGCACGCGAGATGAGACTCTCGGCCCTTCGCACCCCGGGATTGCGTAGGCGGACGTTTCCAATGGCATCGGCGTCCACATACGGTTTTAGTCTCTGGACGGCAACAGATGCGTTGTGATGCTTATAGCCATGTCGCTCCAGCGACTTAATAAGCTCCGCTTCCGGCATCCGTTTCGGATAGATATAGAGGAGAATTCCAAGCGCAGCGTCCGGCGCACTTCTGCCAACCTCGGTATACACCCGACCATCGATCTCTTCTGTAAGGGGGAATCTGCGTCGCATCAAGCCTTCAACCGTTGCCTTGGCCTCCGCGAGATCTAAGCCCTTCTGTGAGAAGCGGACCATTTCGGACAGAATCCACGAGCAAACGGCCACGACCGTGTTGGCGTCCATTTCGTTGGCGTCGATTTCGTAGGCGTCGTGCCGCGCGCCACGATTGCTCGCGATCTCGTACGCAAAGCGGCACGCGCGAGGAATCGTCAACTTGATTGTGTCCGGAATTCCCGCGGTCGCAGGTTTCTGCTGAAGTTTGTCAATCAGCGCGCCGACGCTGAAGTCCTTTGCCGGGGGGACCGTCTCGCCTGCCCTGACCCACAACCCCTTCATGACGGCCTCGATGAACTTCCCGCCCTTGGCCGCGGCGTCTGCCCATTCCGACTTTTGGTAATCGTCGACCATGTCTCCAAAGTGCTTCACGGCGGCGTCGCTGTGTTTCGCGTGGAATGCGTCCTTAAGCAGCTCGACAACGGTCTTATCGGGCATATTTGCCTCCTTTACCGCCCCTCTTCGCGGCGGGCGCGGCGCCTTCCGCCGCGTAGGGGTATTTCTGGATGTACTCGTAGCTGCCACGCTCTCCCCTGCGGCTGAGATACCGTGGTCGTTTCAGCGCCATACCTAACTCGGGCCCCTCGAAGTGGTGCTCTGTCTCAGCCAAGTGAGCTACGATCTTTGGCTGACTCTGCCAGTTTCGAAGGAAGCCCTCCTCCCAGACCATGGCCGGGGCTTCTGTTGCCGTCCTTGCAAAGTTCTCTGCTATGTTCGTCATACGGTCCACCTTCCACGCGGTGCGAGATACCGCTGTGGCCGTGCCGTCCGCTGCGACACCCGCTCACCTACGGCCAATTCGGGCTACGGGTTGGAGTATTTCCAAACCTTCTTACCTCCATCCGAAACTCTCTGTCTCCTTAGTTCGTGCTGGACGAGCTGCTGCAGCGGGCCGCTCAATGCTGTCGAAGGATAATGCCACCCGCGTGAGGCAAGCTGCTCACGAACCTCTCCGATTGTCCGCAGCTTCGCGAAGTAATTCTCGGCTTTCAGTACGAGTATCCTGTCCCAAATGGACGTAGCGACGACTCGGCTCGCAGGCTGCCTCCTCGGAGGAGTCGCGGATGCAGCGGGGCTGGCGCCTTCTCCTGTCTCGTCTTCCCTGCCGCGCAGCAGGTTGTCGAGGATCACCTCGAACGCCTTCAGCTTCAGATCGCCATCCGGCATGTCAGACGTAGCCTGCTCAGCCCTGCGCCGCAGTTCTTTCAATTTTTGCAATTGCATTAAGGACCTCCTCTTGACTCCAGCCACTGCCCTTACTGGCTGCGCCGCGCGCATGCTTCACGCGCTCGGTGGAAACTTCTGGGTGAAGCGGTAGGATCCCCGCGTGCCAGTTCGCGCAAGAAATCGCGCAGCCTGCAGCGCCATCAGAATGCTCTGGCGGCTGAAGGAGTACCCGCCCTGCCGCAGCTCATCAAGAACGTCGGAAAGTGATCGAGACCCCTTGAAGAAGCCCTTGCCATAAACCAATGCCACCGCCTCGGAGGGTTTCCTGGCCACTTCGCGGCTCCCGTCACCACTTGTTTGCTGAGAACTGGAGGGCGCCTTTTCGGCCCCCGCGGGGTATAAATCGACCTCGCCGACGAAGCGCTGTCCTTCGTGGGTGATACTTAGTTTCGCCCTCATAATATGCCCCCGGGTGAGCCATCGGTCTTGGGGCCCACACGAAACAATGCTAGTCTACGCCGTCATCATTCTATTTGTCAAGATATATTTGTGGCAAATTATTCGTTGGTGTGTTCATTCGCATCCCGTCACGACTCGATGTAGCTCTGCCGCACAGAGCCCTGGATTGTACGGAGAGGGCTCCTCTCCATGGCAGCGGCGTACCCTTGCATTCAAGATGCGAGGAGAAGACTCCGGTCGGGGTCATCTGGTCAGTGACTTACCTGTCAAAGAGCCGCGTTTCACATTTTTTCCACCACCGGGAACGAGTGGCTGTAGGTCCGCTGACCAGACAGTTCCGCGACGCGATCGGGAAGAAATGTCGGGAGGCCGAATCCCTGCCATCGCCGGGCGCATGCCTCAATTTTAATGACACCAATTATTTTGACGCAGCATGGTCCGGTGGTCTTGCGTAACTAGCCTCGTTTCCATATTATAATCTGTTGGTTAGGGGCGTCAACAATCCCGCTTTACTAAGCATTGAATGTATTGTAAAAAAGCACGACTATTAAAATCCATGGCATGCTAGAACACGCGACGTTTCCAACGGCAAGGATGGCCTTCCACCAACACGTTCTGGATTGGACGAGGTGAGTCCCCCTCGACGGTAGCGGGGTAGTCTTGCATTCAAGATATGGGGGAAGATTCCAGTTAAGGTCATCTGATCAGTGACTTACCTGTCAAAGAGGCGCGCTTCACATTTTTTCCACCACCGGGGACGAGTGGCTGTAGGTCCGCTGACGATACAGTTCCGCGACTCGACCGAGAAGAAATGTCGGGAGGCCGAATCCCTGGTATCGCCGGGCGGATGCCTCAATTTTAATGACACCAATTATTTTGACGCAGCATGGTCCGGTGGTCTTGCGGAACTATCCTCGTTTCCATATTATAATCTGGCGTTTAGAGGCGTCAGCAGTCCCGCTTCACCGAGCATTAAATGTATTGTAAAAAGGCATGACTATAAAAATCCATGGCATGCTAGAACACGCGACGTTTCCGACAGCAAGGATGGTCTTCCACCAACGCGTTCTGGATTGGACGAAGTCAGTCCCCCTCGACGATAGCGGGGTAGTCTTGCATTCAAGATATGAGGGGAAGACTCCGGTAGGTGGGTGGCGCGGACCGAGCACAGCTCTGTGGGCCACATCTCTTGTAGCGGCGAGTCTACCTCGCCAAATGGCGGCGTAAAGCCTCGGAGCCGGGAGGCCAGGGAACGGCGGCAACGGTGATTGACGATAATTACGGGAGTGATTCATGACGCCTAACCTCCCAGGGGTTCCCGGGCTGGCGAAAAGATAATGAGATTAAACAACTTATTAACCTGCGATGCAAGGCTAAAGAACAGGTGTCAGGTGCCAGGTGTCAGGGGCGGGACACGGGATTCGGGACACGGGGCTTGGTGGCAGGCAACTGAAGTGGGCCGCCCCGTCAAGAACAGGGGACAGGGTACAGATAGCAGAATCCCGCTTACCGAAGAGCGACTTCGAGTGGCGTCTTCTTCAGGGAACTGACACGCAGCACGGAAAACCCTATGACGTTTCCTTCCTCGTCCACTCGTTCCATCACCTGATCGTTCTCTGTGGGGCGGGAATAGCCCGGCTTGTTCTCGAAAGTGACTTCCAGGAAGTCGGCCTCGGGATCCAACCACATCTTCACGATTTTTTCGGCCATAGAAGGGTGCCTTTCTTCACGCGGTCTGTCAGGTACGCGGTCACGACGAAGGCGTCGTCAATCAGTATCTTGACCACAACACAGAGAGGCTTCCCCCCCCACCATTGTACGATGATAGAAGCGATAGTAAAGTCTGACCAAAGAATCGCTCGGCGACTCGATGACGGCCTCGGGCTTAAGAAGCGTTTCCGCCACAGCCTCGCGCGACCCGACCATCTCAGGGTGTTCCTCAATATGAATCCACCGCTCATCGGTCAGTCTGACGGGTCGCCCTTCGTAGTCGGTGAGTACCACCATGAAACCACGAGGTTAGCATCAGGGTCCACACAAACGCAATGCAAGAGGAAAGGGAAGGTGTCAGGTGTCAGGTGTCAGGTGTCAGGTGTCGGGTGTCGGGTGTCGGGTGTCAGGTGTCAGGTGTCAGGTGTCGGGTGTCAGGTGTCGGGTGTCGGGTGTCAGGGGCGGGAGACGGGAATCGGAACACGGGACACGGGGCGCGACCAAGAGAAAGAGGGTTGGTTCGGTCGGCTGGCAGCATGCTATCATCATACGTCAGGAAGGGAGAGGGTATATGGCAAGGGAATATGTTGAAAATCGAAACGGTGGTTACTACGTGATTGGTTCGCGGGTATCCCTGGAATCGGTCATCTTTCTCTTCCTGGATGGAGCCTCGCCAGAGACCATCGTCGATGAGTTTCCGACTTTGTCGCTCGAGCAAGTGTATGGAGCCATCACCTTCTATCTTGCCGATCGGGCTAAAATTGACGCCTATCTCACCGAGTCCGAAGGACTCTGGGAAGAGGCCCGAAAGAATCAATCTCCCATTCCCCCTGCTCTGCGGGAACGGCTGGAACGCGCTCGCCGAGAGCTCACTTCCCGCCCATGAAAATCAAGTTCCTGGCAGACGAAAACCTGCGACAGGCCATTGTACTTGGCCTTCGACGGCGTGAGCCCTCGGTAAATTTCGTGCAGGCGTACGAGGCCCGTGCGAAGGGAAAAGACGACCCCACCGTGCTCCAGATCGCCGCGGAACAAACCTGCGATGCAAGTCCAAAGCAAAGGTGTCAGGCGCCGGGTGTCAGGTGCTGGTGCGGGGGCGGTTATGGGCAGTCCCGCACTTCCGGCAACCCCGCACGAGAATCCAAGCGCGGTGGAAAAGCCGCAAGGCCGGAGGGCGGGCCTTGCGCTACATGATTTTTCCGCTTGAGCGCCTTGTTATCCTCCCGGTTTTTTCGGAATATATTGAACCCCATCGATCCCTTCGAAGTCGGACTTCGTAAATGGTGATCGCTGGCACGATAAGCTCTGCTGTGTTCTGAAGTGGAGGGGAGAAGAATGGCGCATTGGGGCCGTCAGCGAAATACTCAAGCCAACCAGATGAATCGATTATATTCATACCCTGTCAGGTTCCCTTTCCACTGCCGTGTCAATCCCCTTCAGGAATCCCTGCATCTCGGAGAGTTTTCTCAGGGGGATCATCTCGATCCTATTGCCATAAACAACCATTTGGACTTTCTGGCCTGGGGATAGCTTCAAAGCCTCTCTAAGCTTCTTCGGGATTACAACTTGAAATTTCGGTGAAATCTTGACTGCCTCCATACGAATTCTCCATCGATATGAATTTTGTAATATTATAACCGGACCAAAGTGCCAACACAAGGAATCTAAAAGAATTGCAAACCGACCCACTACCCGCATACGCGCCTCGTCGACTTTTTCCTCTTTTGGGTGTTGGCGAGATGCAACACAAGCAAGGCCCCAGGCGCTTGCGGCGAGGAAGGTGGCGGACATTGTGTCTCTTGACAAGCGAAACGAAATAGGCTAGATTAGTAAGTGGGGTTGTAGAAGAAGAATGCTGAATTGTGAATAGTGAATTATGGATTGTGAGTTGCCTTCTTACTTGTTGCCCACCGCCGACTGCCCACTCCCGACTCCCCCTGCCCAGCGTCGGCTGCTTCGAGGGGAGTCCGGGCTGGCGCGACGCATCGCCCGCAAAGAAGCCTGGCACGGAATGTCTTCTCTACAGGGAAAGGAAAAGCGGTAGTAACTTTAAGAAATGACAGAACGAACCGGGAATGTCTATGAAAACAAAGGGTCGGCTCTCCACAGCCTGGAACGAAGCGGGGATTTTGCAGAAAACACAGGTAGTTACGAGTTTGAAGCGGGAATGTCTTTGAAAAGAAAGGATGTAGGTTGGGGGAAGAACAGGATTCAGGATCCAGGAGTCAGGAGCCAGAAGCGGAGGTGACGGGTGCTGGGGGCACAAGAGCCTAGAGTGATTGGACTGCGGCCCAAATAGCCCAATTCGCCCTTGTGAACATGCCAGTAGGCGCAAAAAGCGCAGAGACGTGGCAGTTTGGCGTTGGACGAAATGTCGATCCAGAAAGGGAAAGAAAAGCAATTTTGAAGGAGCGACGCGGGAATGTCTGTGAAAACAAAGGGTCGGCTTTCCAGAGCCCGCGGCAAAGCAGGAATCTTATAGAAAACACAGGTAGTTGCGAATTTAAGGCAGATATGTTGTTGAAAAGAAGGGCAGGATTCAGGATTCAGGAGCCAGAAGAGTGATAGTAGGCAGTAAGCAGGGGTAGCGCAGGTCCCGCTCTCCGGACCTGCGGCACTTCAAAGGCAGTAGGCAGAAAGAAGTGGAGAGGAAGAAGGAATTTACACTTCACACTTTACCCTTCAGAATTGCCCGCGGCTTTCGCATCGCTTTTCAATGACTCAATGACTCAATGGCTCGATGAACCAATCACTCAATGTTCACGTGGAAGTCGTTATTTGCGCCATTGGAGTCTTGTCCGGTAGAATCTTAAAGGGGGCTGGGAAAACATGGCCAGCCCTCCTGACGAGTTCCAGAGCTGCACCGGAGTGGAAAAAATGAAGATTGCACTGGCGGCAGACCATGTGGGTTTTGCCTTGAAGGAGAAAATCCGTGAGTACCTCGAGAACAAAGGCCTGGAGGTTGAAGACCACGGCCCATCAAACTCAGAGCGCGTGGACTATCCCGACTTCGCGGAGAAGGTAGCGGCGCAGGTGGCGGCGAAGCAGGCCGATTACGGTGTGCTGGTCTGCGGGACGGGCATCGGGATGATGATTGCCGCCAACAAAGTCCCGGGCATCCGGGCCGTGGCTGCCAACGATACGATTTCCGCGCGCCTGGCGCGCGAGCATAGCAACGCCAACGTCCTCACCCTGGGCGGCCGGATGATCGACGAAGCCACCATGCATCAAATTGTGGATACGTGGCTCTCCACCCCCTTCGCCGGCGGACGCCACGAGCGGCGGGTGGAGAAAATCGAGGCCCTTGACCAACGCTATCACGCGGAGAAAACAGCATGAGCCTTTCCCTTCCCTTGCGCGAAGTTGACCCCGAAATCGCCCGGGCGCTCGACCTGGAGGTTGACCGCCAGGCGCGGACGCTGGAGCTGATCGCTTCGGAGAATTTCGTCAGCGAGGCCGTGCTCGAGGCCCTGGGCTCCGTGATGACCAACAAGTACGCCGAGGGATTGCCGGGCAAGCGCTACTACGGCGGCTGCGAGTTTGTGGACGTGGCTGAAACCCTGGCCATCGAGCGTGCCAAGAAGCTCTTCGGGGCGGAGCACGTTAACGTGCAACCGCACTCCGGCAGCCAGGCCAACCAAGCCGTTTATATGACCGTGCTCAAGCCGGGCGATACCCTGCTGGGCATGAGCCTTGCCCACGGCGGCCACCTGACGCACGGGCACCCGCTGAACTTCTCCGGGAAGATGTACAAAATCGTTTCTTACGGCGTACGTAAGGACACGGAGACAGTTGACTACGACGAGCTCGAGCGGCTGGCCCAGGAGCACAAACCAAAGCTCATCGTGGCCGGCGCCAGCGCCTACCCGCGCTTCCTGGATTTCGAGCGCTTCGCCGCCATCGCCAAACGGAGCGGCGCGCTGCTGATGGTGGATATGGCGCACATCGCGGGGCTTATCGCGGCAAGCCTCCATCCCAGCCCCTTCCCCCACGCGGATTTCGTCACCACCACCACCCACAAGACGCTGCGCGGACCGCGCGCGGGCGCGGTCTTCTCCAAGGCGCAGTATGCGAAGGAGCTCGACAAGATCGTGTTCCCCGGCATCCAGGGTGGGCCCTCGATGCACGTCATCGCCGCCAAGGCCGTCTGCTTCCAGGAAGCGCTCCAGCCGGAGTTCCGCGAGTATCAGAAGCAAGTCGTCCTGAACGCCCGCACGCTGGCTGGTGCGCTGGCCGGCCATGGCTTCCGCATCGTCTCCGGCGGCACCGACACTCACCTGGCGCTGGTAGATGTGTTTTCAAAGAAGGTAACTGGCAAGCAGGCCCAAAGTGCCCTGGAAAACGCCGGCATCACCGTCAACAAGAACGCCATCCCTTTCGATACGAACCCTCCCATGGTCGCCAGCGGCATCCGCATCGGCACGCCCGCCGTCACCACGCGCGGGCTCCGGGAGCCGCAGATGGAGCTCATCGCGCACTGGATCACCGAGGTGCTGCACAACGTTGAAGATGCGTCTGTGCAGAAGCGAATCCGCAGCCAGGTCGAAGCCCTGACCGAGAAATTCCCGCTTTACGAAACCCGGCGTGCCATGGCGGCGAGGTTTTAGAAGGTGATAATATGCGACAAGTTATTATCTATCCAGGCGAAGATGGCTATTGGGTAGTAGAGTGTCCCAGCCTGCCTGGTTGCATCAGCCAGGGGAAGACGCGTGAAGAAGCTATCCAGAATATCAAGGAAGCCATTCGGGGTTATGTCGCCGCTTTAGAAGCGGACGGTCTCCCGGTGCCCGCCGAACATTTTGAAGTTCTTGTGATGGCAGTATGAGCAAGTTGCCTCGGGTATCAGGGAGAGAATGCGTCAAGGCGCTGCAAAAGGCCGGCTTCCTCTTCACGCGCCAGGAAGGCAGCCACATTATCCTCCGTCGCCAAGAACCCTTCGCGCAGTTGGTCGTTCCCGACCATAAAGAATTAGACCGGGGAACACTCCGCGCCATCATCCGCCAGTCCGGTCTCACCGTCGGTGAATTCACGCAACTCATCTAAGCAGCTAGGCCGCTGCTCCGCGACGGGTGGAGAGGCGCGGGATGAGCCGGCGCGACGCCGCCCTGACTGCGCTAGGCATAAATTCCGCGCAATTTGAGGGTGAAGGCGACGCGGTCGATGGCCAACATGTAAGCGGCGATGCGGTTGTTGACGTGGTGCTTTTCTCCGTAATGCACCACATCGTTGAATGCTGCAACCATAATGGATTTCAGGCGGTCATTCACCACGGTTTCTTGCCAAAAGTATCCCTGCCGGTCCTGCACCCACTCGAAATAGGAGACCGTCACGCCGCCGGCATTCGCCAGAATATCGGGGATGACGAAGACGCCGCGGTCAAACAGGACATCGTCGGCGGGAGGCGTGGTAGGGCTGTTGGCGCCTTCCACCAGGATTCGGGCGTTGATCCTATGAGCGTTCTTACTTGTAATGACGCTCTCAGTCGCGGCGGGCAGCAGCATTTCGCAATCCTCTTCCAGGATTTCCTGCGCTCCAATGCTCTCGCTCCCAGGGAAGCCTTTCACGGTTTTGTTCTCGCTAACGTACTCGACCAGGGCGGGGATATCCAGCCCGTGAGCATTGAAAACTCCGCCCGCAATGTCGGCGACACCGATGATCTTGTAACCCTCCTCGTGCATTAAGCGAGCAGCCTGCGAGCCGACGTTGCCGAATCCCTGGACGATCACCCGAGTGGATTCCCGTTTCCACCCAAAGTGCTTTAGAGCCTCGTCCGCAACGATCATGCAGCCACGGCCCGTAGCTTCGCGCCGCCCCTGCGAGCCGCCCAAATCGAGCGGCTTGCCCGTGACGCTCGCCGTCACCGTATGGCGGACGTGCATCGAGTAGGTGTCCATGATCCAGGCCATGGTTTGCTCATTGGTGTTCATGTCCGGCGCGGGCACGTCGCGCTCCGGGCCGATGTAATCCAGGATTTCCGCCGTGTAGCGC
>Ga0208191_1000912_pt1 | contig 16856 bp, 16 predicted proteins | sample June2015DPH_13_5_FD_184709 | JGI IMG/M metagenome (GOLD analysis project Ga0208191, IMG submission 184709) | Peatland microbial communities from SPRUCE experiment site at the Marcell Experimental Forest, Minnesota, USA - June2015DPH_13_40... | ecosystem: Environmental > Terrestrial > Soil >... | reverse complement strand
GGCGATGTGCTCGGGATGTTCGGAGTGCTCGACCGCATCGAGCCGGGGCCGATCAACGACGAAGACGTCCGCCGCGCCCGCGCTCTGGCCGCGCAAGTTGCCATCGCTCTCGAACTTACCCGTAACCTGCACCAATCCGAGGAGCACCGCCGCCGCGCCGAGGCCCTGGTCACGATCGCGCTCGAACTCAACACCGTTCTGCATCTGCCCGAGTTCATGCGCAACTTCGCTGTGCGCGCGTCGGGCCTGCTCGGAGGCCGCTCCGTTGCCCTCAGCCTTTTCCAGACAGCGGAGCTCGATACCGTCCTCATGTGCGGCGCCTCCGAAGTCGACGATAAGCCGCTGCTCCGCCGCTTCAGTCAGGCGCTCAGTGCGGCCCTGCCGAAATACCCCACCGATGTCGCCTTCGCCGCGGCCAGCGATATGCTCGGAACCGCTCTCGCCTCCACTCTGGGATGGACCGATTGCACTCTGGTCCGGCTGGCCGGTTCTTCAGGAGAACTCGTCGGCGTTCTTTGTCTCGCCGACCGCGGCGCTCCGCCGGCCATCGAAGATCAGCAGTTGCTGCGCGCCATCGCCGGTCATGCCAGCATCGCTCTCGAGAATGCCTGCCTGTTCACCCACATGCAGCAGGCCAACCGCCATTGGCTGGACGTCTTCGATGCCATCAGCGACTTCATCGTGGTCCATGACGAGCAGCACAACGTTCTCCGCGTCAATCGCTCCCTGGCCGACTTCGTCGGTATCGCCCCCGACCAGTTGATCGGCGTCAACATGCGGGCGCTCGAAGCCCTTTCCACCGGAGCTTCGCCGCACTCCTGTCCCTTCTGCCGCAGCGGCGAGGGTCTCGACGAATACGTGCACCCCGTCCTCGAACGCACTTACCTGATTTCGACCTCGCGCATTCATGCCGCCAGCAGCGCCCAGTTGCAGACCGTGCACGTTCTCAAGGACATCACCGACCGGCGCGAAGCCGAGCGCCGCTATCGCGAACTGTTCGACAACTTTCAGGAAGGAATTTTCTTCTCTACGCCCCAGGGTCGCTTCGTGGAAGTCAACGACGCGCTGGTTCGCATCCTTGGCTATAGCAGCCGCGAAGAAGTCATTCAGCTCGACATTCCCACCGAAGTTTATTTTTCTCCGCGGCGGCGGGAAGAACTCGGGGAACTATTCGAACGCCAGGGCGGACTGCGCAATCAGGAAGAAATCTTCCGGCGCAAGGATGGATCGTCGGTCCACGTTTTCCTCAACTGTTTCGCGGTGCGCGATCCGTCCGGCAACATCCTGCAGTATCGCGGCCTCATACTCGATATTACTGGCCTCCACCAATCGCAAACCGAGCTGCAGAAAGAGCGTGATTTCTCCAACAAAATTCTCAGCCATACCCAGAGCCTGATTCTGGTCACCGACACCGAAGGCGTGATCAGTTATGCCAACCGGCGCTGGAGCGGTCTCGGCTTTCAGCAGAACCAGATACTGGCGCATCCCTTGCCCGACCTGTGCGCTGCCCCGCGCCGTGCCGCGCTCCGCGAAGCGCTGGCAGCCGTGGCCCGCGGCCAACAGGTCGATAACTTCGATCTGCCTCTGGTGCGCGGCGACGGCGTCAGCGGTCAGTTCTCCGTCAATCTGAGCCCCATCAGCGGCGAAGACGGCCGCGTGAGCAGCATCGTCGTAGTCATGACCGACGTCACCGACTCCGCGATGCTGCGCGCCAAGCTGATGCACGCCGAGAAAATGGCTGCCGTCGGACAACTGGTCTCCGGCGTCGCCCACGAAGTCAACAATCCCCTCACCGCCATCCTCGGATTCACCGACCTCTTGATGGAAAACCCCGAGACCCCCGAAAGCGCGCGCCGCGATCTGCGTGTGATTTTGCAGGAAGCGCAGCGCACCAAGCAGATCGTGCAAAACCTGCTCAGCTTTGCCCGCCAGATGCCACCGCAGCGCCAGCCGGTTCAGCTCAACTCCATCCTGCAACGCACCGTGCACTTGCGCTCTTACGACTTCATCAGTCACGGCATTCAGGTGGTCGAACGCCTCGACGAGTCCCTGCCCACAGTCATCGGAGACTCTCACCAGCTCCAGCAGGTGTTTCTCAACATCCTGAACAACGCTTACGATGCCGTCCGCGAAAGCGCGCGGCCCGCCCGCATTGAGGTCATGAGCGCCCGCGCCAACTCATTCGTCGAGATTTCTTTTCGCGATAACGGCATCGGCATCACCGATCCCGAACGTATTTTTGATCCTTTCTTTACCACCAAAGACGTCGGCAAGGGTACTGGTTTGGGCCTCAGTATTTGCTATGGTATCGTCCGCGAACATGGCGGCGAAATTGTTTGTCACAACAACCTGGACTCTGAAGGAGCCACTTTCATCGTTCGCCTCCCGGTAGTATCCGAGGTGGCATCCTTTGGAGCCGTTGCAGGAGTGCATCCAAAATGACGCAGACAGGAACTAAACCCGCTTGTGCGCCACTGCTTCTGATTGAAGACGAACCGGCCGTCCTGGCTCTAGTACGCGCCGTTCTTGAGGGCCACGGATATGCCGTCGTTCCGACCGAATCCGGCGCCGAAGCCCTGCGACTGCTGGCCAGCGGCAATTTTCACGGCGTCGTCTCCGACATGCGCACGCCCGGAGGTGTCGATGGCGCCCAGGTCTATGCCTGGATCGCCGCCCATCGCCCGGAACTCGCCTCCCGGCTGGTTTTCATCACCGGCGATATCGCCAACGAGGAAACTGCTGCCACGCTGCGCCGCACCGGAGCGCCCTGCGTGGAAAAGCCGTTTCGCGTCCATGACTTCATTTCCGTGGTCGAGCAGACCATGGGCAGGGCTGCTTCATGACTCAAGACTTCCGTATCCGATTGTTGATTGTCGATGACGAGCAGACCATCCGCCGCCTTTGCATGACCGTCGGCGAGTCGCTTGGCTTCTCTTGCCTCGAAGCCGAGAGCGGTGACGCGGCTCTCGCCCTGCTCGAGGAACAGCCCGTCCACATGGTGCTCACCGACATGGTGATGCCGCGCATGTCCGGAATCGAATTCCTGGAGCAGGCCAAGCGCGCTTACCCCCGCATCGAAGTTGCCGTCATGACCGGCCACGGCTCCGTCGAAACTGCCGTCCAGGCGATGAAGCTCGGCGCCTACGATTACATTGCGAAGCCCTTTGCTCCGCTCGATGACCTGCGCCTTTTCCTGCGCCGCATGGCCGACAAGGTCCGCCTCGTGGAAGAAAATCTCTACCTCCGCGAACGCTCCGAAACCGAGACCGCTGTCCACGGCATCATCGGCAATTCCACCGGCATTCAGAATGTCCTGCGCCTCATCTCCCGCCTCAAAGACACGCGCACCCCGGTCCTGATTTCCGGCGAAAGCGGAACCGGCAAGGAACTGGTCGCCCGCGCCCTTCACTTTCGCGGAACCATGGCCAACCTTCCCTTTGTTGCCGTGGACTGCGGATCGCTGGTTCCCACCCTCATCGAAAGCGAATTGTTCGGCTACGAAAAAGGCGCCTTCACCGGCGCTCTTCGTTCCAAGTCGGGACTGCTGCAATCGGCCGATACCGGAACCATTTTTTTCGACGAGGTTGGCGAACTTCCTCTGGAGATGCAAGCCAAGCTGTTGCGCTTTCTCCAGGAGAAAGAAGTCCGCCCCGTGGGCAGCAATCAAAAGGTCAAAGTGGACGTGCGCATCATGGCCGCCACCAACCGCGATCTCGACACCGAATACCAGAAAGGAACCTTCCGCAAGGATCTCTATTTCCGCCTCAACGTTGTCACCATTTCTCTGCCCCCGCTACGCGAGCGCCGTTCCGACATTCCCATCCTGGCGGCGTTCTTCCTTGAACGCCTCGCTCCCGGACGCGGCGTCCAGGTCTCCGGCAACGCCATGAAGGCCATGCTGGCTTACGACTGGCCCGGCAATGTCCGCGAACTGGAAAATTGCCTGGAGCGTGCCGTCGCTCTCGGCGATCAGCGCATCATCGAAATCAACGATCTGCCGCCAGCGATCGCGCGCGCGGAAGTCCAAGCCGAAGCGCTCGATTCGCAAGAATTCTCCCGCACCGACCTGGAAGACATCGAACGCGCCACCATCGAGCGCGTTTTTTCCCAAGTCAAGGGAGACAAAGCTCTAGCCGGCAAAATGCTAGGCATCAGCCGCGCCACCCTCTATCGCAAACTCAAGCGCTACAACATCGGCGCCCGCGAGGAACCTCCCACCTCGACCACCCTGCAATAGATCCGGCCGCCGCAAGTGTGGGGACGAGCAACTGTGGGGACGGGGCGACTCGCCCGTCCAAGCCGAGCGCAGCTCGGCCTCAGCGCGAACTCCTTCGCTTCTTCGCAACCCGCGAAATGAGACAGGAGTTTCATTCTGAGACGCACTTTCCCCGCTCCCCGAAGAATTAACCTGCTCCGCCCCCAGGCGACGCCATTAACTGCTTGTCCTTCTTTCACTTGTTCTTAGGGGCATGACCTTCAAGTTTTTGGTGGCGCCCGTGCACTACGGAATGCCGATAAGGCAGAACGAGTCTCCTCGCAGCTCTTCCAAACCGGGAAGAGGGGGAGGCTCGCCTGCTCCAGCTCCCCCGGGATTGAGGTTTCCGTGCCCAACCAGGCAACTGCTCGCGCTCTTGAACCAGACATCGTAAGCCGCTTGGCTAGGTTCTTTCCCGAAGCCACTCCGGTGCGGATTCCCATCAAACTCAGCCGCACCAAGAGCAACGGCAACGGAAATGACGATCCGACTGCCCACGAAAACGAGAATATTTTTTTTCAAGACACCGTCATCGAGTTCGGCACCCCGCGCGAAGTTTTGTTCGGGGTCGACCGTCCTCTGGAATTTGCCGATCGCGTCCTCCTCGAAAGCAACGACGGCTCGCTTCACGCCGAAGCCTCCGTGGTCGCGGTTCAATATCATCCCGAGCGGACAGCGGTTGCCGTCCGCTTCCTAAAACCTGTTCCCAATTGGATTGTGAAATCATGACTGCTTCCACCCAACCTTCATTCCAACCTTCACTGGAAGAGCAGGGGGCCACGCTCTGCGCCCTGCAGCCCATTTACTCTGCGCTGGTGCGCGAATTTGTGATTGAGATTTCCGCCTGCCCCGTCGACGACGGGTTCTCGCCATCGCCCGAGTCGGTCGAGCACGCCGAAGCCTGGTTCCAGCAGGTCGACGCCCAGATCCAGGTGCACCAGTTGCGCCAGTTTCTGCAGACCACGCCCCTGGCGAACGAAGCCATGCTGCGCCATCTTCTCGTCCATCACATGCAGAAGACCGCGAAGTCCGCGAGTGACCGCGACAAGACTGATTTCCTGCTTGTCCAGTATTTTTCGCTGTGCGCGCCCTCGGGCCTTGAAGACGCCGACGTGGACCTCGATTACGTCGCCCAGGTGCTCGAGCCCGTACTCGGGCCGCAACAGCCGGAGCTCCCCGCGTGGTTGAGTTCTCTCGATACCATCATGCAGTCGGCGGCGCATTGCCGCCGCCTCAGCGAACTGCTCCACAGCGGCGCCATCGAGCAAGGGCGCAAGCTCAAGACGCAGAACGCGGCCCGCTACTTCGAGCCCTCGGCGATGGTGGCCTTTGCCCGTTTCAGCTTCATGATCCGGCGGATATTTTTCCGTCTCATGCACGACGATCTCAACGCCATCCAGGACGGCTTGCGCGAACTCGAGCGCCGCGGCGTCTCGACCATCGATTGCCGCCGCGCCCAATTCTCCGCCGAAGAACCGACCGGCCGTCTGCGCATGATCTGCCAGTCCTGGAAAGTCATGTTCCACGCCGAATACTCCTCGGGCCAGCCGCTGCGCATGCTGGTCGATCTTAGAGCGGCCGTCGACGACGCACTCCAGAACGGAGCGCACAAAAATCCGCGCGCCGCGCGCGCCGCCGCCGCTTCCGGAGAGTCTGGCGGCGGAACGGAAGACTAATTTCCCGCTGTAGAGACGGGGCTTGCCCCGTCTCCGGAGGCGCGGCAGGCCGCGCCTCTACGGGAAATCAGCCGCGCCGTAAGTGCCGCAAAAATCGACGGCGGCTTTAGCCGTTGCGGCGCCAACGAGTTAGAGGCCAACTTGCCGAGCCAGAAAGCGACGATGAGCACCAATCGCCCGACCGTCCTGATCCTTGCCAGCGACCCCGCCTTCTCGCGGGAGATTACCGCGAATTGGCCCCAGGATCCCGCTCCGAATTCCGACGGTCCGGAATTCATCGTCCTCGACGAAGGCTTCTCTCGCGACCTGGAGGGCAGCCACTACGACCTCGCGATTGCCGACGCCTCTTCCGTTGAAAAACTTAAGAACGACAAGCGCAACCATCTGAACAAACGCCTGATCAAAGACCTGAAGCAGGCGCTCGCCGCCGCCGGCAAGCCTGCCATCATGATTCACTCCGATCCCGCCCTCGATTTCTATAACCTCCATGGCGCCGTTCTCGAGTTGCGTCGCCAGCCCGGACTGTGGCCGGCGATGGCGGGTCTCATCGGACGCGAAATTCTTCGCCGCCGCCAAGCCGAGTCTCGCGCCCGCGAAGCCGAGAAAACTTGCGCCGCCGCCCAAGCCGAGGCCACTCTCGGACGCTACATGCTCGAGATGCGGACCAACGTCAACAACGCTCTCACCACCGTGCTCGGCAACGCCGAACTTCTGGTCATCGAGCCCGGACTGCCCGCCACCGTGCTGGCGCAAGCTGATACCATTCGCAACATGGCGCTGCGGCTTCACGAAGTCTTTCAGCGCTTCTCTTCGATCGAAAAAGAACTCACCGTGGCCGCGCGCGAGTCCAGCAAAAGAGCCGCCCACGCCGCCGCTGGCGGCGGCTGCTGAGCGGAACTGTTTTCATAAACGTTTCCTGGGAAAACGCGACTGCACAACAGGAATTGTCATCTCGAGCGAAGCGAGGGATCTGCAGTTTGCCGGAAATCCGCGAAAACTGAGAATTCCTCGTTACCTTCGCTCTGTGGAACGCACTTAGGAGCTAGAGGCAAACCGCCCGCCAGGTTACTAACTCGCCTTCCTCCAAATCTTGTCAATAGCCAGAAATCACACAAATCCTTCTAGCTCGATGAAAGCGTTCCGAATATAAATGTCCACAGGTTTGTCGGTGTACCCCCTCCAAAATGCTATTCCATATAAGGCGAGGTGGGTTTACAATAGCTGCTGTTTTCGAGGTCAAAAAGGAAATTCCGGGTTAGATCGAATTACTCGGGTAGCAGCGGAAAGCCAATTCCAATAGCTGCCTTGGGCCCCGCCAGCCCGAAGCCCGCGCTACATTGTCTCGGAGGTTTTTATGGCCGACGTCGCCTACGTTTCTAACATTCATATCGAGCGCCTCAAGGGCCCATTGCGCGTCGCGCGCTTGCCCGGCGAGGCTCAGCCCGTCTATTTCAGCGTACACAGCGAGATCGCGAAGCATTACGGTCTGGACATGTCGCGGTTCGGCGCCGAGTCGCACGCATCCACGATCGACTACGTCATCGCCGGACTGGGCGGTTGAATGCTCGGCACCTTTGCCGGCGCGCTGGATGCGCGCAAGATCAACGCTAAGGAAGGCCGCCTCACTGCTGACGTGCGCGGTGAAGTCGAAGAAGAAAACAGGGTCCTGATCATCCGCCGAGTGCACGTGACGTTTCACCTGCGCGCCGCGAATCCCGACGAAGTCCGCGAAACCGTGGATCGCGTCCACAGCATGTACGCGGAAGGGTGTCCCGTGTACCGCTCGCTGAAGCCGGCGTTTCAGATCACCTCCGGCGTGGAGGTGGTGCCCGAGCAGGCGGCAGCAATGGAATAGGCTTTCGAGGAGCGTCCGGCCAGATCGCTTCTGCGCTCTGGGCCGACCCACTCCGAATAGTCCCGGTTGCAAATCTTAAGCCAAAGGTCGTTTGCTCCGTCCGTACTTTGCCATTAATTTATGCCTTTGCTCGAATCCACTGGTCGCTCTCGCCTGGCAGTAACCCTTCTCCTGCTCGTTTCCCCAGCCCAAAGTAAACAAGTAGAAGCTGCAACTACAACGCCGCCTGGCGTGGGGACTTTGACTTTTGTTTGTCTTGTCAGTCGCACGGAGCGAATCCAAACGGCATGTCCTCGCAACGGAATCCTGCCGAGCTTTGCTCAGCGCGACAGCCGAGGGGCAACTGTCGCTACGCAAACAAAAATTCCTTCGTCCGCAGTTCCTTGATCGTATCCCGCAGCTTAGCCGCTTTTTCAAATTCGAACCGCTTGGCCGCCTCCCGCATATCGCTCTCTAACTTCCCAATGTAAGCGTCCAACTCTTCCTGCGATTTCAAATCCGGAATGCCGTCCACTTCGGAGGAGGTCAGGTCGGTGTAGTCGGCGCTTGCGATGGCGACTAGCGTCATGTCGAGCGGGCGGATGATGGATTCGGGAGTGATTCCGTTTTCTTCGTTGTAGGCGTGCTGGATGGCGCGCCGTCGGTTGGTTTCGTCGAGCGCCTTTTTCATGGAGTCGGTCATGCGATCCGCATAGAGAATTGCCCGGCCGTTCAGGTTGCGGGCGCAGCGTCCAATGGTCTGGATCAGCGAACCGGCGGAGCGCAGGAACCCTTCCTTGTCGGCGTCGAGAATCGCCACCAGCGATACTTCCGGCAGGTCGAGGCCTTCGCGCAGAAGATTGATGCCGATCAATACATCGAACTCGCCTTTGCGCAGGTCGCGCAAAATCTTCACCCGCTCCAGCGTTTCGATTTCGGAGTGCATGTAACGGCACTTCACGCCGACCTCACTGTAATACTCGGCCAGGTCCTCGGACATGCGCTTGGTCAACGTGGTCACCAGCACGCGCTCGCTGCGCGCGACGCGATCGCGGATCATGTGCAGTAAGTCGTCGATCTGTCCTTTGACCGGACGTATCTCGACCGGAGGATCAATCAGTCCGGTAGGGCGGATGATCTGTTCAACCACCACGCCGGCAGACTTAGTCAGTTCGTAGGGACCGGGCGTGGCGGAGATATAAATGATCTGGTTGGTGCGATGCTCGAACTCCTCGAAGGTGAGCGGGCGGTTGTCGAGCGCGGAAGGCATGCGGAATCCGTATTCGACCAGCGTCTGCTTGCGCGAGCGGTCGCCGTGATACATGCCGTGGAGTTGCGGCACGGTCTGGTGCGATTCGTCGATGAACATCAGAAAGTCGCGCGGAAAATAGTCGAGCAGGGTCGGCGGTGGCTCGCCGGGAAGGCGTCCGGTGAAATGACGCGAGTAGTTTTCGATGCCGTGGCAGTAACCCATGGCCCTGATCATTTCCAGGTCATACATCACGCGCTGATGGATGCGCTGCGACTCAACCAGCCGCCCTTGCTTTTCAAGTTCGACTTCCCACCAAGCCAACTCGGCTTTGATAGAAGCGACAGCCGAAGCCCGAGTTTCTTCTTTCATCACATAGTGCGTCTTAGGATAAATCGGCAGCCGCATGTATCGCTGCTTAACGGTCCCGAACAGTGGATCGATCTGCGAGAGCGATTCAATTTCGTCGCCAAACATTTCGATGCGATAAGCATTGTCATCGTAGGTGGGATAGATTTCGATGATATCCCCGCGCACCCGAAACGTGCCGCGCCGAAAATCGCCTTCGGTGCGCTCGTAGAGAATTTCAACCAGCTTGCGGGTGATGTCCTGGCGCTTGATCTTCTGTCCTTTTTCGAGGAACAGCAGCATCCCGTAGTAAGCTTCAGGCGACCCCAGCCCGTAGATGCAGCTAACCGAAGCAACAATTAAACAATCGCGCCGCTCGAACAGCGATCGCGTGGCGGAGAGCCGCAACTTGTCGAGCTCATCATTGATCGTCGATTCCTTCTCAATATAAAGGTCCGCCGCCGGAACATAAGCCTCCGGTTGGTAAAAATCATAGTAAGAGACGAAGTACTCTACGGCGTTGTTTGGGAAGAAACTTTTGAATTCGTGGTAGAGCTGGGCGGCTAGCGTTTTGTTGTGGGCCATGACGAGGGCAGGGCGATTGGCGGCCTCGATCACTTTGGCGGCGGTGTAGGTCTTGCCCGATCCGGTGACGCCGAGCAGAACCTGATGCTGCTCGCGATCGAAGACGCCGCGGGTGAGGCTGTCGATGGCTTGTGCCTGGTCGCCTTGGGGCTTGTAGGTGCTTACCAGCTTGAAGTCCACAGCTCATTATATGGGAGGGGCGAGGACGGGCTGTGGATGTACTTCTGTGTAAATCATGCTCGTTGGCAGGCGGGTACATCGGAAGTTTGTACTAAGTGATTCACCTTAGATGCTGAGCAAAACTGCTGCACATCTCGGCCCGTGTTGGTTATATTGTTTGTCGTTTTTCGGCCAAACACCGTGCTGCGAGCGGTTTTTCACGCGGTTAATGTCACTTTGCGCGATTTGGCCGGGGGAATGCAAAATGAGACGCCAAGACCCGAATCCAGATGTGCCGAGGGGTCCGGGTTTCGGCGCCAGTTGCCGCGTTTGGGGCGCCGGTCAGGTGCGTATTTTTATGGAAGAGAATTTCATACAAGTGGGACTCCGGGATCGGCAAATCATTGATCTGCTGCTCCAGGGATGTGACAACTCAGAAATCGCTCGGGATCTGAACATTGCCGAGCGCACGGTCAAAGCACATTTCAACCGCTTGTTTCTGCGCTTCGGAATCAAAGGTGGCATCAAGCGGGTTAAGCTCGCGACTTTACTTTATAGGAGGCAATTATGGTTGGAGAAACAGCAAACCACCGCGGGCCCAGCGAACGCGAACAACTCATCATTCAGCGCGTAGCCGAGGGCTGCAAGAACCGGGAGATCGCCGATTCACTCGGGACCACCGAGCACGTGGTGAAAAATTACTTGCGATTGATCTACGACAAGCTGGGATTGTGGAACCGCGTCGAGCTGGCGCTGTGGTACGAAGCGCGGCAGAACGAGCAGGTCTACCACGCCTGAGGTTGTCGGAGCGAGTTGCATCGAGCCCTGCTCTGCGGCGGATTCCGGAGGCGCTACCCCGACATTGGGGTGAGGCGACTTCTGTGAAACTGCGGGGCAGGGTTGGCATTTTGTCTAAATGCTCGTGCCGGACTGTGCAGTTCAGTCGTGTGCGGTACGGTTCGGAAGTCGCCGCTTGCGCAATTCCTTCTTGATCCAATCCCCCTAGCGCCATCCAACCGGAAACTTCGCGCCGCCAGTTCTCCGTTTTGCCACATGCCGAGTAAAACCCGAGTCCACTCCGGTGCTGGCCCACCGGCGGCCCACTTTCGAAAACCGCGAAAAGCCACCCTTCGTCACGAAGTCCCAGTCCAAGTGCGCCTGCTTGTGCTATGCAAGAACTCCGTCCAAGCTTCGGAATCGCCAACTTAGAGTTCTCAGTTGAGTGGGTAGCCCGCTTCTTCAGGCAAATGTCCGTCCACCTTCACCACCTTCATGCCAGGCTTGACATCCTGGAAACTTACTAAAGCGACAGCGCCGGGATAGACCGCCAGAGCCTCTTTTTGCATTCCATTTGAGAACAGTGCAACCGGCTCGGTCTGGGCCTCTCCACGAAACACTTGAGCAGTCCAATACTGCTTGTATTCACTCTCTGACATACTCAACAATCTCAACAGGACGACTCGCTCGTATGCGCCAGGCGCGCGTACGAACAACCTGACGGACAGGCCGCCAGACCAGAAATGCTTCTCTCCGGCAAAGAGTTTGCGAAGCTCCGGGGTACTTACGTTCTTGACGGGGTTTTTCTCGTTGACCACGACCGCCACGACGCTGGTCTGCGCCATGGCGGAGGGAAAGCCTGCCATACCGATGAGCGAGACCACAGCCCAGACCGCAACTCGGACGACGATCAGTTTCGTCTGCATGAAATCCCGTTCAAAACTTGAATACCAACTGCATATGCAGCCCGTTAAGGTCGGGCTCGCCTTTCCTTACTGTGTGATCTAACTGGATCTTTAGAGCAATGGAGTCATTGAAATCGTAGCGCACGCCAAATGAAGGCCCATAACGAAGGTCAACGTCGTCCAGGATGCCACCCACGTCTGCGTTTATATACTGGTAGCGGAAGAACGGCCGAGTGCGGTGAAACTGTTTCGATATTTGCGAGTAGAAGGCGGGCGTGTCGTACGCCGTCGACCTGTGCTCGTAGGCATGCCGGAGGAGGAAGCCTTCGCCCAGGAACTCGATTCCGTGCCGGATGTACACAACATGCCCGTTGACGATCATCTGGCCGAGCCTGACGTCTGGTCCCTTCGCGAAGTCACTAATCCGATCATGATAAATTGAGCCGCCAATCTGCAAGCCCGGGATGGAGTCGGGGCGGGCAAACAGCCCGATATTAATGTGATTGCCGTTGTTCTCGTCGGTGAGCGTTTGGCCGTTCAGGTCGGGACGAATCGTATCGCTGGAGCCGTATTCGGCAATGTAGTTCAGGCCTAATTTCCCGGACGGAATGGAGCCGGTAAAGGATAATCCCACCGCGTTCGTGGGCAATACACCCCCGTTATCCGAGAACTCCATGAGCAACGGGCGGTCCGCGGTGGTTGGGAACCAGGTACTACTATGGAAGGCGGTATTGTAGTAGCCAATCGCGGTTTGATAACGACCGAAAGACATTCTCAGGTGATCGTTGTAATCGTAGTTGAACAGCATGCGTTCCAGGTCGATGTTGTAGGACTGAGCGTCCCCTTCTCCAATCGCAATTTCCGAGAGCACACTGGCCTTGTCGTCAATTCGTGCAGTTAGCAATAGATCGAAGTCGCCGGTGTAGAAGTTCCCGCTTGAGCCCGGCACAAAACCGTAAGTTCCCAATTCAGGGGTTCTCTGATTCAGCACCTTGTAGTCGACTTCTCCGAACCCTCGCCATTGAATGCCGCGAAGTCCATGAAGTTCTTGTATGAGGGCAGCAGGTTGCGCATTGTTGTCCGCAGCTTGCGGAGTAGGTGTGCTCACGGACTGAGAAGTTGCATCGGTATTGGATGGGGCGCTCGCTCGCTGCTGGGACTCGAGCGCCTCAACTTTCTCCTGGAGCGCCTTCACCTGCTGAACGAGTTGTTGAATCATCTCTCGTTCAGACCGGGCGGTGTCTTGTGCGTGGCTCGGGCTTGCGACGAGTAACAATATGATTGCCGCTCGGTTGTAGCGCATGCTTCAATCCCTTTCATGTAAACAGAAAACGGGAGTTGACTGTTGACGGATGTTCTGCGGTAACGATCTGGCGGCGTTCTCAGCAAGACGCAGTTCTTCGCCAAGTTCCGCTTCCTTAAGGTTGTCATCGGATTTCTCGCTAGAAAGACCACAGCGAAGGTCTTACTTCTTCGGTAATCAAGAAATGCTGGCGCCAGCCCACTCTGCTAAACTTTCCAGTTTCCTTCTTTGGTCAGCCAATCTCAAGCGAGGCAATCATGGCGATTCGGCGGGTGGGAGTGATGGGGGCGGGCACGATGGGCAATGGGATCGCCCACGTGTTTGCGCGGTGCGGGTTCAACGTTGTGCTGTGCGATGTGGAGCAGCGATTTCTGGATCGGGGGCTCGCGACGATTGCGAAGAACCTGGATCGCGAAGTGGCCAAGAACAAGATTACGGCGCGCAACAAGGTCTCCACGCTGGGGCGGATTACGGCGGTGGTGGATCGGTCGAAGCTGGGGGATTGCGATCTGGCGATCGAGGCGGCGACGGAGAAGCTTGAGATCAAGGCGGAGATTTTCCGCGACTTGGATCGCATGATGAGGGCGGAGGTGATTCTGGCTTCGAATACGTCTTCGATTTCGATCACGAAGATTGGGGCGCTGACCGGGCGCGCCGACAGGGTGATTGGGATGCACTTCTTTAATCCGGTGCCGGTGATGAAACTGGTCGAAGTGATTCGAGGGCTTGCGACTTCACAGGCTACGCTTGAGACGGTGCGCGAGCTGGCGGTGAAGCTGGAGAAGACGCCGGTGGATGTGAATGACGCTCCGGGATTTGTTTCGAACCGGGTGCTGATGCCGCTGCTGAATGAGGCGATGTACGCGGTGATGGAGGGCGTGGCTACGGCGCCGGCAGTGGATGAAGTGTTCAAGCTGGGGATGGCGCATCCGATGGGGCCGCTGAAGCTGGCGGATTTTATCGGGCTCGACGTGTGTCTGGACATCATGCGGGTGCTGCTGGATGGGCTGGGGGATCCGAAGTACCGGCCTTGTCCGCTGCTGATCAGGATGGTGGATGCGGGCTGGCTGGGACGCAAGAGCGGGCGCGGCTTTTACACGTACTCGTAAGATGAGGTGGTGAGCTACTTCTTGTCGCTGAGTGGGCTGCGAGCTCCGAGCTACGAGCTACGAACTGCGGGGCAACCGGTTTGCTCGGAGCCGGTAGCTCGCAGCCCAGCAGTACGGAATTAGCTAATTCTCAGAGATGGAGATATGACGACAGGCTCGGGCGGAATACTTCCGAAAGGAAAATCTGGCGGCGACGCTTTTTGTTATTTGCTGGCGGTGATGTTGGGAGCGCTGGCGGGCTGGTTAGACATCAAAGTGGGTGACTTGCTGTTGACGGCGATGGTGGTGCTGGCGGCTTGCATGCTGCTTGGAATTCTGAGCCCGCGAAGGCCCTGGCGCTGGGTGCTGCTGGTCGGAGTGTTCGTGCCGGTGGTGGAGTGGCTGGCGTATTTTTTTCTTTCGCAGAAGCCGGAGCGGGCGCAAATCTACGAATCCTTTCTGGCGTTCGTGCCGGGAATTGCGGGCGCGTTCGGGGGAGCGATGGGGCGGGGCGTGGTGGACAACCTGTTTGCGAGGAAGTGAGCGGGCGGGTCGTTGGTCGTTAGTCGTTGGTCGTTAGTCTAGGGACGTCGGTCCTGGCCCCTAAAGGGGGGTCTGATTTCCCGTAGAGACGCGGCAAGCCCCGTCTCTAGGGGCGGAAGAAACTTGCGGCATCGCTGAAGCGATGCCCTGATACGAAACTTGAGTCTTTCAGCAGCCTGCCAGGGGAGTTCCCACTAAAGGTACCGACTAGTGAAAAACTGTTCCCGTTTCCACAGCGAGTAGGGGTAAGCTACGGGTTATGGGAGTGTCGGTGTCGGTGCTCGCTAGCGGCAGTCGTGGGAACTGCGCGCTGGTGGCGACGAGTTCAACGCGCATTCTGGTGGATGCCGGGCTTTCCGGCCGCGAAACTTTCAAGCGGCTGAGGGCGCTGGGTGAGCGCGCCGAGGAAATTTCCGCGATCCTGATTACGCACGAGCACTCTGACCATGTTTCCGGCCTTCAGCGTCTGGCGACCAAGCTGGACGCGCCTGTCTTCCTGACGGCGCCGACGCTTCATGCCTGGAGCCGGGCGGTGCGCGACGAAAAGGGCGCGATTCCGGAACTGCCGAAGTCGGAGCATTTCGCGGCTGGCCGGGGCTTTCGCGTGGGCGATATTGAGGTCATGCCCTTCACGATTCCGCACGACGCCGCCGATCCGGTGGGCTTCACGTTTCGCGCGGAAGGCGTCAAGATTGGTTTTGCCACCGACCTGGGCTACATGCCGGCGAGCGTGCGCGACCATCTGCGGGGCTGCAGCTTGCTGGTGATGGAATCGAATCACGATGTGGAGATGCTGCGTTCGGGGCCGTATCCGTGGTCGGTGAAGCAGCGGGTGATGAGCCGGGTGGGGCATCTGTCGAATGACGCGCTCGCGGAATTCTTCTCCAGCGATTATGATGGAGGAGCTGAATACTTAATTCTGGCACATTTGTCTGAACAGAATAACCATCCCGAAATCGCGCGAGCCGCGGCAGAACAGGCGCTCGGCGGCCGTCAGGGGCTGTGGCACAACCGTGTGCTGCTGGCGACCCAGACGGAAGTTCTCGAACCAATCCGGTTGTAGCCTCTTATGAGCGCGTGTGTGGAACCGATCGTAGGGAAAATCCTTGCGGGATGGCGCTACGATATTTCCGGCCTGGCTCCGGAGATGCGCGGAGACTACGAGTTACATTTCGCCAGTTGCGAGCACTGCCGCCGCCGCCAGAAACTGCACCGCATCATCGATATTTCGCTGATTGTGCTGGCTTCGGCGTCGGCCGCCGTGTTTTTGCTGGCGTTTGCCGTGATCCGGCATTTTGGACTGCGTCATGCTTTCTGGCTGGAGGTGGGCGCGCTCGCGGGCTTCGCGCTGTCGGCGCTGATCTGGTTGATCGTGGCGGTGGCGACTCCCGCGCCCATGGCGGTGGTGGATGCGGCGAAGCTCGGGGCGCGACACGTTCACGACCGGCTGCCGGCGGAGATCCGCGATAGGCTGCCGGAAGAAATACGGGTCAAGATCACGGGGTCGTGAGGGCGACTGCCGGGCGATTCTGCCGGCTCGATTCTGACTGCTCTCGAGAAAGACCGCCTCTGCAGTAGGCTGGGCAATCCTATTTGTTAGCAGCATCGGCCGTGGCCAAAGGCGGGGTAGTCAGCTTTTTCACGTCGTCCACAAAAGTAGCCATCGCTTGATCGAAGTTCTTGCGTGCCGTCCCTTCCATGATTCCCCTTCCACGTCCTCGGTGAATGCCCACAGCACGATATGGGTCTTCGGATCCAGGATCAGCAAGTGAAGCTGCAGCACTACCGTAACATGCGGGGCTACAATCTCTGGCGCTGCGTATTCTTGATCCATGATCAGCAGGTTGGAGATGTTCTCTGGCTTCGAGGTGGTGTGAATGCTGATGCGGACCTTCTGAGAGTGCGGCGAGCTACTAATTTAAGATGGCGTGGGTTCTGCTCTGCTTATGGGTCGTCGGCAGTGATGTAGATCACAGCATAGTGTGCTGCGCTTATTGCACAAGTAGCTGTCGTTAGCACATGATATGTCCGGTTGAGATAGCAAGTGATATGTCCGCTTTGCAGGCGGCGGGGGTAGGAGACCATGGAAGGCATGATCTCTTACACGCAGGCCGCGATGGAGCGGACGATGGAG
>Ga0208191_1000907_pt1 | contig 16922 bp, 11 predicted proteins | sample June2015DPH_13_5_FD_184709 | JGI IMG/M metagenome (GOLD analysis project Ga0208191, IMG submission 184709) | Peatland microbial communities from SPRUCE experiment site at the Marcell Experimental Forest, Minnesota, USA - June2015DPH_13_40... | ecosystem: Environmental > Terrestrial > Soil >... | reverse complement strand
TGGCGCTGTCCGCCGGAGAGTTCGTTGGGCTTGTGGTTCATGCGGTCTCCCATGCCGACCGAAGTCAGCGCGGCCTTGGCGCGCTGGGCGCGCTCCTCGGCGGGGATCCCGGCATAGATCAGCGGCAGCTCCACGTTGTGCAGCGAAGTGGCCCGCGCCAGCAGATTGAAAGTCTGGAAGACGAAGCCGATTTCCTTATTGCGGATGCGGGCCAGTTCATCATCGTCGAGTTCGCTGACCAGTTGTCCGTTAAGCCAGTATTGGCCTTTGGAAGGCGAGTCGAGACAGCCGATCAGGTTCATCAGCGTGGACTTGCCGGAGCCGGACGGCCCCATGATGGCGACGTATTCATTGCGTTGAATGCGCAAGGTGATGCCGCGGAGCGCGTGCACCTGCTCCGAGCCCATATCGTAGGTCTTCCACAGATCCTCGGTTGAGATCATGTAGGAGTTCGGCGCGGACCAATTCGCAGGCTTATCGATCGGCAATACCCCGGCAGTCGCCATCTTGCTCTCCTTATTCGGATCGGGCTCGTGCACGCTCGCTCCTATGGCCGTTCTATCTTGGACGTTCTAACTCATTAGAAGTTAGAAGTTAGTGGAGCGCCGGGCGTCCCCGCCCGGCCACCCCGGGACCGGACGGGCGAGACGCCCGTCCCTCCACTACTAGCTTTCGTCTTCTTTCTTCGGGGCCGAGTTATCTATCTTGACACTCGTTCCCGGCTTCAGGGTACGCAAAACCTTGTAACTGCCGGTGATCACTTCGTCGCCCTCTTGCAAGCCTTTGACGACTTCGATATCCGTGGTGCCACTGATGCCGGTATCCACCGGAACGAATTGGGCTTTCTTGTTGCGGATCACGAACACGCCCTGCACTTCTTCCTTCTGCTTCGGTGCTTCCGCCGGAGCGCTGGTGGCGGCCTCTACATTATTGCCTTTCCCCGCATCTTTGGACGCGAGATCTGCCTGGGTGCGGACGGTGAGCGCCTGAATCGGAATGCTGAGCACGCTGCTACGGGTCGCGGTCGTGATCTTGGCCGTCGAGGAGAGGCCTGGGCGCAGGTTTACTGGCGGATCGGCGAGCGTCACGACGACTTTGAAGTCCTTCGCTTCCTCGCTGGTCGAGGTGGCCTGCGAGGTAGCGACACCGGTCGAGCGCACGATGGCGTTGTCCCCGATTTCGCTGACGACGCCGTGGAAAACCTGGTGCGGGATGGCGTCGATGGTTACGTCCGCGGACTGGCCGAGATGTACGTTGACGATGTCGGTCTCGTCCACCTTGACCTCGGACGTGATTACGGACATGTCGGCAATCGTCATCAGCGTGCTGCCGGGTGAATTCTGGATTCCGATGACCACGGTCTCGCCTTCGCGCACGGGGAGATTGGTGATTACGCCGTCAAAGGGCGCTTCGTACGCAGTTTTTTGCAGCACGTCGGTAAACCGGGTCAGAGTCGCCTGATTCTGGGTGATGTGCTTGTCCATCGAATCTTTCTGTGCCTTGGCTTGCGCCACGCGAGCTTCGGCTTGGGCTAATCCAGCATCGGCAGACTCCCACGCAGCTTTCTTGACGTCGTAATCCTGCTTGGCGATGAGGGCCGCGTTGTACAGACCTTGGGCGCGGTCCCAGTCGAGCTTGGCGTGGACAGCATCGGACTTGGCGCGGTTCAGATCCGCGAGCGAGGTGTTCAGGGCGGCATCGGCGGCGAGGGCGTCGGTTTGAGCCGCCTGCACGGAAGCGCGAGTGGCACTGACGTCGGCCGAGGACTGCACGTTCTCAAGCTGTGCCAGCAACTGCCCTTTGGTCACGCGGTCGCCTTCCTTGACGTGCAGCTTGATGATCTTGCCGAAGGCATTGGCTCCGATGTTTACGTAGGTCTTGGGCTTGATTTCACCCGAGGCACTGACCACCGAGGCCAGGTTCTGCTTTTGCACTTTGCCAGTCTGCACCGTCACCAGGTTTTTCCGGCTCTGGTAAACCCCGACGGCGACGATGATGCCGAGCACCAGGGCCGCGCCAACCCCGATCAATACTTTCTTCCATGTCTTCATAGCTAGGTTTTCATGATTAAGTGTTTACGACCGTCTTGCCGAGTCGGCCGCCAAGTCAGCAGACGGTTCCAAAATTCCCGTCGTTCCCGGCTTAACTCTCCAGCTTAACCCCGGGGTTTGGCTATAGAACGGTGAAAACGCACCGTGATTGCGCATGAACAGTTACGTTCAAACGAGGGGGAAAGTTCCCGAGTTCCCGCGAAACAGGTCTGTCACTATGTCGCTCCGGTCGGTTTACGGAGGGAGACCCGCGGCGCAATTCATTATATCGTGCCGGGTGTCCGGACAGCTGGCCTGCGAAGCGACCATCGCTCGACCTCTGCTCGGCCGACTGCTCGACCGCAAGACGCGGATTCTTAAGGCCATTTGGCTCCGCGCAGGGATTCTTTCCTTGACAGGCCACTTCTTCTTGCCTTGTTGTATCTAATGAACATAGAATTAGACGACAGAAGTCTGTCATGAGGTAAGCCCTTCTATGTTCTCCGCAGGTTTTCGGAATCGGTGCTCAGTTGGCCTGTTGGCTGGCGTGATGGCACTGGGTTTTGTCTCCGTTGCCCGAGCACAGGACAAGGACACGAAGGGCTCCGATGACAAAGGGGCGGCTGCCCAGGGAAGCCAGACGGACCCGCTAAAACGCCAGATCCCGGAAAAACAGAGGAAGGCCAACGCCAAAGCGCTCAAGATCGAGTTGAGCAAGACTTACAGGAAATGGCTGGACGAGGACGTGCGCTGGATTATCACCGACGAGGAGAGATCCGCCTTCATGCAACTCTCGAACGACGAAGAGCGCGACCAGTTTATTGAGGCCTTCTGGCAGCGCCGCGATCCCACGCCGGACACCGAAGAGAACGAATTTAAAGAAGAGCACTACAGGCGCATCGCATACGCCAACGAGCACTTCGCGGCCGGTATCCCAGGTTGGAAGACCGACCGCGGCCATATGTATATCGTGTTTGGGCCAGCGGATGAGATCGACTCTCACCCCTCCGGCGGCAGCTACGAGCGACCCATGGAAGAAGGCGGCGGCGAGACCTCGACCTTCCCGTTTGAAACATGGCGCTATCGCTACCTGGAGGGGATTGGGCAGGAAGTGATGATCGAGTTCGTCGATACCTGCATGTGCGGCGACTATCACATGACGCTGGACCGCTCGGAAAAAGACGCCCTGAAGTACACCCCGAATGCCGGCCTGACGCTGTCCGAGCAAATGGGCATGTCGAGCAAGACGAGTCGTTTCACCAACGGCGGTCTCGAGCAACTGGGTGCCTCGCCGTTCAACCAGGATTTGCAGACGAAGCAATTCGACCGCCTGGAGCAGTTCGCCAAACTGCAGGCGGCGCCGGCGGTGAAGTTCAAAGACCTGGAAGAAGTGGTCAGCCACAAGATCAGCGTCAACCTGATGCCCTTTGATGTGCGAGCGGACTTCGTGAAGGTCACCAGCGATACGGTGCTGGTTCCGGTCACGATTCAGATCAAGAACCGCGATGTCACTTTCCAGAACAAGGACGGCGTGGAGCGCGGCACGGTCAATATCTTCGGGCGCGTGACGACGCTCACGGGCAAGATCGTACAGACCTTTGAAGACACGGTGCAGGTCGATGTGCCGGTGGAACTGCTGCCCAAGACCGCCGAAAATTCTTCGGTGTACTGGAAAGCGCTGCCGCTGCGCATCAGCCAAAATCGCTACCGCCTGGACGTCGTGGTTAAGGACGTGAACGGAGATCGCACCGGAAGTTGGAGCCATGCCATCCAGATCCCGGACTTCAGCGAGGACAAGCTGAGCAGCTCAACGCTCATCATTGCCGACCAGATGGAACCGGTGGCGACCAAGAACGTGGGCACGGGCAATTTCGTGATCGGGACGACAAAAGTGCGGCCGCGCGTGGCGCCTTCCGATGGCAAGCCCATCTCATTCAAACGCAATCAGAAGCTGAACTTCTGGATGCAGGTTTACAATCTCAGCGTGGATGAAAAGACCCATAAGCCTTCCGCCACGATCGAATACAATGTGACGGACGCCAATAACAAGGCAGTCATCCATACTGTCGAGTCGACAGACACGATGGGCAATGTGGGTGACCAGGTCACGCTGCAGAAGACGCTTTCCGCCGCGAACCTGCAGCCAGGCTTGTACAAGATCGAGATCAAAGTGAACGACAACCTTTCCAAGCAGATGGTGGATCCGACGGCGACCTTTGCCGTGGAGTAAACTGCTGCCTGGTTTCCCAGAGGTGGTGGGCGGGATGTTGCGAAAGCTCGGGTTCCTCGTATTCGTCGCCGTCATCGTCACGACCGTGGCCCTTCCGGCATGGTCGAGCAGTGCCTCCGGTGCGATCTCGGGCGCGATATCTGGATACGTTCGCGATGGGAGCGGCGCGCCGCAAATGGGCGCGGCGGTGGAAATACTCGGTTCGGCCGCCCAGGCGCTGAAGGTCTTCACCGATGATCGTGGCTTCTATTCCGTTGCGAGTCTGCTGCCCGGAACCTACAGCGTCAAGGTGAGCGCGCCTTCGTTCCTCCCGGCGCTGCGCGAGAAGATCGGCGTGCGTGCCGGCGCGAAGCTGATGGTGAATGTCAGGTTGACCACGCTGTTCGAGGCCATCCAACTGGTTCCGCTGCGCAGTCCGGCGGACGATGACGACTGGAAGTGGACGCTGCGCTCGGTTTCCAACCGGCCCATCCTGCGCGTGCTTGAAGATGGCACCACCGTGGTCGCGCAGAGTGGGGAGTCAGCCGCTGACCACGACTTGAAAGGTACCTTGACCTTTCTGGCTGGATCGCCCGGGCAGGGTTTCGGCAGTCCCGCGGATATGAGTGCTGGCTTTGCCGTGGAGCGTTCGCTGTTATCGAGCGGCACCCTGCGACTGAACGGCAACCTCGGTTATGGGACCGACGGCCAGGGCATCCCGGCGGCGGTGTTCCGAACGACTTACACGAACCGGTTCAACGGTATCTTTGAGCCTTCGGTGGCGATTACAGCCCTCAGACTGAATTCGCCCGACCTGAACACGATGCCCGGCGCCACGCTGCAAGCGCTGTCGGTGACCAGTTCGGATCGGGTCGTCCTGGGCGACAAGGTGGAGATGACGCTCGGCAGCGAATTGCAAACGATCCAGTTTATGGGGCGGGTAAACGCCTTCAAGCCCTTCGGGTCGGCCGACCTGCACATTACGCCGAACACGCTGCTGGAATATCAATACGCGAGTTCAGTCCCGAATATGGGACTGGAGGATCGTATGGGCAATGATCGTTTGGAGTCCGCTTCATCGGATCTGAGCGAAACCGCGCCACGTATGAGCATTACTGGGTTTTCTCCGGCGGTCGAGCAGGCGCATCACCAGGAAGTTTCGATCTCCCAGCGCATCGGCAAGAACAACATGCAGGTCGCATTCTATTCGGACAGCATCGTCGATCCGGTGCTTGCCGGAGTTGGCGAGATGACGCCGGGCGAAATGGCGGCTGAGTCGGGTGAAGTGTTGCCGGATGTGTACTCCGGTACTTTCAGCTATCAGGGGAACGATTATGCGACGCGCGGGATGCGGGTGGTGCTGCAGCGGAAGCTATGGTCCGATCTGACCGCAACCCTCGATTATGCCTACGGAGGCGTGCTCGACCTGTCGCGTCCGGACGTCCAACTACAGGACGCGCGGGAGTGGATACGCGCGGAGCGGCGCCAGGCTGTGGCAGCGAAGTTCAGCGGAGCTTTGCCCAAGGCGAAGACGCGCTGGATCGCCTCCTATCGCTACACGGGCGGCCACACCTTGACGCCGGTCGACCTGTTCGATAGTTCGGCGGGCCAGTCCGGTCCTTTTTTGAACCTCTTCATCCGGCAACCGATTCCGGCCAGCTTCCTCGCGGGACACATGGAAGTTCTCATGGACCTGCGAAATCTTCTCGCGCAGGGTTATGTGCCCGTGATGGGACGCGACGGACACACTCTTTATCTGGTGCAATCGGCGCGCTCGGTGCGCGGCGGCGTAGCCTTCAGCTTCTAAAATCTCCTTTAGTTTCTGGAATCCATAGATTCGAAATCTGTTATTTCGTAGATTTCCTCCGTAGACTCCTAGCGATTGCTCCGAGCGCTCGCCGTCTGCTTTTCTCCTGCCTCTCGGTCGTCTCCGGGCGGCGCAAATTTCGCGCTGATCCCTTCCACGAACTTCCCCTTGTGAGGTTCGACACTGATCTTTCACGACGCACAGGTTTATAATGCCGCGCATCTCAAGTGGCACTGTATTTGCTGCTCGCGGAGCGTGGGTCTGTTCCAGTGCCCGCGACGACTAAGGAGGACCAGGAATGAAACTGCATTTATTGGTGGCGTTCGTTCTGCTTTCGACGGCTCTGCTCGTGGGCCAAACGTTTCGTGGCACCATTCTCGGCTCCGTGACCGATCCCTCCGGCGCATTCGTAGCCGGAGCGACCGTCAAAGTGCGCAACCTTGCAACTGGCATCGAGCGCACGACCGTAACCAGCGGCGATGGCAGCTACCGCGTGCCTGAGCTGCCCACCGGCACATACTCCGTCACCGTAACGCAGCCTGGCTTCCAGACCGCAGTCACCAACAACGTCGAAGTGGACGTGGCCACCGAGCGGCGCGTGGACGCGCAGTTGAAAACCGGCCAGATCACGCAGATGGTCGAGGTCTCCGGTGGAGACCTTCCCCAGATCGAAACCCAGAGCAATGACCTGGGAGGTGTGCTCACCAGCAAGTCGGTCGAGGATATGCCCATCAACGGTCGCGACTACACGAAGTTGATCTACTTGAATCCCGGTGTCGCAGGTTCGCCCGATCAGATCACCGACTCGCCGGGATCGTTTGGCGAGTTCTCGATGAACGGCGCCCGCGGACGCTCCAACAATTACCTGCTCGACGGCACCGACATGAACGACGGATATCGCAACGACCCGGCCATCAACCAGGGCGGCGTGTTCGCCGTTCCGTCGGCCATTCTGCCCATCGGGGCCGTTGCCGAGATGAAGGTGCTTTCCAACTTCCAGCCCGAGTATGGACGCAACGCTGGCGCCGTCGTCAACATCGTGACCAAGAGCGGGAGCAACAAGCTTCATGGCGAGCTCTTCGAATATTTCCGAAATGACGCTCTCGACGCCCGCAACTATTTCGATAATGTGCCGCAACGGGCGCCTTTTCATAACAATCAGTTCGGCGGTGCTCTCGGCGGCCCCATCATCAAGAACAAGACGTTCTTCTTCACGGACTATGAAGGCCAGCGCGAGGCCGTGGGCACCGTAACGTTGGCGTGTGTGCCCGAGCCAAACCGGATTGCCTATGACCAGCAACAGGGAGCTACGAATACTGTAACCGCTCAGATGTTGAAGTTCTGGCCTCAACCCAATATCGGAACGCGCCCCGTGGTTACAGACCCTGACTTCGCTTCGTTTGATGGCGGATGTCCTCGAGGTCCCAATGCTTCGCTAATCACCCCTTCCTACAACAACCTGAGCAGTGTGATTGCTAAGATCGACCACAATTTCAATACCAACAATATCCTGACTGGTCGTTATTTCTTTGGCGACAGCACGCAGTCTTTCCCGTTGGCGCTCACGGCCACCGGCGGACAACTTCCCGGCTTCAATACCATCACCCCGACTCGCGTCCAGTTGGTCGCTCTCTCCTACGTACACACTATTGGCGTGAACAAGGTGAACGAGTTGCGCTATGGTTGGAACCGCTTCGCTGAAGGATTCTTTCCCCAGGATGCAAGCTTTCATCCATATGAAGACATCGGACTCTGTGCTGCCAGCTCAACCGCCGATTGCTCCGGCGGCGGCCCGCACGACTCCGGTCTGCCCATCACTCTGGTTTCGGTGACGCCTACGGGCGCCACCAGTTTCTTTGCACAACCCGGCACGACCTCCGCCGACCCCCGCGCCCGCGTCGATACCAACAACCAATTCGTGGAGAGCTTTTCTTGGAAGATCGGAAAACACGACATCAAGATGGGCTTTGAGTTCCGCCGCACCAGCATTAATCAACAGGAATTCCAGAAGTACTTCCGCGGGAGACTCAAATTCGCGAACTTGACGACATTTCTCGAGGGAATGCCCGAAGGGGGCGGCTTTGGCAGTCTCCAGTACTCCTCGTCCGGTCCGACCGGGCGCCATACTTACGAAAACAACTATGGCCTCTATGTTCAGGACAGCTTCCGCCTCAATCCGCGGCTTACGCTGAACTACGGTCTCCGCTGGGATTACTACGGAGTGATTCAGGAGAAAAACAACCTGTTCGCGAACTACGTGGTCTCGAGTTTCGACCCAACGACTGATATCGGCACAGGAGCTCTCACGCAAGTCGGTACCAACGGATTGAACAGTTTGTACCAGCCCTACCATAAGAATTTTTCGCCTCGTGCCAGCATCGCCTGGGATGTGGGCGGCAAAAGCAGGACCGTGGTCCGCGCCGGGGCCGGTCTTTTCTACGACGCCTTCTCCCAAGACATGTTCCTCGGTCATCTGCCCTATCCTGCGTACTACGCCCCTGGTCCTGCGTATGGGAGCTTTGGACCCGACCCGATAACAGCAGCGGGAGTGAGCGCACTGACGCTCAGCACCGGGATCCAGGCGGGTCAACCCATCTATGGTACTTCGGGCTGCAATATCGAAGTCGAGTGCGACATTTTCGGGGTTGACCAGCACATAAAAACGCCCTACATGGAGAACTACAACATCAACATCCAACAGCAGATCACGAGCAAGACCACGCTCCAGTTGGGCTATGTGGGATCACAGGGCCACCGGCTCTTCCGCTTCTACGACATCAACCAACCCACCCATGCGGTGGTTACTGCGGCTGACTTGGCCTGCACGCCCGCTCCTTGCGTTGATGATTTCAGCGTGCCGCGCCCCTTCAGTTCCCCTTACGGTGTAGGCACTCTGACTAAAGAGGGTGCGCTTTACATCTTCCAGGAAAAATCCACCGGGAAGTCAAATTACAACTCGCTGCAGGTCAGCTTCAAAGTTAATGGTTGGCACGGCATCACCTCGGTGGTTAACTACGTCTATTCGAAGTCCCTCGACAACTCAAGCGACCTCGAAGACTTCGTGGTCAACGCGGCTCAGCCTCAGGACAGCAACAACCCGCAGGCGGAAAAAGGACCATCAAACTTCAACATCCCTCATCGCTTCACATGGGTATTTGGCTACCAGTTGCCGAATCTCGCTGGAAGCATGCCTAAGCTACGCAATGGTTGGGGCTTCGACAGCACGGTCTCGCTGCAAAGCGGTCAGCCCTTCACGCTCAACTACAACGCCGAAGACGACTATAGCGGTGGCGGGGAAGGCTACGACCGACCGGACGTTGTCGGCCCTATCGTCTATCACAAGCACGATCCGGCAAACTTCCTTGACCTGTCCGCCTTCGCCATGCCCTGCACGGTCACGCCGGCTGCATACGCAGCGCCCTCCGGCTTCGCGTCCGACTGTGTACCCGGTACGCGCCACTACGGAGATCTGGGGCGCAACTCGCTTGTCGGTCCCACCTACAAACAGTGGGACTTCGCACTCTACAAGAACACGGGGATCACCGAGCGTGTGAGAATGCAATTACGCGCCGAGTTCTTCAACATACTCAACCATCCCAACTTCTCGAGTCCGTTGTTGCCGAATTTTATCGCTGACCCAGCCTCCAACTACGTAAATGGTTTGCCTGGCTTCGCACCGAGTCCCTCCGTGACCAATCGTGAGGTTGGCGCTGGCTTCTACCACATCACCGCCACCGGCGACGTCGGCATCGGCAACCCGTTCCTGGGCGGCGGAGGCCCGCGCGGCATTCAGCTGGCGCTCAAGTTCAGCTTTTAACTTTCTAACTTTTGCTTCTTCCCAGTCTCCTCTCGCGCACCATGCGAGAGGAGCGTTTTTCTCATAGTTCGTTTCCAACGTTCCCCGCAAACCAATGTCCTGAGTTGGTAGTTACAAAGCGGCAAGCCTGGAAATGGGCGCGCGCGCACAACCTGAAATCAGCCGATCAGTTGACATCCAGCGTTATAATAGAAGTTAGATCTACAGTCCAAACGTGACCGTACGGCTGTTGCTACTAAGTTCTTTGAAATCAAGATTTTGACCGACTCTAAAAATCGTAACTTGTTGATCCTAAAGGCCGAAGAACGGTTGAAGCGTTGCTAACTACTTTGTTTTCAAGATTTTGACAATAATCCATTTAGAGTCAGGATTTTAGAGGTAGGTCCACCGTAACTCACTGATTTTAATAGACCATGGAAAGAGGGGGGGTAGGGGGTACCCTTGCAGTCGGCATCCGACTTCAGTTGCATGCCGAGTCGGCCGGCGAGTTTCTGACTCAGCACGCCAAAATAAACTTCCACGCATATGGCGGAGAAAACTACGACCACAACCACCGGTGAGAGGCGTTCGGGACAACGGCTGCCGGTTCGTGTCCCGGTCAAGGTGCGTCACCAGGGCGGTGAGCATCAGGGCCTGACTCGCGATCTGAGTTCATCGGGAATCTTTCTCTATTCCGAGTCGGGAATGAAAGAAGGCTCGAAGCTGGAACTGGTCATCATGCTGCCTCCCGGCCTGGGTTTGGGGCCCGGAGGATGGACGCTCTGCGAGGCCTCGGTCGTGCGAGTGGAGGAATCGGATGGCAAAGGTATGGGCATTGCCGCTACCCTCGACCGCATTGCATTGTTGCCCGAGATCACCTGAAAGTCAGTGGATCGCGCTCCCTGCCAGGCCGCCATCGGGCGCGTTTTCTCAACTCGATTCCGGCAATGCAAATAGTTTGTCCCCTAAGACAAAAAGATTGCTTCCCAATGCCCCGTCCCTGGTGCAATAATGGCTCGCTTTAAAGCAAAGGCGGAGTTGGCCGTCTTCCCCAGGTTGGCTAGGTCATGTGGATTGAAAAACTCACCGATGGCGTTCTTGAAGTGGACACGCCGATCGGGCCTCGATACGTACAGCCGAATCTCGCGCAACGCGCGTCTCTGATGTGGACGTTCCGCAATTTTTTCTCGCTGCCGCAGCAAGTGCTGCGCCCCTGGCAACGCCGATTGATTGATCGTCTGTGGACCGAGAACAGGTTCGTATCCTTGTCCGCAGCGGGCGCACCCGACAGACCGGTCATCGGGAGAATCGAGCGGCGAGCGCCGGCTCAGGCAGAGGTTCTGCCGATTCGCAAACCGGTTTCCGGTTCGCAGCCTGCTGGAGCGGAACAAAGCCGGGAAGCCGCCTCCGCGTAATCGCGAAACCACGCGGGCACCGCCGGGGGATCGCGGTGCATTCAAACTCAAGTTGGTCTCAATCACCTTCGCGTCCTCCTGACGACCGTAGAGGAGCCTGCTGAGAGGGCGTAATCACGGCATCGATCTCCTGCCGTTCCCGCTGACAAGACGGCGCGACACGGATGATATAATCCGAGATTGTCCCCACCTTGCCGTACGCAGCGGGCGCGTAGCTCAATTGGCAGAGCAACTGACTCTTAATCAGTAGGTTGAAGGTTCGATTCCTTCCGCGCTCACCAACTCCTTCCTTGCCAATGTCTTGCCGGAGTGGATATCGATAGGAATCGATTTTCATAACAACTTTCATAACAACTGGTTTGCCGCCTCGTTTAATGGCGCTCGGAACGCATCGGACTCCACGTGGTCGTAGGTCCGCAGCGTGATCGAAACATCCGAGTGCCCCAGCAATTCCGATACGACTTTCACACCGTGCCCGGCGCGCAACATCGAAGTCGCCACCGTATGGCGGAAGTCATGCCAGCCGCCCAAGTCGATGTTGAGCTCCTTCGCAACCGGGCGGATGTAGCGTTTCAGAGAATTGCCCGGATTCAAAGGAACCCCACCCCGTGCGTGGAAGATCCACTCGCCGGTGGTTCCTAGAGTTTTCATGCGCTCCAGGAGTGCCGGCGGAATCGGAATTCGGCGTTTCGAATCCCGGCTCTTCGTGCTGTCGACCTTCCCGTCGTACATCCGGCGTTGCACATGGAGAACGTCACCGTCGAAATCTGACCACTTGATCGCAATGGCCTCTCCAATGCGCAGTCCCGTCACTGCCAGGAACAAAACTAGTGTGGCGTAGGGCTCGGAAAGCTTCTCAGCAATTGAGCTGGTCTGCGAAGGACTAAGGACTTTGCGCTGAACTCTCTTTCCCGCGCAGTTCTCAGCTCGTGGCAGCTTCACTCCCTTGCTGGGGTCTTCCTTCAGCCATTCGTTCCGCACGGCGTACGCTAGCAAGACCCCGAGCGAAATCCGCATGCTGCGAATCGTGCTTCGGCTGTATTTGGCAGCTTGCGTCGCAAAGAACGATTCGATGTCGTAGCGTTCCATGCTAGCGATCTCGCAGTTGCCAAATACCGGCACCACGTGGGACTTGAGAGCGTTCACGTAGTGCTCGTAGGTCGTCGCCTTCAAAGAAAGACTTGCGACTTTTTGCCAGCGTGCGAAAAGATCGGATACAGTCATTTCGACTTTGGGTCTCTGTGAAGCTCCGATACGTCGTGCAAGAGCCTCGCGCGCGGCTGCCTTGGTAGGCAACTCCGTGACTGGCCCAAGTTTGACGTTGCGTTGTCGACGCTTCACTTTGCCCTCGGCATCCGAAAACTCTTCGCGCCACATGCCGTACCACATTTTGGTTCTTTTGCCTGTCTGGTACAGACTGCCGTTTTGCCACCGCCGAATCTGATGAGACATTGCTGCTCCTCTCAGTCTCAGTCTCAGGTTCAGCGGCTTCTCGCGGGGAATTCTACAGGCCAGGTCACGCCGGAGCAACGACTCATCAAAGCGGATCAATCCGCCAATGCGAACAACGGGAAGTTCGGAACCATGGCGCCGAACCCAACACTCGGAAACATTCAGAATTGTGGCGGCTTCTCGGACGGACAAGAGCCCCTTCCCACGACTCGACGTAGTAATGAACTGCTCTGTGCCATCCACTGGTGTTGTGCTCAACCCTTCGGCCCGCTGTGTCACAAAGTAGCCTCGTGCGATTTAGAGGGTTACATCGATCTGAAATGAGGTAAATCCTCAAAGGGCGAGCGTAATCAATGGGTTTCTAAATTACTGAGAACACGAGGACTTTAAGTGCGGCATTAAAACGGGAGAGAAATCGGCTGACCCTGGATAGTCTTTCATCGCACTCGGGGATCCGGTACAAGCTAAAAAGGCCTTCAAGACTTTAGCCGACGGCCACGACGGGACGCTTGCACTTTGTTTGCGGCTTCCTGTGCTCGAAGAATCTCTTCAAGAGCGGGAGGAATCTTAACTCCAATCTGCTTAACTTGGAGCCACGAGTCTCCGAAGGTCAGCTGCCGGAATCCGTCGATAGGATCGGGATCCGGCTCGATAACTCTTCCAGTCGAGGACTGTCGCCAGGCAAAAAACATTTGGGCGTCTTCATTGCGAAGCGCTAAAGCTTTCTCCTTGGACAGAAAACTCCGCAGGTATTTTACTTTCTTTAGTTCGTTTCTATTCTTGTCTAGCGCATGAGCCCAGCGCATTCTCCGATCCAAATCCTGCTTAGTTTGAAAAATTCTTTTCTGCACCTGCCTCATTGAGCTGGACCATTTTCCCAATTCGCGTTCCGTAGCTGGGATTTGTTCCTGTAACCGTCTGAATGTCTGCAACTGCTGTGACTCCCAAGGTAGCGGATACGGTCGTCTGAATCGCAGCGCGTCGGAGGGTGGCAGTGTTGCAACAATTCGATCTTCTTGCGTGTCCATGAATCTACAAATTCCCTCAGGGCCTACATCTTCCGATTTCCGAACGTATTTCGCGATTGCGAAACGCTCTGGGAACCTTTTGTAATACTCGGCAATACTCAAAGCACCGTATCCACCCTCGATTCCCTCACGTAGTCCGATTGCACGGGACGCGCCGAAAATGTCCACCGCGTAATCGAACATCATCGGTATTTGGTTCCACACCTCGGCTCCGACGCCAGCGGGAACCGCTTCCGGATACACAAGGCCTTTTTCTTGGAGCCAGGACGATAGTTCCTGAAAGAACTTCATCGAATTCCGCACCGTATGTTTCGGATCTGCCTCTCGAGCGAGATCGTAGATCAGACCTAGGTAATGCATCCAACCGAGGATCAGGTTACGCTCGCCGTCGTACTTCATCTGTTCTCTTCTCTTTGCCATCTGATTTCTCCAGGATTCACATATTGAATTACGGGCTTGCCGTTGCCGTCGCGTCACGCCAGGAGGGTAGGCGTATCGAAGGGGTCGCGTCGACCAATCTGTGAGAGGGTCCGGCTTGAAAAGCCTTCGCCTCTCATACCAGTGCTGGAGCACTGCGTCTAGTGTTTACTGTACTGCGCTCTTTTCGGGGCGTCAACTGGCCGCGAATACTCGTGTCTTAGTTCCCTAATTCTGTCACCCCTTAATGGCAACGTGAAAATGTCACCCCATAAACAGGGAGACATTTGCATTGAGCCAGAAGGAGCTGCAACGCGTGGCGGTTATTTCCAGATGCGTGAAAGGGGAGTTGGCGTGTGCCAAAGCGCCTGTCCCACTGACAACCCGTTGCTTACGCCAACTTCGCGCAGTTTTCCGCGGAGCGGTGATTTTTAGAGATTCACTCAAAATTAAGTAAGTTAAGCAATTATTGTAGATTCAATAGCCTAGAGTAACTTAATTTCTCCGATTGATTCAGCCTTTTTTGCAATCCCCTCTATAGGCCAAGATCGTTGCTGGAAGCATTATTCAGGAGGAGAAGGAGATGGACACCAAAACATTCCTCGAGAAAGCAAACGAACGAGCCGACTTTGTGATAGCTGCGATGGGTGCTCTCACCGCCAAGTTGAGGGAGCTGAAACCGCAAATCGAAGAACTGCGCAAAGACTTCCGGAAACTAAAGGGCACTCAAGAGATTGCCGGATGCAAGACGTGGAAGCAATTCTGCAAAGAGCGGTTGCACAGGACTGACAGTGCTGTGCGGAAGTTGCTGGCCGCCGGGGGAAAGGGAAAGCAAAAGCCAGCGGGAGAAATTCCCGCTCCAACCCCGGATGAACTCAAATCGAAGGCGCTCAAAGCTATTCGAGAATATACGCAGGCTTCGCCTGACAACACCCCAGGGAGTCTCTTTGCGGAGCTTTATCCTGACGGGGAATCCACACCGCCACCGACTCCTGTCGCTGCGCCCGATGCAGCAAACTCAGATGTAAGTGATCTTCCTGACGCGCACACGGCTCCTGTGGAACCCAGTAACCAAGCAGCGGTGACGAAGCGCACGGAGACAAGAGCAGTGACTCCGGCCGAGACTTTTCAAGACCACGCTATTGAGCATTTCCACGGGAAAAGCAAAACACAGGTCTTGAAGGAACTTGGCTCTATCTGGAGCGCACTGTTCCCCAACGACGCGCCGCTGGCACTGACTTCTCAGCCGAAACAGAAGAAGCCTCCGCTTGGAGAACGGAACAGCGCAGCCGAGATCGGAGTTGCCCAATGACCAACCACCCCGCACTCGAACAATCCGAGAAACCAAAATCACCCGTGAGGTTAGTCAAGGGGTTCCTTCCCTACGAGTGGCGATTGCCTCTATTCCGTGTTTTGGAATCCGGTTCCTGGGACATCCTCAAGACCCGTTGGGGTGCTGATGCCAAGCGGAAGACAGTCACCTATTACGAAGGCGATGAGTCGGCCGCGAACGCTTACATGAACAAATTCGGGGACAAAGGGATCCACGCGATCCCCTACACGCAAGCCCCGCCAGAACTCAACGCTGTCCGAGGAACGCTTAGGGAGAAATATGGTTTTGCGCTTTCTCTTTGCTACGTCAACTTTTATGCTGACGAGACTGTTCAAATCGGATGGCACCAAGACCGCGAAGAACGTGGTTCCAAGTCTCCCCTGCTAATGGTCACGTTGGGCGGGACGCGGACTTTCTCAATCTGGAAGATTAAGGAAGGTGAGCAGCCGAAGGCCGAATGGGAAGAAGAAACCACCAGCCGGGACTTGGTCGAGATGCCCGCCGGCTTCCACGACCATTACAAGCACGCTGTGCTTCCCCAGAAGCGCTTCGCAGCGGCGAGGATCAGTCTGACGTTCCGCAATCCTGATCTATCTTCCAGCGGTCCTTGGGCACCGAAACACTCGACAATTTACCAGCCCGGATTCCTCAACCCCGACGAAGCCAAGGCTCTTTTCGATGCCTGCGAAAAATTACCTCGCAAGCGGGGAAAAACACATTGGGGAATGGACAAAAGGAATCTGATCGGCCAGTCGTTCTCTGACGTGAAAAGCAACCGGCTTGCTTACGTTACGGCCGACCTTCCCCCCAAGCCGATTGCCGAGGCTCCGCAGCCGGTACAGAACATGATTTCCAAACTGACCCAGCTTGCAGGGCGGACGATTAACTATGCCTCTCTCGTGATCTACGATAACCAGCAGGATCACATGAACTGGCACCAGCACAAAGAAGACAAAGGCCACGACACTCCTGTATTCATCGTCTCGGTTGGTGCAGAGCGCACGTTCGGCGTCAGAGAAAAAGGAAAACCTAAGACAACAAGTAAGTTTCTCGCAGAGGGTGGCTCACTCATTACACTGCCGAACGAGTACAACGACACGCATGAACATGCCGTCTTGATCGATAAGGAGCCGAAGGGAATCCGATACGCATTCAATTGCAAGTGCATTGATGAGATTTATTCACCGCCTCGTGTCTGGGACTGCCACGCTGGTAAGGACTACCCGAAAAACGCGATCTATGTGGGCTGCCGAGTCAGTAGGGGGGGCCGCCTGATTCGGGAAGGCACAATCTTCGGCAATGGCACCGATCCGCTGGTCTCGTAGCATGGAGACGGCGAGCGCTGGTGCCAGTCCCGCCGGCAACATGGCCAAGCCACGCTTGGCAAAACATGCGGTGGTGGAAGCTGGCATGCGGTGGCCGCAGGACTTGGTCA
>Ga0208191_1000898_pt1 | contig 17110 bp, 10 predicted proteins | sample June2015DPH_13_5_FD_184709 | JGI IMG/M metagenome (GOLD analysis project Ga0208191, IMG submission 184709) | Peatland microbial communities from SPRUCE experiment site at the Marcell Experimental Forest, Minnesota, USA - June2015DPH_13_40... | ecosystem: Environmental > Terrestrial > Soil >... | reverse complement strand
GCGCTGCCTTGGCAGAAGTGGCGGAAGCCTCCGTCTTGTCCATAAGGCTGCTCAACGTCTCCGCGACTTTCCGATCAACGTCCGCAGGTTTGGAGTTGGGAGCAGGTGTATTGGCGGATGGCGTTTGCTGGGAAGGGGCAGGAGCAGGCGCGGATGCGGCAGGACTCGCCGAGGAAATCTCACTTGCAGCCGTTGGCGCAGTTGAGGAAGCACTCCGAATCAGCACCGGAGAAGCCGTTGTCGAGGTGGTTGTGGGGGCGGGCTTGGCGGCGATTTGCTGGTTACCCTCAGGGCCTCCTGCCGGACGAGCCAACAGCGTCTTGATCCTTTCCTCGAATCGGTCGAGGTCTGCCGGAGCCCCTGCAAATCTGCGGTAAATGCGGCCGTCCCGCCCGATGAGCAAGGTGGTCGGGAGACCTGATATTCCCCCATAAAGCTTTCGTATATCAGCGTCGCCCATGGCGACGGGGTAGTTCACATTGACACGCTGGCAATAACTTCGTACTGCCTCCTTCTGATCTCTTACGGCAATGCCGACAACTCGTAACCCTTCCCCGTAGTATTGGCCTTGAAATCCAACCAGCTCTGGAATCAATTTCCGGCAGTACGGGCACCAAGAAGCCCAAAAACTAAGTATCACCACTTTGCCCCTGTAATCAGCAAGGTCAATCTTTTGTCCCGAGAGCGCCACCAGCGAGAATCGCGCCGCGTAGGGATGATCGTTGTCAGCCGACTTGCTCTCGAGATCAGCCGGCTTGCTCTCCAGGCTGCTCATCGTCTCCGCGACTTTCCGATCCACATCGGCAGGCTCGGAGGTGGGAATGGGTGAATAGGCGGATTGCGTCTCCTGGGAAGCCGCAGAGGCGGTTGCGGACGCGGCAGGAGCGGCAGGAGCTGATGGAGCCTCATTGGCTTTCGAGCCTGCTTTGGTAAGAGCCTCGATCAAATCATCGTTGGCCCCGGCGTCATGAAATTTCTTTGCCAGATCTGGGTTCATCTTGAAACTGATGCCCCGTTGTTCAACGAGTGTGACAATCTTTTGGGTCGGGGACCCTGCCAGCAGAAGCAAGGTTATGTCATCTGCACTCAAGGGTTGATCGGCTGCCGCGGCCAGCAGGGCGAATAACCCTGCAACGAGTACCGCCAGTATCCCCAAAGCTAACTTCTTGCTCATAGGTTGAAATTCCTTCCTCAACGACCCCCGCCCACTCCTATGGCTACCGCCACAACCTCTTAATTATATAGAGCATATCTTACGCCCAAAAGTTGTCTTGCTGACCTGACACGGAAGGGCTTCGAGAGGTTGTCGCCACCTTAATCAGGCCTGCGCGGCGCCTGCCACGGGGTAAGCAACCCGGGCCGCACACGGTCCGCCGCCCCGGTAGTGGGTCAATTTGATGTAGAGGCGGCTCTACGCCGCCATTTGGCGAGGTAAACTCGCCGCTACTGCATCAAATTGACCCACTACCGGCACCCCTCCCCTATTGACGAAAGAGGTGGAATACTCTCTTCTTTTGCCAGCCCTGGAGTCTTTTCAAAACGACGCTCAGCGCGCCCGACGCCTATTCTTGAGCCGCGATTGGCGCGTCTTTTGAGCTTTGCGCTTGGGTTTTGAAATCGCGAACGTAACCGCCCCCACGCGGCGAACCTTCCATTCTTGCGCCTGCGGGGTCTTGCCTTCTGTTTCCATAGTGTGCTCTCAATTCCTCTTCGAAGTCACGGTACTACAATTATACCCTGGTTTCGAGCTTCGGGCGACCGCCGACCCGGCGGGGTAGTGGTGTCATTTGGAATATCATCCCTTACGAAACGCCGGTCATTCCCGCGAAAGCGGGAATCCAGTTCGCCGAGAGCGCATTTCCGAAGGTTTGCGGAGTGGATTCCCGCTTTCGCGGGAATGACCGCGGCCTGGAGCGCCCGTGTCTCGCAAATGACACCACTATCCCGGTGGCTAGGAATTCTCCGTTGTCCACAACCGGAGCCGTACAACGCACCCCGCTCACTTTGCGGGCTCAATTGCAGTAACGCTAATCGTGTCGCCCTTAAGTGTGCCAGTGACCTTTACCTTCTGTCCCGCGAATGCTTCAGGTTTTTTCTGCTCGGAGAGCTGATAAACCTTTCCGCTGGCGAGATCGGCAAGCACGTACTTACTGCCAGCTTTTACACACTCCAGGGTACACTCCTTGTCGCTCTTTCCAGGCATCATGTGTTTCAAGCCACACATTGAGTCACTGATGTTTCCGACAAACGTCTTTGTGCCAGCCTTCACAGTACCAGCGAAGCTCAAACTGCCTCCAAGCAATAGTCCCACACAAAGATAACTAATTTTCCGCATTTTGGGCCACCTCCAATTGTAGCTGAAAAGAAGGAGATAAGGCGGAGAAGGCAGTGGGCAGTGGGCAGTAGGCAGTAAGTCATTCAGAATTGCATCAGCCCCTTGGCCCCATTCCCTGTTTTTGCCTGCCTACTGTCTACTGCCTACTGTCTACTGCCTACCGCCTACTGCCTTCCGTTCTTCCCCAGCCCCCAGCCCCCAGTTCCTCAATCGCCGATCTTCACGATTTGCGACAGCGGAAGATCCCGGGAAGAACCGCCGACCCAAAACTTGTAGTCGCCGGCCACGAGTTCCCATCCACCCTTGTCAGCGTTGAAGACCGACAGGTAGTGAGGATCCAACGTCAGGTTGACCGTTTTGGCTTCACCAGGAGCGAGCTGAACCTTATCCCACCCCACCAGCCGCTTCGGGGGCTCGCCGGCGCTCGCTGGTAACGAGACGTAAACCTGCGCGATCTCCGCCCCAGGACGCGCCCCCGTATTCTTCACATTGAAGGTTACTGTCACCGCCTGCCCCTGCCTGACCTTCAAATCGGAGTAGGCATAACCGGTGTAGGAAAGTCCATAACCGAAGGCGAACAGCGGTTGCTTGTTCTCGGCGTCATACCACTTGTAGCCGACCTTCAGGCCTTCGTCGTAGTCGACCTCGAATCGCCTCGTATTCATGCGGAAACGCACACCGGGAATCGGGGTCGCCATGTCAGCCTCACCAGCCGGCGGCGGCTGTTTCGTAAGCGTGGGATGAGGGATGTCTGCTTCCGCTCTTGCGAATGTAAGGGGCAGTTTTGCTGAGGGGTTCACGTCCCCGAAGAGGATGTTGGCGATGGCGTCGGCCCCGCGAATCCCCGGATACCAGGCCTCCAGCACGGCGCTCACGTTGTCGATCCAGGGCATGGTCACAGGACCGCCCGTTTCCAAAACCACGATGGTGTGCGGATTCGCAGCCGCCACCGCGTTCACCAGTTGGTCCTGGTTGTCCGGCAGCGAGAGACTCGGCGCGTCCCGCCCTTCGCTCGCGGGCTGGTTGACGAACACGATGGCGATGTCCGATGCCTTGGCTAGAGCCGCCGCGGCTCCGTGGTCGAGGCCCGCGTTGTACTCCACTTTGGCATTCGCCGCCTTGGCACGGATCGCCTTTAGCGGCGAGGACGGGTCCCACACCACTCGCTCAAAGAAGGCCATCGGAGACGCGCCTGGGGGCAGAGGCGGTGGCGGCACCGCGTTTCCTCCTGGCGGATCGACCTGCGCCGAACCTCCCCCCGAGAGCACGGCGATGTCCGCATGCGATCCGATAACCGCAATCGACTCGAGGCGCGACGCGTGCAGTGGTAGTTGGCCCTGCGCGTTCTTCAAGAGAACGGTGCCCTGCTCGGCCACCCGCTGCGCCACTTCGAATCCGGCGAAAACATCCACCACCTTGCGGTCCGGCGGAAGGTCAAAGAGGCCAACGGCGAACTCTGTGCGCAGCAGGCGGTGGACCATATCGTCGAGACGCGACATGGGCACCTCTCCACTCTTCACCGCTTTCTCGAGCGCATCGGCGAAGTAAGTATCGCCGGGCATCTCCATGTCCAGTCCCGCCAAGGCGGCCTTGGTCGTGCTATGAGTGCCCCCCCAATCCGACAGGACGAAGCCCTGGAAACCGAAATCCTTTTTCAGCGCGTCATTCAGAAGGTAACTGTTCTCGCAGGCATAGTCACCGTTGACGAGATTGTAAGAGCACATCACCGCTCCCGCGCCCGAGTCCTTGACGGCGATTTCGAAGGCCAGCAGATCGCTTTCGCGCATGGCTCGCTTGGCGATCTTGACGTTCACGAAATTACGGCCACTCTCCTGGTCGTTCATGGCGTAGTGTTTGATATCGCCAATGACGCCCTGTTCCTGGAGGGCCTTCATCTCCTGGCCGACAAGCTTCCCAGCCAGGATCGGGTCTTCACCTTTGTACTCGAAGAGGCGGCCGTTGCGCGGCTCCCGCGCCAGGTTGATGCCGCCGCCCAGTGACATGGTGAAACCCTGGTCGCGGAGCTCCCTGCCAATCAACGCTCCGTAATCATGCGCCAGCTTGAGGTCCCAGCTCGACGCCTCGGATGTGCCGGACGGCAAGGCGGTCGAATACCGGCCGAATCGGGCGCCGCGGGTGACGCCGACGGCGGCATCCGCCATCTGGAGGTCAGGGATGCCCAGACGCGGAATGCCGGGAATGAAGCCGGCCCCGCCCAGCGATCTCGTCGGCGGTTGTGAGCCGGGAGGTCCGATCAACCCCCTCCAGCCGCCTCCATGTAGGAGTGAAATCTTCTCCTCGAGCGTCATCTGCCCGACAAGCAATTCGGCTCGCCGGTCGGGTGACAGACTCTTGTCCATCCACGGAGCCTGGACCGCAGGCGACTGATTCCCTGGCCCGCCTTGCCCTTGCGCCAGGACCGCTAGAAGGGCGAGTGTGAGAATCCAAGCCATTAGCGAGCAGATCGTTAGCCGTTTTAGATGCATGTTAGTCTCTCCATGACAGTTAATTGCCGATTGCTGATTGACGATTGTGGGGGCAGAAAATCGAAACTCGAAAATCGGCTCCGCTGTGTTGCAGCAGCATCTTTTGCGAGTTTCGAATTTCTAGTTTCGGGTTTCGATAATCGACAATCGAAAATCGTCAATCTCTTGGATCATCAACAGACGAGCACAGGATAGGCCGAAAGCCAAGAAGGGAGCAAGGGGAAAACTGGGGAGGAAGATGAAGGATGTAATCGCGGGGCTGCCGCCTTGGAACTTGTTGTTGTAGAAGGAAGGAGGAAGCAGGTAACCTAAGTCTCCTCAAGCTACCTGCTTCCCCAGGTAGTCATTAGAGTTGAGTTACTCTTATAGACGTAGGATTCGCCTGAAAAGTTGCATGCGTGAAACAATTTGTGCTGCAAATGGAGCTGGGGGAATCAGTACAGAGACACGTTAATGTGTGCTTCGCGGTGTCATCACCTGAGAACAAGGATTTTGCCGACCATTTGGAACGCGCAATGAAGGCCGCGGGGTGGCAGGCTGTGGGCACTGGTGTAGAAACCGATAGCAGGTATCAGCGCGGGATATGGCTGTTTGGGAAAGGCCCCGGAGACCCTCTACCCCCTAGCGCGAAGGTACTCCAGGAGGCTTTAGAGAAAGCTGGCATCATCGTCCAGTCCAGATTTGGGCTTTCTCCGAGTCTGCCACCTGCACCTAACCCTAATGGGTTTCATGGTGGGTAGAGTGGATCCCAACTCGGCTCTGTGAGAGAAAAAATGAAACAAGCCCACTAGCACGCGACAGAGCCGCTTTGGGATGTTACCTTTCGAGGACTTTGACGCGACCCTGTGACTTTTTGCTGGATTGTGGCATCATATATTTGAAGTTTGCTGGTCTACGAGATCAGCTATTCCCCAACCGAGGGCTAGAATTTCGGTAGAGCGGGCCGCTTCGGCGGCCCCTTCGCTTTTTATGGCCATATTCTGGCCAGCAGTTCTTTAGCCCCGATCCGCTCCCTGGGGAAAATGGTAATGATTTCCCGAAGGGTCCCCACAACTCCTGACTCCTGATTCCTGACTCCTGCTTTTTCTCGGCTCGCTGCTTGATACCCAGCATCATCTTGCGTTCCATGAGGAAGTGGACGGGATCAAATACCAGGCGCCCGAAGAGCATGGCGACGAAGCTCTCGTCCTGGGCGCCACGCGAGCGGAGGATCAGCCGGGTGGCGTGGTTGTTAATGGGTTCGAGGATGAATGTCCAGGTTCCGCTTTCGGCGCGGCCACCCCTGGAGATTCTCTCCGCGTCGCTGGGCGAGACAAGGACCATGGCGCGATGGGGCTCAAGTACCGCGACCACCACGCGTCCTCGTCCGCCGTACCGGTCTTTTCGAGCTAACCAAACCGTGTCGCCGGCCTGGCGCGTCTGCCACTCCGGGTGAATCCGGTCCGCATTGTGCATGTCAGCGAAGAAGAGATTCTCCAGCCACGCGTAGCTGTAACATCCCCCGCGGTCCTGGCCGATCTGCACGATCCACGGCCACACGTCGGTGACCGGCGCATTAATCGTCAAAGCGCGTGTGGCCAGGCTTACGGGCCGGGGTGCGAGTTCATCCCCCGGCCATGTCCGGCTGATCTCGTCGCCCGTCGCCCCCCAAGTGAGATACCATGGCCGGATGAGCCACAGGTGAACCAGACCAGTCACCACCAGCCCTAATGCCAACCACCCTGCGCCCCGCGCCAGCCGGATCGTCCACTTCGCTTTCTTTTCCGTCTCGGGGGTTTCACTAGCCTTGGTCATTGAAGGCACTCCTCTTGTGCGGGAATGACGTGCAGTCGAGTTGCTTCTGTGCCGTGGAGCCGTGTCACCCCCGCGAAAGCGGGGGTCCATTGCCGCCGTGGATTCCCGCTTACGCGGGAATGACGTGCGGTCGAGTTGCCTCTGTGCCGTGCAGCCGTGTCACCCCCGCGAAAGCGGGGGTCCATTGTCACCGCGGTGGATTCTCGCCTACGCGGGAATGACGTGCGGTCGAGTTGCCTCTGTGCCGTGCAGCCGTGTCACCCCCGCGAAAGCGGGGGTCCATTGCCGCCGCGGTGGATTCCCGCCTACGCGGGAATGACGTGCAGTCGAGTTGCCTCTGTGCCGTGCAGCCGTGTCACCCCCGTGAAAGCGGGGGTCCATTGCCGCCGCGGTGGATTCCCGCCTACGCGGGAATGACGTGCAGTCGAGTTGCCTCTGTGCCGTGGAGCCGTGTCACCCCCGCGAAAGCGGGGGTCCATTGCCGCCGCGGTGGATTCCCGCCTACGCGGGAATGACGTGCAGTCGAGTTGCTTCTGTGCCGTGGAGTCGTGTCACCCCCGTGAAAGCGGGGGTCCATTGCCGCCGTGGATTCCCGCTTACGCGGGAATGACGTGCGGTCGAGTTGCCTCTGGTTCAACTCCCCTGAGCGCGGTCCAGTGGCGACGGGCCCATCCAAAATGCCACTATTGCCCCCCAGGCCAATCCCTGCAAGATGATCTCCGGCTGGACCTTCAGGTGTACGACCGGAGTAAAGATAGGTCGCATGTATACCATGCCTTCAATTGTTCCGGGCGCGGCCACCGCTGCCGCCCAGAATCCCAGCACAATGTACAACCCGGAAATGGAAAGGAAGCGCTTCTTGAAAGACCAGTTCATCAGCGTGTCGAAGAAAGGATAAAGCGCCGCGGCCATCAGCAAACCCCGCAGAAACTGGGCAGGGAGAAACCAAGTCACTACATGTCCCCACAGCTCCGGCTCCGCCTCCGTACGCATGAAGACCTTGAAGATGGGGTTGGGACCAACGTAGAACCCCTTGGTGAGGAGCGGGTAGGCGATTGCCCCCGCGATGAAATAGGTGATGATATGCGCTGCCGTAACCTTGCTGGCAAAGCTGAGGAAATGGCGAGTCCTCATGACATTCCTCCGGGCGCGAGTCCATGACGCCTTTGCCGCCCCGCTGCTCCCTCCGCTCGCACCTTGATACCCAGCGGCTGCGAGTATACACCCCACAGCCTCGCCTTGGAACGTTCCAGCCTGGTTCTTCCGTGTAAGACCTGTTCTTTGGGTCGGCGGCTCCTGTTGGGCATTCTTCAACAAATCTGCTCCCACGCAGGGTCAACGCCCAACACCCCCTCGAGGCGGACTCCAGGGTTCCATCAAAGTCTCCGATCAGCACGAAATGACGGGGCGGGAATTGCCCCAAAGGGGCAAACCGTGAGTAGCCGTGGGTGGAACCCACGGAAACGTGGCAAAAAAACCGAATCGGCCCTGGAGGGGTCCCGCGCCTGCGGGATCAACCCCTTTGGGGTTGGCGTGATTCGCATCGCAATGTTATCCGCAGGTTGAAACCTGCGGCTACTCACGGAAGGCCCCTCCGGGGCCTGCTGTTCCTGGGTCACCTCAGCCAGTTCGACTTTGACGGAACCCTGAGGCGGACTTCCTGTCTCTTGACACGACCAAAATAATAGGCTAGTATAGTAAGTGGGGTTGGGGAAGAAACAGGATTGAGGTGTCAGGTGCCACGTGACAGGCGTATTGCTGAATTCAGAATTATGAATTGTGAATGGTGAATGGTGAATTGCTTTCTTCCTCCTCGCCCCCGCGGACTGCTTTCTGCCTACTGCCTACTGAATCTGGAGGGAGTTTGAGTTGGCGGGACTCTTGGCCCCTACCGCAGTCTACGACAAGATGTCATCGCCGACAGGGAAAGAAGAAACTAGTAACTTAAAAAATGAACGAACGACGCGGGAATGTTGTTGAAAACAAAGGATCGGCCTCGAGCACCGCGGGGTGAAGCGGGAATGTTTTAGAAAACAAAGGTAGTTAGGCGTTGAAAGTGGTAATGTTGTTGAAAATAAAGGGGTTGGGTACGGAAGAATTCTGAATTGTGAGTAGTGAATTATGAATTTGGGCTTGCACACTGCCTACTGCCTACTGCCCACTACCTACTGCCTACTGCCTACTGCCTACTGCCCACTGCCCACTGCCTACTGCCCACTGCCTACTGCCTACTGCCAACTGACCACGGACAACGGACGACTGACAACTGACGGCCGCCAACCTATATGCGTTATAATACGTAGCCCAGTTGGAAATCGTCGAAGGCAGACCGCAGTAAAGTTGAGGATCAGGAACGATGAGCTATATCGTGACACCGTTTGAGGTTAGTTCCAAAGGCTTGGAAGCGCCGGTCAAAGTCCATTTTGTTCACCTTTACTCAGCCATCGCCACGCGCCATAGTGACAGTATCGACGCAGTTTTCTTGGTGGATGGCCTGAAGGCAACCGTCGCCATTTCCTGCGCGACACTCGCCGAATTGCGAGAACGCGATCGCAAGAATCTTACCGACCAACAACTGGCGGATATTGCCGCTCTGCATCTGCGTCGAACGCTCGAGCACGGGTACGAGGCTACAGAGGCGGAGCTTTTCCTGCGCGGTGAAGAACTCCGGGCCTTGGGCCGCGAACTTGGGTATCTGTGAGTAGGGGTCAGGATTCAGGATTCAGGAGTCAGGAGTCAGAAGTCAGGAGTCAGAAGTCAGGAGACAGAAGGCAGTCGGCAGTAGGCAGTAAGCAGTGTTTTCCCCCACCTGCCACCTACTACCTACCACCTACGGGTCACTGACGACTGAAGGCTGACGACTGACCGCTGACAACGGACGGCTGAGGAGCGAATGTATGTGTGGCATTGTAGCTTATGCGGGCAAGCAATCCGCCCGGGAAGTTCTGATTGATGGTCTCAAGCGCCTGGAGTACCGCGGATACGATTCCAGTGGCATCGCCATCCTCAACAGCCCAGCTTACTGGGTGCGCACGGTAGGGAAGGTAGCTGCACTCGAGCAGCGCGTCTGGCAGGACGCTCCCGAGGGCGTGGTGGGAATCGCGCATACGCGCTGGGCGACGCATGGCAAGCCCTCAGTAAACAACGCCCACCCACAAGTGGATTGCACGGGCAAGATCTACCTGGCACACAACGGCATCATTGAGAATTACCTGCTGCTCAAGAAGCGACTCGCTGCCGCGGGACACACCTTCCGCTCGGAGACCGATACGGAGGTTCTGCCCCACTTGATTGAGAGCCTTTACCAGGGGAACCTGGAGGCGGCGGTCCAGAAGGCACTCTTGCAGGTCCAGGGCACATTCGGTTTGGCGGTGCTGCACGCAGCCCACCCGGAGCAGATTATTGTGGCGCGTCGAGGAAGTCCTATTGTCCTGGGAGTGGGTGAAAACGAATCGTTCGCTGCCTCCGACGCTTCCGCGTTGGCACGGCACACGGACCAGGTTGTGTACCTCGAGGACAACGAAGTGGCGCGGCTGGAGCCGGGCCGGTTTTCAATTACTACCCTCGAGAACCGCGCCGTGAACCGGGAAGCAACCACGCTGGAGGTGGGCCCACAGGCGATGGAGCGTGGGAGTTATCCGCATTTCATGCTCAAGGAGATTTTCGAGCAGCCCGAGGCGGTCGAGAACGCGCTGCGGGGACGGGTGAATCATGCGGAGGGGGTAGCCAAGCTCGGCGGGTTAGAGTCGGTGCAGGAGCGACTTCAACAGGCTCGCCATCTCATCATTGTCAGTTGCGGCACCAGCTACTATGCCGGCCTGTTTGCGCGCTATGCCTTCGAAACTCTCACCGATTTGACGGTCGAGACGGAGTTGGCCTCGGAATTCCGCTATCGCAAACTGAACCTGCGGCAGAACACCGTGGTGCTGGCCATCAGCCAGTCAGGAGAAACCGCAGACACGCTCGCCGCTCTCCGCGAGGCCAAGCGCAAGGGGGCATTGGTCCTCGGACTGGTGAATGTGGTGGGCAGCACCATCGCCCGCGAGACCCACGCCGGCGTTTACTCGCATGCCGGCATCGAGGTGGGGGTGGCTTCCACGAAGTCTTTCGTTTCGCAGCTCACCATACTCACCCTGATGGCGCTTTTGATGGGACGAAGCCGGGACCTTTCTTATGAGGAAGGCGCCACGCTTCTGCGGGGGCTGGAAAAGCTTCCTGACCAGATTCGAGAAACCTTGCAGCAATCCGGGCGCATCCGGGAGATGGCGCAGAAGTACTTTAGCTATTCTCACTTCCTTTACATCGGCAGGAAATACCAATACCCGATTGCGCTCGAAGGCGCCTTGAAGCTCAAAGAAATTGCTTACATCCACGCGGAGGGTTACGCGGCAGGTGAGATGAAGCATGGCCCCATTGCGCTTATCGATCCTGCCTTCCCCACCATGGCGATTGCCCCGGAAGATGGCTCCTACGAGAAGGTTATCTCCAACATGCAGGAGATTCGCGCCCGCGAAGGCCGCATTGTCGCTGTTACCACCACCGGCAATGCAAAGCTCGGCTCCCTGGTGGATGACCTTATCGAGGTTCCCCAGAACCACGAACTTCTGATGCCGGTCCTTACCGTCGTTCCCTTGCAGCTTTTTGCGTATCACTGCGCGCTGTTGCGCGGCTGCGACATTGACAAACCGAGGAACCTGGCAAAGAGCGTTACGGTCGAATAGCCGTCGAGAAGTCGAGGAGTCGAGAAGTTGAGGAGTCAGGAGGTTGCCCTCGTTCACATTCCCGCCCTCTCCCCGTTGGGGGAGAGGGTGGCCCGCCGCCGGCGTTTTCTTCAGCCCGTCAGCCGACGGGGCCGGGTGAGGGGGTCGCCAGCGTGCGACGGTCAGTTCGGAGCTAAGGATAACGAACTCTATCTGGACGACGGGCCTAGGAGGAACCCCAAGTTTCGCAGAATTCGATCTACGTGCGAGCCCTGCCAGTAGACGTGACCGCAGCCGGTGCAGCGGTAGAATTCCTCGTAGAGTTGGAAGATCTTAGCCTCGACGAGCGCTTCCACACCTGCCTTCTCCACGCGTTCAAGGGGAGCGTTGCACAACGTGCAACGAGTCCAGAGCGCCGCGCGGGTGTCCAGGCCAAGTCGTTCCACCAGCTCGCGGAGCTGCTGGGGGGGATATTCACTTTTGAGGCTCAGCACCTTATCCAGGTGCGGAAACCGCTGTGCTGTTTCGCCCCGGGTCAGGATCATACGCTCGCCGCTCCGTCCCATGGCAAGCAATTGCGCGGCCGTCATATCGTTCGCATAGAAAGTGTCGTATCCCAGCAAGCGCAACATTCTCGCCAGCCGCCCGAGCATCCTGTCGACTGCGAATCGAATCTCGGAGGGGTTCATCCTCGCCACAGCTTTCTTGAGTCAGCGAAAGAAGAAGCGTCGCGTCGCATCTGGTTTCATTGACTGCAACCAGCGGGAAGACGACATTCTAACATGGGGTTCTGGGGAGAGGCAGCCCTACGAGTCTAGAAAAGGGTAGACCCGTCCGGCTCAGGGCTTATCAGGCAGGATTGTGGGGTTGCTGTATAATCCCGGACGGGTCGGTGGGCTTGTTGGTAGCGAGTGATCGCTACGAAACTCGTGAGACGCCGGAATCCTGTGCCCACGACCGGGGCTTGCGTCCAAGGCAGGACCACCCAGCGTATGAGGTTCTCGTTGGGTGTCTCTCATTACCTCGCGCCCCGAATCTTTCCTCTTGGGCTACCGCGATGGCTAGCGCTTTCCGCCTTCCCTCGCCTCCGCTGGCACCGCCTTGGGCGTCGAGCCAACGCCAAGGCTAGCAGGATCCCGGCACACCATATGCGCTCAACATCACCTCCGCTTTGTTCTCCTTGCATTCCGCTTCTAACATAGCTCACTGCACAGAAGTGTCAATAGATTTTGCATACAGCTTAAACTTTTGTTACATTTGTGTTAAGATTAGCCTCGAAAAAGCATTGGTGGGAGGTATTTATGAGCATTGGAACGCGCGTCATGCAGATACGGAACCAGAAGGGCATCAGCCAGCGGCAATTGAGCCAACGCTCTGGCATTGCCGGCTCGTACCTCTCCAGGATTGAGAATCGCCACCTTGAGCCACGTCCCAAGACCCTTCGCAGGCTAGCGGAGGCTCTCGATGTACCCTTGGCTGAGTTTTTCCAGGACCGCGACGAGAACCTGGCGGGCATGCGGTGCCTGATTACACCCTCCGGCAGATGCATTATGGACATGATTCGCGCCGGCCATGGGAAACCCCCACAACCTGGCGCCGAAGTGTACACGCCGCGTCATCTGGAATTGCTTCGGCTGGCCGGCTATCTCATTCAGAGTGGCGACGCACGCTTGCTCGACGCGCTGGAAGTGCTGCTCGGAGCTTTGCTGAGCACCGACCGAAGCCACTCGGACCGCCTCCCCTCAACCCTTGCGCGGCCGACTCCGGAACCTCCCCGGCGACCGGATTAGGGGTTCGAGTAGGGAAGTTCCTTGCGTGGCTGGGCTACTTTATCGCCTTCTCCAGTTCCGCCGCCGCCGAGTTTATAAGTGCGGCCTCGGCGGCGAGAATTCTGCCCACCTCGATGATCCCCTCCTCGGCCTGTTTCCATTTCTTCTGCTCGATGGATTCGCGAACCACGGGCATGGTTTTGACTCCATAGCCGGTGTATACGCCGGGCGCATAGATCTCATGCTTGTACCAGGGGCGTCCTGGCAGGCCCTCAGGGCTGGTCAGCTTCCGCTCGCTCTGGACGAGCAGCGCATTGAGCGGGCTTAAGGGAGCGCTGGCCAGCGCCGCGCCGCCATTGGCATTCGCTTTTTCAACCGCCTTCCGGTAGCGCTGGGCGCTCTGAGTAAGCGCATCCGTCGCGTTCTCGAGTGGAGCGAAGTTCAAAAAAGGCGGAACCTCTTCCGGTTTCGGAGGCACGAAGCTCTTTTGCGGGTCAGCAGTGGCCGTGAAGACTCCCTCCTCGATCTCTTTGTTCTGCTCCCGAACTTCATCCTGCTTGCTTTTCAGAAGCCTCTTCAAGTCGTCCGAGTATCTGTGAATGGTGTCGGTGAAGTCAGAGAAGTCGAAGGGCAACAGCTCGGCATCCGCCAGGCGCATGACCGCCGTCCCAGCCGTCTGGGCCAGGGCGCGCCCGTAGACAAACGAAGTATCGCCAAAGTGCGTATACCAATAGAAGTCATCGTATACGGAGTGGTAGATTCCGCCACCGTCTTCGCCGCCGTAGCCGAGGTCGAGCGAGGCGATGCCGAGATGATCGACGAATGCGCCATAGTCAGAGCCTGAGCCCAGGGCGCCAATGCGCAGGTCGGGACGCTCGCGCGCTTCCTGGCGCTCTTCCGGTGAGCTGGCGTCCTCGATCCGCCTGAGCTGGCTGCGCTTCCACACGCTGATCTTCTTCTCCGGGTCCTCGATGTCGCGCGCCACTCCGTTGATGAATTTCTCCAGTGAGTGTGATCCCCCCATAAAGAGATAGCCGCGGCCATTCGAGTCTGAATTGAGGTAAGCCACCGCGTGCCGGCTTAGTTCGTCCGCGTGCTCCTCCGCCCACTCGGTTGAGCCGAGAAGCGCCGGCTCTTCACCGTCCCACGCGCAGTAGATGAGGGTCCGCTGGGGTTTCCAGCCTTGCTTCAAGAGTTCGCCGAAGGCCCGTGCTTCCTCGAGTTCAGCGACCAGGCCGGAAATGGGGTCCTCGGCGCCGTTCACCCAGGCGTCGTGGTGATTGCCGCGCACCACCCATTCGTCGGGATACTTGGACCCGGCAATCCGCGCAATCACGTCGTAGAGTGTTTTGATATCCCAGTTTGATTTGACTTTCAGGTGCACCTTGGCGGGGCCGGGACCGATGTGATAAGGAATGGGAAGCGCGCCGCGCCAGTTCCCCGGCGCCATGGGCCCCTTAAGCGCCGCGAGCAAAGGTTGCGCGTCGCCGTATGAAAGGGGGAGGACGGGAATCTTGGTGATGGTCTGGACCTCCTCGAGCGGCAGTCGCTTGGCGTCCTTGGTTGCGCCCACGCCGGGCGTGAGCGGATCGCCGGGATAGAGGGTATCATCCATGACGCTACCGCGTTGCACACCCTGGCGGGGACGAAAGGCTCCGGCGGGGAAAACGTCGCCTTGAAAATAACCGTCTCCGCTTGGATCGGAGTAGATCAGGCAGCCTACCGCCCCATGCTCTGCCCCTACTTTCGGCTTGATCCCCCGCCACGATCCCCCGTAGCGAGCGATGACAATGGCGCCTTTGACGGAAATCCCCAGCCGCTCGAGTTGCTCGTAATCCGCGGGTACGCCGTAATTGACGTAAACCAGCGGCCCCGTAACGTCCCCATCCGCCGAATAGGCATTGTAAGTGGGTAGCTGCTCGTCATGCTGGTTGGAGGTCGGATCCTCGGGGACTGTCGGCTCCTCCAGCTTGGCCGTGAACTTCGTGGGCTCAACCAGCTCAACCAACCGTTCTTTAGGAGTGGGGAAGAGCACTTCGAAGTTCTCAATGTGCGCATCCCAGCCCCACTCTTTGAAGCGGGAGAGAATCCATTCCGCGTTGTCCTTGTCATACGGTGAACCCACATGGTGCGGGCGTGCGGAAAGACGCTTCATGTAATCACGTAGGTTGTCGGGAGAGGGTATGGAGCGGAACTTTCCTTCCCATTCTCGCTCCGCCCGTGCGGCGTTCGATGAGAAGCCTTGCAATGGAACCGGTTCTTCGGCCGGCGCGGCAGCGAGCGTAAGCGTCGAGAGCAGTAGGATTACAGTGAATTGCCAACGGTGCATGAAATAGCCTCCTCGAGAAATCGCACAAGAGTATAGCGCATTCTGACGGGTGGATGTGTCCCCTCTTGCCATGACCGTTTATTCTCGATGAAATCGCCAAGCCGCTGGACCCAGGCAACGGACGAGTAGGGCGCTGGACCCACGCGAAGGTTGTATGCTGTGGGGCAGTCGGGTGCTAAGATGGAAATAGCGGTTAATCTGGAGGATTTTTTGAGCCGTCATACTACTTTTCTGTGCGTTGCCATTTTCTGCCTGTTCCTCAATGTCCCGGTCGCACGCAGTCAACGGACCAAGCTGGATGGCCTGCTTGACCGCGAAATGCCGTCACTTCTTTCCACTTACAAGTCGCTGCACGCTGCGCCCGAGCTTTCCCATCACGAAGAGAAAACTTCGGTCTTTGTCGCCAGCGAACTCCGCGCTCTGGGATATACAGTTACGGAGCACATCGCCAAATACGCCGGACACCCGGAATGGGTCGGCTATGGCGTGATTGGCGAATTGAAGAATGGCCAGGGCCCAACGCTCTACATTCGCACCGAACTCGACGCTCTGCCCGTGGAAGAGATGACGGGACTGCCTTACGCGAGCAAAGTCCGCACGAAAGATGACGCCGGCCGGGATGTAGGGGTGATGCATGCCTGCGGGCACGACATTCACATCACCTCATTCCTGGGCACAGCGAAAATGCTGGTGGAATTGAAGGACCAATGGCGCGGCACGCTAGTGATGCTGGCCCAGCCCGCGGAGGAAGCCATCAACGGGGCGAAGGCAATGCTTGACGATGGTCTCTACACTCGCTTTCCACGGCCGGATTATGTCCTGGCGCTGCACGATGCCCCCTCTGTCGAGGCGGGTAAGGTCGGATACACGCCGGGTTACGCGTTGGCCGGCTCGACTTCCGTTGATGTTACCCTCCGCGGCATCGGCGGCCATGGGTCAGCGCCGCAAGCGGCCAAAGACCCCATCGTGGAAGCAGCGCAGTTCATCCTGGCGATACAAACCATTGTGAGCCGGGAGAATTCGCCCTTCGATCCGGCCGTGGTCACGGTCGGTTCGATTCATGGAGGCACCCGGTACAACATTATTCCCGATGAAGTCCATTTGCAGCTTACCATTCGGACTTACAAGGAAGAGGTGCGGCAGTATATTCTGGCGGCGCTTGCGCGCATGGCCCAGGGTATAGCCACCGCGGACGGCATTCCGGCATCGCGCGCTCCCACTGTGACTGCCAGCGAGAGTGAATACACCCCCGCGACCTACAACGACCCGCAACTGACGCTGCGCTTGGCGGAAGTTTTTAGGAAAGTATTGGGGCCGGAAAACGTTGTGGAGCTGCCAGCGGTCATGGCCAGTGAGGATTTCTGCCGCTTCGGTCTCGAAAATCGTCAAATCCCGATTTGCCAGTTCACCTTGGGCGCCGTGGATCCGGCGAGGCTTGCGGAGAGTCGGCGCACCGGCGTGCCGCTGCCCGGACTGCACTCCAGTTTGTGGGCGCCGGTTCCCGAACCGACACTCCGCACCGGGGTGAAATCCATGACCAGCGCAGCGCTGGACTTGATGAAGAAATAAGCGGCTGGCACATGACCATTACGCTTTGTTCAGGACAAGGTCGTGCACCTCGTTGTAGTCATTGTAGCGCAGGCGGTACTTATAGCTGCCTGAAGCGTATTTCGCCGTGTTCCATGCCGCCATGTGGT
>Ga0208191_1000895_pt1 | contig 17139 bp, 10 predicted proteins | sample June2015DPH_13_5_FD_184709 | JGI IMG/M metagenome (GOLD analysis project Ga0208191, IMG submission 184709) | Peatland microbial communities from SPRUCE experiment site at the Marcell Experimental Forest, Minnesota, USA - June2015DPH_13_40... | ecosystem: Environmental > Terrestrial > Soil >... | reverse complement strand
TATAGGTGAGCGAGGAGCGACGGCGGCGGCGCAGCAACAGGGCCACGCACAACGCCTTGTTGATGACGCGAGGAAACGGATGTGCCGGGTCCACGGTTACCGGGGTGAGCAGCGGATCGAGTTCCCGTTCGCAGTAGTCGTCGACGAATGCCAACGCCGTCTCATCCAGTTCTTCGATGCCGAGGACGCGAATTCCCTGCTCCGTCAGTTCCGGCCGCAGGCGCTCGTTCCAGCACGAATACTGCTCCTCGACAAACTTGTGAGTCGCGTCGCTGATCAGTTCCCGCTCCTCCACCATGGTGATCCCGTCGGGAGTAGTCGAATTGTGGCCGTCTTCCAGTTGTTGCATCAGGCCACCGACCCGAACCTCAAAGAATTCGTCCAGATTGTTGGCGGAGATGGCCAGAAATTTCACGCGTTCGAGCAGCGGGTTACGGAGATCCCCGGCTTCTTCGAGCACGCGCCAATTAAATTTCAGCCACGATGCTTCGCGGTTCAGGAGCGGGGCGCGATTCCTCAGAGCTTGCCGAAGCATATGGTCAAGGTGGAACGTCGATTGCCATTCGGGAGGCAATTGGGCGGGACAATTCGACCCGAACTAGTATACCAAGCCGGCCCGAGCTGCGGGCTTCGAGCAGCGCCGCAACAGACATTGGGGGTCAGTCGCCCTTCCAACCCGATGGTCCCGCTTTGAAGCGGTGACGCGGGACCATTGGCGGTCCTTACGGCAGCCGCTCCGGGCACACTTCTTCCCAGGAAGGTAAAACGCCCCCAGACGTTCCGGCGCTTTAGTGGATTTGCTTAATGGCCGCTTTGACTTTCTCAACCACACTCGCGGGTAGTGGCGCGTAGCTGAGCTGGCTCGTCATCTTCTGGCCGTCTGTGACCATCCAGTCCAGAAAATCGGCGATGATCTTCCCGTTCTTCGGATCTTTAGCTTGCACGGGAATCAGCAACCAAGTAAAGCTGGAGATGGGGTATGCCGTTTTGCCGGGGGCATTCGTAATGGAAACGCGAAAATCGGCCGGCATTTTTGGCGACGAGGCCGCCGCTTCGGTCACACTGTCCAGCGAAGCTTTCACAAAATTCCCGGCCGCGTTCCTGACCGATCCGTACGTGATCTTGTTCTCGACGGCGTAGATCAATTCGACGTAGCCGATGGATCCCGCCAACTGGCGGATTTGACCGGCCACGCCTTCGTTACCCTTGCCGCCTAAACCAACCGGCCATTTCACCGAGGTTCCCTTCCCTGCCACCGCTTCCCACTCCTTGCTGATCTTGGAGAGATAGTCGGTGAAGATGTATGTGGTGCCGCTGCCGTCGGAACGGTGAACGACAACAATTTGCTGGTTCGGGAAATTCACGCCCGGGTTGACTTTGGTGAGTGCCGGATCATTCCAGTTCTGAATCTTTCCAAGAAAAATGCCCGCCAGAGCCTCCGGAGTAAACTTGATTTCGCCGCTGATTCCAGGAACGTTGTAGGCAGGAACGTCAGCACCCAACACAGTGGGGATGTGCACGATCTTCGTCTTAGCTTCCTTCAGCTGCTCATCGGTCATCGGACCGTCACTCGCGCCGAAATCAACCGTGCCGTTCAGCACCTGACGGATGCCGCCGCCGCTGCCAATTGATTGGTAGTTGATCTCGACGTCCGGATGCAACCTGTGATATTCGCTGAACCACTTGGAATACATCGGATACGGGAAAGTGGCCCCTGCTCCGTTCAGTTGAGTCTGCCCCACAACCGGCAGCGTCAACGCAAGACCTGCCAGCAGCATCAATAAACGACATATCGGACGTATCACGTGACGAGTCCTCCTCGTGTCTAGTTTTAAATATGCAATCCCCTTTTATGGCTAAAATGTTAAGGGAAGGTTACAGCCGGGTGAATTTATTATGAACGCACATTGTTTTCCAAGCACTTAATGGCTGCCATTCTTGTCGAGCCGCGTCAGTTCCCGGCCAAAAAGCGTGTTGTCGGGGAAGTCTCGTTGCAGCGCCAGCAGGAGTTCGCGAGCGCGCGGCACGTCTTTCTCTCGGACGTAGGCGATGGCCAGCAGGATGCGCGCAAATGGAGCGAGCAGATGGCCTTGCGTGGCGGTCGTCTGGAGTTCGGCAATGCCGCCGGCCTTATCTCCCGCAACGCCACCGAGGCGCAGGATCCAGCGCACCGGAGCGACCATCGATCCAATGATGTAACGGCTGACGCCTCCGGCCAGGTGAGCGTCATAGCAAGTAGGATCGACCGCGAGCAGTTGCGCGGCCCAGGCCGTTGCCTCCTTGGTATAACGCAGCGACACCAAATTGCGCTTTTCGATGAGCGCGGCGAAGTCGGCGCGCAAGCCGTTGGCAAGCGTCATCGCCAGAAGCGCATCGCGGTCCCGAGCGTCTCGGCTTAGCCTGGACTTTGCCAAGTCTTGAGCACGGCTGAGTTGCTGCTCGAAACGCGCGCGTTGTGCCGGGTCGGCTTCGTACTTCTTCCGCGCGCCGAAGGCCGAGTCGTTCTCATAGAACTGCGCTTCCAGCACGCCGAGCCGGTTGAATTCGGAAAACAAGATGCCGGCCGCTTCGCTCGCCGGCCCCATGGGGTTCTCGAGGTTCAGTTTTTCCCACGACTCGAATTCTTTTTGCGCGCCGGTAAAATCCAGATCGTAGAGCCGGCCGAATCCGCGATCGAGCCCCGCCGAGGGCAGATCGGCAACCGCCTGCGGAGCAGTCATTAGGAGCACGAGAGCGGCAAGGAGTGCGACTTGAATCCCCTTCGCACTGGGGCCAAGCCGTGGTAGAACACGAATGAGGCGGCATCCCGACATGTGTTGCATTAGATGCTCCTTTCCGCGTTTCCGGTGGAAATCAAGCACAAATCCGCATCTTCTGGCAAACTGCTTGACGGTGAGAGCGACTCTCTGTGACTGATTAGCGAATTCATTTCGAGGCACCATGCGCATTCTTGGCCTGTTTGTTATGGTCGTACTTATGAGCGTCCTGATGACATCCCAGACTCTGCCAGCACCCCAAGCCATAACTGATCCCAAGCAAATCAGCTCCAAGCCCGATGCCCGGGTGGAGAAGAGTCTTTCGATCGAGAAGCTCTACATGACGCGCCAGGTGGGAGGCGCGACCTGGTCGCCGGATGGGAAGACGGTCGCCTTCGTCAGCAACCTGAGCGGGCGCAATAATCTTTGGCTGGTGCCGTCCGAAGGTGGATGGCCGATGCAACTTACAGTGAGCGATCAGCGCCAGACCAGTCCGACCTGGTCGCCGGACGGCAAATGGATCGCCTATACGTCCGATTACGAAGGCGACGAACAATGGGACATTTTCCTGGTTTCGGCGAAGACTGGACAGGTCGTGAATCTGACCAATACGCGTGAGATCGCGGAAGAAAGTCCTGCCTGGTCGCAAGATGGGCGCTATCTCGCCTACATGGTCAAGCCGAAGACGTCTTCTGTGTTCGAGATTGACGTTTACGACACGGTTATGCGCGAGGTGAAGCACCTGACGACTGGAACCGCCAAAGACCGTATGAACGTTGCGCCGATCTGGTCGGCGGACGGCAAGTTCATCGTCTACACGCAGGAACAGTCGAAAGGAACGGACTCGAACGTGTTTCTTGCCGACGTTTGGAACGCGCAAAGCACGCTTCTGACGCCGCATGATGGCGAGCGAACTTACTCGGCAAATGACATTTCGCCCGACGGCAAGCAAGTTCTTATTACCTCCAATGCTGGCAACGGCTATGACAACGTCGGGTTGCTCGATATCGCGAGCAAGAAAATCCGCTGGCTTACGCAAGATAAGTGGGAAATTTCTGGTGAGAACTTTTCTCCCGACGGCAAATTTCTGACCTACACCGCGAATATAGATGGCAACACCGATATCTACTTGTATGACATCGCATCCGGAAAGGCGCGCGCCCTGCCGTTGCCCCAAGGAGTGAATTTTGCTGCGGGCAGGACTTCGCCCTTCACTCCCGACAATTCGCGCCTGCTCTATTACCACACTGGCGCGACTGCTCCCGGCGATCTGTGGGTTTATAAGCTCGCCGACGGCAAGTCGCATCAACTCACGTATTCGCTGGTGGGCGGCGTGCGATCGGAGGACCTGGTCGAGCCTCACCTTGTCCACTATCCGAGCAAAGATGGTAAGTGGACGATCTCCGCGTTCGTCTATGTGCCTTACAACCTGCCGCACAATGCCGAACACCCTGCGATCGTCTTCGTTCACGGCGGTCCTACGGCGCAGACGATGAACACGTTCAATCGCTTCGTCCAGTACATGGCCAACCAGGGTTACATTGTGATCGCGCCCAATTATCGGGGATCGACCGGATACGGAAAAGAATTTCAGCAGGCGAATCTTTTCGATATGGGCGGCGGCGATCTGCAGGATGTGCTCGCGGCCGCCGACTGGATCAAACAGACTGGCTACGTCGATCCGAAGAAACTCATTCTGATGGGCGGCAGCTATGGTGGCTATATGACGATGATGGGCGTCACCAAGGCTCCGGAGGTGTGGGCGGCGGGCGTTCCGATTGTGCCTTTTGTGAACTGGTTCACCGAGATTCAGAACGAAGATCCCGTGCTGCAGCAATCGGACCTTGCGACCATGGGCGATCTCGAGAAGAACAAGGCGCTTTACGAAGATCGTTCGCCTGTCAACTTCGTCGACCAGATCAAAGCTCCTTTGTATTTGTTGGCGGGCGGCAACGATCCTCGCTGCCCCAAGGAAGAAGCGCAGCAGGTGGTGGACGCGGTCAAGAAGCGCGGCGGCGTGGTCGAATACAAAGTCTATGAGAACGAAGGCCACGGCTTTGCGAAAGTCGAAAATCAGATTGACGCCTACAAGCGCGTGGCCGATTTTCTGAAAGCGCACGTTCCGCCGGCGGATTGCAGTTGCTCGTTGAATGAGTAGAACGCGGGACGAATAGGAATCTAGGCTACACCCGCCTTGTTTACTCTTGAGTTGTTAACCCGTGTTTACCACTACCCCCCTCCCCCCTGATCTCTGGAATCATGGGGTTGCGCGGGATCATCCCGTCAAAATCTAGGACGCAAAGGACTTATTTTCAAAATATTCCGGAATAAGGACTTAGCTCGATTTTGGGCTTAATTCTATTAAAATTTGGAGTTTTGGCGGCTTTTTGACGCTTATCACCTCAAATATGTTATCAAAGAGTTACTGACCCCTTATGGGGCTAGGGCAGCTTTGAGGGCCGTCTTCGGAGACGGGGGACACCTCGGGACTGTCACAGGTCAGGGGGTATTATCGCGGCGATCGGGTCGGGATGTCTGTGATGGCGCTCACTGGTTGGATGTGATGAAAAAGTCAAAGGCGACTCCTTCTCACGATTCATCAATGAGTGAAAATTCGGATTTTGCGGCAGTGAGGCTTGGCACGGCTCTTCGGTTGCGAAGCTGTGACGGTGGATACAGGCTTGGTAGTTCTGCTTTGATCTGCCGGCATGCGAGGCTGCATTGGGGCTCGCTTTCCGGCTTGTTAGACAGCGAGTTACCCCATCAATGAGTAACATTTGTTGCACACTTTAAACATTGTATTTCGTAGCTCAATCGGAAATCGCACACTATCATGAGCGATAAATCCCTTATTTGCAATATTTTCCAGATTCTCGGTACTATTGCTAATGTTGGCTTCTTAATTGCTGGATGTCGCTTGCGTTCCGTACTGGAATCAGCAGGTGAAGTGGAAAGTTTTTCCCCCCCCGCACTCCACCGTCCAATTGCAAAAGGAGATCAGATGCCACGTTTCAAGTTCAGAACTCTTGCAACGGTTGCAATTCTTGCTTTCGCAGGGTTTGTTGCCGCCTCCGCCATCGCCCAGGCTGAGACAATCGACTTCAGCGGACTAGCGAACGGCACAGCCGTAACCAACGAATACGCCGGTGTCGTCTTCTCGCTGGTGGGAGGCCCGGATTCGAGTGGCCCGCCCACGACCAATGCCTACTACGGTGAGGAGGGCTTGGCAAACTCCACCAATCCCGATTACCCGACCGCAAACATCCTGAACATGGCGTTCACCTCGCCGGTTTCCGGCGTGTCATTCACCTTCGACAATTATGGTGATAACGGAACGACCTTCTACGACGCATCTAACGGCAGCACAGCCAATATCGCCGGCGACTCATCGGGCTTTACCCTCGTCTCAGTGGCTGGCAGTGGCATCACGAATCTGCAGATCAACAACGGTTTTTCTTCCGATGAAAGCTGGTATTTCGCCATCCAGCAGCTGTCGTTCACGCCGAGTGGATCAATTGAAACGCCAGAGCCGGGTTCATTTGTTCTCTTCGGAAGCGGAGTGCTTGGAATGGCCGGTATGCTGCGGCGCAAGTTTCTGGGCATTTGAACGGAATCACCACGCCATACGCGCTGCCAATTGTAACGCCAGAGCCGCGTAAGGGGAGAGAGTTGAGAGCGCCGGAACCCGGGGGCGCCACGGCCGGGAGCGGCCAGAGGCCGAATTCGCCGACTGAGGTCAACGAGTGTAATCGGGATATTTCAACAACTGACGAGACTCCTTGGTCTTAATTAGAGATGAATTTGCGTTACCGTTTTGTGCAGCAGAGTTCACACCACGTGATTTCTTAGTCAAATCCTTACTCATTTAAAGGGCATACCAGCACAAGTCCTTGGTTCCTAAATTGCGTGGGAAAAACGACTGCGGGCGCATTGAGGGTGGTACCTGCGCATTTCACTCTCGGATTGACAAGGAGGAAAGCGGCTATGCGTATTTATCGAACAACTTTCGGGTTCGTTCTTGGTTCTATGCTTTTGTTTGCAGTTGTGGCACCAACCGCAAAGGCGGACCCCATTAATGTGTCGTACACAGTCTCCGGCAGCGCGGGAGACTGGACGCTGGACTTCAGTGTGAACAACAACCTGGCTGGGGCGGCGAATCAGAATTTTTACTTTTTTGGTGTGCTCCTTAGCTCTACCAACATCACCGGCATTCCCGCGACTTTCTATTCCTTTCCCTTTCCACCCTTCAACCCCAGCACGCTCTATGGCGGTGCGAACATAAATTACAATAACGTCTGGCTTGGTAACGGGTATGGAACGAATGCTCTTCCGGGAACGACGACCTCAGGGTTTGACGCGACGATTACGGATGCCACGGTGCCAACCTCGGTGGATTGGTTCGCCTTCACGTACGGCACCGACCCCTATTCCGGTCCCGGAGACCTCGACACCTTATCAGACGGCGCTTTAAACGCCCTTTTCGAGGGTGCCGCCTCCGCCGCAAGCACCACCATTCCCGAACCAAGTTCGCTGCTGCTGATGGGCAGCGGACTCCTCGCCGTGACTGGAGTGGTTCGCCGCAAACTACGCCTCTAGATTTTCTGTTGTGCCCTTTCCTCCCGCAGGGTCTCACGAATTTTCTTCGTGAGACCCTGTCTCCGTTAGCGCCCGCGCGTAGAACACGACTGCTCTCAGACCCACCTCCACTTCCTTCTATATATAACGATTAATTTGCGCCCAACGTTGGATTGATAAGGACGTAAATGAGGGTGATCCGTTGACGGGAGACAGGCGATTACACCGAACTTATCCCGCACGCCATTATGAGACGGGTTTGATAGCCCCTGACCTTCCGCACTGCAGTCTTACTTTGGCGGCTGAAGCCGACTCTGGAAACCGGCCAGTTATCGCACCGGTGAACGGCCCCACCCCAGCGCTGCGCCAGCCAAAATCAAGCTTTTGTGTATTGCCGACACAAAAAGAAAAGCCGGAGCGCCCGGCTCCGGCTGAACCTGGAACTATGCGGAGAACTACCGCGCGAATCTCCTCCGCACCATGCCGAACGTGGCCAGCAATCCGGTCCCGAGAAGGGACAGCGAGCCGGGCTCTGGAACAGTCGTCGTCGAACTCGTTCCGTTGAATTCGAAGTTATCAACAAAGATGTAGTCGCTACCTGTTCCTACGAGCGTCGCAGAAGCGATTCCAGGGTCGAGCAAGCCAACGAAGTCGCCCGCATTACTGAAACTGGTAATAGGCAACGCAAAACTCTCGATCAGGCTATCTGACGAATTGTAGGCGTTCAGATACCACTGGGTGTCCGAAGCGCCCCAGAAGAAGCCGAAACCGCTCGTGGTTCCGTTGAAATTGATGTTCAGGGTGTTGAACGATTTGGGATCGTAGTTGTTGTGGAGTGACTGGCCAAAGGTGTTGTAATTCCCAGCATAAGCGCCGTCAACCCACATGAGGTTGCTGTCATCCGGAGTAAACGTCACCCCGGAGAGAGTAAGCGTGGAGTACGTCCCGGGAGTAACGCTTTCAAAAGTGATGACCGTGCTTCCAACCAGACCGGGGATGGTCGTCGCACCTGAAGGCGTCGTTTGCACGTAGATCGACGAGGCCTCAACAAAGCTGGCGCTCGCAAGAGCGAAAGCAAAACACGCCAGTAAACCAACAATTCTGCGCTTGATCATGCATCCCTCCTCTTTTATTGGCTCTTCGTTGAGAGACTGTTATTTCCGACACACTGCCACGCTCTCATACTTCCGAAGTCGCTATTCTAGAGCACTTTCCTTGCCAAGTAGTTCGATCAAATTACTCATTAAGAATCAGTGGGTTGTTCTGATGGGCTTGTACCAAAGTCCCCAAAGGATGAAAGGACTTGCACAAATGTTGACCCTTTGACGCCCGTCAAGCTCAGACCGACATGGCCCTCATGGGTCACCCAGAATAGATACTCAGGCACGCACCGGACCTGATAGAGCGGGGGCACTTCTGGCGCTCCGAGACTCCAGGTGACTTGTGCGGGGCAAGCCCCGCTACACACGCGATTTTATCCAGATTGTGCCGAGTGGCGCGCCGCACTGTGCTTTTTCGCTGCTTCCAAGCGCAACATCAGCATGTAAAGCACGATTCCGACGTTGACCACGATGACCAGCAATCGAAGCCAATTTGGCTGCCGGTACAGATCGGCGGCCTCGAACGGGATGTAGATGGCGCCGGAGGCAAAGGCCAGCCACTCCGCCCAGGGGCGGATGTGCCACAATCCATAGGCCTCGACGAAGCGAAGGATCACGTAGACAGCCGCCGCGGTGGCGACCTTCCACAGGCGCACGTCGCCGAGCCGGTACATCAAGTGGATAAAGACCCCAACATAATGGTGATGGGGATTAAGGTGAAAAAACTTCAGGAAGCTCTCCGTCACTTCCCAGATATCTTTGTGCCGCATGGATAACACGCCGAGACCGGCGAGAGCGACGATGATCCCTTTGACGAATTCAACGGTGGCGACGGTGCGCACGCCTTTGATGTGTCCGGGATCGTCGATTCTGAGATGCGGGATTACGGGATGCATCTGGCGAAAATTGATCTCCGATATGCGGGGCCTGATCACGGATTCATTCTAAAACGCGGCCCCTAAAGGGGCATTTTGATTGCGAAGAGCTTGCGATATCGCTAAAGCGATGCCCTGATACGAAGCTCGCGATACGATGCTCTTGATACGACGTTCCTAACACGACGCTTGATACGGAGCTCGCGGCGCGAAGTTTCTGATCCGACGCTCCTGATTTCTCAAACTTGCTGACGGACGCTGGCTCGCAACTCCTTGACGATCTCCAGAGCGGCTTGGTGGGCGGCGGCGCCCTGAGTGACATCAAACGAGATCGCCCCGACGCGGGCATGGCCGCCTCCGCCATAGCGCTCGCAAACCTTGGCGAGATTGACGGTGGGCTCGCGCTTCGACCAGGGGTTCGACCCGACCGAAACCTTCACCCGGAATGAACTCTTGCTCAGTCCGACGCTGTAGATCGAGTCGGGATGGAGATAGTACGGGACGAACTTGTTGTAGCCTTCCTGGTCGAGGTCGGTGATGTCGAAAAAAATCGTGCCGTCTTTTTCTGTGGTGCGCTGCCGCAAAATGTCGATGGACAGTTCGTGGCGTTCGAGCAACGGCGGCAGGACAGCGGCGACGAATGGCTCCTCGAGAATCTTGGCGAGAGGATGGTAAGCGAGCAGAGGAATCAGCTTCTTGACGAAGTTGCGGTCACTGGAGGCTTCGATGGCCAGGGTCAGCTTCATGGCCGGAGCTTTCATTTCCACCGCCGACTTCGCATCTTCGTAGAGGGCGCCGTCCACAATGTCGGTCCAGTGGACCAACTCCGCCACCGGGCGGGGATCGAAGCCGAAGCGTTCTTTTGCGATCATCGCAATAAAACTTGTGCAGGACTTGAAAGCCGGGTCGTAGAACTTGCGGTTGCTCTGGTCCTGCTCGAAGTGGGCGGCATCGGCTGCGGAAAGAAAGGCGCTTTCGTGGTGATCGAACCACCAGGTAATTTTCGGCGAACTGGAATACTTGAAATCGACGATGGCATTCTCGTCGCCGTCGAACTGGCTCTCGTCGAAAAGGGCGCCGGCGCGATGCAGCAGGCCGGAGTAGACGAAGTCCACGTCGCTGCGGATTCGTTCCCGGTAGAAACGGGAGAACAGGGCGGCCGAGGAAGCCCCGTCAAAACACTTGTCGTGATAAAAGACCCGCACTCGCAATGTTGGCTTCCCTTACCCGTTTGTCGTTGTTTCTCCGGGCGTGTAGTGAAAACAAATAGATTTGCTGGTTTGGAGACTTATGTCAAGGTGGATATTGGGGTCGTATCCTAAATTAACCAGAATGGAGCCATTTTGTAATTTTGCAATCGGGTAATTTGGTAATTTGAAGGCGAGACTTCTATGGCTCTTAAATTGCAAAATTACCCGATTACCAATTTACAAAATCCTAGCCCTGCGATCATTTCTTGCGGCGGCGTATCTTAAAGTCGAAACTGACCACTCCGTTCCAGTCACGCAGCGCCACGATCGAAATCGTTCGGGTCAGGTTGTACTCCACCTGGATGATTTGCTGGTTAGAAACGGAGACGTTGGTGCTGTAGGTCAGGGTGAGGTTGTTCACCACTTGCTGCTCGACGGTGACCTGCGGCCCTCGAACCACGGCGGTTTCACTGGCCAAGCCCTGGGGATCGATCTTGACGCGGCTCGCTCCGAACAGATGCTGCAGGCGGCTGTTGACGGTGCTGTTGAGGGCCTGATTGATCAGCAGGCTGGAGGCGTCTCCGCCAAGCCCAAAGGATCCGGCCGACCCCGCAGCCGCCGACTCTTCCCGGGTGCGGCCGAGAGCCAACAGGGCGATGACATCGGCTTCGGGAAGCTGAGGCTCGGACTGCCAGGTGATTTTCAAGCCGTTGGGAACGCTGGCGTCGCCGCGGAATTGCACCGTGATGTCGTAATCGCGCACTCGCGTGGTCGCCTGCAGATCGATGATGGGCTGCGTCTTGGCTGGATTCGCGAAGGTAACATCGCCGCGCTCGAGTTCGTACTTGTTCCCATTGAAAGTGATTTCTCCTTCCAGAACCTCCACCCTTCCGAGAATTGCCGGACGCTCTGCGTTGCCCCGCACCCTGAGGTCGGCGTTACCGGAGAGCCTGGCGGCGGCCGTTTGCATCTGCAGTTCAGGAGTCGTCGCCACATGAACATCGAGCTTAAGGCGGCTCTGTAGACTATCGGTTTGCGTCAGGACGACCGTCTGCCTGCTCTTCTCGATATAGGCGCCGAAGTCAAATCCTGGAGTGACGGCCAGCTTGGTGACGACCACATCGCCGCTCAGCAGAGCGGAATTCGTGCTGCCGGTCAGCCGGACGTCCGCGTTCGCGGTGGAACTTACCCCGGGGGGATAACGCAGGCGAACATCATGGGCAGTCGCACCGAAATCGAGGAGGAACGCGCCGCTCTGGTAGGTCGCGGAGCCGGTTAGCGCCACGGTGCCGCCGCCAGTGGTTCCGCTGAGGCTCTCGATCTGGATGCGGTTGCGATCGAAAAGCAAGACGCCGTTCAGATCGCTAAGGCCGCTGGGAAAGTCGTTGTGACTGACGAAGGTGTTCTTCACTTCCAGACGCCCTTGCAGCACGGGCTGCGAGAGCGTACCGCTTGCCTTGAGGTTTACGCCCAAGGTGCCGCGCGCCAGGATTTTGGGATTGAGAGCGTGCCATAGCGACATATTGACCGAGCCGTCCAGGCCGAGGTCGAGCTCTTGAGCGCCGGCTAAATGCGCCTGGCCGTGGGCGGTGAAATCGGTTCCACTTCCCGCCAGGTGGAGGTTTTCGACGAGCAGGACTTGATTTGCGATCTCGAGGCGAATGGGATCGACATTTTGTATCTGCATGTGCTCGACTTCGGCGCTGAAAGACTGGATCTCGGCGGCGGCTTTTAGATCGCGCGGATTGCGCAGGGGACCGCGAACGTGGAGTGTCCCGTCCAGCGCAGAGGGTCCTGTGATCTTTCCCGGCAGGTAAATGCGAAGCAGCGAATTGGCACTCAAGTGATGGAAGGCCAGGTTCAGATCGGCAGGATAGTCATGATCACCGTCTAATCCGATGCTCCCTACAATGGTCAAGTCAGCTTTATCTTTCTTATCTTTATCTCTATCAAAATCAAAATCCGAGTGCGCATTGAGATCGAGCTCGCGTCCATGAGTGACCGCGTCGACGTAGAAATCTCCGGCGCGCTCCTTGTCCAGGGCGAAATCCTTGAGATGGACGTGCGCCTCGATCGAAGGCTGTTCGGGAGTGCCGCTGGCTCGCACCGTGAAGTCGGCGACGCCATCCGCGGTGAAACGGCTGATCTGCAGGCGCGGAAAACGGGCGAGATCGAGGTTACGTCCGGAAAGACTCAGGCGAAACTCGTTCTTCGACAAATCATTGTTTGACGAACCGATGTTTGACGTACTGATGTTCGACGTACTGATGGCGGCGCTCCCGGAAAGCGGGGCACCGTAGGCAGTGGCATCAATGTTGTTGAACTGAAGTTCGCCACCGGCGAGGCGTAGATCGCTCTTCAACCAGGGAACGTCCACGCCGTAGGCTATTCCGTCGTGAAGCTCGAGGTGTCCATCCCCGTGGGGATTGTAGCGCGTACCCGAAATGGTGGCGGACAGATCCAGATTGCCAGCGAAAGGCTGCGTGAGTCCGGCGAGTTGAGCGAGTTCGGCCACGTTGGCGTTGCGCAAGTCAAAATGCAGAGTAAAAGGAGCGCCCTCCAGAAGTACGCCCCCTGTGAGTTCGGCACTGGATTCGAAGCGGGCGGTGGTGTGGCCATGGATGATGGACCCATTGCGCGCGGCGAAATGATTGGCGGAGAACTGGACGGCGGTGGTGAGTGCGTCCCAGTGAACAACCCGAGAGGAGACTCGTTTGGTCGCCGGCAAGGTAGTGTCAAAGTCGTAGACTTCGAGATTTCCGTTGACGGAAAGCGCAGAGAGTTTGCCGCTGGCGTTGCCGGTAAGGCTCGCCCAGCCGTGAACGGCAAAGGGCAAATCCCGGGACCCGTAGGCCGCTTCGAGCAGCGGTGTCCACTCCCTCAGATTGTGGCTGGTGAACGAGAATCGCAGGGACGAGGATGAGGGCGGGGCCAGATTGCCGGCAGCGGTGATTTCAGAGCCTGGCGTTGTCAGGTGAAGTTGGCTCACTTCCAACTCGTCGCGCGATCCGCGATAGATGCCATCAATCTGGCCGCGCACGGGGATCTCGGCCGGGGCCGGCTTTAGCGGCGGCGCAACGTCAAGGTTCAGGCGAGTCTCCGCGTCACGGATCGAGCCCACCCAGAGCATCTCAACCTTGCCGCTCGCACTTCCGGAGAGGTCGAGGCGATCCAGTGGAAGGTTTTCTGAGCTGAGCAATTGCAAGCCCGGGAGCAGCGGGAAGCCGGCCAATTGCAAGCGCACCGAGCCGCGCTGAAGACTTCCCGGCGAGACTCGTCCTATCACATGACGCCGCCCAGCGGTTGACGACGGTTCTTGCAAGCCTTCCAACGAGCTTTGGAGCGAATTCTGCCAGTTCGTCACGTCGGCATCGCCTTGCAAGTCGCCGCCGAGCAAATTCGCCTTGATCGAGGAAACGTGGAAGCGCTCCGGGGTGATGGAGAACCCTGCGTTGATGCGGCCATTTCGCATCGACACCTTACCATTCGACCATTCGATGTCTTTGGCCTGCACGGTTCCCTGGGTGGAAAAATCCTGCAGGTTCCAGGAAAGTTTGCCTTCGAACTGGGCAGTACCTTTCTGGGTCGATGCGGTGCGAACTTGCATCTGCCGCGAGAGGGACGCGAATTCGCCGAGATCCGCGACGCCATGATAATCACCGGTCAGATGTGGGTTGTGAAAGTCCTGCAGACGGCCCGCGAAGTGAAATTCAGATTTTCCGGAAGTCACCGTCAAACTGCTGATGTCGGCGCGTCCGCGGGCCAGAACCAGCGAAGCATCCGCCCGCAACGCAAACGCGGGGTACTGCTGGAAGCGCGTGGTGACGCTTCCCGCGGCTACATGGGCTTCGTATTGCCGCCGCAGCAAGGAGTAGTTCAAAAGCAGCGCCAGGTCGCGGGCGTCAAAATCGAACGGCATTTTTTTGTCTTCCCAGAGGAGCTCGCCCCGCTGCACCTCGATGCGCGAAACCGAGAGCGAGATGAGTTGCTCCACCGGCCCCTGATTGGAAAAACGGCTCACTTGCGGCGAGGGAACGTTGGTGGTGCCATCGGGATAGGCAATGACGTGGGCGACAGGGTGCTCGAGCACTAAAGAATGCAGTCCGATTGTGGTACTGAGGAGCGAAATAATTTTCAATTCCGCCTGCAGACGGTCGATCCGCAGAAACGGGATCTGGTCCGAAGCTTCGCGACCGTGGATGGTCAGGTTGCGAGCATCGATGCGCAGGCGGAACGGGATGGTGTGCAGTTCCCCGAGTTCGACGCGGCCGCCCGTGATTTTCTCAACCGACGCGACCACGCGGCGGCGGACCATCTTCTGAAAGGAATCGGTAGTGACGTACCAGGCGAGCAGGCCGAATGCGATCAGGCTGAAAACGCAGAATGCCAGAAAGAGTTTCCACAGGATGCGGCGGCGCACGGGAGGAACAGGACCGGTCGAGGGTTCATTAGGGGGCTCGAACGGAGACTCGGTCGGCGGCTCGGTCAACGGTTCTGCTCTCCGGCCTTGGATTCAGGAGTCGCGACATGGCTCCCAGAGCGCAGACTCGCCAGCCACCCGGAGAGCAGTTCGTTCATTTTTTTCTCAGCCAGTAAATCTTTGATTCGGCCAAAGACTTCGGGCAATGGCGTTGCGCGACTGCCGGCCTTTTTCATCTCCGGCAGCAGTTGATCGTGATAGTAGGTTTCCACCGCGTGCTGATCGATCTGAATCGCGGGCCGCAAACGGTCTTCCACGAGCTTCATGAGCTGGATCTGGTCGCCCAGACGTTTCTCCAGCGAGCTTTGGGTCAGCCCATAACGTTGCAGCGTGGCACGCCAGCCGTCGTCGGTGCCGCAGTCAGGATGGAGCTTGCAGACTTCCTTGCGGACTAGGTTACGGAGTTCGGCAACGCGGGCAGCGACCTCGTCGGCGGGAGCCGGTTGAGACGGCCGAACCTGTTCCCGCAGCAGTTCCTGATCGATCAAGCGATCGAGGGCGGCGTTGCGCTCGGCCGAGGTGAACGAGTCCGGATCGCGGGCATTCGAAAAGGCTTCGAAGGCCACTTCCTGCTCCCAATCGCTCTGCAAAACCACGTGGCCGTTGACGTTGGTGACTACACGATCGACGATCTGACCGCCCATCGATGGGACCGCCAGCGCCATGCTGAGCGCTAGCGCAAGAGCGCAATGCTGTCCGATTTTGATGCTTGCTGGTATTGAGCCGGGCTTCCCTGCCCGGCCTGACCCTTCGACTGCGCTCAGGGCAGGCTCGCGAGGGCGCCCGTCGCTCCACAACATTGCGCGTTTGACCATGCGGAGTTTCATCAGAAAGACTGTCCGACGCTGAACGAAAAGTTGAAATGCCCGGCACGTTGGTAGCCAAACTGTCCGACCTGCTGCCCAGTCACGTTGTTGGTCGTGATGTTCGTATAGCTGGGAAAGTACGGTGGATTTAAATTGTAACCGAAGTCGAAGCGCAATGGTCCGATCGGCGTCTGATAACGTACTCCCAGGCCAATGGCCTGCGAAGCATAGTTGTAACTGCACTTCAGGTGCGTGACCTCCTGAAAACAGAAATCCTGGCCGGGCTGGTGAAAGCGTCCCAGGCTGGGGAACATTTCCTGGGGCCGCGCAAAAACATTGCCCATATCCTCAAAAACCGTAAAACCGATGTTGTCCCGAAGGTAAGGCACCATAACGTTTGGAAACCGCATCTCCAGGCTGTTGAGGAACACCGCGCTGCCGCCGACGGGATATCCGGTGAATGGGTCGCGAGGTCCTGCCTGATTTAACCCGAAGCCGCGATTGGAGTTGCCCCCGCCGTTGTAGAAGCGCTCCGGCAGCGGAATAAGAGTTTCTCCGGCTGCCACCGTTTGCGCCGGATCCAGTAGGACCGTGCTCCCGAAACGGTTCTCAATTCCGACGGTGGTGGAACGGGCGAAGACGAATCCTTGTCCGGTGCTGCGATTTCGAGAAAACGTGTGATAGGTGGAGTTCTTGGCCAGAAACCGGCTGAAGTCGGCCTCGGAGCCAAAATAGCTAGCGGCAACGCCGCCTTCGACGGTGGTGTAGCTGCCGCGCGTGCTTTCCAAATCGCTATCGCGCCGGTTGCGAATGTAGATGAAATTAGGAGTTCCTACCCGGGTTGGCTGCGAGAGAAGCGGGATGAGGTTGCTGGTGACCTCAATATTGCTGGCCTCCACGCGGCGGTAACTGAAACGGTAGGCGAAGGTCGTCAGTTCGCGGTCCTGCACTTTGTACAGCACTTGCAATAGCTGGAAGGTTTGCTCCAGTCGTTTCGAGGTAAAGGTGGAGACGTCTACGGTGTTGTCGTAAAGTCCGGTGGAGGTAAAACGAAGTTTGTCCAGGTTGAACAGTTTGGGAATGTCGTAATTGATGATCGCTCGCTGCTGCAGGCGGCCGAGGGTACCCTTCATGGTGATGGTCTGATGGCGACCGCCCACGTTAATGCGGTTGACCCCTAAGGACACCATGGGGCTGACGCCGGTCGCTCCGAGTGGCTGATTGACTCCGTATGAGGGCTGTCCGGTCTGGAATTCGAAACCGACGCCATAATCGAAGGTGTAGCGATCGGCTTCGCTCGTGGTGACGAGCACGTTCTTGCGCGACTCGGTGCCGTCCGGGTTCTGGATGGCCGTAT
>Ga0208191_1000894_pt1 | contig 17164 bp, 9 predicted proteins | sample June2015DPH_13_5_FD_184709 | JGI IMG/M metagenome (GOLD analysis project Ga0208191, IMG submission 184709) | Peatland microbial communities from SPRUCE experiment site at the Marcell Experimental Forest, Minnesota, USA - June2015DPH_13_40... | ecosystem: Environmental > Terrestrial > Soil >... | reverse complement strand
CCGCGTTGATAAACCAGTCCACGCCATTCATCACGGAGCCGTTCCAGGTCTCAAAAAGGTTGCCGTGAATATGGTTTTCGCCCGATTTCGAGATGTAGTTCACCTGCGCCGCGCCCTGCCGTCCCTGATCGACGGAGTAGGAGAGCGTGTTGACGCTCGCCTCCTGCAAGGAGTTCAGCCCGAGTTGCAGGTTGGTGGCCCCGGAGTTGTTCAGGTTCAGGAACGGATCGTTGGCGTCCATTCCGTCAATCGAGAAGTTGGTGGAGGTGGCGGGCAGGCCGTTAAACTCCATATTGCCATAGCCGCCGCTGGTGTTCATGATAGCCCCTGGGGCCACCTGTGCCACGTAAGTCAAGTCATTGCCAGGGTTGGGAAGGGTGGCAAGCGCTTCGTTGTTCATGGTGGCGGTGGTATTGGGGTTCTCGGTTTGAATTAGCTGCGCGTTCGCGGTCACTTCCACAACCTGAGTGGTACTCCCGACCTCAAGAGTGATGTTGACGGTGGATGTCTGCGAGATCGTAACCGTGATGGGCCCTTGGTCCGCGGTCTTGAAGCCTTTGGCGCCGACCTTGATCCGGTAGCTCCCCGGATCAAGCAAGGTGATTTCGTAGGTCCCAGCGGCACTGGTGGTCACCGTGCGCGTGGCCCCCGTCCCAATGCTGGTCACCGTGACGGTAGCGCCAGGCACCACGGCGGCAGTCTGGTCGGTCACCGTACCCGCAATTGCTCCTGAGGTGAGCGATTGCGCCGAGACGCGAGCGGAATACAAGAAGAACGCCGAGAAAAACGCGACAACCAACCAGAACGGTCGCCGCGCCGTACGTGAAGCTATTACCATCATACGTTTCTCCTCATGGTGATTTTCGGAAAAAGGCTCCACGGTTCTAGGCTGGAGCCTGCTAGCACTTGTGTAAGACGAGGTCTTGCGGGTAGGATCCTGACTCGCCACCGCTGGTAGGATGACTGAGTATCCAGTTCGATGAGCGACGGGCGCTGGCGAACCCACGAAACTGGCTTCGTCTTGAGCAATCAAGAATCCGATTTGATTGCGGTGCTCCACTGGGTACACTCCCACTCTGGAAACCTCGGACGAGACTTACGTGCAAGGCTTGGGCCAAGTTAGAGCTTTTTTATTTTGCCCTATCTATATGAAACGTCAAGTGATAGCCTTGACCTCCATAAAGGATGTCCGATCTTCTACAAATTTCCGTATTCAAGAAAAGGAAGTATACGTTTTTTCATATTTGTCCTTGCCCGAGCTTCCCGCGTGCGACGACACCAACTGGGGATAGTGGGTCAATTTGATGTAGGGGCGGCTTTACGCCGCCATTTGGCGATCCCGCTCGGAGCGGGATCGCCGCTACAGCATCAGATTGACCCACTACCCAACTGGGCGCCCAGCGTCTTGTTGAGTGCGCCTTCTGTGAGAACCTAATTCGCGGAATCGTCTCCAGCTACTCGAGATCTTCCGGCAGTCGTACGAGCGGCTTCAGGCGAAGCTTGGCGCAGATTTCCCGCAAAAACGCCTGGCGGGCGGGATCGTTACTGCCGAATTCCAATCCCGCCTGACCCTGCACGTTCTTCCAGATGACCACCGCAGGAGTCCGGAATTCCCGGCCTTCCCATGCCACGGCGAGTTCGCACTCCTGGCGAACCTTCAGCCAAGGCGCATATTCCAGCAAGCAGCCGAGCGCGGACAGATCTTCCACCATCACCTCGAAGGTGGTGCCTTCCGCCGGCAAACTGAGGCTGGCTTTCAGATGAGTCGAATAACGGGCAACGCGTCGTTGTTTGTTGACCATACCCGGAGTGTAATTCCTCCTTGTTGAAATCGCAACTGAGATCAATGGCCGATAGTGGTACAGCGCGGCCCACGGCCGCAACCAAAACGGGCCATGATTGCCGATTGCTGATTGCCGATTGCTGATGCACATTGGAAGGAGTTGCAACACCACTTTTTCAATCGTCAATCGGCAATCAGCAATCGGCAATGAAAACCTGGCCTTCGGTTGCGGCCAAGGGCCGCGCTGTACCACTACCCAATGGCCCACCATCGCCCAGCGACTTTTCCAACGCAATCCTAACCTGCCGGGCGGGTCAGCTATTCAAGCAACAAGACTACCGCATCCTGGTACGGCACAGTGAGCTGTACAGTGTTGCTGACCATCGGCCTGTTGACTCTGCGGTGAAGGTCCGTGGCCTTCTTGTAGCGTGGCGGAAGTTTGATGCTGGCGGCCTGGTCTTTGGGCGTGTCGTTGAAGATGACCAGCAGGCTGTGCTTCTCTCCCTCCACCAGTCGCGGTCGCACTTTGTCACCCGTGACCGGAGGCTTCACAACCTTGGTGATGATGGCCCGCAGTAACTCGATTCCGCCCTCGCTTCCCGCCGCGATGCTGGCGCCGAGGTTGGTGCCGAAATAATAGACCTGCCCTTTCCCCACTTTCCTCGTGGCAGCCACGGTCATGCCTTCAAACCTCGCGATGGGTTGTGCGGAAGTGACTTCAATCGGTGTCAGGTAAGTCTTCCCGAGGACGCGAATCGCAAGGGGCGCTGTGAAGGCAATTTCTGGCTCGTAATAAACCCGATCGGAAGCCGGAACGTCCGTCGGAGCTTTCTCATTCTTGAGCCAGAATGCTTCCCCTTCACGATAACCAAACACCTGGTCCAGTCCGTACGGCGGAACGGTGGGATTGTAGTAAAAGTTCTCGTCATAAAGACCAAAGCCCGTTTCGATAATCAGCGTACCGCCCTCTTCTACAAACCGCCGCAATTGCGCGCAGGTGCTTTTCTTCCCGATAAGGTGCCAGGGCGCGATGAGCACCTTGTAATTGCGCTCGCCCAGGTTTGAGGGCTCGAGGAAATCCACCCAAAGGTCCAGGTTCCAGAGCGCCTTGTAATAGCCCCGAAACGAAGATGTGGAAGGATCTTCATCGCCCTGCGCCGCGTAAGTGAGGATGGCGTTGTCCTGATCGGTGAGGATGGCCACTTCCGCTCGGGGATGGAAGTCCTTGATGATCTCCCAGTGGGCCTGAATGATGGCGTTATTTTTCGCGGCTTCCTGGGAGCGATCCGTTGCCGCTCCACTGCGCGCCACCAGGCCGTATCCTGTTGCCTCGCGGCCAGTGGCTTCGGCCTGGTAGTTCCAGTAGATGATGCCCTTGGCGCCCATGGCCACCGCAAGCCAGTTGTAAACGCGGATGTCCCGCGGCCGCATCTTTGGGCTTCGCCAAAGGCCCTCGTTGCCGTGACCGGCTTCGAGTTCCGTCAGGTAGAAGGGTTTCCCGGCGGCGTTCGATCGGGTGATTTCGTACTTGGCGGCAGCATGGTAAATGATGGGAAACTGCCAGCGCGGAAACAGCGACATCCCCCATGCATCGAGCAGCTCTGCAAGGCGCCAGGCGTTTGTGCCGGTGGTAACGCAACCATCCACGGGCGGATGGTGCGCGGCATGGCTTTCCATCACGTGCTGGGGATCGGCCGCCCGCGCCGTTTCCACGCGGAATCTCATTTCCCGCGTGCTGCGCTCAATGATGAATCGCCGCCAATCGACCCAGTCGGCATACGTACCCAAGTGGCGTGGTGGGTCGATGACCTCCCAATTCGGGTAGCGGCGCGTCCAGGCGTCGTTCAAAGCGTCGAGCGTTCCGTATTTCTGTTTCAGCCAATCCTGGAAGGCTGCGATGGTCCTCTCGCAATAGCAGAACAGGATTTCTTGCGGCTGGGCCCAGATGTTGCACGCCCAGGCAGGCTCGATGTGGGGCTCGTTCCAGCAGTCGTATCCGAAGAGCGACTTGTGCGGCGCCACCACCTTAATCAATTCCTGGATATACTTGGCGCCGGCTTCCCGCACCGGCTCCCAGTCAGAACACAATCCCGGCCAGCCGCCGGTGACGTTATTGGGGCTCGACGCGATGCGTACCTGCTGGCCCTTCGCGTCCGTAAAGCGCGCGCCCGGATACTTCTGCTCCAGCCACCAGGGGACAAGTTCGAACATCAGGCCGCAAAGCACCTTTAGCCCGAACTCATCGCAGTAACTCATGACCTCTTCCACTTCGTCAAAGATCCACTTGTCCGGTTCGGGGTTCACGTAATCCCAATTGGGCCAGATTCGAATCAGGTTGAATTTGTACTCCTCGGCAATGGTCCTGAGCATGTCGCGGCGCATGGCGCGCGGGGGATTGGGTGGCCGATAGAACTGCGACCCGTAGAGGAACTGATCCGCCGGCACGGGATTCGAGTTTGCAGCGCCTAACCGGGCCGGCCCCGCACCGCTGCCAGATCCTGCGGTAATCCGCATGCCACTCCATGCCAGGCTCACGCCTCCTGCGGCGGTCCGGATGAATTGTCTCCGTGATGATGGCATTTCTATCCTCCTTAGTCCTTCAAAGACGGCGCCGTTTGGCGCCACCCGATTTAACTTGAGGGTATGATTCCACAATTCTCCGAAACGAACGCCGGTCCGCAGCGCTCCGTGGTATTCCAGCAGCAAGCGCCGCGCATTCTTTCACATGCGCCAATGTCAGGGATTCGCCCGCCGCCGTCAAGAAGAAAAATAGCCCCTTCCTCCACAGCGCCGCCCTTGGCCGCAACCAAAAGCAGATTCTGCGCTGCGCTCCGCTCTCTCCAGAAACTCGACGCATCACTCGTTTCCATTGAGCAGCTCGGGCCGAGCCTGTCTGAGCCGTCCTCGCCCCGCAACTAACCCCTCACCCGGCCCGCGACGCCTGAAGAAAGCGGCGTCGCGGTCCACCCTCTCCCCTTGGGAGAGGGCGGACCCACTTTGCCATGCGCTGCGTTTCTGACATCACGGATAACGGTCTTCGGCTATCCTCGCTCAGAATGACATGTCATCCTGATCCCGCCTTGCGGGAGAAGGATCTGTTTTTCTTCGCGCCGGGCCATGAAGTTGTCGCCTGGTGATAAAGGGAACCGCTGGCAGATTCTCCTCAAGGGCGTATAATGGCGTGCTGACTTGACTGTTTCGCTCGCCATGAATTTATCTCACGTCCGCATCGAAGGAGCCATCCAATGATCTCCAGGTTTCGATTTCCTCTGATTGTTTTCATCATGCTGGCTTTTGCGCCGTGGCTTCTCTCTGCCTCCCCTTCCGACACTCCGAAGCAGTGGTTGAAGGAAGGCTGGAGGATTCAATCATCGGCGAAGACCAAAGCTTCGGGCGAGCAGATCGCCTCCAAAGGCTTCGACGCCGGCAGTTGGTATCCCGCCGCGATTCCGTCCACGGTGCTTGCGGCGCTGGTGGAGAACAAGGTGTACCCCGACCCTTACTTCGGCAAGAACCTGCGGTCCATTCCCGGTACCAGTTACTCCATCGGCCAGAACTTTTCCAACATCCCGATGCCCGACGACAGCCCGTTCCGCGTTTCCTGGTGGTACCGGACGGAGTTCAGCTTGTCGAAGAATCTGCGCGGCAAGGAAATCCGGCTCAATTTCGAGGGCATCAACTTCCGCGCCAACCTGTGGCTGAACGGCAAACTGATTGCCGACTCGAAAAAGGTGGCGGGGGCCTGGCGCCTCTTCGAGTTTAACGTCACGGGAAATGTCAAAGTCGGCGAAACAAACGTGCTGGCCGCGGAAGTTTTCCCGCCCACGCCCAACGACCTTGCCATCACCTTCGTGGACTGGAATCCGCTGCCGGCCGATAAGGACATGGGCATCTGGCGCGGCGTGTACGTGACCAGCAGCGGGCCGGTAGCCCTCCGCTATCCGGCGGTGGTGACGCATTTCGCCTCGAGCGATCTGAAGACGGCGAACCTGACGGTTTACAGCGAACTGCACAACGCCCTGGCGAAGCCGGTGAAGGGCACACTCAAGGGTGAGATCGAAGGAAAGAAGTTTTCCCAGGAAGTTTCGCTTTCGGCTGGCGAAACGAAAGAAGTGGAGTTCTCGCCGGAGAAGTTCGAACAGTTGAAATTCGAGAATCCCCGTGTCTGGTGGCCGGCGCCACTCGGCGGTCAGCCGCTTTACACGCTGAAGATAGAGTTCGATACGGGTGGAAAAATCTCCGACGAGCAGAAGGTGGTGTTCGGTATCCGGGAGGCGACTTCGGAGCTCGACGCTGCGCAGCATCGCGTCTTCATGATCAATGGGAAAAAGATCCTGGTGCGCGGCGCCGGGTGGTCGTTCGATATGCTGCTCCGCGCCCATCCAGCTCGTCAAGAGGCTGAGATCCGATACGTGAAGGACATGAATCTGAATGCCATACGTCTGGAGGGGAAACTCGAAGACGAACATTTCCTGGAGGAATGCGACCGCGAGGGAATCCTGGTGCTCGCCGGCTGGTGCTGTTGCGACCATTGGGAACGCTGGGAAAAATGGGATGACGAGGACTACGTGGTCTCGGCCGAATCGCTCAAAGACCAGATTCGCCGCCTGCGCAGTCACGCCTGTCTGTTCGATTGGATGAACGGCAGCGACAATCCTCCTCCGCCGAAAGTGGAGGAGGTTTACATCAAGATTCTCAAGGACTATCACTGGCCGAATCCCTATCACTCCTCGGCGACCGAGAGGCCCACGACGGTCAGCGGGCCGTCCGGTGTAAAAATGACGGGGCCCTATGAATACGTGGCGCCGTCCTACTGGCTCCAGGATTCGAAGCGTGGGGGCGCTTACGGGTTCAACACCGAGACCAGCCCCGGCCCGGCCATCCCGCCGGTCGAGAGTCTGAAACAGTTTTTGCCTGAAGGCAGCCTCTGGCCCATCAACGACGACTGGGACTTCCACGCCGGCGGCGGAGAGTTTAGGACCGTCCAGGTGTTCACGAAGGCTCTCGAGGGCCGCTATGGCACGGCGAATTCGTTGCATGACTATGAGCGCAAGGCCCAAGCCATGGCTTACGAAGGGGAGCGCGCCATGTTCGAGGCCTACGCGCGGAATAAGTACACCTCGACGGGGGTCATCCAGTGGATGCTCAATAACGCCTGGCCGTCGGTCATCTGGCATCTCTACGACTACTACCTGCGGCCGGCGGGCGGGTATTTCGGAAGCAAGAAAGCCTGCGAACCCCTGCACATTCAGTACTCGTACGACGACCAGTCGGTTGGGGTGGTCAATTCCTTCTATGAAGCGCACAAGGGCTTGAAGGCGACGGCGAAGATCTACAACCTCGACCTTGAGGAGAAATTCTCCAAGACCGTCGACGCCGACGCGCCACCTGACAGCTCCACTCGTGTCTTGACCCTGCCCGCTGTCGATGGTCTCTCGAACACCTACTTCCTGAAACTGACCCTGGAGGATTCGGCGGGCAAGCTGGTGAGCTCGAATCTCTACTGGCTCTCGACTCAGCCCGACGTTTCCGACTGGGACAAATCCCAATGGTACGTCACCCCGATCAAGACTTACGCCGACCTGACGGGGCTTGAGAAGTTGCCGCCCGTGAAGGTCAACGTCACCAGCCGCAGCGAGCACCAGGGTGACAACGACGTGACCCAGGTGACGGTCGAGAATCCCACCTCCAACCTGGCCTTCATGGTGCATCTTATGATTACCAAGGGCCAGGGCGGGGATGAAGTCCTGCCGATTTTGTGGGAAGACAACTACTTCACACTCTTCCCGGGTGAAAAGCGCGACCTGGCCGCCAGATACTCGGTGGAATCACGGGGCGGAGCCGCGCCGGTCGTGGTGGTGGACGGCTGGAACGTGACCCAATAGCGGGTTCGCGGAACCATCCCGCTGGCCCGGCGCTTTCAACGGGATTGCGGCCGAGCCATTGGAGAACATGACGTCGACCTGCCACGCCCTGGCGGTGGGCGAGGCATCGTGCCAGATAAATGTCGGGGGGGTGATCTCAGGGGGGAAAATCGAGCCTTCTTCCGGGTAGTCGATCGTAATCCGGGCCAGTTGCGCCTGGTCACGTCCGGAGGAGGCATAGGAATTTGCCGGGTGCGCATTCGCGGCCGCCTCCGCCAACCCCCAAAGGGCGGGGCGTGGGCCGTGCTGCGCAGCCAAGTGCACACGCACCACCACCAGCGCTGCGGCCAAAGCGCAGGCGATCAGGATGCGACTTCCCAGTGGTTTCACTGCAACCCCACACTCACTCGGCCAAGCCATCAATCCGGCGGCTCACATGGTTCAGGGCTTCCTCAGCGACCTTTGCGCCCAGCATCACGCCGAAGACACGCCGCAAGCTGGCAAATTCAGCTCCCTATCGCACTATTTTGCGTCCTCAACTTGAAACGCAATACGCACCGCCACGCGCAGGATTACCCCGGAGCGAACTCTAGGGCGTGGGTCCGGTTGGCGCCGGAAGCTTGCCGGAAATCTGTTCCGCCTGCTTCTCGCGGGCCTCGTTTTGATATTTCTGTTGCAGAGCAAATTCCTTCTGAGCCTCACCACGCTGGCCGGTCTTGAGGTAAGCTCTGCCCAGTTGGTAGTGATAGTTGCCCTTACCCGGATCGAGGTCGATGGCGCGCTTCAGGCACGAAATGGCCGCCTCGATTTTGCCCTGACGGAAATAAGCCTTGCCGAGGCCTGCCAGCGAGTCCGGCATCTTCGGATTGAGCGCCAGCGCCTTTTGGAAAAGTGGGATGGCGTGATCCGCATCGCCCACGTCAGTCCAGATGGTCCCTCGGCTCTCATAGCTCCAGGGCTCGTTGGGGCTGATCTCCATCTCCTTCTCGAATTCCACCGCCGCCTTGTCGAGTTGGCCTAAGCGCTGGTAGAGAACACCGAGGTCGTAGTGCGCAAAGGGAAGCTTGGGGTTGCCGGCCACGGCCATGTCCAGTTCGTCCCGCGCTCTCGCGTTCTGGTAAGTGTCGAGATAGACTTTGCCCAGAAGCAAGTGCAGGTGGGGCGTATCCCCGCCGACGCGCACCAATTGCTCGCAGGTTCTCGCAGAATCGCTGCTGCGCTTCAGTTGGCCATAGGCGATGGCGAGCATATACAGGTAATCGAGATCGTCTTGCTCCTGGTCGCGGATGGGTTCAAGGGCTGTCACCTCGGGGCCGTACTGTTTGAGCATGAAGTGGGACATGCCCAGCAGGTAGTGCGCCTGGACACTATCAGGTTCGGCGGCAAGCAGGCGCTCGAAGTACGGGACGGCGTGGCCAAAATCCTGCTTGCGGTAGTAGGCGAGCCCCAGGTTCAAATCGACCCCCACCATGTTCGGGTCGAGCTTCCTGGCCGTCTCAAAAGCCTGAATGGCTTCCTCAGACTTACCCGTCCGCAGGTAAACCACGCCCAGGTTGGTGTAGGCAGCAGCGGACTGCGGGTCAAGCTTCAAGAACTCTTCGAATCCGCGCTCAGCGCCGGCGTAATCTTTGGCCGCGAGCGACTGTTGGGCGCGCTCGAAGATGGTGCGCAGATTCTCCCCGGATGGGTTGGACGCTGGGGCGCCCCCGCCTGCGGGGCTCTGCCCCCCAAGTCCCAGCGGAGCAAGCAGCGCCCACACCAGCAGCGCCCTCGCTACGACGCGCACGGAAGTAGGAGTATCAAGCCGTCGTTGGTGCATTCACCGAGCCTCTGTTAACTCCAAGGCCCCGTCGATAGGATACCCCACTGCTTGTTGCGCACCCTCGTGACCTCGGGGCCAGCCAGCGTCAGTTCACTCAGCCCTCGTAGCGTGAAACAAGAACCGGGCGCAACGTAGGGATCGAAAATCCCTTCGCTGCGCCCGGGCTCGTAACAGTTAGCAGTCCCTTAGCTTCGGACTGGACTAGAAGATGAGCTTCAAGCCCAGTTGCACGTTGCGGGGACCCCAGTCAGAATTGACTTCGCCGGGATTGGTTGTGTTCAGGTTGCAGGGCATGCCAAACCCCGTACTGCCGCTGCATCCGGTGTTAGCGTACTGGTATTGCGTATGGTTGAAGGTGTTGAACGTTTCCAGCCTGAATTGCAGCTTGAAAGCCTCGCCGTGCAGGGGAAAGTTCTTTTCGAGTGCCATATCCCAATTGTTCCGGCCAGGGCCGGTAAGGATGTTGCGGCCCATATTGCCGTAGGTGGTGGAGAGCTCGCTGAACAAAGGCTGCGCCACCGTGGCCGGATTCCACCACTGGCGCGTGGGTCCGTAGACGGGGTCATCGTAGGTACCCTTGGTGGGCGCCACCTTGCCGATCACGTCGCACCGATACGAGCCACCGAGGTTCGTGTTGTAGCCGGTGACTCCGCAGTTGAAGTCAGTCGGCTCGCCGGTGAAGAAACTGGTGATGCCGCTGATCTGCCACCCGCCGAGTGCTTGCCGGGCGACCGCACTGGAGGAGTTCTTGAAGAACGGCAAGGCATAGACGTAGTTTGCCTGCAATACCTGGGCGCGATTAAGGTCCCCTGTGCCCTTCCACCGGCTCAGCGTGTAGTCATTGATCCCGCCCGCAGTCTCCTGGTAGGTGCTCGTCGAATCGTCGATGGCGTGCGACCACGTGTAGGCCACCTGCAGGGTCAGACCGTGAGAAGTGTGGCGTAGGCTCGCCTGCAAGGCGTTGTAGCTCGAGACGGCGGTGTTCTGCTTGTCCGTGATGGTATTGTATCCACGGTAAGGCGCGAAGAAGATACTGGGCTCCTCGCCGAATATCAAGGTGGTTGCCACATGGCAATTACCCGAGGCGTCGCAGAGCGGTTGCCCCATGTCGCCCGGTGCGTTCAAGGTGGGGTTGGCTGCCTTGGTGCCGACGAGGTTGGCCAGAACAGGCGCGTTCATCGTGGCGCCATTCTGAACGAGCGCGGGGTTGATTTCGTTAATGAGCTGGGCGCGCGCCAAGTGTCTTCCCAGAGCTCCAACGTAGGCGACGCTCACCAGGGTGTTGCTGGGGAACTGGTGCTCAACGGTCAGGCTGAACTGCTGCACGCTGGGCCATGACTGACTGTAAGGAAAAGAGGTGTAGTTGGTGGGGCCGAGCGGGCCGTTGGCGACAATAGAGCTGTAGCCCAGAACGTTGAATCCGGACGGGCTGAGGTCGGAAGGAGGATTGCCCTCGCCGCCCTCTGTCTGCGCCTCGTTGCCGTTTCCGGACTCATAATAGATTCCGTAGCCGCCGCGCAGGGAGGTGGTCCCTTTGCCAAACGGGTCCCAGGCAAAGCCCACGCGTGGAGCAATGTTTCCTCCTGTATTTGCGAGTTGGCAGCCATTCGGAATTCCGTTGGCTCCGCACTGGACCAAGCCGTTTCCATAGTCGGTCCAGACAGCGCCCGAACCCGGGATTAGGTTGCCGTTCGCATCCAGTTGGGCTTCATTGGCTGCATTATATTGGCTGGGCAAGAACCCTGAATCGATGGTGGGACGTGAAACGTCGTGGATGCGCGAGTAAATGTAATAGCGCACGCCCAGGTTGATAGTCAGGTTTTTTCTCAGTTTCCAATCGTCCTGGATGTACGGCTCGAGGTCGGTCATCTGCCAGTGGCCCTTGGGATAGCCACCGACAGCGACGCCGTTCACCGCCTGAGTGCCTTCCGTGTACTGGTGGATGCGGCCCAGGAACATGTCCGCCAAGCCGTTTCCCGTGGTAATGGAGCCACCGCCATCGAAGGTCAAGGACCCTTGCGTGTCGGCCCCGAAGTGCTCGCTCTTGCGATAATTCTCGAGGTAAAACCCCATCTTGGTGGTGTGATTGCCGTGCACCCAGGACAGGTTGTCCTTCCAGGTGATGATGGGATTGGAGTTATAAGGACCGGTATAGTCGCCGGCGCTCTCGTAGAAGCCTTGGGTTCCCCCACCCATGCTCAAGTCCGGCAACTCCGGATTGCTGTCATTCTGCGAGAAGAGGTGACTCATGACGAAGTTCGACGGCCGAACGATACCCGTTGAACTGCCACCTGCCACAGGGGTCAGGATAATGTGGTCCGTGGTGTAGGCCGCCACGAATTCGTTCATGAGGGTGGGCTTGAAGGTGTGGGTAACGTGGAACACCGCGCTTTCGCCGGGACCGCCAAACTGCGTCTTTTGGGTGTCGAAGCTCGACCCCGTCCAGAGCGAGGGGACCGACAGGGTGTTCCAGGTATCCTGGGTGTAGCGGAAGAATGCCTGGGTCTTGTCGCTGATGTTCTCGTCGATACGAATCTGCTCCTGGCGCCAGTTGGTGGGGGCGCTGGAGGCCAGGGTCCATTCCACCGGGCCGCTGTTAGGGGGCGGGACCAAGCCATTGAGAAGGTCCGTTGCGTTTTGGAAAGCTTGCGCATTATAGCCCGGCATTGACTGGACGTTGTCGTAAGTCACGCCGTTCAGAGTTGGTAGAAGACAGCCGGCGGCCACGATTGAGCTATAGTTGCCCGATAACGGGTCGCACTGGGAGAAGTCGCCCGTGCGCTCGAGCGCACTCGGCACGCCGGTGGGCCCAACCACCTGCCCTACGCGGTAGCGCCGCCAGTCCTCCGACCAGTAGAAGAACGTCTTGGTCTTGTCGGTGTTGTAATGGCCTGGGATGTAGACAGGCCCGCCGAGGGTGTATCCAAAGTCGTTCCACTTCAGCGGGTTCATGGGCGCAATGCTCCCAATACTCGCCCGATTGGTGAAAAAGTCGTTGGAGTCGAATGCGTCATTGCGAACATACTCGAAAGCGTCGCCGTGGAACTGCCTGGTGCCGCCTTTGGTGGCAAGTTCGATGTTGGCGCCCGCGTGTTTGCCCATCTCCGCGCCGTAGTTTGAAGTGGAGATGCGGAACTCGGCAATGGTATCGAGGTTCGGATAAGTGTTAAACGTGGAGGCCGAACCCTCGTCGGTGTTGTTGCCGCCATCAATCTCCCAATTGGCGTATTGCATGCGGTTACCGTTGAAGGAGATGCTATTGTTGCCGGCAACACCGACGTGGATGGCGTCCAAGCCGTTGTCGGGCACGGCGCCGGGAATCAGTAAGGCCAGCGTAACCCAGTTGCGACCGTTCAGGTCCAGGTTCTGAATCTGCGTGTTGCTAATTACGGAAGAAACGGTTGCGTTCTCCGTCTGGACCTGGATCACGTTTCCCACCACACTGACTTCCTGGGTCATTTGCCCTACGGTCAATTGCAGGTCCACGCGCTGGACTTGGCCGACTTCCAATATGATTTCGGAACGCACCAGTTTCTGGAAGCCCTGCGCCTCCGCTGTCACCACGTAGGTCCCGATCGGTACGGCCGAGATCGAATAGTAGCCTGCCGAATCGCTGGTGAGTTCGCGCGTAAAGCCCCTATCGGGGTTGGAGATCGTGACTTTGGCGTTGGGAATGACGCCGCCAGTGGGATCGGTCACCGTCCCCACGATTCTCGCAGTGTCTTGGCACCACGCGGTGATCGACAATGCGAAGAAGGCAGCAGCAAAAAGCAGAATAGCCCTTTTCATATGGATTCCCTCCCGTTGGAGCGTCATTGGCTTTTCTCGACGACCTAGATTAATAATGTCGAGAAATTAGTGACGAGCCCCAAGGAACGTTACCTCCTATTTGAGAAGTCATTAGTGGCCGGACATGGATTCCTTTATGGCCGTGATAAACATTGCAAATGGACCGCCAAAGTAATGGCTTTCTAAGGAAGTCGCCTAATGGGTGTAACGTGTTGAAATAACTTGAGAAAGCGGTCGAGGCCCTAATACCGTCGCCTCTCGCAGACTCCGAAATCCCATAGATTCTATTAAACTATCCAATTTTTAGTATTAGCCAGCCGGGGGAGTGATACGCGCACTTCAACCTCGGTGTGCTCTTCCAGAGACTCGGAATGCTGGATGAAGCCGCGGCCGAATTCGATAAGGGTGAAGGGTAAAGGGTGAAGGGTAAAGGGTGAAAAGGGTCTTGCGCTTCATTCACCCTTTAACCTTTAGCCTTTAGCCTTTGTTTCCCCTTCCTCAATCACGATGAACTGGTCGGCGTCGACACCGCTCGCGCGGTCCACAAGGCCGCTGGGCCAGCACACTTCAAGCTGCTCGACTTTGCGCGCTGTGCCAAGACCAAAGTGTTGCCGAAGGTCGTTCTGCGAAATATAGCTCGAGGCGCTCAGCACTTCCCGAACCTGGCGATGCGCGCCCGTGGTGACTGCCACGCGCGCGCCAATGGCGGAGCGGTTCGATCGCGTGCCCACCAGCTTGACGTTCAGCCAGTGGTGGCCGCTGCGATTGTCATTGCGGAGGAGGGAGGGCGGCTCGCTCATGTTCAGAACCAGCACATCGACATTGCCGTCGTTGTTGAAGTCACCGAAAGCGCAGCCGCGGCTGGAGTGCGGCTCCAGGACGGCTGAGCCGCACAGTTCCGACACCTCTTCAAAAGAGCCGTTGCCCAGGTTTCGATACACCACCCGAGGCGTCTTGAACTTGTAGTCCGGGTAGACCTTTTCGACCTCGGGATACACCGTGCCCGTGACATGGAAGATGTCGAGCCAACCGTCGTTATCGAAATCCGCAAAACCCACGCCCCAGCATACATATTGGGTATTCACCGCGAGGCCCGCAGCATTGGTGAGGTCGTCAAAGAACTCGCCCTTCAAATTGTGGTAAAGGATGGGCGTGTCGTCGCTGAAGTGGGGGAGAAACAGGTCCAAGTAGCCGTCCCCGTCATAGTCGCCGACGCCCACTCCCATATTGGCCTGCTCCTGACCGTCGCCATTCACGGCGCACCCACACTCCATGCCCACCTCGCTGAATGTCCCGTCGTGGTTGTTGCGAAAGAGCAGGTTGGGACTCGAGTCGCAGGCCACGAACAGGTCCGGCCAGCCATCATTATTGTAGTCAAACGCCACCGCCGTGAGTCCATAGCGAGTCCCGGCGCTGAGGATGCCTGCCTTCGCGCTGACATCGGTAAAAGTCCCGTCGCCATTGTTATGGTAGAGCGCGCAAGTCTCTTGCTGGAGTCCCATCGGGCCACAATTGACCGGCACGCCCCGATATTTGCAGTAGCGGCTCGAGCCCCCAACCGGTGTTCTCGCCAGATCCAGATCGATGTAGCGACTGATGAATAGGTCCAGGCGCCCATCGCGATCGTAGTCTACGAAAGTGCAGCCTGTTCCGTAACGCGGGCGCGATTCGAGGAGTCCGGCCTTCTCGGTGACATCCGTGAAAGTGCCGTCGCCATTGTTGTGGTAGAGGATATTCTTGCCATAATAGGTCAAGAACAGGTCATCGCGCCCGTCGTTGTCGTAGTCGCCCACACAGATTCCGTAACACCAGCCCGTATGCCTGAGTCCGGCTTTGGTGGTGACGTCCGTGAACGTGCCGTCGCGGTTGTTGTGGTAGAGGCGGTTGGTCGGCTCCTGGCCCGGAGCAAACCCTTCGAGACGGGTGCCGGTGGGGACAAAGACATCTAGCCAGCCGTCGTGGTCGTAGTCAAAAAAAGCAATCCCCGGACCATTCGCTTCCACAATGTAGCGCTTCACATATTCCTCGCCGTAAACGGTGGCGGCGGTGAGTCCGGCTCGCGGAGCGACGTCCGTGAACGCGGCCAGCCAGGGCTTGCCTGAAAACTTTGGGCGCGGCCCCGGTCTGACGCCACGCGACGCCATCCCTTGCGCGCCCAGTCGTGCTGCGCCGCACAGCACCATGCTCGCGGCGCCGGTGGATTGGAGAAACTTCCTGCGGGTGACGCGCATTCTCGCTCTTAATCGGGCGGGCTGTCGGTCTGGGGCTGGGCGATATTGCCGAGAATACCCGTGCGGATGTTTTGCATCGTCTTGGCAAACTTGTCGTGGGTTTCACGGTAGGCAGCGAGTTCCTTCGCCGCTTCCTGGTCACGGCCCAGCCGGCGGAAAGCAAACGACAACTGGTAGTGGGCGTTTGGATTTGCTGGCGCAAGCGTCACCGCCTGCTCTAGCGGCCGGATAGCCTCCTGAGCCCGGCCGGCCGAAGCCAGCGACTTGCCCAGGCCGATGAGTGCATCGGCAAATTGAGGGTCCAGGCTCGTAGCGCGCCGGAAGTGTTCAATGGCGTCGGTCCACTCGCGCGCTTGGCGGGCCATCTCTCCCAGTTCGTACTCGGCGGCCGCGTTGCGGGGATCAATTTTCAACTCCTCTTGAAACTCCGCTCGCGCCTCGTCGAGGGTGTGAGGTCCGCGCTCTCCGGCCAAGAACAAGTTTCCCAACTGGTAGTGAATGCCGGCAAGGCTCGGTCGGAGTGACAAGACCTTGCGATACTCGTCGGCAGCCTCGCTGAGTTTACCCTCGAGCTCCAGAACCTCCGCATTGAACTGGTGCGCCTGGTAAGACTCCGGGGCTGTCGTGAGGAGGCGCTGCGAGGCTCGAGTCGAGAGGTCCGAGTAGACGTGGCTGCTGAGGTAGAGCAAATCGGGATCGTCCGGAAAGTCACGGCTAAGCGCACGAATGAAGTCAATGGCTCTATCGGATTCGTTCAAACTCATGGCGCAACGCACGGCGTCAGTCCCAAGGGCTCGCTTCAGTTGGGGATCCGGCGCGCGCCCGTAATCTTTCTCCAGATAAGGCAACGCCTGCTGGCAGCGGTCGCTCTCCGCCAAGCTCAGCCCGAGAAAGAAGTGCGCATGGGTCAAGGAGGGTTTCAACTCGAGGGCCTCGAGCGCTTCGTGGGCGGCGTCGTCAAATCGTCCCACGGCGTAGCAAGCCGTAGCCAGGTTGGCGTGAATCTCCGCAATTCCCGGCTCGAGCTTCACCAGCGTCTCGAGGCTCTTGATGGCATTCGCATAGTCGCCTTTTCGTAGCGCCTCCTGAGCTTCGGCGGCGATTCGTGCAGGATCGCCGGCTTGGGGACTTTGAGCGCTTTGCGGGGCGCGGCCACCGACTGGCGCCTGCGCTCGCCCCGGCTTCGAGACAAGTTGAACGGCCACCGCTATGAGGAAGATCCAGATCAACCCCAATCGCCACGGCGAACCGGCCCCCTTCTTCCCTTGCGGTCTCAAGCTTGCCATAGTTTCCCCGCTGGCCGCCTCCTATTATGCCATACCACCTTACCAGCCAACACCCGACAAAAGAGTCCACGGCCCGGGCGACAGCGTGATTTGACCTTGCTCGTATTTCTCGCGTTTGCCGGCGGCCTTGACGGCTGCGTCATCATCGTAAGATGCATCGAGCGGGTCCGCGTTATCGTAAAGAGCGTCCATCATGGGATGCGGGTAAAGTACTGGGCCACTTGCTTGTGGCGTACAACTCTGCGTTTCCAATAACACCCTTTGTTCTCAGTAGAGTCGAGGGTGGGCGCGGTAGCGACTCGGACGTCGTCCCGTTTCCCAACCCCCGCTCATCGAACCGGACGTGCGGATTTCCCGCATCCGGCTCTCCGACAGGGTTCACCGCCAGA
>Ga0208191_1000888_pt1 | contig 17272 bp, 12 predicted proteins | sample June2015DPH_13_5_FD_184709 | JGI IMG/M metagenome (GOLD analysis project Ga0208191, IMG submission 184709) | Peatland microbial communities from SPRUCE experiment site at the Marcell Experimental Forest, Minnesota, USA - June2015DPH_13_40... | ecosystem: Environmental > Terrestrial > Soil >... | reverse complement strand
CCAGCATCTTGACGATCATCAGCACGCCCGGCATCGCTTACCATTCCAACCTGGGCTTCCTGCAACTGGTGTTTGGATACCTGGTGGGCCGCGTGGTAGTGAGCTTCGCTCTCATTCCCAGGTACTTTGCGGGTGAAATGTTCACCGCTTACCAGCTCATCGAGCAGCGGTTCGGCCGGGCCTTGAAGGTCTTCACCGGGGCGCTGTTCCTCACCACGCGAGCTTTGGCTGAAGGCGTGCGCGTGTTCGCCATCGCGATTGTGATTGGAGTTATTTTCAAGAGTGGCGTATTTGCCGCTCTGCTCATCATCACAGCACTGACCCTCTTCTACACTTTTGAGGGGGGACTGACGGCGGTGATTTGGACAGACGTCATCCAGTTGCTCATTTATCTCACGGGGACCGCGGTGGCGCTGGCCCTGGCGTTACACGCTATCCCAGGCGGGTGGACAGAGGTAAGCCGCCTGGCACATTCCGAAGGGAACATGCTGGCGGTCTTCAACTTCCATTTCAATTGGCATGAGCCCTACTTGTTTTGGTCGGGGTTGGTGGGCGGAGCGTTCCTGACTACGGCCAGTCACGGCACAGACCAGTTGATCGTTCAGCGCCTGCTGGCCGCGCGCAATCGGCGCCAAAGCCAGGCGGCCTTGCTTTCCAGCGGATTGCTCATCCTGCTGCAATTCACCCTTTTCCTGGTGGTGGGTGTAGTGCTTTTTGCTTTCTACAAGCACTTTCCACCACCGAACCCTTTCGCGCGGGCAGACCAGATATTTCCCACTTTCGTGGTGACGCAACTGCCGCGCGGGCTGGCGGGTTTGCTGATCGCGGCCATTATCGCTGCCGCTATGGCCAATTTAAGTGCCGCCTTCAACTCCCTGGCGTCGAGTTCAGTGGTGGATTTTTACAAGCCCTTTGTTCGGCCGAATGCCGGCGAGAAGCATTACCTTGCTGTCTCTCGCGCCGTGACTTTAGGATGGGGCGCCGTGCTCGTGGTGATCGCGCTGGTGGCACAACATCTTCACCGCAGCGTCCTGGAATTGGCGCTTACCATTGCCAGCGTTCCTTACGGCAGCATGTTGGGGATTTTCCTGCTGGGCGTCCTCACTAAGCGCGCCAATAGCCGGGGGGCCTTGACTGGCGCCCTTGTCGCCCTGGCCACCATGGGATTTGTGGTAGCGTGTACCTCCCTCGCCTGGACCTGGTACGTCGCCCTCGGAACTGTGGTAACGTTCGCTGTAGGGTGGGCGGTGAGTTCGATGGGAGGCTGGGGACTGGGGAAGGACAGTAGGCAGTAAGCAGTAAGCAGAAAGCAGGAGGTGGCAGGCGTTGCTTCCCCGACCTACCACCTACCACCTACCGTAGGCAGTGGGCAGTAAGCAGTAGGCGGAAAGCAGTGGGTGGTAGGCTTTGCTTCCCCAACCCCTAGCCCCCAGTCCCTAGCCCCCACCTACCTCCTACCGTTCAGTGTCGCTGTGGTGAGAAGGTTCTTTGAGAATTCTTTCACAGCAGCGCTGGACACCGTGCGGACCCGAGGTGTGAGCGAGGCCTCGAGCTCGACCGCGTCCGTCCGCTTGCGGCCTGCTCATTTCTCCGCGCAGACTCCCACGCCTTCTTGCCAGTTCAACCCAATCCTTCGCGCTCAACGCCGCTAGTGATCATGCCCCCTGCCAGGCGTGCAGAGTCCCGGCGGGGAGCTCGAATTGCCGGCGTTGTTGAACCAAGCGTCCCACGCCCCCAGCGTGCCACCGCCTGATGTCGTGTCGTCGCAGTCCAACAGGTGGTTGCCTTCCGCCTCGTTATTGAACAGCTCGATGTTGTGATTATTGACGCCGGCCCCTTCGATGATAATCCCATCCGAGCCGTTGTCTCGGACCTTGTTGCCCCCAATGAAGGAATAGAGGAGCGTCCCCGTGCCTGACTGCTGCTCCGCCACGATGCCATTCTCCGGGAAGCCTTTGATCTCGTTGTTTTTTACAAACACGTTATAGCTGGGGGTGGTTCCCAAAGGAGAGGAGGCGAAAGCCGTGGTGAATGCTATACCGTTGCTAATGGGCGCTTCTCCATTTTCCAGATCATTGTCGCTGATCACCAGGTAGGAATTGTTGGGACCGACGTCGACCGCTGCGTCAGCGTAATAGGGAGTGGAGTTGACCACGATGGGCAAGACCCCCTTGTGGCCAAAGTTCTTGCCCCGGTTGTGGCTGAATAGGCACTGGTTTGTACTTGCATAGAGCACGAACGAGCCATCATTCTCTGAAGTGTTGTTCGTTACCACCGCATTGCCGCCCCCGCCGACGAATATGGCGGCCATCTTATTTCCGGTGAGCTCGTTCTCATTGATGACCGGAAACGTCACTCCATTCGAGACAATACCGAGGCCGACCCACATCCCCGCCCCCGTGTTGTTGTTTCTCAAGAGGTTGTGTTCTACAAGGGGAGAATTGGCCTTGCCTAAATAAACGCCCGTGCCGTTCTCCTCGATGACGTTGTTGAGGACTTGCGCCCACTGGATCGCGGCGCTTGTCGATCCAACCAGGATGCCCCCAGGGTAAGCGTTCGCTGCCGTTGCCGTGCCGCCCGTCACGGTGAAGCCATCGATAACCACATAGTCCGCACTTACGATAAACGCAGGACTCCCCATCCCATTCACGATCGATTCCGCACCGTGTCGGTCTAACCGTGCATCATTTCCAGCTTGCGCACCGAAGAGGGAGAGACCAGGGGTGCTAATCGTCACCGACTCGTTGTACGTCCCGGGCCCAACGAAAATCGCGTCGCCAGAAAGGGCGTTAGTTACCGCTAAGGAAATCGTGCTGTACGCGACTACGCAGCCAGGGTTTATGCTGACATTGGGGACACAGCGCACCGTGATCGGCGGAGGAGCCCCCGCGTTCGCGCCTCCGGCGAGAAGAACAAGTACCGCGGCCATAGCGGTCGAGATAACAAAACCCCTCTGGTTGTTCAACATGATATGTAGACTGATCATAGAGCCTCCTTTGTCCGTTCTACGGGAAATTGGCTTTCTTGGTCCCCCGACTTCATCACGGGCGGGTGGGCTTCCTGCCTCCCGAAGAGAGCCCTGACAAGTCAGGGTGATTTAAGCGTGAAAAACGCCTCTAATATAAGAGCATGGCTGCATTTGTCAAGTGAGGAAATTGCGCTGCGTGTGGCGCACATTTGTCAAGGCCGGAGCGGTCAAGAGTAGGGTTCTCTGCGCAGCCCGCCATGGCGGGCGACAGAGTCCAGCCCAGGGCGTGAGAACCTGTAGCACAAGCAGTCAGCTTCTTCTCGCGCCGCGAAGGTTTTTCCTGCTGTGCATAGTGTCTCCGTGTCCTCCGTGGCCAGAAGAGCCCCAACACAGAGGTCACTGAGAGGCTCAGTGTGCTCCGTGTTAGGGCTTGAGAGGCGCGGAGGACGCAGAGAGCCTCGTTTCTTCGCGCCGCGCGATGAAGTTGGTGCCTAGTGCTACAGAGAAAAGGCCCGTTCTTTTCAGCTCTCTGTGCCCCGGTGTCTCTGTGGTGGGAAGGTTCTTTCAGGATTCTTTCACAGCACCGGTGGGCACGGTGCGAACTCGAGGCCTCCGCGAGACCTCGAGCTCGACCGCGTCCCTCCCCTTGCGGTGTGCTTATTTCTCCGAGCAGAGTCCCGAGCCTTCTTGCCGGTTTAACCCTGTCAATCTCGATCAACGCCGCTAGTGATCATGCCCTCTGCCAGGGGTGCAGAGTCCGTTCGGGGAGCTCAAATTGCCGATGTTGTTGAACCAAGTGTTGTGGGTCCCCAGCGTGTAGCCAGGGCCGGTCGCAAGCGAAGTGTCCTGGCAGTCAAACACGTGGTTGCCTTCCGCCTCGTTATCGAACAACGAGATGTTGGTATTGTATACGCCGGCCCCTGCGATTGAAATCCCAGCCAAGCCGTTGTCCCGGACCTCGTTGCCTACAATTGACGAATACCGAGTCATGCCCAGGGTGGGCGAAATCGTGGTGTCGGTCTCCGCCACGATGCCATTGCCTTTGAATCCCACGATCGTGTTGTTTTTTACAACCACGCCCTCGCTGTCCCCCCCCGAGCTCCCGAAAACAGGGGTGAACGCTATGCCGTGGCTGATGGAGCCTTCTCCCTCTTCCAGATCATTGTGACTGACCTCGAGAAATTCATTTCCGAAACCGATGTCGACCGCCGCATCAGCGTCGACGGAACAGGACCCGTCGCAAAACACCGGTAAGGCCCCCTGGGCGCCAAACTTCCTGCCCCGGTTGTGGCTGAACAGGTTGCCTGTGGTACCAAGAAAAACAGCGAACGAACCGTCGTTCTCTGAGGTGTTGTTTGTTATCGTGGCAAAGAGGCAACCGGGGGCCATCAATATGGCGGCGGCATGATTTCCGACAAACTCGTTATCACTGATGCTTAGGAACGAGCCGCCCAAGGCTGCAACGCCGCAGCCGACGGCCTGCCCTGCTCCCCCGTTGTTGTTTTTGATGCGGTTGCGTTCTACGACATTTCCGGCGGCGCCAGTTAAGAGAACCCCCGTGCTGTTGGCTTGGATAATGTTGTTGAGGACTTGCGTCCCCAGGCTTCCTGACAGGGAGATGCCGCCGGAAGAAGGAAACACGCCCGTGCCACCCTGGATGGTGAAACCATCGACGACCACATAAGGCGCGCTTATGGTAATCGTAGGATACCCCGTCCCGGTCGCATCCACGATCGATTCCTTCTTGGGATCGTCTCGGTCTTCCCGTGCATCCCTACCAGCTTGCGCACCGAAGAGGGAGAGAGAATCGGTGCCGATCGTCACATACTCCTTGTACGTGCCCGGCCCAACGAGAATGATGTCTCCAGACACGGCGGCGCCTACCGCTGCCGAAATCGTGGTGTACTCCGTGGGGGGGACGTAGCAGCTAGAACTTATAGTGTGGCTGGGGACGCACCGCACCGTCAAAACCTGCGCGTTCGCGGTCCCGGCGAGAAGAACAAGCACCGCGGCCATAGCGGCCGGGTATACAAAACGCCTCCCATCCTTCAACGTGATACGTAATCTGTTCATAGGACCTCCTTTGTCCGTTCAATGGCATATCGGCATTCTTGGCCCCCGACTTGATCACACGCGGGTGGGCCTTCTGCCTCCCGAAGAGAGCCCTGACAAGTCAGGGCGACTTATGCGTGGCGGGCGGCAGACTGTAGGCGAGGGCGTGAGAAGCCGTGAGATAATTCCCTGGGGGGCGGTTTTGCATCCCATCATTTGTTAGTTAATTGTAATAGAAATATGACCTTTCTGAATTATTCCACAGCTCCTCCGCCCTGGGCAACGAAGGGGAGTTGCGCAATCAAGCCCCGGAGGGGCGGTCCCGCCATGCGGGATAGCCCAGGGCGTGAGAAGCTGTGAAAAAATCGCGCTGTAGCGGCGGTCTATGACCGCCGCATTTTAGAATCAATGACTTCGGCGCTCATAGAGCGCCGCTCCAGATGCCCAATCCGATTTTTTCACGGCTTCGCGAGCCCTGGGAAACGCGGTCGCAGTGCGCGGGTAAGCCCCGGAGGAGCGAAAGAATCACTGGGATTTCGACCCTTCAGGACACCTTCTGTCGCCCCTCTGGGGCTGAGGGCAAGAAAGGCTACTCCCGACCCAGGGCTTGCGCCCTGGGCTAATTTCTTTCGGCCCTCCGGGCCTTGCCTCTGAGGCACTCCCTGCCTCACAATGGCAGTAGGCAGTAGGCAGTGGGCAGTAAGCAGCAGGCAGTCGGCAGCAAGCGGAAGGCAGTAGGCAGTGGGCAGTAGGCGGTAGGCAGTGGGCAGTAAGCAGCAGGCGGAAAGCAGTGGGTGGCAGGCTTTGCTTCCCCAGCCCCCAGCCCCCAGTCCCTAGCCCCCACCTACCACATACCGGTCTAACAATGGAACAACGGCGGGAACTGGTCAAAGGATTGAGCGTTTACGGGGCCACCTCGGTGGTGGCCGGGACGATGATTGGGACCGGAATCTTCGTGGTGCCCAGCATCATGCTCCGGCAAGTCGGCGCCCCCCTATGGGTCATCGTGGTGTGGATTCTTGCCGGCGTGTTCAGCCTGTTGGGGGCGCTTGGCTACGCGGAGCTGGGGGCGGCGCTTCCGGAGGCAGGCGGCGAATACGTTTATATGCACCGGGCTTATGGACCGATGATGGGCTTCCTCTATGGTTGGACGCAGTTTACGGTGGCGAAGAGCGGGTCGATTGCCACCATTGCCACCGGTTTCGTCATCTACCTCGCCTACTTTTTCCCTGGCCTGAACGAAGTCCTCTGGCAAGCGCCGGTGCAGATTGCAGGTCACTCTGCGACCCTACAGTTAACGGGCCTGCAAGTTGGAGCGGCGCTGCTGGTGCTGCTTCTTTCGGGCCTGAACATCCTGGGCGTGCGCCGCAGCGGGCGCACCCAGACCTTCTTTACGGGGGCCAAGTTGCTCGTGCTGTTCACCCTCATTGTCCTGGGCCTGACGCTTGGGCACGGATCATTTGAGCACTTCCGGGCGCACGTAAAATTGGGCGCTCCGGAGAGCCTGCTCGCCACCTTCGGCGCAGCCACCGTTGCTGCGCTGTGGGCTTACGACGGCTGGAACAATCTGAGCATGGTGGCCGGTGAGGTCGAGAATCCGCAGCGGAATATGCCCATAGCTCTCATCCTCGGCACGTTGCTAGTGATAACTGTTTACGTTCTCGTCAACATCGCGTACTTTTACGTTTTGACTCCCGCGAACATCGCATCGACCAACACCGTCGCCGCTGACACTGCCCGGCAATTCATGGGAAAAGCCGGCGGGGCGTTTATCGCCATCGGTGTAATGATCTCGTGCTTTGCGGCGCTGAATGGCTCCATCCTGTCAGGCTCGCGCGTCCCTTACGCCCAGGCTCGCGATGGGCTTTTCCCGCAATTCCTGGCAAGTGTGCACCCTCGCTTCCGCACGCCGGCGGCTGCCATCGCGGCCCAAAGCGTCATCGCCGGCCTGCTGGCGCTGACCGGCCAATACCAGGGCCTTTTCACCAAGGTGATCTTTGCCGAGTTTCTCTTTTACGCCCTGGTCACCGCCGGCATTTTCATTCTGCGCCGCCGCATGCCCGGCCTGGCGCGTCCCTATCGCACCTGGGGATATCCTTTCATACCGGCCATTTTTGTTATTCTGGCAGTGATGGTGCTGATCAATCAAGGGTCGGACTCAGTGTGGGTACTCGCGCTGGTCGGCAGCGGCATTCCCGCATACTTTCTTTGGAGGATATGGAAACGTTCAAGGTGATCGATGACACTGGATGAGCCCACACGTGCCGCGCTAAAGGGCGGCGCTACACCACCCGAGACTGAGCGATTACTGTGCAAGAACAGTTTAAGCCCGCATCCCCCCACTTTTTTGCTGGGGCTTGCAGGTCGCCTCGCCGCAATGATGGGGCTGCTATTTCTGGCCTTGGCCAGCCTGGCGGCAGCCCGGAAACCAAGCGTCTCCTCGAAGCCCGTCGCCAAGCCCGAGGCAACTTTGGTTAGGGCGCGCTGGCACGTCCTGGGGGCGCGTCCGCTGGCGATGTATTACTATTCCCCGGACTCACAAGGCAACAAGTCTCTGGAGCAGCATGCTTCGCAGATGACCCTGCTTGCTCCTCAGTCGTTTTGGGTGGATACCGAGGGCTTCGTGCACGGCGACGTTCCTTCCGCAATCCTGGAAACTGCAAGGCGGGCCAAGATTCCAGTCATGCCCCTGGTCGTCAATCCAGGCTTTGACCGGGGCGCGGCCAGTGCCCTGCTTCGCAGCGCCAAGGCCCAGCAACGGGCCGTGACTTGCCTGGCCTATCTTGCCAAGCGCGATAATTTCGTAGGCTGGCAGCTCGACCTGGAGTACATCGATCCCGACGACAAGCGCTACTACACCCAGTTTGTGCAGCGTGCGGCCGCACGGCTGCACAGGGAGGGCAGGCTGCTCAGCATCGCCGTAGTTCCGCGTTTCTCCGATGTCTACCCCGATGCCGATCCCTCACAGGAATTCCACAGTACGGAGTGGGGCGCCCCCTATGATTTCCGTGCCCTCGGCCGGGTGGTCGACTTCATGACTCTGATGACCTACAACCACCACAGCAGCAACACTCCTCCCGGGCCGGTGGCTGGTTATGACTGGGTAAAGGCTGCCCTTGAATACGCCACCTCGCGAGTGTCCCGCCAGAAGATCCTGCTCGGCATCCCTTTCTACGGTAGAGAGTGGATACAAAGTGGCGACGTAACTTCGGCGCGAACCCTCGCTTTTGCGGAAGCACAGAATCGCATGGAGCAGTTGAGCGTTGAACGCCTCTGGCACGAACGCTGGCGCACGCCATGGTTCCAGTACAGCAGCGACTCCGGTCTACATACCGGCTGGTATGAAGACAGCATGAGCCTGGAAGCTAAATTGGAGTTGATGCTGAAATATCATCTTCGAGGGTTTGCGGCGTGGCGATTGGGATTTGAGGATCCCAAATTCTGGACTCTGGCGTCTGTGAAGGGCCGAACCCGGCAGCAAGATCAAAAGCCACGCCCCCACCGCTCTGGAACTCACGCCGCCCGGGGAGGTGGGAACCGCTGACGAGCACCTCTTGCGCGCATGGAAGCCCGGCGGGTTTGAGGGGCATAGCGCCAAGAGACCCCTCACCCGCCCTCGTTCCTCGGGCACCCTCTCCCCAAGGGAGAGGGCTGTAGGCTCCAACGCCATTTGTTCAATCGCCAATCAGCAATCGCCAATCACCAATCGCCAATCGGCAGTCAGCAATGAAAACCTAGGCAGGAAGGACACCGTGCGCATCGCTTTCATGATCTTAGTTTCGTTCTTGCTCTCGGCCGCGCCGCTTCTGGGCGCTGCCCGTCGAGACCACACCTGGGTTGTGGCCGCGCCACCGGGGGTTGATGCCAGAATTCTGCGCCAGCTTGAAGGCTTGGCGGCGCGAGACCAGGCTTTAATCCAGTTCTTCCAAAGTCCAGGTCAGGCGGCGCGCTACCGTCTGCACCCGGGGAACCTGGTCATCGAACTCCACGAGGAACGGAACATTAACTCCTTTGTGAAGGCCTTAAGGTCTGAGGGGGGCGCTCTTCCTATGGAGCCGACGCGCGAATTGGCGCGCGAAGGCTATATCCTGGAAGCCTCCTACCCTCGCGCTTCTGTGCCGAATCGGCTGCGCATTACGGCAGCCGGCGCAGCGGGGTTTCATCACGCCTTGCTGCGGGTTCCCGATTTGCTGGTGATTTGGCCCTCCAGCTTGCCCTCCCGTCTGCTGCCTCGCCCTCAGGCGATTCGCGTGGAAAGAGGGGGCGCTGAGGTGGTCATTTCAGACTTTCCATCGTTTCCTGAGCGCGGCATTGTGGAGGGATTTTACGGTCTCCCCTGGTCCCACCAGGACCGGGTCGACATCTTGCGTTTCGAAGGCCAGCACGGCATGAACGTTTACTATTACGCGCCCAAGGACGACTCCTATCATCGGAAGCTGTGGCGCGACCCTTATCCCGCGGATGAAATGAAGCGTCTTGCGGAGTTGGTCAAGGCCTCCCAGGCCAACTTCGTTGACTTTTGTTTTGCGATCAGCCCGGGCCTTTCCATGACCTACTCGAGCGAGGAAGATTTTCGTGCCCTCACCAGCAAGCTCGAGAGTGTCGGCAAGCTGGGTGTTTCATGTTACGCCCTCTTCCTGGATGACGTTACCCAGGAGCTTCAAAATCCGGCGGATGAGGCGCGCTTCAAGACTCTGGCCGAGGCGCACGTTTACCTGGTCAACAAGCTGTACCGGCGCCTCAAATCGCAATCTGGCGAGAACCGGCTAACGGTTACGCCCACCGTTTACACCAACGAGTGGGGCAGCCGCGATTACATAAAGGAATTGGGGGCCGGAGTCAATCCCGGCGTGAATATCGTGTGGACCGGCACGGAGGTCGCGTCACCGGCCATCACTGCCGCCCAGGCGCGGGAGTGGGGCGGGTTTCTCGCCCGCAAGCCGCTGCTTTGGGATAACTTCCCCGTCAACGATGGACGCCGCTGGCGGGTGTTTCTCGGCCCGGTGCGAAATCGGGATGCGAATTTGCCGGCGGCAGTGGAAGGACTCTTCTCCAACCCTATGAATCAATCCCACGCCTCGATGATCGCGCTCCAGACCGTCGCCGACTACCTGTGGAATTCACAGGCTTACGATCCGGCCAAGTCCCAGCGACATGCTGTCGAAAGCCAGTTCGGAAAGAATGCCTCGCAACTTCTGGCGACCTTTCTAAAAACCTATGGTGACACTTGGTGGGATGAGAACATTTTCACCCCCCTGTTCCTTGAACGCCGCTACCCCATTGATGTCGCCAAAATCGCTTCAGGTATTGCCCGGCTCGATTCGGCTTTGGGACCACTTCGCAGCCAACCGCGCTTTGAAAAACTGCTCACGGAAATTTCTCCCTTCCCGCAAAAAACCCGCGAACGCCTGGACAAGGTTACGGCTGATCCGGCCTTTCTGCGCTTAGCGGATGGGAAGCTCTGCTGGCGGGAGGACTATGATTTGCTAACCGCACCCAAGTTGGCCGCAACGCCGAACATCGACGGGGATTTTAGGAAGTGGGAGAACGGGCCTCTGTACGCGCTCGACAACGCCTCGAAAATCCGGGCGGGAACCAACCTCTGGAAAGGGCCGGCGCAGTTGTCGGCGCGCGTGGCGTTGGGGTGGGACGATGACTACCTCTATGTGGGAGTGGACGTCACCAACCCCGAGCTCTATCAGCCCTTCTTCGAGCGAGGCATCGAGAAGGGAGACGGGTTGGAGATCGCCTTGGAAACAGCTTTCCAAAAGAACTTCCTGGCAGTCCGCCCGGCAGGTGATGAATACTCGCTCTGGTTCAGCCCGGGCGATTTCAAAGGAGTGAAGCCGAGCCTTTTCTCCGACGAGGATTACTTGCCGCTTCGGCCCCGGAAGCATGATTACAGCCGAGAGATCAAGAGCGCCTGGAAGAAGACCACCTACGGCTACTCGGGCGACATCGCTCTTCCCGTGTCGTTCTTCGATGGCGGAAAATTTACGGGCGGATATGAGATCGGCTTTGCATTCAACCTCCAGAAGGTGTTTCCTTCGCCCCAGGCGGTTGAGCAAGAGGATTTGCAACGGATCGTTTTCACTTCCAAAGCCGATCAGTTGTTCCGCGCCAGTATTAACAACCCCTCGAGCCTTCAGCGCTTGGTGCTGGTGGAAGTGCCAGCGCGATAGTCTGGGGAACCGAGGCCCGTAGCCAGGATTCAGGATTCAGGAGTCAGGATCCAGCAGCCAGCTAGCGCACAGTCTGGTTTTTGATAGCCTCTGAGGACAAATTCAGATCGCAGATTCCAGATTTCAGATAGACACCTGTGGATATGCGTTTGCCGACCCCCATCGGTTGGTCTGCCCGTCAGGGACCGGATAGGCGCATTTCCGCGCAACTTTGCGGCGATTTCGCCATCAAATAAAGGTGAAGGGGTGCGAAGGTGAATCAGGAAACTACCCCCAAGTGCATGAATCGAAATACGGAGGTCCGACCGTGTCGAACTTTAGCATAAACCGCTTCCGATTTTTCAGATGCCTGCTCATTCTTTCTATATTCGGTGCGGCCGCCTCCAGCACAGCACGTGGCCAGATTCCAGCCTTTGCGGGAGGGCCTCAATCCTCAGCAGCCGAGGGTGAACAGACGGCGGTTCTCGCGGGAGGGTGCTTCTGGGGTGTGGACGCGGTGTTCAAACACGTGAAGGGTGTTAAAAGCGTGGTTGCAGGCTATTCAGGAGGAAGCGCGACGAGCGCGCAGTACGAGGTTGTGAGCGCGGGCCGGACGGGGCACTCCGAGTCGGTGAAGATCACCTACGATCCATCAAGGATTTCCTATAGCAGTTTACTCAGGATCTTCTTCTCAGTGGCGCATGATCCGACCCAACTGAACCGTCAGGGCCCGGATTCGGGAACTCAGTATCGCTCCGTGATTTTCTATTCTAATGAGGACCAGAAGCAGATTGCTCTGGCCTACATCGAGCAACTAAACAAAGCCGGGGTTTTCCGAAAGCCGATTGTGACCCAAGTTGTCCCTCTCCAGGCTTTTTACCCCGCCGAGGGGTATCACCAGAATTTCCTGGCGCTCCATCCCGACAACCCCTATATCGTCAACAACGATTTGCCCAAGCTGCGAAAACTTCAAAAGCAGTTCCCCGCGCTCTGTAGACCGTAGCGATGGCGCGGATGACTGCGGCTTGCGACGCCCATGTCTCGCAAATGACACCGGCGCCCCCAGTTCGCTGAAACCTGATTCGGCACTCATACGTCTCCCTTTCATGGCAGGATTTCTTCGAGGAGGATGATAATGTACAAACGGTTGCTTACAATTGCAGCGAGTGGGTTGCTCGTTTTAGGAGTGGCATTGTGTCGAGTTCAGGCTAATGCGCAGGCCGGCCCACCCGGCGGGCATATGGGTCGAGGACATCAGATGAGCCCCGATGAGGAACTCCAAAGGCTGGATAAGGCGCTGACGCTCACCGACGATCAGAAGGGCCAGATAAAGCCTATCCTTGAAGACAGGCAGCAGAAGATACAAAGCCTTCGCTCCGACACCTCTCTTTCAGAACAGGACAGAAGGAGCAAGATGAGGAGCACCTTCGAAGACAGCAACAAGAAGATTCGCGACGTGCTCAACGACGATCAGAAAAAGAAGTTTGACGAGATGCCACAGCACGGGCGCGGGCACATGGAAGGGCACTAGCCAGGCGGGGGATAAGAACTAGAATCCCTCAGTAGAAGGCAACTAGTCCCGGTCTTTCGCGAAGATAACGTGAACACACGAACGACTGTGGCCTGGAGGTCAGCGCCGGGCGTGCATCGGACGTTCGCCCGGCGCCTCCTCATTTTCTGGGCGGTTCCCGCACTTAGGCGGTGAGGTGCTGCTGGTACCGCTTGGCCATCGCCTCGAGCGAAATCGGGGCGTAGTCGCCCGCGTGGCCGGCCTGGCCGAATTGCGTCATGCGCTGCGCCACGACCTTCTTCATGGCGTCGCGGGCGGGCTTCAGGTAGCTGCGTGGATCGAACTCTTCGGGCTTTTCCCAAAAGACTTTGCGGATAGCGCCCGTGATGGCAAGCCGGTTGTCGGTGTCCACGTTGATCTTGCGCACGCCGTTCTTAATGCCGAGCTGGATTTCTTCGATGGGTACGCCCCAGGTGGGCTTGAGCTTGCCGCCGTACTGGTTGATGATATCCTGCAAGTCCTTGGGGACGCTGGACGATCCGTGCATGACAAGGTGGGTATTGGGCAGCCTCCTGTGGATCTCGAGGAGGCGGTCCATCTTGAGCGTTTCCCCGGTGGGCTTACTGGTGAACTTGTAAGCGCCATGGCTGGTGCCGATGGCGATGGCGAGCGCGTCCACGCCAGTCTCCCGGACGAACTCCACCGCCTGCTCGGGATCGGTGAGGTGGCTGAGGCCATCGAGGCCGGCGCCGTGGCCGTCTTCAATGCCGCCCAGGCAGCCGATTTCGCCTTCCACGGTGATGCCCTTGGAGTGCGCCGTCTCCACGACTTCACGTGTCGCCTTCACGTTGTATTCGAACGTTGAGGGCGTCTTGCCGTCCGGCATCAGCGAGCCATCCATCATGACGCTGGTGAAGCCCATGCCAATGGCCGATTTGCAGGTCTCCACGCTGTTGCCATGGTCCAGGTGCAACACCGTGGGAATTTCGGGATAGAGTTCGGTGGCCGCCAGCATCAGGTGATAGAGGAATCGGTCCTGTGAGTAGCTGCGTGCACCGCGGCTGGCCTGAACGATAGCGGGCGACTTGGTCTCGCGAGCCGCCTCCATTATCGCCTGGATCTGCTCCATGTTGTTGACGTTGAAAGCACCAACCCCATAGGCTCCCTTGGCTGCTTCGTCAAGCAGTTGACGCATGGATACGAGTGGCATATCAAATGTTCTCCTTAGATTTGTACGGATTCGCTGATCCGGAATTCCAAATATCAGCCGGGGCTTCTCTACAGCGGTCCCGGAAATACAACACCTTACACCAACTCATATCCCTTTGGGAAGTTCGGGGCTGAGCCAATGGCCCAGGGAACGCGCCTGAGCTTCGAGACAAGTGCTTTGTGTTCCGTGGCTGGATTCATTCTCGGCTCGCTCCTTTTCGAGGATGCGATTGATGTCTCTGGCTACTCCGAAGGTGCGAAGTACCCGGGCTTGGCGCGCACCTGCAAGCCCTTTTGAAGCGGTTCGATGGTGATGCTGCGGAAAGTTCCGTCGTGGGCCCGGTTGGTGGAGAGGTACGCCAAGCTGTATTGGCTGCGGAGTTCACGAGCGATCTCCTGGAAATTCGCGGCCGTTTCGCTGGCTTTAAAGGGGAAGAAGGCCCGGCCTCCGGTTCCCTCTGCCAGGCGTCGCAAAATCTTGTCCCCGTGTTCCGGCAAGCCCGTGGCGTTGGTGCTGATAGCGTAGAGGGTCACCTCGGCACGTTGCGCCATGGCCAACGCCTCCTCGCGCGTATGTTCGCTCTGGTTATCCTGGCCGTCGCTGATGATGATCAGCACGCGGCGGAGATAGGGCTCCGGAGGCGGAAAGATGAGCATCTTTTCTCGACAGGAGAAATAGATGGCATCATAGAGGGTGGTCACGCCGCCCGCGAGCAGACTCCGGATCGCCTCGGAGAGTTTTTCCAGGTTGTCGGTGTAATCCTGCACCACTTGCGTTTGCACGTCGAAGGCCACCACGAAGGCCAAGTCCTTGCCGGCACGCAGTGTGGTGTTTAGGAAATCGATGGCGGCCTCCTGCTCGAAACGCAGGCGGTCACGAATGCTACTGGAAGTGTCAACCAAGACCCCGATGCGGAGGGGCAGATTCGTTTCCCGGCTGAAATAACGGATCGTCTGCGGCTTGTCATCCTCGAGAACGCGGAAGTCGTCCTTAGCCAGAGCAGTCTCCAGGCGATTCTTTTTGTTGGTCACTGTCATGAGAACGTTGACCAGGTCAACGCGCACCTTGATTTTGTCGGTGGGAACTTGCGTCGTCGCCGGTCGGGAGGTCCTCACAGTTTCTTGCGCTGCAAGCGATCCAACCAGCACACAAAGCACCAACAAGACGACGCAAGGTTTCTTCATCATCCTGCCCTCCGATCACCCCTGCACCATTATAGGTGGGTTTCTTGTAGATTACATCCTACGGCCACGAAGCTTCTCACGCATTTCGCGTTCCGTGCGGGCCTGCTTCATTTCCCGGAGCAAACCAGCCAGAGTTTCCTCAGGCTCCTGTTGGCGCCGATCGTCCGCCCTTTTCCGAACGTAAGGAACGGCATAAATCAGCATCGCAATGATAGAAGCACTGAGCACGGTGAGCAGCGCTCCGAGGATAGCGTGTGACGTAAAAACATTGACCCACACCACAATCAGCAACACCACCAGCCCCAGGCTGAGGGCGGCTGCGATGCCGGCGGCATAATTGGCCAGCCAAACGACCCATGATTTTCTCATTGCACTCGCAAACTTAACCTACCCGGAGCGGATTGGCAAGCCCCACGAGCTTCTTTGCAGGCCTGAATCGGCATTCCCGTTATTGAATTCCCGGACTAAACTTATGCCGACGCCAATACTCATGCTGGTTCCAGCGTCCACGGCGCGGCCCTTAGCTGCAACCAAAGACCGGGTTTTCATTGCCGATGGGTGATTGGCGATTGGCGATTGACGATTGAAAAAGTGGTGTGGCAGTTCCTTCCAATGTCCATCAGCCCGCCACGGCGGGAAAATCGACAATCGCCAATCCTAAATCCAAAATCGACAATCACCAATCACCAATCGAAAATCGCCAATTCCAGCCATCCTGAGCCAAGCGACGATCGCAGAAATTCTTCGCAAAAGACGAACAAGTTTGGAGCTAGCGCGGGCCTGAGCGTTCGCCAAACATATTTGAAATTCTCAGTGCTGCCTGAGAAGTCAAAGGTCGAAGGTTAAGGGTCAAAAGTGGACCAACTGGAGGTAAGATCCGGAAGCGCAAACGGAGTGTATTCGGCCTCGTAGGAGAAATGATATTCTAAGGGTTTGATGCGCGTTGAAATCCTTCAGGAACTCGGCCCGGACGACGCACGGCTGGAAATCCCTTGGGCCAGCGCCGACCATCCAACCCTGGCCTATATTGATCTGAAGACATTTCCCGACCAGGCGGAAGAACTTGATGAGTGTAGGAGCCGCCCTGTGCTGGGGAGCCTGCTGCGTGCGATCAACCGTCCGGATTCTCTCCTGCGCAGCGCAAAATGCCACGTCTGGATCACACATGAACTGGCCGAGGAGGAGCGCTGGGACTTCGATTTTCCCGTGAAGGTTGCCAGTTACCTCGACCTGCTATTTGATTCACCAGACTTGAACGCGAACCTGGTACCACAATTGCGATTGGCGGAAGAGATTGAGCGCGGCATGAAGGAGACGCGCTTGCAGGCCCAGATGGACATTGCGGTGAGACGCTGCTTGTTTCATGCGCAGGAAAACTGGGGATACTATCTGACACTTTTTGTTCATGCCTACGGCGCGACTGAAAATGAGGCAGAAACGGCGTGGACCCTTGCCCTATTGAATCTGCGCGAAGTCCTGGAGGGATTAAGCCGTGCGCCCTGGAAGACCGGGCTTTAACTGCCGATTGTGGGAGCAGAAAATCGAAACTCGAAAATCGAAGCTCGGCTCCACTGGGTCGCGGCGGCGTCTTTTGCGAGTTTCGAATTTCTAGTTTCGAGTTTCGAATGTCGGCAATCGACAATCGGCAATTCCAGCCATCCTGGGCCAAGCGATGATCGTGGAGTGCGCGAGCTATTGTCAAGGTGTGGCATTGTGGTATATAACCTTACCAGAAGAACCCGTGAACACCGGAGGCCTTGGGCGCTGGGCATCAGCAAACCACAAGGCTTCACCCCAACTGGCGGGGAGTTTGGCGGGCGGGGCGGTGGCCCCGAAGAAGGGAACCAGACCGCGTGAGTTTCATCAACTTTGCTGCACGGGAAATAAACTGCAAGATTGTTTATTACGGCGCAGGCTTGGGCGGCAAGACGACCAACCTTCGCTGGATCTTTGACCAGACGGTGGGGAAGGCGGGGGGAAAGATGATCTCGCTCGCCACCGAGACCGACCGCACACTCTTCTTTGATTTCCTTCCCCTCGACCTGGGCTCGATACGAGGATTCAAAACCAGGTTTCATCTTTACACCGTTCCCGGCCAGGTCTTCTACGATGCCAGCCGAAGATTGATCCTGCGCGGCGTAGATGGCGTGATTCTCGTTGCTGACTCCCAGGAAGAGCGGCTGGACG
>Ga0208191_1000886_pt1 | contig 17333 bp, 20 predicted proteins | sample June2015DPH_13_5_FD_184709 | JGI IMG/M metagenome (GOLD analysis project Ga0208191, IMG submission 184709) | Peatland microbial communities from SPRUCE experiment site at the Marcell Experimental Forest, Minnesota, USA - June2015DPH_13_40... | ecosystem: Environmental > Terrestrial > Soil >... | reverse complement strand
TGGGGTTGGCTGCAAGAGTGGCGGTCGGTGCGACGGGGGCGGGCAGGGGCGGAGGTGGTGGCGTAACTTTGGCTACCTTCTTGTTGCAACCTGCCAATAACAACACACCCGCCAGCGCGGCGAGTAAGGCAAATGTTTCTATTCTTTTCTGTGTCACTTCAAACCTCCTCATTCTGAAGCTGCATTCGCTGTGGACAAGAGACTCAGTAAGACAGCCTCTGCTCAGCCGCGCGGAAAGAACGCAGAGTCAGAACGCGACGCTGCTTCGCGACCAAGAAGAAACTGAGCGGTTCTATAGCGACTAGCTGGAGGAAATCAGCAACGGAGGATGGTGCTGGATTCGGACAAGCTGCTCGACCGAAACTCTGCTTTCGAAGGCGACATCCAAGACAGAGCGGCTAGCGGCGAAACCAGGCAGTTCCCTATGGACTTGAGCGCAGCCTGCACTATGGCCACGTGCAAGCGAGCCGCAGCTCGTGCCGCCTGAAGTGCAGTAGCCGGTCCGTGCACGACAGAATACGGACCCTGTGTCGCGGGAAAGAGGAAAATCGTCAGAACGCAGAGAACCGCCAAGGTAGACAGTTCCCATCCAATCCGGCCAGGAGTCATTGAAGTATCTGAAGTCATTATATCGGATTGCGCGTTACTCGATGACGGTACAAAAGGACTATGCCGTCATCGTTGTTTTAGGGTCCAATTGTTGCTGAACAATCAGGTAGGGATTCTTCCAATCCCGCTGCCTCTTGTACGGCGTGATCTTCTTCGGGTCAGGCTTAGGGATTGAGGTTGGAAGCTCCATTGGCGGTTTCGCCGATTCGCGGGCGGATCACGGGCAACTCTCCCACAACCTGATAAGGGAAGGGTGGCCGACCATACATTAGGAACGAGGCACACAGGCACGCTGTCATGACTTGGCAGATTTCGCTCGGAGAGCTTGTGTGCCGAGATTGTCGGGCGTATAGTACGGGCCGAATTCAAGAATGAACCGAGGGTCTCGAATTGACGCTGTCGGTCAGATCTGATTCAGTCGCGAAAGGCTTCTTCTGTCTGGTAGCGCTTTTTTCTATAGCCTCCCTCGCAGTAGCTGGGCAAAACAATGCGAGAAATTCCGGATCGTGGTCCGGCATCCTTGTGTCCAGCAGCTGCAACGCAGACGAAGCTTTTTTCGAGTCTCCCGAGTGCAACAAGCTCGTGCCGGGCGCGAAGCTGTCTCTCTATGACGATACGAACCGGGTCATGTACGACCTTGAACCGCAGGACAAGGTGGTCTTTCCCCTGGGAGACACGGTGACCGTCCGAGGGACACTCGGCGGCGATACGATTCGGATGGCTTCGATCGAGCGGATGTCGATTGGACTCGCGGTCGGCCAGAAAGCCCCTGCTTTTTCGGTTCGCGACCAGTTTGGCCGGGTACAGACTCTTGCAACCTTGAAAGGCAGGAACGGCACCGTTCTTCTCTTCTTCCGTTCCGCGGACTGGTGACCCTTCTGCAAAGGGCAGCTGGTCCAGCTGCAGAGTGCAATCCCGCGATTCGAAAAGCAAGGGGTCAAGCTGGCAGCCATCAGCTATGACACGGAAGAAATCCTGAGATATTTTGCTGACCGGCACAAGATCGAATACCCAATGCTCGCCGATCCTGACTCGAAGACCATCAAAGCTTATGGCGTCTTCAATCAGGAAGCTACGGGGATGCAGAAGGGCTTCGCTCGCCCGGGATATTTTTTCATCGGCCCTGACGGCATCATTAAGGAAAAGTTCTTCGAAGCGAAATACCGGGAGCGGATGACCGGAAACAGTATTATTTCCAAGCTTTTCCCGGAATTAGGCCAGGAAGTAACGGGAACGGTCGAAGCTCCACATCTCCAGCTGGCTATCGAACAATCCGATCGCGTCGGCTATCCCGGTACTCGCATCACTCTGGCTGCCGAAGTGCGGCTGCCTCCCGATGTGCACGTGTATGCGCCCGGCGCTCAGGGTTATAAGCCGATTAAGCTGGTGATGGACGCAATGCCAGAAATGGAGTTCAAGCCAACGATTTACCCGCCGTACAAGACGCTCTACTTGCCTGTGATCAACGAACGCGTACCAGTTTTCGACGGGATATTCCGCATCAGCCAGGATTTGAAAGTAAACTCCGGTTCACAGTTCGCCGCCTCGCTTGGGGAAGATGGGAAAATATTCACGATAACGGCCAAGCTTGAGTACCAGGCTTGCGACAAAACTGAGTGCTATCGGCCAGCGTCCATCCCGGTCAAATGGCAACTGCGAGTTTTTCCCCAGGATCGGACCCGCGCCCCCGTGGATATTCGCCACAAATAGCCAGGCGTTTCAGAAATCCGGAACGTATCGCCCAAGCCGGAGCTTTGGTCCGCGCCGTTCACATCTCAGGCTGCCTTGTAACTTTTTGCTTGATTCGCGAATCTGATGTAACGTCCTTTGTCATCCAGTGAGGCAACGCAATCATGAGCTCACGAACCGATAGCCGCAAGTTCAAAACCATCAGCCGGCGCGAGTTGTTGAAACTCACGCCGGTGGTAGCGCTGGGCGCCTTTGCCATCCCGCAATTGCAGAAACCACTCCTCAAGGCCGGTCTTGGCTTCAGCGATTGGGCTTCGGCAAGGCTTTTCCGCTCCGGCCATTTGGCGCCCACGTTTACCGATTCCTTCCTCACTCCTTTCAACCAGTTTCCCGTCAACGACTACGACGTCGATGACCCCGAAGTTGATTTCGACAAGTGGACGCTCACGGTGACTGGCGAGGTGCAGAAGCCGGGAGATTACACTCTCGCGCAGATTCAGGCCTTGCCCAAGTTCACGCAAAATACACGGCATGTTTGCGTGGAAGGCTGGGACGTGATTGGCCGATTCGGTGGTGTGCGCCTCTCCGACTTCCTCAAGATGATTGGCGCCCACCCGACGGCGCGCTTCGTGACCGTCGAATGCGCGGATGACTACTACGAGTCGCTCGACATGGCCACGGCCATGCATCCGCAGTCTCTGCTCTGTTATGAAATGTACGGCCAGCCCCTGACCCGCGAACACGGCGCTCCGCTGCGTCTCAGCATCCCCACCAAGATTGGCTACAAGCAGGCAAAGTACCTCACGGACCTCAAGGTGAGCCATGTGCTGGAGAAGGTTGGCTACTGGGAAGATCAAGGCTACTCCGAATTCTATGGTCTGTAGTTCTGGAGAGACGACATGGCAAGCCGCGCGATCGAAATCGAAGATGTGAAGACGGGAGAGGTAACCGAAGCGGTGTACGAACACCCTTTTGTGGTACGCCTCTGCCATTGGGTGAACGCGGTTTCGCTGTTCGTGATGGTAGGCAGCGGATTTCAGATCTTTCGCGCCTTTCCGAGCTTCGGAGCCAAAATCCCGCAAAAAGATCTTCTCAACTGGCCCAAGGCCTTCGCGCTCGGTGGGTGGCTGGGAGGGGCGCTGCAATGGCACCTTACCTTCATGTGGATTTATATCGCGACCGGCCTGTTGTACATCGGTTGCCAGATCTTCAGCGGAAACTACAAGCAGGTGCTCTTTGTACGACGCGACCTTTCTGGCGTGTGGCCAATGGTGCACCACTACTTTTTTTTCGGCCCCAAGCCGCCGGCCAGGGAGACCTATAACCCACTACAGAAGCACGCGTACACCTCCGCGATTGGTTTGGGCGTACTGTCTGCCCTGACCGGCCTGGCGGTCTGGAAACCGGTGCAGTTTTCGTGGCTGGCGTGGCTGATGGGCGGATTCCATCTAGCACGGCTCTGGCATTTCCTGATCATGTGGGCAATGCTGGCGTTCGTGTTCGGACACTTGGTGATGGTGGTGCTTCATGGCTGGAATAACTTCGTCTCCATGTTGACGGGGTGGAAACAAGACCCGGATTACCGATCGGAGTAGCGGTTGTTGGCGGCGGCAGGGAGTTCGCGGTTGCGGTGAGGAGCGATGCCCGAAGAGGTGATTTCGCTGGGAAATCCAGCCGGACAATTCAACGAAGAGCTGCTGATCCGGCGTATCCGGGACGGCGAACATGATCTTTTCTACGAGCTCATTCGACCCTACGAACGGCGCGTGTACTCTGCGGCTTTAGCCATCCTGCGCAACGAGGCGGATGCCGAAGATGCAGCGCAGGAGGCGGTGCTGAAAGCGTTTAAGCACATTCGGCAGTTCCGTGCGGAAGCGCGCTTCAGCACGTGGCTGATTCAGATTACGGTCAATGAGGCGCGTATGCGGAGAAGGAAAGGGCACGCCGAAATTATGGAGCCGATCGCGGACCGCCAGGACGAGGAGGGCAATTATACGCCGCGTGATTTTGCGGACTGGCGTGAGATCCCTTCGGAAACCCTGGAGCGGAAAGAGGTCCGGCGGATGCTCGCCGAGGCACTGGCTTCTCTGGGAGAGAAGTACCGGGAAGTCTTTGTACTGCGCGACATGCAACACCTGAGTATTGAAGAAACAGCGAGGGTTCTTGGGATCTCAACCGCATCGGTCAAGACCCGCTTGCTACGGGCGCGGCTGATGCTGCGCGACCTGCTGGCGCCGGGGCTCGGCGGTAGCTGGAGCAGTAAGTTGTCTTTTGAAAAGGGGACCAAGCCATGGTAGTCAACTGCGAACAAGTCTGGCGCGAGATTTCGAACTACCTTGAAGGTGATATCGAACCCGGCCTGCGGCATGCCCTGGAAGAGCACATCCGTGGCTGCAAGCGCTGTGCCGCCGTGCTTGACGGCACGCGCAACGTCGTTCAGCTGTACGGAGACGAGCGGATGGTCGAGGTGCCGCTGGGATACAGTCAGCGGCTGCAACGGAGGCTGGAAGAGAAGATTTCTCCCAGTAGGAGAGGCTTTCTCGGATGGATGGTCGCGGCCGCAGCAGCAGTTTTGGTCGCCGGCAGCTTCGAGGTGGCCAGGTCCTCCGTCTTTCGCCATCCTGAGCTGCGTTCCGAGCATGCCCAACCTGGAGCCGGCGTTCCTCCGGATATGCGGGTATTGGTTTCAACCGATGGGAAGACGTTTCACGTGCCTGGATGCCCGTTTATTCACGACAAAGCGAGATTGCGGACGATTGCGGCGCGGGAAGCAATCCGAGAAGGTTACGCGCCTTGCGTGCGCTGTATGAGGAAGTACTTGAGCGCGAGTCTCATCTCACCCTCGGCCTCTGCTGATTCTGAAGCTCAAGTCTCCGGTTCGGAAGACCCGAGCCTAGAATAAAGAGGGTTAAGCACATCGATACCAGCCATCGCTGCTCACGCAGTGGCGAGAGTGAACTGGGGGAGAAAAAGCAGACCGCCTCGGTGCGGGAGATTATGGGCTGCAACTCAGGCTTGATCACAGCTTAATTGCTGCCCCTCATGTAGCCCAACCAGAGGGGCAGCCTAAAGGGCCACTCAGAGATCAGTGCTGCATCTCGTCTTTCTTCATGTTGTCGTTCTTCATACTGTCCTTCATCTCGCCTTTTGCCATCTTGACCGAGGACACTTGAATCTCGTTCTTGGCAGCATCGACATGTGCTTTGACGGTAACGTGATGTCCTTCATGACCCTTTAAGGCTTCTGGATTGCTAACCGTCCACGTCTTGTTGTCCTTGTCGCTCACGAACATCTTCCCGTCATCGCTGACCTTGCCTGAAACGGTCATTGCCTTTTTCGACATGTTGTCAGCTTTCATGTTGTCGTGTTTCATCTGATCATCCTGTTTCATCGTGTCCTGCTTCATCGTGTCGCCGGACTGTGCAAAGGCGGCAAGCGACACTGCCAGGAAACACATGCCCATCAGCCTGCAAATCATTTTCCTCATGGAATCCTCCTAAGTTTTGTTGGAATTTGCGCCCAAATGCGGGTGGCGCAGACCGGTTGCGGCTTCGGCTACTGAAAAGCCTAGTAGCGATGCTCCCAGAGATGGCAACAGCAATAACGCAAAGCTGAGATTCAACTTCATCGCCTCCTATCTTTCGCTGATCTAACCCCAAAAGACCGGCGAGCAAGGCCCGCCGGCTGAGGGAAAAAATGAAGAGAACCACTACTGGCTGATCGCCACCCCATTGAAGGCGGCAACACCGATCGGGCTTGAAGTCGCGGCGAGGGACAGGTCGCCGTAAGTGTCGATAGCAAAGACGGCGACGCGCCCACCGCTGCCGTCCGCTGCAGTGTAAATAACGGCGAGCCACTTGCGGTCACTAGAAACTGTTACGTCAGTCGGTACGCCCGGCACGGGCACGGATTTGTAAAATGTCCCGCCTTGTCCGTCGCTGAAGAATATCGAGATAGCATGCCCGGGGGAATTGCCCGTATACCACGCGCTCCCTGGCCCCTTAGCCACCCAGCAGGGGGCGTTAGTGGGGTATGACGGTGTCGGTCCGGCTATCGGGAAAACAGTCCCGTTCTCGTCCACAATAGCGAAGCTATCGACACTGTGGGCCGGAGTGAATCCCAGAATGTCTCGCCAGAACGCGGCTCCGAGCGGGACGCTGTTTGCATTGCTGGGGAGCGTTACGGTGGTGCTCGCCCCGCTGAGCGCCCCCTGCTGCGTGAGCGGCAGTTGAAGGACGGATCCTGACGTCAAGGTGACCGCCGCCCAAGTCTTGCCGACCGCTATCTGCGCAGCCGAAGTATCTGCGAGACCGACAACGGCTCCATCAACAATACCCGATGGCCACGCATGACTCTCGGCGCATTTCGTGCCGACCACGAAGAGCTGTTCCTCGGTGAGTGCGACAGAATCGGGGTTCACGCAGCCAGGCGACAGCTTTATCGTTCGCCCAATGCCGATGAAGTCGTCATCCCGCACCAATTGGCTGACGCTATTTGATCCGTAGTTTGCTACAGCTCCGAGATCGTCCCTGAACTGTAGAACTCCAGCGTTAGTGCTCGCGCCGCCATTACCACCCGTCGGCAGCATGTCCACCAAGGATAGCGAAGGCGTCCCCGCTGTATCCAGCTTGAACACAACTACATCGTTGCCGCTTGCGTTATTCGTGCTAGTCAGCACGAACACATCGCGTTTGTGATCAGCCGCAGTCGCCGACACGACCGCCAGGAACATAATTGCCAGCATTCCGCTGACGCGACACAAATTGGTTTTCACGGTTTTCTCCTTTATCAACCTGCAAATCATCTTCCCCATGGATTCTCCTACCTTTTTTGTTTGGAATTTGCGCCCAAACGCGGGCGGCGCGCATGGGATGCGCCAGCAGCCAGAAAGTTACACAGGCTGGACATCCCTCCGAGGTAAAAAGTTCAACCAGCACTGGAGTACGGCCATCCGCAGCGCGTGCAGGTTCCGAACCTCGCGTCAACACCCAAGGCTGTTATCGAAAGTGCAGCTATCGCAGAAATGAGTGAAAGCTTCATGGTTTTCACCTCGTTTATGTCCACCTTCCTTGATGTCCAACCTGAATGAAAGTTACGCCGGCCGTGAGATTGCGGATCAAGAAGGTGCGAAACTTTTATCTTTCCGCAGACTCTAACAGGATCAGGTGCTCGGAATCGACTTGCCAAGAGCCACGAGGAGTTGTTATGTCCAGCTTGTTTTCACGCTTGTCTGTCATGTTCTTGACAGTGACATTCGCGGGCGTAACTGCCTGCAGTGCAGGGGACCGTGCGAGTGCCTCCATTCCGGACCCCGCTTTAGACGCTCCAATTGCTAAGACCAAAACCGAACAGACGGCGGTTGTCGCTGGCGGCTGCTTCTGGGGAATTCAAGCCGTGTTCCAACATGTGAAGGGCGTGATCAGCGCAACGTCGGGATACGCCGGAGGCTCAGCCAAGACCGCGGAATACGAACTGGTCAGCACAAGGGAAACCGGCCATGCGGAGTCGGTGAAGATCACCTACGACCCATCCAAAATCACTTACGGCCAGCTGCTTCGGGTCTTCTTCTCGGTGGCCCACGACCCCACTCAGTTGAACCGGCAGGGTCCTGACGAAGGCACCCAGTATCGTTCGTCCATTTTCTATGGCACCGACGACCAGAAGCGGATCGCCGAGGCGTATATCACACAACTTGAAAAAGCCAAGGTCTTCCAGCGCCCCATCGTGACCCAGGTGGTTCCGTTGAAGGGTTTTTATCCAGCCGAGGCCTACCACCAGGACTATGCCGCGCACCATCCGAACAACCCATACATCATCTACAACGATGCGCCGAAAGTTGCTCATCTCCGCGAGCTGTTTCCGGACCTCTACAACAGCAAGTAGTACCCTGAGGAGCAAGCGACGATGTTCGATTCTGATCTTGGAACAAACGAAGTATCTGTGGTCCGGCGAAGGGCGTTCCTGTTGACCTCGGCCTCGGCGCTTGCGGGAGCGATTCTATGGTCGCTGCGAAGGCCAGGCCCTGTGCAAGCGAAGGCGGCAAAGGGGGCGTCCGAGGAAGTCACGATTGTTGAATTCTCCGATTCGGGCGAGCGACTGAAGACGGTCCACGTACCAAAAGTGGTCAAGACGGAAGACGAATGGCGCAAGCAGCTGTCCCGGGGCGTTTTCGCAATCACTCGTCAGGCTGACACCGAGTTGGCCTACTCCGGAGAGTACTGGAACCTCCACGAGAAAGGTCTCTACCGCTGTATTTGCTGTGACAATGCATTGTTCAGCTCGGACACGAAGTTCGATTCCGGAACGGGTTGGCCGAGTTACTGGGCGCCGATCGCGCCTGAGAATGTCCGGACGATGCGAGACGCGAGCTTGGGTATGGTCAGAACAGCTGTCTCATGCACCGAGTGCGACGCGCATTTGGGACACGTTTTCGACGATGGCCCAGAACCTACGGGCCTGCGCTATTGCATGAATTCAGCGTCCTTGAGATTCGTCGCGCGACATGGGACAGCAAAATCTAGCAAGTGAGCGTCTGCAGCAGGGCAGACGTTCCAGTTCTTCAGGATTACTCACAATGTAGATGTTCCCGACCCCGCCCACGATGTCCAAGGTCAATAGACCCATGGCACGCCCATTGCATAGGTGTCATGCGACTGGCCAAACAAGTAGCCAGGATGACGGGTACAGGGCAAACTCAGCTATTACGTTGCTGCCGCCTGCTCGGGCACGAGCTCCACTGTGGAAGTGATCTGAAATGCCGGCTTCAGCGAGCGGTACACGGGACAACTTTCCGCGTATACGCTGTGCACGCGATCGACCGTGTCGCGCACTTCGTTGGGAATCGTGGTGCGCAGACGAAACGTCACGTGCACTCGCCGGATGACCAGAACCTTATTTTCCGTTTCCACCTCGCCTCGCACGTCAGCCGTCAGGCGGCTTTCTTTGGCGTTGATCTTGCGCGCATCCAGCGCGCCGGCAAAAGTGCCGAGCATTCAACCACCCAAGCCAGCGATCACGTAATCTATGGTTGCCGCGTGTGACTCCTTCAGCCTTGCTGGATCAAGACCGTAGTGCTTGGCAATGGCTCCGTGGACGCTGAAGATGACAGGCTGTGGCTCTCCCGGAAGCTGTGCCACGCGCACCGGGCCGGATTGCCGGACGATTTTCACGTTCGAGACGTACACCACATCAGACATAAGGACCTCTGCTCAAAAATTGTAAACCAACGGAATTATTCGGCACGGGCTCAGAAGTTTCACGAACCACTTGTGCCGCCACCCTGTAACCTAGCGCGCCGATCTGCATCCCACGGGTATTCACGATCTCTTGCGGTGTGTGAAGTTGATTAAGCATTGCTGATGTTCATTTTGTCGATGAGCTGTCTAGGTTTTGCCCAAGAAAAGCAGAATGAGCTGGGTTTGATCCCGGTCGGAATTCACCCCGCAGGCCACAACCATTTCTGGTAACCAGCTGAGTTTCGGCAGTAGCATTACGTATTCTGCCGACTATGCGCGGCGTAGCGCCGCATCAGCAGGGCATCGCACGGCTTCAGCAGTTCGGAAGCGGCGTCCGCATTCCTCATGCCCGGGTCAAGCCAAGCTCTCTGTCCCATGCTGGTCAACGCTGCGGGACACCAGTGAAATCAAACCGAGAGGACAGTATGCAGAACATACAAGCACCAACACCCACAACAATTCCGCCTGCACAATCCCATTCTGAAATTTTGACCGTCGATGACTTGGCCGCATGGCTGAAGTGTAACAAGCGTTCTGTTTACGAATTGACACGCAAGCGTGGGCAACTCGGCCACGACATACCGCTGCCAGTTCTCAGGCTTCCTTGCGGGATGCGGTTCCGACGTTCGGATATCGAGGCGTGGTTGCAGCGTTGTGCTGAAGCAGGACGGGGGCAATAGTGGCAGCATTGGCTACGAAGGTTCTACGCGTCGATCAATCGAGAAAGGCCCACTTCCGACTAGGAGAAGAAATAGCAAGCCGAGGAGCATACAGTAGTCTGTCCGTGCTTCATGTGCCATGCTCCAAAAGCCCGCCGTATACAACATTGGAATCTTGGTCGTGATTATGGCAACGCTGATGTCGATCATCAGTGGAATCGCGGCCAGTCGTGTCACCAAACCGACAATCAAGAGCGTGCCGCAGACTATTTCAACAACGCCTACAAACGGTGCGAAGAACTGCGGAGCCGGAATGCCGATTTTTGTGAAGCGGCCCACACCGAGGGCCGCAGGGAAGAGAAACTTCTGAATGCCTTCTGACAAGAAAACGGCACCCACCAGCAAGCGGATAAGAATAGTGGCACGCGGACCGTTTGTGCTGAACAAGAGGTTTGGCATGACTACCTCAGGCATACTTCATCAGAGCCCTGAAGCCAAAGTCCACCTGCGACAAGCCCCGCCAACCCACCACGCGCTCTTGAGGACTGCCGGAAGCTATGCCGCTTTCGCCTGCGTGCCCTTTATCTCGCACTCGGCCTGAAGCCAATCGTCCAACTCGTGACCGTCTGTCCTTCCGCGCTGCTCGTAAAGTTCGTAGGCACGTTGCTGAATCTGCTGCTCAATCGGGATCAGGACGGGCGGCTCGTCCGACTTCGGTGCGAGTGTTGATGTCTTTGGTTTCATGGGGGAATACCTCGCTCTATTAGCTTCGCCCGAAATCGTCCTCTCGTCAGTGATGGCGGTCACCCTTTCGATGTTTAGGGAATAGCTCTTACCTCACGGTGTGACGCACGGGGGTTGCCCAAGGCGCCGCCACGCTAGCGGACGTTCTCTTCTCGGGCTACCCCGAAGTGAATAATGCAGACATAAGGGAAATGTGTCACGGTGAGCCGTAAGGAACGCGTGTACGTTCTCTACCGACACTGTGCAATAGGGATCAGTTTCCGTGTTCGTGCGCTGTCATAGTTCCAGTCGGGACTTAGCTTGATGGTCCGAAAATTTCGGCAAGTCCCCGAGGAGACGAAGAAATGTCCAAAGTAAATTCAGTTGTCGCGGTGTATCACACGCATACGGAAGCGGATCAAGCAGTGAAGGAGCTTCAACGCGGCGGAGTTGACCTGCACAAATTGTCGATCGTTGGGAGGGGCTACCATACAGATGAGCAGGTGGTGGGCTACTACAACACCGGCGACCGGATGAAGTATTGGGGCAAAGTTGGCGCGTTCTGGGGAGGTTTCTGGGGACTCTTGTTCGGTTCTGCTTTTTTCATGATCCCGGGTCTCGGCCCAATCTTAGCGGCGGGACCGATAGTTGCATGGATCGTGGCAGCGCTGGAAGGCGCGGTGGAGGTGGGAGTATTGGGTGCTCTGGGAGCTGGCCTCTACAGCATAGGAATTCCTAAGGACAGCATTGTGAAGTACGAAACCGCACTCAAGACAGATCAGTTCCTACTGATCGTCCACGGGACGGCAGCAGAAGTGGCCAAGGCGAAGGACATCATCGAGACTACCCATCCCGCCGAATTGGGAATGCACTCAGGCGAAGCGGTAGCGGTAGCCGCTTAGCTTTCCCGCGAATTGTATGGGCAAAGCTGTATCGAGAGGCCTTGCCCATTGGTATACCAAGTGTCCCACGTTAGCGGAAATGGGACAGTTTGGGACCGGAAGTTAAGCTACACATCTGAGATTCAGTTCACCCGAAACAGGGAGTAGACTGGCGGCGACAGCGAGGCCCCAGCCAGCCCGCGTTTGGCTGGCTGGGGACTGGTTCACAGCGGAACAAGAGGTTCTGCACCCGCTTGCGATCGAACGCTATGTGACCGACAGTGCATTGCGATTAACAGCGCAAGTGCCGGGCTTTGCTGCGAAAGACTTGGAAGTGGCCATTGGGCATCGACGGGCCGTTATTTGTGGTGTCCACTTAGATCCAAGTCAGCCAGCAGAAACCTGTCGTAAGCGCACAAAAGTTATGCGAATTGTCGAGCTCCCCTTTGATGTCGATCCAGCATTGGCTAGGGCAACACTCCAGAGCGGAAAGTTGCAGGTCGGATTGCTGCGCTCCCGGTAAGCGAGTCTTTTCAGACAGTACGGGAAAAGCTGTTCGACAAGTTGATGGAGACTTTGGCGCAAAGGTCGCCACAGCATCTGACGAGAGGGTCATGAAAGTAAGTCCTTGTGCAGGAAAACCGGCCGAATCATCGATGCTGGTGAACGTACCCAAGCTCGTCACGGCCTACTATACGGAGGTGCCTGACCCTTCCGTGCCGGAACAAAGGGTTGCCTTCGGCACTTCAGGACATCGTGGTTCCGCATTCGAAAACGCTTTCAATGAATGGCATATCCTCGCCATCAGTCAGGCCATTTGCCTGTACCGGGAGCAGAAGAAGATCGATGGCCCGCTGTTTCTCGGCATGGACACGCATGCCCTTTCCGTGCCGGCTCTTGCCAGCGCGCTTGAGGTGCTGGCGGCCAACGGAGTGGAAGTCATGTTGGCGAAGGGCGATGAATACACTCCGACCCCTGCCGTTTCCCACGCGATTCTGATGTACAACCGCGGGCGCAAGACAGGACTCGCCGACGGCATCGTCATCACGCCGTCACACAATCCGCCACATGACGGCGGGTTCAAATACAATCCCCCAAACGGCGGGCCGGCGGAATCCGCCGTCACCGCCTGGATCGAGGCCAAGTCAAACGAGTTTCTCGAGAATGGCCTTCTAGGTTTGAAAAGGATTCCTTTTGAGAAAGCTCTTCGTGCCTCCACGACGCACCGGCACGACTACCTCAACGCTTACATTACTGATCTCGCCAACGTGCTCGACATGGATGCCATTCGGGGCGCGAAGATCAGCATGGGAGTCGATCCGCTTGGCGGTGCCGGGGTCCACTACTGGGCGCCGATTGCCGAGCGCTACGGGTTGAACCTCACGGTCGTGAACGAGTCCGTCGACCCGACGTTCCGCTTTATGACTGTGGATTGGGACGGCCAGATCCGCATGGACCCATCCTCACCCTATGCGATGCAGAGGTTAATCGGCCTGAAGGATCGCTTCGAGATCGCCTTCGCCTGCGATACCGACCATGACCGGCACGGAATCGTCACCCGAAGCGCGGGATTGCTGCCCCCCAACCATTACCTTTCCGTCGCCATCTTCTACCTCTTCCAACACCGGCCGAAGTGGCACAAGGAAGCAGGGATCGGCAAAACCGTGGTGAGCAGCCAGATGATTGATCGGATCACCGCGAAGCTTGGCCGGAAGCTCTACGAAGTACCGGTGGGCTTCAAGTGGTTCGTTGATGGCTTGCTCGACGGTTCGCTTGGCTTCGGTGGCGAAGAGAGCGCAGGGGCGTCGTTCGTCCGTCTGGATGGCAGTGTGTGGACGACGGACAAAGATGGAATTGTCCCCGCTTTGCTGGCGGCGGAGATCACGGCGCGGATGGGCCGCGATCCCGGCGAAATCTACCACGAACTCACGCGCGAGTTCGGCGAGCCTGTTTACGACCGTGTTGAGGCGCCTGCCACACCGGAACAAAAAGAGATTCTGGAAAGACTCTCGCCGGAGCAGGTCCGGTCCACAGACCTGGCGGGGGAAAAAGTCCAGGCCATCCTCACCCGTGCGCCGGGCAACGGGGTCTCCATCGGCGGGTTGAAGGTGGCGGCGGAGAGCGGATGGTTCGCGGCGCGTCCGTCAGGAACCGAGGACATCTACAAGATTTATGCGGAGAGCTTCCGGGGGGCGGATCATCTGCGACAGATCCTGGAGGAAGCCCAGACGATTGTCAGCGATGCACTGGCGGCGTCGGATCCGAGGGAGAAATCATGAGCGACCAAACTCGCGTCAGCCACCCGATCTACAACCTTCTACCCACCGAAATTGAAGGATTCGATTCCCTGGCGGAACTCGCCTTGGATATGCATTGGTCGTGGAATCATGCCACCGACGAAGTGTGGCGCCAGCTTGATCCCGAACTGTGGGAGATCACGCATAACCCCTGGGTTGTCCTGCAGACGGTCTCGCGCGACCAGATCGAGCGCGTGCTAGCCGATCCTGCTTTCCGTAAGAACGTTGATGACCTCCTGCGATCCAAGCGGCAGGCGGCGGAGAGGCCGGCATGGTTTCAGCGAAAGCATCCGCAAGCTCCCTTGACCTGCATCGCGTATTTCAGCATGGAATTTATGTTGAGCGAAGCTTTGCCTATCTACTCGGGCGGGCTTGGTAATGTGGCCGGTGATCAACTCAAAACCGCCAGCGATCTGGGTGTGCCAGTGGCCGGCGTGGGGCTGCTCTACCAGCAGGGCTATTTTCGCCAGGTGATCGACAAGAACGGAGAGCAACAGGCTCTTTACCCGTACAACGATCCCGGACAGTTGCCGATCACGCCGTTGCGCCAACCAAACGGGGAGTGGTTGCGGTTGGAGATCGCGTTGCCTGGATACTCGGTCTGGCTGCGCGCCTGGCAGGTCCAGGTCGGCAGAGTGAAGCTGTACCTGCTGGACAGCAATGACGCTGCGAACTTCCCCGCTCATCGGGGGATTACGAGCGAGCTCTATGGGGGCGGACCGGAGTTGCGCCTGACGCAAGAACTGCTTCTCGGGATCGGCGGATGGCGGTTGCTCCGCGCGCTCGGGATCCAACCGGAAGTCTGTCATCTGAACGAAGGGCATGCGGCCTTCGCCGTGTTGGAACGCGCCCGCAGTTTCATGCAAGAGACCGCGCAACCCTTCGAAGTGGCACTCGCCGCGACTCGAGTTGGCAATCTCTTCACCACGCACACAGCAGTGACCGCCGGCTTTGACCGTTTCACTCCCGCCCTCATCGAACAATACCTCGGAGGGTATGCCGAGCAGAAGCTCGGCATAGCACTCCACGATCTGCTGGCGCTGGGCCGCCAGAACTCGAACGACTCGTCGGAAAGTTTCAACATGGCCTATCTGGCGGTCCGTGGGAGCGGGGCGGTGAATGGCGTGAGTCGCTTGCATGGGAAAGTGAGCCGGCACATCTTTCTGCCTCTGTTTCCGCACTGGCCCGAGGGAGAGATCCCAGTCGGGCACGTGACCAACGGAGTCCATATGCCAACCTGGGACTCGGCTCCGGCCGACGATTTGTGGACGGGAGTCTGTGGCAAGGGCCGTTGGCTGGGGACAAACGAAACTATGGAGCAAGACATTCGGCGAGTCTCCGACTCCGTGCTCTGGAAATTTCGCACTGACACCTGCAGGTCTCTCGTGGAATACGCTCGCGGACGACTATCCCGACAACTGGCTGTCTCAGGCGCGTCGCCCGAGGCGATTGACGGAGCGAAACATCTATTTGATCCCAACGCGTTGACACTGGGCTTTGCGCGCCGCTTCGCGACCTACAAGAGGCCGAACCTGCTGTTGCACGACCCAGAGCGGCTGCTTCGTCTTTTGACCAATCCTCACTGTCCGGTGCAACTCATCATCGCCGGAAAGGCGCACCCGGCTGACGAGGAGGGAAAGGCCCTGATCCAGCAATGGGTGCATTTCATCCGGCGGCCCGAGACACGCCCCCATGTGATCTTCCTCAGTGATTACGACATGCTGCTGACCGAGCATCTGGTGCAGGGCGTGGATGTCTGGATCAACACACCCCGCCGGCCCTGGGAGGCTTGCGGGACGAGCGGCATGAAGGTGCTCGTCAATGGAGGCATCAATCTCTCGGAATTGGACGGCTGGTGGGCGGAAGCCTACACGCCTGAAGTGGGGTGGGCGTTGGGGGATGGCCAGGAACATGGCGACGATCCCGCTTGGGACGCGGCCGAAGCCGTAACGCTTTACGAGCGGCTCGAGCGGGAGGTGATCCCGGAGTTTTATACCCGAGACGAGAGCGGCATCCCCACGGCATGGGTGAAGCGGATGCGGGAAAGCATGGCGCGTTTGACACCGCGCTTCGCCGCTGACCGCGCGGTGCGCGAATACACCGAGCAGCATTACCTCCCGGCCTCAGCCGCCTATCGTAACCGCGCGGCGAACAAAGGTGCAGTGGGCAGGCAGGTGGTCGATTGGCAGCATGCGGTGGATCAGAAGTGGGGCTCGTTGCGTTTCGGAGACTTGCGGGTCGAAACCAACGAAGATCACCACGTATTTGAAATCGAAATCTTTCTGAGCGATCTCGGCAAGAACTCGGTGCGAGTTGAGCTTTATGCGGACGGAATCAACGGCGGCGATCCCGTGCGGCAGGAAATGAAGTGGGCGCGACTGCTTCCTGGTGCATCCTATGGCTGCCTCTACCACGCGACGGTACCCGCTGCACGTCCAGCGGGAGACTACACGGCGCGAGTGACGCCGCACTGCGACGGCGTTGCGGTCCCACTGGAAGACGCTCGAATCCTATGGCAACGATGATGAAAACGCCGCAACGCGAGTTGCACGATTACATCTTGGAGATCTCCGCGCACGCTGATGTTCAGGCGGGCTCTCCTCTGCCTTTGGGAACTCAGGAAAGGGGAGGAGGGGTTAATTTCGCCATTTTCAGCCGCTACGCCAGCCGCGTTCGACTAGAGTTGTTCGACCATCCCGAAGACGCGGTGCCCGCCCGAGTGATCGATCTGGATTCAGCGCGCAATCGCACCGGCGACGTATGGCACGTTTGGGTGGAGGGGATCGCCCCCGGTCAACTCTATGCTTACCGCGTGGATGGTCCTTACGAACCGAGCGAAGGACATCGTTTTAATTTCAACCGGCTTCTCCTTGATCCCTTCGCTACCGCGATTTCGCAGCTGCCGCCGTGGGATTTTGCCTCGGCACGTGGATACGACCCGTCGGCGCCGGAGCAAGATTTGGCTATATCGAAGCTGGACAATTCCAGGTCGATGCCGAAATGCGTATTTGTCAACGAGCCCTTCGAGTGGCACGGAGACCGGCCACCCCGGCATCCGTGGTCGAAGACCGTCATTTACGAAACGCATGTTCGCGGCTTTACCATTCACCCCAAGTCGGGCGTGGACCATCCGGGAACCTACCGAGGCCTGATGGAAAAGATTTCCTATCTCAAAACCCTGGGAGTGACCGCTGTGGAACTGATGCCCGTGCAGGAGTTCAATGAAACTCCTGTCACGCG
>Ga0208191_1000883_pt1 | contig 17365 bp, 13 predicted proteins | sample June2015DPH_13_5_FD_184709 | JGI IMG/M metagenome (GOLD analysis project Ga0208191, IMG submission 184709) | Peatland microbial communities from SPRUCE experiment site at the Marcell Experimental Forest, Minnesota, USA - June2015DPH_13_40... | ecosystem: Environmental > Terrestrial > Soil >... | reverse complement strand
ATGCTACCGTACCGTCAAGGTGGAGATTCGGCGTCAAGAACAGAAGCTTTGTGAGGTTTTCCCCTGGCAAAGGGGTCCCCAAAACCATTTTTTGCCCGTGGTGGCCAAGGCTGCTGCATAATCTCGGATAAGTAATATTGTCATCCACAAAAAATACCGATTGGGTGCCCCGCTGGCGGATCGCCTGGAGGTCATTGATGATCCGGGACAGGGGGAAACGGCGGAAATTATTGTGGTACATCCGGTTAACGCAGCAAAACTTGCAGTTAAAGGGACAGCCGCGGGAGGTTTCGGCTACGTCCATGGACATATCGAAAAAGAAAAAGTCCTCGGCCAGGCGCACCTCCCGGCGGGGGGGTAGGATCTGGTCCAGGTCCAAGAGGTCGCGCTCCGGATTATGCTCCCAGCTATTTCCATCCCCACGGTAGTAACTCAAGCCTGCAATCTTACTGAGATCGGGTTGGGGACTCTCCAGCTCGGCCACTAACTCACGTAAAGTTGCCTCACCTTCGCCCCGCACGATAAAGTCAAAAGGCAGCGGTCCGGTTGCGGTCAACTCCTGGGCCATGAGGCTGGGATGGTAGCCGCCGACGACGATTTTGAGGCGGGGGTCGAAGCGGCGCACCACTCCGGCCACTTTGAGCAAGGTGTCGAACTGGAAGGTCATGGCGCTCAAGCCCACCAATTGCGGCCGGAAAGACGCCAAAATCTCTTCCACGGCCTGGCGGATTTGCGGTCGGTAGGCCACCAGATCCATGACTTTGACTTCGTGGTCCGGGAGATTGCCGGCCAGGGAGACCAGGGCCAGGTTGGGGATGCGTGTCGTATTATCGACGAAATCCACCGTATCGGGCATGGCCATTAACAGAATTCTCATCTTATCCTCTTCAGCTTAACTGAATGGATTTCTGGAAAAGTTCCAGAACCCGCCGATGGTTGAGTTCCGCATTAAAATCGAGACAGATTCGAGATCGGCCGCGCTCGGCCAGGGCCAGGGCCGCCTCCCGGTCCCGGATCAGGCGTAACACTGCTTCTGCAATAGCCTGCGGATCTTTTGGGGGGATGAGCAAACCGGTTACTCCGTCTTCAATCACCTCACCGATACCCGCCACGTCGGTGGCGATCACCGGCAGCCGATGCAGCAAGGCCTCCAGGATCACGGTGGGCAAGCCGTCCCGATTCCCGGAAGCATCGACAGCAGAGGTCATGAGGAAGATATCAGCCTGGCAAAATTGTTCGGCTACCCGGTCATACGAGATGAATCCCGGAAAAGAAATCTGGGCGGCCAGACCTAGACGGCGGGCGAGCTGCTTGAGCTGCCGTTCTTTGGGGCCGCTCCCCCCCAGGGTGAGATGAAAGTCGACCCCGCCATCCTTTAAAATCTTGCAGGCAGAAATGAGAAAATCAAAGCCCTTGGTGCCCACCAGCCGGCCCAGGGCCAGGAGGCGGTAGGGCTGCTGCATCGCCACCGGGGCCAGGGCCGGCGCGGTTAAGGGCACCCCATTATAGGTCAGTCGAAATTTATCGCTTTGCCTCTCGGTCAGGCCGTTAAGTTGCTGAATGACGGCCCGGGATTCGCCCCTGACAAAGGCGGCATCCCGAATCTTTTCCCGCAATAGACTGTCTGGTGTGAAGACATCGTGGGCCCGGCCGGTGAAACTGAAAGGGATGCCGGTCAGGTGCGCGGCTACCCAGGCCGCGGTGGCCGGCCCGCAGGCCCAAGGCGCATGGATGTGGGTGATCTTCTCCTCCTGGAACCGCCGCGCCAGATAAAAACCACACAGGGCGCCCCAGAGACTCTCACCTTCCCGTTCCGGACCGCGCCAATGACGGAATACCACGGTTTTAAAGAGCCGCCAGGTCATGGCTGGCTGCTTAATCCACCAGAAGAGAAAATCCTGCCAGGCCGATTTTAAATAGGGGAGCCCCAATCTCTCCACCCGGAGAGAGAAAGATTGCATCTCCGGGGAGAGATCCCGAGTTAATGGTCCGTACAGGGTAAAAACCTGGAGGTCCAGGCCCAGTTCCCGGAGATTAGCCACTTCCCGAAAGATGAAAGTTTCGGAGGGCTTGGGAAACCACAACAAGACATAAGCTATCCGGGGCTGGGTCATCTGTTGCTCTATAGGGGGTTCACCGGAGTCGGGCTGATAAAAGGAAATTATGCGTGAGCCCGCGATGCTCGTCCGGATTTGATATTTTAAACTATTTTCCCCCGGTCGGGTTCATCGAGCCCGCTCCAGGAAATGCTCATGAGGAGCAGCAGTCTGATAAGCGCGCATATCCAGGAGCCACATATGTTCGTCCAGTTGCTGGCGCGGAAAAGCCTTCGAGTCCAGCAAGGCAAATCGCTGCTGACCGCCCTGAGCCAGGGAGCGAATCTGTTCGTCAAAAGGAGCAAAGAACGGGCACCAGAGCTGCTCCACCAACTGGGGTTTGGGCTTTCCCAGTCGGGCGGGCTGCTCGAAAGGAAAATAAAACCAGCCCCCTGCCAGAAAGTCCGGGGCGAAATGGCGGTCGTCAACTACCAGGAAGTCGATATGGTTACGCTGACAAAAATTCTTGACCACCTCAGGATCGCTCGCATAGTAAGCAACGAAAAATTCCTCCAGCCGCGGCTTAAGCTGCTGCCAGTAACCTTTAGACCAGACGTGCGCCAATTTATAAGTGGCGAAAGCCCGGCGTCGGGCAAAGGTAGGCACGGCATCCATCAGATTGGGCTGGCCGGCGATGAGGGCATCCTTGGGAGTCTGGGCCAGGGCTTCACATAAGGGCCGGGTGGCGGAATAATCATAAAGTCCCACGTTTTTAAGACGGAGGCCACTAAGGATCAAGGCCAGCATTACCATCAGGACTGCCAGAGTCCGGGGCCATCTAGCCACCCGTAAGGCGGCACTCCAGCAAAGGGCCAGAAACATGCAATAAAAAAGATTGAGGCTATAGATGAGATAGCGGTCGGGAACGAATAGTTTGAGAAGAAACCAGCGGGCCAGCAGATAGACCAATACGGAGGCCAGCCCCAGGTACCCAGCCGGCCCAAGTTTGAGCTTAAGGGCTCGCCAATCTACCTTACAGACCCCGAAGAGGGTGAGGCCTATCAGCAGAGGACCTCCTATGACTCCTCCGATTAATCCGCCTTCCCCGATGGGGGCGATATACTCCCAAGGGCTGATGAGTTCCCAGGAAATGGAGGGCGGCGGCAGAAGGGGATACCGGCCGTGAGCAGTGAACTCGGGGCGATTGGCCATATCCGCCGCGCTCACCAGGGGGCCAAAGCCCGCAACATTAAACTGGTGATCCATGAGAAGCACCAGGCAGGCGGCTGCAGCCAGCAAGGCAAAATGCTCCGGGCGCCTGGGAAAGGGGGGCAGATTACCGCGACTGGCGCGGGCGGCCAAATAGGCCATCATAACCGCTGCCAATGCTAATATAAAGATATATGGGATGAACAAGGCCTGCAACAGGAGCGCCAGCCCCATTCCCCAGGGACGTCCCTTGAGCCAGCAAAGCCAGAAGAAAGCTATCAGTGGGGCGGCAAAGGCCCGGGCCAACCCCCCGGCCAGATTATATAGGAAAAAAGGCATCAGCCAGAAGATGGCCACCGCCATCCAAGCCAGAGGGCGGCCTCCCAGGACTTCGCCGATTTTAAAGAGGCACCCCCCCAGAAAAACGAACAGGACCCCAGGCAGCACTCTGGAAAAATCCACCGGATTCAAGCCCCAGGCTGCCAGCCGATAGATCCCCTTGACTCCCCAAGTCACATAGTGGCAAGCATAATCGCTGAGCAAGTCACCTTTAAAAAGTTCCGGATCCTGCCACTGTTGCATCCAGAAAACTTGCTGGCGCGCATCGTCATTGATGATAAAAGGATTGGTGAAGGTCTGCAGGTGGGCGTAACCGAAGATAGCGACCGAAAACAGGATTACGAGCACCAGGTCCGTAGCGGTCGCCCGGGTTAGCCCCTCAGAATCCCGCATATTCAGATGGCCTTTCCCAGGATTCAAAAGATTTTATAATTCACCGGTCCTAAAGACTGAAAAAGCTTTCATTAAATTTATCAGAAAGGTCGAGAATCTATACTAATTCAGATATTGCATTTTCCAAGTCTGACCAGAATTGCTCCCCGGACTTGCCCCATATTTCATCTTAGCAAAATTCTCTCAAATTATGAATCCCCCGGTTTTGGGCAGACGATTAGTGGTTGACAATCTCTATAGTTTACGTATCATGGTCACAAGCATCCACCGGGAGCAGAGACCTGAAAAGATAGTTGCGGGTCAACACCAGTTCGTCTTGAGCTAAACTTTTATAAAGCACTAAGCCGATACACATAAGATAACCCGGTGTTTAAAGAAGATCTAACCGAATTAATTCACTATAAGGATCTACTCTATAACCTGGTGGTCCGCGATCTTACCGTGCGCTACAAGCGCTCGGTATTAGGCTTTTTCTGGAGCATGCTCAATCCGCTGTTGAATACCATCGTCTTTACCATTATCTTTTCCACCATTTTCCACTTTGGAGTAAAAAATTTCATTATTTATTTTCTTTCCGGATATCAACTCTGGAATTTTTTTGCCCAGAGCACCCAAGTGGCATCATATTGTCTGCTCAGGAATGGGCCGCTATTTAAGAAAATTTATATCCCCAAAACGATATTTGTCATCTCCGCGGTTTTGTCTAACATGGTAAACCTGGCATTCGCCTTAATTCCCCTCTTCATACTTCTGCCCATTTTAGGGAAGGGGTTTCATTTATCTCTGCTGTTTCTGCCAGTAGCAATTTTATTTGTGGTTATGTTTAGCGTCGGGATATCTTTCGTCCTCTCTGCCACCGCAGTATTCTTCAATGACATAATAGATATGTATCAAATATTTATTTTGCCCTGGATGTATCTCACACCCATTGTATATCCTATCGATATTGTTCCCAAAAAATACCTGCTATTTCTTAAGCTGAATCCTATGTATTACATTGTCGAATGCTTTCGATTGCCCATCTATATGGGAGAGTTACCGCACTTTCAGACTGTCTGTTTGGCCTTGCTGGTATCGGTCGCGACTCTGGTGATCGGATACTTGGTGTTCACCAAATTATCGGATACTTTTGTTTATTATGTCTAGCTGACTGCTATCGGTGTCCATGGAATTCCCCATCGTCCTGCAAGATGTTTCAGTGCGCTACCACTTGCCTAAAGAGCGCATCCGCTCCGTTAAGGAATTCGTCATCAAGTCTTTCCGAGGCCGCATTGAATATGAAGAGTTCTGGGCTTTGAAAAATATCACTTTTCAGGTGCCTCCCGGGGAGATACTGGGCATTATCGGCCGCAACGGCGCCGGCAAGAGCACCCTGTTGAAACTCATTGCCCGGGTGATGAAACCCATATATGGCACGATTCGAGTCCCGGGCAAGGTGGCCCCCATGATCGAACTGGGAGGGGGGTTCGACCATGAGTTGAGCGGCCGGGAGAACGTCTATCTATTCGGTTCTATTCTGGGAATCAATCGGCGGGAGATGGATAAGAAGTTCGCCGCCATCGTGGAATTTGCCGAACTCGAGGATTTCATAGAAGCCCCGCTGCGGGCTTACTCTTCGGGCATGATCATGCGCTTAGCGTTTGCCGTGGTCATCGCGGTGGACCCGGAAATTATGATCTTGGACGAAATCATGGCCGTCGGCGATACGGCTTTTCAAGAAAAATGTCAGGCTCATATTGCCAGGTTTCGCCAAGCCGGGGGCACCATCCTGTTTGTCTCTCATAGCCTCGACCAAATCCTGAAATTTTGCGACCGGGCCCTCTGGTTGGAGCATGGGGAAATGCGGGAGTTGGGCAATACCGAAAGGGTGGTGCATCAATATACGAATTACTTAGAGTCGATGGTATCCCGGCAAACCGCGCTCCCAGAACAGATCTGATCTCATGCGCAAATTCAACACAGGTCTGAGGTTCTATGTTCATCTTGGCCGCCTCTCTTGGGAAATCCTGCGGCTTCATGGAATGAAGAGCCTGTGGCTCGCTTGCTGCCGGTATTTTGAAAAAGTGAAGGGCGAGCGGCGGGAATATTATCCCCGGGTCAATGATTACACCATCGGCTTGGTATCGGTGGCTATTCTGACCAAAAATCGTCTGGACTTGATCCGACCTTGCCTGGAGGCGATCAACCGCTTCCCCAGTAATAAATATAATCTCGAGATATTGCTGGGCGATACCGGAACTACAGAGCCCGAGGTCTGGCAGTATTACCGCCAGGCTGCCACCCACAATAAGAAAATAAAAATAATTAAATTTGATTCGTATAATTACTCTAAGAATTATAATTGGCTATTTGAGAATCGGGCCCGGGGTCAATATCTAGTGCTGCTAAACAACGACACCAAGGTCACCGCTAATTGGCTGGATAATTTAATCGATCCCCTGGTCGACTCTCAAATCGGCCTAGTCGGGGCCAAGCTGCTTTACGCCGATAACACCATTCAGCACGCCGGTATTGAATTTAACGAGGCGTGGCATCCCTTCCATATCTTTGCCAAGGAGGCCAGGGATTTTCCCGGGGCCAATTATCCGGCCGTGGTGCCGGCGGTGACTTTCGCCGCCGTCGCCATGAGGCACGACGTCTTTGATCGGTTTCAGCTGGACGAAAATTTTACGGAGGAAGCCCAGGATACGGATTTCTGTTTACGGCTGACCGAGGCGGGATTTAAGGTATTGTACAACCCGGCTGCCGAGATTTATCATCTGGAAGGCGCTTCCCGGGACTGGCGCAGCGGCTTGCTCGATAGATACCGGCTCCAAAGGATTTGGGCGGCGAAAATCAAGCGCCTTCGGGCCCAAGCGCACCAACGCCTGGGGTTTGACGCCCGGGAATTCAGCAATGCCATCACCATCATGCGCGACGACGGCATCGGTGACCTGTTGATGGGAATTTGCGCCTTTCAGAAACTTAGGGAGCGCTATCCGGGGAAAAAGCTGATTTTGGCCACCTATCAACGAAATATCGAGATGATGGCGGGGTTTAAGATTTTTGATCACTTCATTGCCATCCCCGATGGCTGCAAATTCTCTCCGTTGCCGATTCCCCGCGCCTCAGAAGTCCATAACTTTATCCGCCTGGAAGTTGACTTTGAAAATATTTGCATCCCCAACGACGATAATAAAGTCCATCGTCATCTGGTGTACACCCGGGACCTGGGTCTGGAGCAAGACTATAAATTGGTGCCTATGCCGGAATACCGGAAGGCCCGGCAGAAAGTGAGCCAATTGTTGCTCGAGATGGGGGTCGATTTAACCCAGAAATTCGTGGTCCTCTGCCTCATCGCTACCAATCCCGCCAGGAGTTGGTGGGAGCCTTATTATCCGCAGCTGCTCGCGGCCTTAAAGGTCATGGGATTAACTCCCCTGGTGGTGGGGACCAGGGATAGTAAATATTTCCAGGGCCAAAACATCATCAACCTGTCAGGAAAAACGCCCACCATCACCGAGTATATTGAAGCGGTGAAATTGGGGAAATATGTCATCAGTACCGACACCAGCGCTTACCACATCGCCGCCTTATCCCGCATCCCCTTTTTGGCTCTTTTCACAGGAGGAATGAAACCGGCGGCAAGATTGAATTTCTACTCGAATTACGAAGTGGTCGAACCGCCGGCCAGCTTAAGCTGCTATCCCTGCTGGGACCTTGGCTGCAAGGATTTTTCGGTGCGTTGGCAAAACGATCCCTGCCGATTGCAAGTGACGCCGGAAGAAGTAATTGAGAAGTTTAAACGGCTAATGGCGAGATTTCCCATTGCTTAAGTCACGCTGACCTGAGAAATATAAAATCGATGCAAGGCAAGCTAGCTAATCTCCATGGGAAATTCGGGCTATAAATAAACTCAAGGAACGCCATCTGGAGACAAAGCCGGTTTGGGCCACTGTCTAAATGCATCTTTCCATATTTAAATAATGACTACTGGAAATTATTCAAGAGGAATAAATATCCTGGGAATAACTGCGGATCAGTTCTTCGTAAGGTGTCTCCGTCTGGAAATGCCCCTATTAAATTTGAAGAAAAATGGTTTAATAAATAATTTCTTTATAACCGATACTTATTTAACTGATGTTCCGGATGATGCAAATTTCAATGTATTGTGGTTGCAAAGAGTGGTCAACAGGTTATTAATAGAGCATTTGGCAGAGGTGGTAAATAATAAATATCTATACGATATAGATGATTTAATGATTGCCAAGAAAGCCTATGGAGAGGATAAATATTATGATAATAGGGCCGGAGTGATCCTGGCTCTTAATAATTGTCAAGTGCTCACCGTTACTTCCCCGCGCCTGTGCTCCCTGTTGGAGCGCTATACGCAACTGCCCTTGGCTGAGAAAACCGTGGTCTGCCCCAATGGCTTTGAGTTTTCCCGATCTCTTCGGCCTCCCCAAGTTCCCGCCGGAATATGGTGGACCTCCAGCGATGCCGCCGCGCTAATTACGTCCCGGGAGACCGTGGTTAAAGCCATCGCCCGATTTGCCCGAAAAAACGACTTGACCCTTTATAGCTCCGGTTTACTGGATGATGAAATTAAAAGCGCCTTCGGGAAAATCATTGACCTGGGCATGGTTTCCTACTGGCACCATAAAGCAGTCGCCGCCAGCTTGCCGGCGATGATCGGGGTGGCCCCCCTGGAGACGCAGGCGGACCGGGACACGCTATATTTTATCAGCGGCAAATCTGACGTAAAAATGGTGGAATTTGGCGGCTTTGGCCACCCCGGGGTCTACAGCCAAGCACCACCGTATGCGGATACGGATCTAGAGACCGGCGTTCTGGTGGAAAACACGGAGGACGCCTGGCTGGACGGCCTGGAGGTCATCTTCCGGCAGGGCTGGCAGCAAACCGCCAAGGAGCAGAAACACATCATCCAACTCCGGCATATGGACCGCCTCACCCGAGAGTGTTGGTCACCGGCCATTGACCCGGTGATCCTGGCGCGCCCCATTTCCGGAAAGGAATTGAAACAATGGATAGAGAAAGATTTGCGTTATAAGCTGAGGGCCGTCTACCAGAAATCAACCTTCCTTAAGCAGTGTAAAGGAAAACTACCTGCATCCGTGGCTCAATGGCTGAGAAAGATCATTCTGGGAGGACCGTAACCAGCAATGGGGAAGAAAAGTCTGGTAACCGGCGGCGCTGGCTTCATAGGCTCGCACGTGGCGGAAGAGCTGCTCAACATGGGGCATGAGGTGGTGGTGTTGGATGATTTGAGCGGCGGCTTTCCGGAAAACGTGCCCCCGGGAGCTAAATTTGTCCAGGGATCCATTAATGATCACGTTCTCGTTGATACTCTCTTTGGGGAGTACCACTTCGACTATGTTTACCATCTAGCGGCTTATGCTGCTGAAGGTCTCAGTCATTTCATTAAGAGATTTAATTATGAGAATAACCTCATCGGCTCCGTCAATTTGATCAATGCCGCAATCAACTCCGAGGTCAAATGTCTTATCTTTGCCTCTTCCATCGCGGTTTACGGTACCAACCAACTGCCCATGAGCGAGGACATTCAACCGCTGCCTGAAGATTCCTATGGCATTGCCAAGTATGCGGTCGAACTGGATTTAAAAGAGAGTGGCAAGATCTTCGGTCTCCCCTATATCATCTTCCGGCCCCATAACGTATATGGAGAGCGCCAGAACACTGGGGACAAGTACCGGAACGTCATCGGCATTTTCATTAATCAGCTCATGCATGGCCAGGCCATGACCATTTTCGGGAATGGTGAACAGACCCGCGCCTTCTCCTATATCGGCGATGTGGCCCCGGTGATCGCCAGGAGTATAGAGTTTCCGGCAGCCTACAACCAGATCTTCAATGTGGGTGCCGATAAGCCTTACACCGTCAACCATCTGGCCGAAGTGGTAGCCAAAGCCGCGGGTGTGCCATACAAGGTGGTACATCGCGAGGTCCGCCAAGAGGTGCAACACGCCTACTCTTCCCATCAAAAGGGGGAACGGATCTTCGGCGCCAAAGCGAAAACTTCCTTGGCAGAAGGGGTGCAGAGGATGGTGGACTGGGCCCTGAGGGCAGGACCCAGGAAGAGTAAAGCATTTGACAAAATTGAAATCATGAAGAATCTGCCACCCAGCTGGCTTTCCCAATAACCTCTGGCCACGTACCATCTTCCCCCTGAGGGGATTGGCATGATTTCCAGTTTCTCCGCTAATCGTGAAACGCTGCCAAGGCATCCTCGACAATGACCTGTTACAGGAGTGGCCTCAAGATCGTCCCTCAAGATCGCCTGATGAAGAACTGGTTTCCCTGGTTCGCCCTCCTGGTGGTCTGGACCATCATGATCCTGGTGATTAATCCCTTGGGCGAATTTATGGTGAATGACGACTGGGCCTTCGTCAGAAGCCTGGAAGCCTTCCGGTCTACGGGGAAAATCATAGTCACCGGCTGGGGGCCCCCGGGGGCTCCGGGTGGGCCGTCTTTGCTGGTCCACCTCCTGGTGGGGGACCTCTTCAGTTGGGCCTTGGGGTTTTCCCTAACCACCCTGAGGATCGCCGTACTCACCATGGGCTTCCTGGGGTCTCTCGGCCTCCTGCTGCTTCTGCGGATCGCCCGGGTGCCGCCCTGGCCAGCGCTGCTGGCTACCTTGACAGTGGTGGGCAATCCCCTTTTCCTGGCAGAGTGCTTCACCTTTATGACAGATATCACCTTTGCCTCTCTGGCCATCTTCGCGGTGCTCTTTCTCTATCTGGGCGTGAAGAAATCCAGCACCCCCTGGATTATCTCCGGGCTCCTCCTGGTCCTGGCATCGATTCTAACCAGGCAGATCGGGGTAGTCATCCTCCTGGCCTTTTGGGTTACTTGCTGGGTGCATCCTGGCGGCGCCGCCCTGGGAAGAGGGAAGATGCTCTTCCTGGGATTGACTTTAGTTATGCTCCCCTGGATATCTTATGAGGTTCTGCTTTCCTACCTGGGAAGTTCCCCTCTCACCCAACACCAGGTAATCCATAACATCTTCAAGTACCCCAGAGAAAAAGGCTTCTTGGACTATCTGGGGTTCATCATTAATGGCTTCGTCTTCTTTGGCCTGGGTTATCAAGGCTTCTTCGTTTCTCCCCTGCTCACGAGAAACTTCATATTATTGGTGCGTTCCCGCTATTTCCGGTATTTTCTCATGGTATTTACTGTCTCAGTGGTTTTATTGGAGATGGCTATTGTTACAGATCTTATCCATCCGCCGATAATCTTTTTGGGAAATATCATTTACAATTTCGGCATTGGTCCGGTTTTATTAAAGGATACCTATATCTTAGGAATTCCGAGGCTTGCGGTCATCTCCAGGGCGGCCTACTATCTGCTGGCTTCCTGGGCGGCACTGGAGGCGGTGGTCTTGGCGACTCTCTTTTTTGCTTATGTACGGCAATGGTTTCAGGCCGGTGGGGCCCCGGAAGATGGAGACAACTCTTTCCTGCTTCTCATGGTGCTTCTGGCCGCACTTTTCTATTTGGGCATTATCACGCTCACTTACTTTCAAGATCGTTATTTGATCCCTTTGTTGATCTTCCTGGTCATCTGGCTGGTCGTAAACCATTCCGCCTCCCTCGGTGCTAGCGAAACGTTCTGGAAAATAATTCCAGGGTTTGTTATGGTCATCTGCCTGGGTCTATGGTCTACTTGTCAGGTCCACGATTTTATGGAGATGAAGCGCAGCCAGAAACAAGCCCACGATTATGCACTCCAGAAACTTGGAGTCAATCCATGCTCCATGGACGGAGGATTCGAATTTAACGGCTACCACTGTTACCGCAACGATTTTCAGCCTCACCAGGGGTTGAGTTGGTGGTGGGTATCCCGGGAAGATTCTTTAGTCACTCTTGGTCCCCTCCCCGGATACCGGGTTCTCCAGATATTTCCTTTTCAGAGATATTGCGGACCATCCGGAGCCATACATCTGTTACAACCTCAAAATCCGGAGATTCCCGGCGGTTGACCGGCAAGGGCAGGGTCCATATCTGCCTTGGGGGCAAATAAGGGATCCGGCTTTGGAAAAGGGAGCGCCGCAACTTAGGAAGGTATTAGCATTCGCAGGTTGCCTGGCCCCAGGCCTCTCCCCCCGAAATGAGGAGAACCTGGCGCACCTGTAGAACCAGGGACTCCATAATTATGAGTCACCCTCCACATAAAGGCCCGGTTTCCTGGCAAGGTTCTCTCGAGGGCCTCCTGGGGCTATCCTGGAAGAATCTTTTGATCCTTTTCTGGGGTTTCCGGGGTTATCTTCTTTTTATTCTCGATCTGCTGGTATTTTTCTCCTCCATCATTCTGGCTTATCACCTGCGCTATTATGTGGACGGCATCGTCCGGTTCATCCCTCCTCCGGATTCGACCCCGCCTCCCATCACCCCATTTCTCAAAGCCGCCACAGTCTTGTCGATCTCCTGGCTTTTCATCCTGGCCGGAAAAGGTGAATACCGCAATTCTCCTCAACTGCTTGTCTCTACCAACTGGCCCACTCGCAATTTGATCAATTCGGGTTTTCTTGCCTTCGTCTTCCTCATGGTGCTGGGCGTTCTTTACCATGGTTTGCTGGTATCCCGCCTGGTTTATCTCCTGACTTTTGTCATTGCCTTGCTGGCTGCCGCGAGCGCTCGTCTGCTGCTGCAATGGTTGGAAAACTACCTTTGCAGGCAAGGTATTCTCAAAGAGAAATTGGTGGTTATTCGAGCGGGAAGGCGGGCGGCAGAATTTCTGAATCACCTGAAATCCCATAACGCCTCAGTCATGGTAGTCGGCAGTTTGGAGTCCAAGACGACGACTGCTGGCAATGGGGATCTTGGACTTCCAATCTTGGGCGGATTACGGGAGATCGCCAAGGTCTTCCAGCGCGCCCCCTTTGACACCTTGCTGTTCATTCCGGATGAAGATGGCGTCTCCTCCGAATATCTGGACCGGGAACTCATGATGCTGGCGGTCAATTTCTGCGAGTCGCACCATATCCCTTTTTATATGGTCCCCGATTCTTTAGGGGTGGCGGTCACCAGCCGGGAAATTGACGTATGGCGGGATTATCCCATCATAGAGTTACGGGACGCTTCCTTGCATTCCGGCTATAAAATAGTAAAGCGCCTGATGGATATCATGATCTCTCTGGCGGTCCTGGCGCTGGGCTTACCCCTGTGGGGTTTCATCGCCCTTTTGATCAAACTCACCAGCAAAGGACCGGTGATTTATATCCAGGAGCGGGTGGGCTTGGAAGGCAAGCCCTTCAAAATGTATAAATTCAGGAGCATGGTGGAGAATGCCGACGCCCAGCTCAAAGAGATGATTGATTTAGATAGTCTTCCTGAACCCGTTTTTAAAATCAAGCAAGACCCTCGGGTAACTCCGGTCGGCAGAATTATCCGCAGGTGGAGCCTGGATGAGGTCCCGCAATTTTTCAACGTCTTGTTGGGGACTATGAGCCTGGTGGGGCCGAGGCCGGAGCAGGTGGACCTGGTGGGGAAATACAATCTCTGGCAGCGCCGCCGTCTCAAAGCCAAACCGGGAATCACCGGCTACCAACAAATCATGAACCGGGGCATTCCCTCTTTAGAGAAACGCACGGCCCAAGATCTATATTATCTCAAGCATCAGAGTCTTTGGCTGGACCTGTTTATCCTTGCTAAAACTATTATTGTAGTTATCCGAGATGACGGACTTAAATAAGCTGCCCCTGCTGGGGAAAACCTAAAATCAATGCCGACCCCCATTCATCAAGGCGATGGCGAACCGCTGACAACCTCTTCCCTGGGGGCAAAGCTGGCCTGGCTTCTCTTCCTGGCAACTTCTTTGCATCTGGCCTTCCTGCAACCCATGCTGGAGGTCATTCCAGGAGAGCGAGCCAAGGTCTTTTCCGGCATCTGGTGCGCCCTAACATTCTTGATGGTTTTGGTCTTTCAAAGGTTTAGGCCGGTAAATTGGAAATCTCCCGCGGTTCTCATTTCCCTCACCCTGGTTATTTTAGTCCTGGCCAGTAGCTTCCGCAGTCCCGAGAAAGCCTCTTCCTTAGCCCGGGCCTTTGTAATTCTGTCCGCGGGGTTGGGAGGATACTGGAGCGCCCGGCTGCTTCTCCGGACGCCCGAGAGACAACGATTCTTCTTGTGGTTCAGCCTGGGATTGCTGGTCATAATCCTGCTGTTGTGCGCTGCGGGGATCTGGACCACAGGCAGTGTTTTCCATTTCCTTGACGAACACTACCATCCGGTGGGGAGTCGCCTCATCCTCTTTGCTTTTGTCCCCCTGGCTCTGGTCTGCAGTCCTGGGCGCCTGAAGAGGGGGCTGGGAATAGCCCTTCTCAGCGTCGGTTATCTGATCCTTTTGCTGACTGGAAAGAATGCCGGCATGGGGTCAGCCTTGTTTGTCCCCCCGGCGGTCGGTCTCCTTGCAGTGTGCTTTCGAACGTGGTCCGGCCGGCAACTGGTGATCATCTTGTCTCTGCTGTTGCTGGCCTCCGCCACTGCCGGAAATCTTCTCTACCCCCCTTTTGCAAATAAGGAAAGATACCTGGAGTCCGTGGCCTACCGGATAGAAAATGTCAGGTTTTCCTGGCATTTGGCCCGGGAACACCCCTGGCTCGGTATCGGCTTATGGGCCTCGAGAGAATCGTATCTCAAGGATTATGAGACTAAATATCCACACCTGACCAAAGAGGATTTCTCCGCCGTTACCAGGAAACTAAAAACTTCGGAGAACAACTTCCTGACGTTCATGGCCGACCTGGGGTTTCCCTTTATTTTGTTATACAGCGGTGTAGTCCTCGCTATCCTGGGTCGGTTAATGGGCCAGGCTTTGCAAGTCCCTGTAGGGGCGGTGTTTCCTCCCCTGGCCCTCTTACTGCCATTAATGGGGGAACTCCTGCATCTGCAGGTGTTCGATGGCTTATTTCATCCCCAGGTTAGCTGGTTTTTTCACATTCTCCTGGGATTGGCGACCACCGCCGCCGCGAGTGGCTCACCCCATCCCGGGGTTTGGAAAGCCTTTGTGATCAGATTCTTGATGTTCGGCGCCGTGATGGTCGGGGGGGGGGCCCTGGGGATTATGCTTAGTCGCTAGGCTTCTCTGAAGCTAGGAGAAAAGAGTGATCCGGAGCGCCGAGCGGTGGCCGATGATCTGCTTGCCAGATATCCAGGGGATGCAACATGCAGGTGGCGGTAGTTATTCCCACTCATAATGGCGGAGAAACTTTTCTCAAGATGCTGGCAGGACTGCGGGGTCAAAGCCTGGCCCCGCAGACCTTGCTAGTCATTGATTCCGGGTCGGTTGATGATACCGTCCCCCAAGCTCTAGCCTACGGCGCCCAGGTCCATAAAATCCGGGCCTCAGAGTTTAACCATGGAGCCACCCGGGAATTGGGCCGCCATTTGGTCAAAGCGGACTACTACCTCTTCATGACCCAGGACGCTCTCCCCGCGCACCCCCAACTGCTGGAAAATCTGGTGAAACCGCTGATAAAAAGGCAAGATATCGGGCTGGTGTACGGCCGGCAATTGCCTTGCCCGGACGCCTCCCCCTTGGAAGCATTCAACCGCAGGTTTAATTATCCTGCCGCTCCGCAACTGAAGAAGAAAGCCGATCGGCTTCGCCTCGGTCTTAAAACGGTGTTTTGTTCCAATGCCTGTGCTGCCTACCGGCCTGAGGCCCTTGAGGCCGTGGGCGGTTTTGCCCCGGTAATCATGTGTGAGGATCAACACGTCGCCGCCAGGATGTTGGAAGCCGGATACTCGATTTACTATGCCGCCGATGCCTTGGTTATTCACTCGCATGATTATTCCCTGATGGATGAATTTAAGCGTTATTTTGACTTGGGGGTCTTTTTTGGCAGCCATGAACGGTGGATCGTTGACCACTTCGGCACTACCAGCAGCGAAGGCTATCGGTTATTTCGAGAAGGCCGGCGCTTTCTGAGCAGCACCGGCAAGGCCCATTTGATTCCGCAGTTGATGTTGCGCCTGCTGATCAAAGGGCTGGGTTACCAGTTGGGCTCCAGAGAAAAGCTCCTGCCCATTTCGCTAAAATCGCGCTTGAGCCTGCACCGGAATTTTTGGCGAAACTGACCGTGGGGCAACTTTGGTTACTAAGACAATGATCAAGATGAAGAAATTTATCATAATATTAATAATATTATGCAATTGCTGTGGCGAAGACAACCGATTTTATGCCATTAGTAAAGATATTGTCAACAGTGAACGAGATTATTATATTTTCGACCCGCTTGCTGGTCACATCCATAAAAGTAACGCGTGGAGAGAGTATGCATGGCCTGAACATAAAGACGGCAAGATAATCCTTAAAACCAATAATTTAGGCTTTCGGAGTGATGTCGATACAAATATTGACAAACAAGGCAGAATCAGAATACTGGTCACTGGAGACTCCCATATAGATGGGGTGATAAATAATTCCGAATCATGCTGTACAATTTTACAAAATATGTTAAATCAAGCAGCGGATGGACAATTATACGAGGTAATAAATAGCGGCACCGGGTATTATTTCTCGCGTAACTATTTGGGTCTAATTCAGAAATATCTTTATCTTGCACCCGATGTTTATATAGTTATTCTTTATGGAGGCAATGAATTTCTTAAAACTTGCAGCCTCATCGGTTGCCGGAAATCCGATAATCCTGGCTATTATGCTAAACTGCGGGAAGTCCGCTCCTTCAATCCTGGCGGCGTAGCCCAAGGTTTAAATCAAATTTATTATTTTAAAAATGTTCCCGAATCTATGGAAATCTGCGTTAAGTCCGCAACTGATGATATTTATGCCATAAAACAAATTTGTGAATTACACAATATCACACTTATTGTATTGCTGCTGCCCTCAAAAATAGAAATAGAATGGTTAACCGACGAATTGCGCTTAAATAAATCCAAAGAATTATTAGAATTGACCGATGCCGATCTGCAAAAAAATCTTAAAATATTAGATAAAATAGCTAGTTTGCTAAATAATCAGCAAATTAGTTATCTCAATTTATTCGACTATATGAAAGGTAAAGATCATAAATTATTCTGGAATAAAGATTATCATTTGAATGATTACGGGCATAAGGTAATTGCCGAAACCTTGTTTGCCACCTACAAAGACAAGATCTTCCAGAGGGGCGAAGCCAGGGTAGCCAAGGGAAATAATGAATAGAGCTAAAATAGTTGTTTATTATTTAATTTTAATTTTGATTAATTTTCTCTGCCTTGAAAGCACATCTTATTCTTAACCGAGATTATGCAGCAGCCTTGGCCACCACGGGCAAAAAATGGTTTTGGGGACCCCTTTGCCAGGGGAAAACCTCACAAAGCTTCTGTTCTTGACGCCGAATCTCCACCTTGACGGTACGGTAGCAT
>Ga0208191_1000882_pt1 | contig 17381 bp, 13 predicted proteins | sample June2015DPH_13_5_FD_184709 | JGI IMG/M metagenome (GOLD analysis project Ga0208191, IMG submission 184709) | Peatland microbial communities from SPRUCE experiment site at the Marcell Experimental Forest, Minnesota, USA - June2015DPH_13_40... | ecosystem: Environmental > Terrestrial > Soil >... | reverse complement strand
ATGCCGAGGCCACTTCCGAAAAAGTCGCCTTCGGATGGTACCTCGACGGGCGAGTCACCGCCGTCGTGGGCACGCACACGCACATTCCTACCGCCGATGAAACCGTCCTGCCGAAGGGCACTGCCTACATCACGGACGTCGGCATGACCGGGCCGTATGACAGCGTCATTGGGGTAAAGAAAGAATTAGTGATCGAGAAGTTTCTCAGCGGGATGCCGGCGCGCTTCGAAGCAGCCAACGGTGACGTCCGCCTGTGCGCCGTGCTGGTCGAGTGCGATGACCAGACCGGACGCGCCACACGGATGGAGCGGCTGATGCTGCGGTGAACCCGTTACGACCGTAGTTCCCAACCCTGGATTTCTCTTGCAAGACATCAGCGCCGGGCATTCTATAGTAAGTAATATGCGATGGCTGCCAGCAGGAATTTCGTTGTTGCTTGCCGGAGTGTGTTTGGCCACAGACAGTCCTCCGGCGGTGCCATCGCTCTGCTCGAACTCCGCGGGTGCGCCCGCCTGCCGCGGTCCGGCGAAAGACCTGAAGGCCGCTCGCAAAGCTTTCGCGCGCGGCCTCAAGCTCGAGAAATCGCAGCATCTGGAAGAGGCTTTTTACGAATTTGAGGAAGCTTCTCGCCTGGTTCCGCAAAACGTGGAGTACGTGACCGCGCGGGAGATCACGCGGCAACATCTGGCCGGGATGCATCTGGAACGCGGAAACCGCGACCTGCTCGATGGCCGGCAAGTGGAGGCGCTGGCGGAGTTTCGAACCGCGCTGACCCTCGATCCGCAGAACGAATTCGCTCAGCAGCGCATAAGCGACGCCCTGGGGCCCGTGCCGGTGCACACTGCAAGCCCGCCGCAAGTGGTCGCCAGCGCCGATGCGCTCACCGCAAAACCGATCGACGGACGCCATGACATCCACTACCGCGGCGATTCACGTGGTCTCGTCACCACGGTCGCCGCGAACTACGGGCTGACCGTAGTCTTCGACGATACCTTCCCCAGCCGCCGAGTGCGATTCGATATTGAGAATGCCGATTTCGGAACCGCCATGCAGGCGGCCTCCGCGGTCACGAAGAGCTTTAGCGTGGCACTGGAAGACACGGTTCTTTTTGCTTGCGCTGACACCCCCGACAACCACCGCCTTTACGACCGTATGGGCATGCGCTCCTTCTACATCCAAGGCAGCAATTCTGCCCAGGATTTGAACGAGCTGATGACCTCGCTACGGACGCTATTTGAATTCAAGTTCGCGAGCCTCAACGCCGCGTCGAGCACGATTACGTTGCGCGGACCGCAGGCGGCACTGGAAGCCGCAACCCAGTTTCTCGGACAGCTGAATAGTCCCCGGCCGGAAGTGATGTTCGATCTGAAAGTCTTCCAGGTAAGCCACACCTACATGCGTAATATCGGGTTGCACGTCCCGGACAATTTCAATCTTTTCAATATTCCGGCGGCCGCACTGGCGGCTCTCGGCGGCGGACAGAACATCCAGACCCTGATCAACCAACTGATTGCCTCGGGCGGCATCAACCAGGCCGGCAATCAGACCATTTCCGCTCTTCTCGCACAATTGCAAGGCCAGCAGAATTCGATCTTTAGCCAGCCGCTCGCGACCTTCGGCGGTGGGCTCACGCTGATGGGCCTCAGTTTCGATCAGTTGTCCGCCGCGCTTACCATGAATGAGAGTTCTGTCCGGCAGCTCGAGCATGTCCAGTTGCGAGCCTCACAGGAGAAGGACGCCACTTTTAAGCTGGGATCGCGCTATCCCATCCTCAACGCCAGCTTTGCGCCGATTTATAACAGTTCCGCCATCTCCCAAGTCCTCGGGAACCAGTCGTACGCCGCGGCTTTCCCTTCCGTCAATTATGAGGACATCGGACTCACGCTCAAGGCGAAACCGCTGGTTCACAACAACTCAGACGTAGCCCTCGAACTGGAGATTCAATTCCGCACCTTGGGAACCACCAACACAAATGGCATTCCTGACATCTTGAATCGTGAGTACAAGGGGGGAATCCTGCTCAAGGAAGGCGAACCGGCCGTGGTGGCGGGAATGATCACTGCATCCGATCAGAGGAGCCTGAGCGGTCTGCCTGCGCTCTCCACGATCCCGGGCCTCGGCGTCCTCACATCACAGACTTCTAAACAAGAAGAGGACGACGAGCTACTGATCCTGATTACGCCGTACGTCGTCCGCAGCCCAGAGCGCACCGAAGCACCGGAAATCTGGATGGGGAAATAAATCGGGTGATCGGGCCATCGGGTGATCTAAAACCTGAAACCCAAGAGCTCTTGACTTTCGATGACCCGATCACCCGATGACCCGATCTATTTCTGGCTTGCCTGGAAGTCCACAATCTTCTTCAACAGATCGACGGGCGCCCCGCCGGGTACGTTGCGTCCATTGATGAACAGAGTCGGCGTGCTATTCACGCCCACCGACTTTCCAAGCGCAACGGAGGCCTCGACTCTGGCTTTCGTATCCGATTTGACTGCGCAGGCGGCGATCTCGTCGGCATTCGCGCCCGATGCGGTCGCGATGGCTTTCAGCTTTTCATCGGTGTTGGACTCAGTGATATTGGCCTGCTCGTCAAACGTCTTCTGGATAAATTTCCAGACTGCTTCGTCCGCAGGCTGCCCCAGCGAAGCGCGCCCCACGCAATCGACGTAGCTGGCCGCCTTCTCCGCCCAGTTGTGCGCGGGCAGCGGAAAATTCTGAAAAACAAAATGAGCCTCCGGCTCCAGCGCCAGTAGTTGTTCAATCATGGGCGCCGCCTTCGCACAGTGCGGGCACTGCATATCGCTGAACTCGACAATCGTCACTGGGGCTTTCGCTGGTCCCTTGGCGAGGCCGTTCACGCCTTTTTCCAGCTTGGCGCGAGCATCTTCAAATGGCTTCGCACCGAAGGGCAGGATTTCGCCCGAGATTGCGTGCTTGCCGTCAGCGCTGACCAGCAACCGATTCTGGTTCGACCCCTGCGGGTTGGTGACAACAACCAAAACCTCGGCCAGTCCCGGCACCTCGGAGGGACGAATCTCAGCCACCTTCCACGTGATGGTGGCATCGTAGCCGAACATCTGGAACAGGAAAGAATTGACCGTGTCTTCAGTAGGAAGGACCGTCGGATTCGAAGCGGCCGCTGCCGCTGCCGGTTTGGCTGCCGGTCTTGTCTGGAGGGTGGGCGTGGTTTGAGCGATGGCGACGCCGGAGAACAAAAGAGCCGCGAGAAGCGCGCGATGCAGACGTGTCATATTTTGAGAGTCACTTGGAATTCGATTGTTACAAAAACTAACGAAGTTGTCATTTCCGAAGCTTTGCCAGTGGAGAGCCGGGCGTCCCCGCCCCGCTGGACGGACGAGACGCCCGTTCCTCCACCGTCGTATAACTCATCACGCAGTCATGGTGCTAGAACTCCGCCTTGGCTGCGATCGGGAATCTTCGCCCATAGCCGAACGCTTTGGCGGAAATCTTGATTCCGGGCGCTGCTTGTTGCCGCTTATACTCGCTGCGCTCCACCATCCGAATCACCCGCCGCACCAGATCTAAATCGAAATTGTGAACGCGAGCAATCTGTTCGGCCGAGCACGACTCCTCTATAAAGTCTTCGAGAATCGCATCGAGCACCTCGTAGGGCGGGAGTGAGTCCGAATCCTTCTGATCCGGGCGCAATTCCGCGGACGGCGGTTTCTCGATCGTCGCTTCCGGAATTACTTTGCGCCCCGAGTTCACGTAAGCGCTCAGCCGGTAAACCAGCGCCTTCGGCACATCCGAGATCACCGCCAGCCCACCCACCATATCGCCGTAAAGAGTACAATAGCCGACTGCCAATTCGCTCTTGTTGCCGGTCGAAAGCACCAGCGCGCCGAACTTGTTCGACATGGCCATCAGCAGCAATCCGCGGGCGCGGGACTGAATGTTTTCTTCGGTGACGTCTTCTGGCAAACCGGCAAACACGGGGGCAAGCGTCTGGCGCGCGCCCTCGTAGATGTCGTTAATCGAGAGCAGTTCGAAGCGAATTTTCAGGTTCCTCGCCAGTTCTCGCGCGTCGTCAATCGACCCTCGCGACGAGTACGGCCCGGGCATGCCGACGCCGATGACGTTCTCAGGGCCGAGCGCATCGGCCGCGATCGACGCGGTGAGCGCGGAATCGATGCCTCCGCTAAGTCCGATGATCGCCCGCTGGAAGCCGCATTTGTGGACGTAGTCTCGCGTGCCCAGAACCAGCGCTTCATACGCGCTAGCTTCTTCACCTGCGACCTGTGGGTGCATGTCTCCGCTGAGCTTCTGGGAGTCGAAATAGATCAGGTCTTCCTCGAATGATTTCGCTTGCGCGATTACCTGTCCGTCAGGCGCAATCACCAGGCTCGATCCATCGAAGACCAGGCTGTCATTTCCCCCGACCTGGTTCACCATCGCCACCGGGACTTTCTGATTTTTCGCGATAGCCGCCAGCATATCCCGGCGCAGTTCGCGCTTGCCCAGCCAAAACGGAGACGCGGATATGTTGAGCACAAAGTTCCCACCGGCTCGGACCAGTTCTTCGACCGGGTCAATGCCATACATCCGCCGGTTCCAGAACCGCTTGTCGTTCCAGGTGTCCTCACAGATGGTCAGAGCCATCTGCTTGCCGCAAAAGCTGAACAGTTGCTGGCTCTTGGCGGGAGCGAAGTTGCGCATCTCGTCGAAGACGTCATAGGTGGGCAGCAGCATCTTCGACTGGATGAACTCGATTCGCCCATCGCGCAGCAGGGCGGCGGAATTCATCACTTTTTTACCAGAGTCCGCCTCCGCCGGGGTTACCATCCCGCAGATCACGGCAATGCCCTGAGTTTCTGCCGCGATCCTCTCGGCGGTAGCGCGATTGCGCGCCACAAACGAGGGCCTTTCGACCAGATCGAGCGGCGGGTAGCCGCAGACGGCGAGTTCCGGAAACAGAATCAGGCCAGCGCCGGCACTCCGCGCCTGAAGCGCAAACTCGATGATCCTGGCGGCGTTCCCAGAAAAGTCTCCCACGGTGGGGTTGATCTGGCCCAGGGCAATCTTCACACCTATAGTCTAGAAGGTCAGGTGTAGAAGGTCGAGACCGGAAGGCGCTCTAACGGAAAAGTAACGGAAGCGCACGAAAGAACTCCGCCGGTTTCCCTTGAAGCGGCTTTAAAGTTTGGTCGGTAGAGTACAGGAGATACTGTTGCGCGAAGGCTTGTGGGAAGACGAGGCAACTACACAGCAGGCATAACGCGTGTCAGATCATCAGCGAAGGTTACGGAGGTAACCGCCGGAACCGCGGAACGGGTGTATGCTCAGTGTCGTTTTGAACCACGAAAGAAATTCCGGGCAGGGTATGTTCCAAACGAACCGAGAGCCTGCGCCCGAACCCGTACTAGCGAATCCGGAGGCAACACCCACCCCCCTAGACGCCTCGGTGAGGGTCGGCGAGGCCGGCCGGGCGGGTGCGGTCGTCGCAGGCGCTGCGGTGGGGGCGATCACGGCCAGCAACAGAGGCCTGTCACCGCCGCGACGCGACCCGCGGGTTGACACCCTGCGCGGCCTTTTCCTGATTGTGATGATGGTTGACCACTTGCCTCACAATCCGCTGCGTCGCCTCAGCGACGGGGGGTTTGGTCTTGTCTCCGGTGCTGAGGGCTTTGTGTTTCTCTCGGGGCTGGTGAGCGCATGGGTGTACGGACACATTTTCGCCAACCAGGGGTTGAACGCCGCTCGGCGCCGGGCTTGGCATCGGGCACGCGACATCTATCTCACTCATCTTCTGCTCTACACCTTGGCTCTACTTGGAGGCCTGTGCGGCGGCTGGCAAATCGCCAGTCGGTTCGCGGATTTCTGGGAAGCCTGGTGGCATGGAGCGGTGCTGATCTACCAGCCAGGGTATTTCAGCATCCTCCCCATGTACGCGGGCTTCCTGCTACTGTTCCCGTTGCTGTTGCAGCAAATGGCAAGGGGGCGCGCCCCGCTGATCTGGGCGGGCAGCATCGCATTGTGGCTGTCTGCGCAATGGGGAATCGGAGGCCCGGCGCACAACCCGCCATGGCTTCAACTCGGAACCTTTAACATCCTGGCTTGGCAGCTCTTCTTTATCGCTGGAGCCCAGTTTGGCTATCTCAAGGTTGCCGAGCTCCGCTCGCCGATTCCGCACTCGAGAGCACTGCTTGGCTTCTGTGTCGTCGTGGTGTCGCTGCTGTTCCTGGTCCGCCATCAGAACGTGTTTTTCCGGAATCTCTCGTTAATCGACGTCAGAACTGCGCTCGCGGATTGGAAGATGAGGAACCACCCCTTGCGCCTGATCAACTTTGCGGCTTACGCTTATATCCTCTGGTATCTACCGCGTTCGGTCGACGAGAGGGTGCAAGGGCTGTCCGTGTTTCGATTGCTGCGTTATTTCGGCAGACACTCTCTCCAGGTGTTTGCGTGGTCAATCCTCGTGTCTTACGCTGCGTTCAGCTTCCGGGATACGTGGGTCACGCTGTCTCCGGCACGGCAAGTGCTCCTGGCCTTGGCAGCAGCCGCGAGTCTTGCATGCCCGGCCTGGCTGCACGAGCGATGGAGGTTCAGAGCTTCCCAGCGGTCATTGCGTCTAGCCGAGAATACCGCTACCCCTTCGTAAGTCCGCTGCCCAGCCCGGAAGCGCCCGTTCAGATTTCACATCAATCGCCCTGCAAAGGACGATCCCAGTTCGGTGGAGGATTTCTGTCTGGGCCACTCGGTGGCGGCGGGCCCATCGGTGGCATGCTGGAAGGGTTTGCAGGATTCGACTCCGGCATCTCTTCTCCGGGACGCCGCAACGTGGGCGCGGTCGCTGGGCGTTCTCCCTGTTTCTTGGTAACGGTTGGCGCAGCCAGATCAACTTCTTTTTCGACACGCACGATTCTCTGGCCATCCACCTTCATGGTCTCGACCCGCACGACTTCGTCGCCAACGAAGCGCACAAAATCCACGTCCTGCGGGGGCGTGCCGTAGATCCATTCTTCGTACTCCACTTCGTTGGCAGTCTCGCGCACTTTCTTTGCCGGACGTCCTTTGGCGTAGATCACCATGTCGTGATTCATTCCCACCAGCACATGGTGATTCTTGATGGCATCCTTGACCTGGGGGGAAACGGTTTCCAGATAGGCTTCAAGAGCGGACTTGGCATCGAAATCAAACACCGGACGCAGCAACTGCTTCAGCTCTGGGCCCGTCAGTTCCGGAACATACTTGTCGAAGTAGAGATCCACGAAAGAGCCGTGGGCGTTGGCGGAGGAATCCGAGGGCGAAATTGGGCCAGATGAGTTCGCACCTGAAATCTCGATGTGCTGGTACCACTTGTGTTTGATGGGACCGCCGTTGATCTCGAAGCGGATGTGGTCTTCCTTGATGACGACGTCGCTGATGCGGGCCCGCTCGCCCGGTTTCGCGGCTGGTCCCCAAAGCGCCATCAAACTTTGCAGTTCCGGACCACTGGGGGTTACGATTCCGTTCTTGAGTTTCAGTCCAGTCTTCCCCATCGGAAAACTCGTGCGGATGTATACCAATTCTGCATTGAAGGCGTGGACAATTTCTTCGCGGGTTTCCTTGGAAATCTTTGGGGGTGGAGTATTCTCGGCGAGCGCCAGCGCGGAGAAGGCCAGAAGGATCGCCAAGAGCCGATAACAAACGGAGCAAACCTGGAAGGACCGCATGCAGCACCCCGGACCGACTGGCTTAATTATAGACCGGCGCCAACCCTAGTTCTCAGTTCCCAGTTCTCAATTCTCAGTTCTCAGTGAGAAGCGCCGGGATTAGCTACTGAGAACTGAGAACTGCCAGCAGTCACCGGCGGTGTGAGTACTTTGGTAACGGTGAGCTGTACTTTAAGTACCTGAGGTCCTCACTCGAAACCAACTTAAAATGGATACAGGACGGACCAGCTCATCCCCGCGCTTGGGCCGATAGGACTGCCTTTTGCCATTGAAGCTTCCCATTCCCGCGCGTATTCCGCTCCTTTACGTCATCCTTGGCGTGCTTTTGGCCATTAGTGTCCTCCCCATGTATTTCTATTCGGCGCAGATCGAGACCATGAACCGGGAGCGCCTGAAGACCAACGAAATGCTGTTGCAAAACACGGTTACGCGTTCGCTGGCCGACGACATTTCCCAGCATCAGGAAGCGCTGCATATGATGCTGGCCAATTTGTCGTCGTCCATTCAGGTGATGATGCTGGCCAATCCGAGCGGGAACGACCTTAGTGCGGAGAAAAGCGCTCAGAAACTTCTGACGCCAGAGCTGCGGGCGATGCTGGAGAATTTTGTTTCGTCGTCGAACGATATTGCGTATGCCACCCTGCTGAATGCCGATGCCAAGGGAATTTCCGCCGGACGTATTGAGCCCGACGCTTTTCTGCAACGGGAACTGGAGCGAGCCTTTCAAGCCGCCCGCGAAGGACGCGGCTACAGCGGGCAGCCGTTGATGGTGGGCGGCGGAAAATCCGCGCGCACCGTCATGTTGGTCAGTTCGCCGATCATGTATGGCGGACGCTTTCTGGGAATGATTGGGTCGGTGGTCGATATGGACTATCTGATCCGCCGGCTGCAGCAAGTCAGTCTGACCGGATTGATGCCGTATGTCGTGGACAGCCAGGGAAGGCTGGTGGCGGCCGCGACTGGCCAATATGCCACCGGACAGGACATGAGCCATTTCGAGATCGTCCGCAGCTTTGTGGGTGAAAGCTCAAAAGCCCAGTTGGCGGCGACTCGCGAATTCACGGTTCGTGACGGAAAAAGCACGACCGACATGCTGGGAACGTACAGTCCGGTGACCTCGCTGGATTGGGCGGTCGTGGTGCAGAAGCCGCGCGAGGATGCGTATCGCGGAATCTACGAGATGCAGCGTACTGGGCGCTTGCTGGCATGGCTGGCGGTGTTTGTGAGTGTGGGTGTGAGTATTCTCTCGGCGCGGCGGATCACAAGCCCGCTGCAAGTCCTGGCGCAGTCCAGCCAGGCCATTGCGCGCGGTGATTTTTCCCAGCGCGTGCACCTGAAAACGCGCACCGAGATCGGGGAACTGGCGACCACGTTCAACACCATGTCGGAAGACTTGGAACAGTTCGTCGAGGACCTGAAGCGTGCCGCGGATGCCAACAAGGCGCTGTTCATGGGGTCGATCCAGATGCTGGCCGGCGCCGTCGACGAAAAAGACCCTTACACGCGCGGCCATTCCGACCGGGTTACGAAATACTCGATGATGATCGCCACAGAGATGGGGCTGGATCCAGGATTTCTGGAGATCCTGCGAGTCTCGGCGCAGTTGCACGATGTCGGAAAAATCGGCATCGAAGACCGCATCCTGAAAAAACCCGGAGCTCTGACCCCGGAAGAATTCGAGATCATGAAGACGCACACCACCAAGGGCGCGAACATCCTGCGTCCGGTGCCGCAGTTGCGCGAGATGCTGCCCGGAATCGAATTGCATCATGAGGCGCTCAACGGGCGCGGCTATCCTTACGGCCTGAAAGGCGACGAGATCCCTCTGCTGGCGCGCGTGATTGCGGTCGCCGACACTTTTGACGCTCTGACCACGAACCGTCCTTACCAGCGCGCATACGATCCGGTAGAAGCTCTGCGCATCATTCAGAATCTCTCGGGACAGCGCCTTGACCCCAGGGCCGTGGCCGCGCTGCTGGCAGTGTTCGAGCGGGGAGAAATTCGTATCCAGAAATCACTGACGCAGACGATCCCGCTGGAATCGGCCGCACCCGCTCCGTCGCCGCTCCAACCCGGCGATCCACTCACGGTCGAAACCACACGCGCCTGAACGGCGACCGAAAAACCTGCCTTCCCTTCCCGCCTATATAATCGGTGTCAGATACTTCATGATTCAAACCCTTTTTGGCAGTCTGGACGAAGAACAGAAACCAAGTTTCATTGAGCGCATGAAGGAAGCCGTCTCGCGCACGCGCGAGAACCTGGCCGAGCGCATCGATGATGTCGTCTCCATCGGCAAGGAGATCGACCGCTCCACACTGGACGATCTGGAAGCCACGCTGATTGGCGCCGACCTTGGCACCACGACCACCCATGAAGTTCTGGAGAAGCTGCGCGACAAAGCCGATCGGAAGCAGATCAAGGATGTGAATGAACTCAAACGGCTGCTGAAAGAGGAACTGCTGGCGATTCTGACGTCTACCGGTTCGCGGCCCGTGACCAAAGTGGATGGCACGCCGGAGGTGATCATCGTGGTGGGCGTGAACGGCACGGGCAAAACAACGACGATCGGAAAATTAGCGCAGGTGTTCCGCGCGCAAGGAAAGACGGTTCTGTTGTGCGCGGCTGACACGTTCCGAGCGGCGGCGATCGAGCAACTCGAGATCTGGGGACAGCGCACGGGAACGGAAGTGATCAAGACGAAAGCCGGCGGCGATCCATCGGCCGTGCTCTTTGACGCGCTGCAGGCGGCAACGTCGCGCAAAACCGATTATGTGATCGTCGATACTGCCGGGCGGCTCCACACCAAGCAAAACCTGATGCTCGAACTGGAAAAGATGAAGCGCACGGCCCAACGCATCGTGCCGGGGGCGCCGCACGAGACTTTACTCGTGATGGATGCCACGACCGGTCAGAATGGATTGCAGCAGGCGCGACAGTTCACGCAATCATCCGGAGTCACGGGAATTGTACTGACCAAGCTCGATGGCACCGCCAAAGGCGGCGTCGTGGTCGCAATCTCGCGGGAGTTGGGACTGCCGGTGCGATATGTGGGAGTAGGCGAAAAGGCCGGGGACCTGCTGCCGTTTGACGCTAAGGAGTTTGTGGATTCGTTGTTTGCGTAAAAATAACGGCTAAGAGCTAACAGCTACTCATGACAACCGACGAACAACACATGCGACGAGCGCTGGAGCTAGCCCGAGCGGGCGTTGGGCTGGTCTCGCCGAATCCCGCGGTGGGCGCGATTGTAGTGGACGCGTCCGGACGCGAAGTTGGGGCCGGCACGCACACGTATGACGGTGTGAAGCATGCCGAAGTTCTCGCACTGGAGCAAGCGGGGAATGCGGCACGCGGCGCAACTCTCTACCTGAATCTGGAACCGTGCTCGCATCAAGGCCGGACCGGTCCGTGTGCCGATGCCGTGATCGCCGCCGGAATCAGCCGCGTGATCTGCTCCATGGAAGATCCCAATCCACAAGTGGCGGGTCAAGGATTTGCGAAGCTCCGCGCATCAGGGATCACTGTACAGGTCGGATTATTCGAGGCGGAAGCAAAGAAGCTGAATGAAAGTTTTGCCAAGTACATCCGGCGTGGCAAGCCGCTGGTCACGCTGAAATCGGCGATGACCCTCGATGGGAAAATCGCTGACGCCACCAAACCGGGCACAGAGCCGGGCTCGGCCACGCCGGCGACGGAGGGAGCGCGCAGCGGATATCACTGGATTACGGGCGAGGTGGCGCGCGCGCATGTGCAGCAACTGCGGCATCAAAATGACGCAATCATGGTCGGAGTGGGGACGGTGATGGCGGATGATCCGCTGCTGACCGACCGGAGTGGCCTGCCGCGGCGGCGCAAACTGCTGCGCGTGATCCTGGATTCTTACTTGCGCATCCCACCGGCATCGCGAGTGATCCAGACCGCTGAGAACGACGTTCTGGTGCTGTGTTCCACGGCCGAGGAGCAGCCAAGGCAGGCGCTCGAAGCGAAGGGGATTCGCGTGCAACAAATATCGGCGACCGCGGACGGACGGCCCGACTTCGCAGCGATTGTCCAGAGCCTGGGAGAACTGGAGATCACCAGCCTGCTTCTCGAAGGTGGAGCGCTGGTGAACGGAGCGGCCCTGGCGTCGGGCGAGGTGGACAAGGTGTTCCTCTACTACGCGCCCAAGATTCTTGGCGGGGGAGCAGTGCCCTTCATCGCCGGGGAAGACTTGCGCGGCAGAGCACAGTGCGTGCAGCGCTTCGAGTTGCATCGTTTCGGAGAGGACTTCGCGCTGGAAGGGTATTTGCGGGACCCATACGCTGGATAGACATGAATTGTGCCTTCATATTCGCAACCAAGTATGATTTGTCATCCTGAGCGAAGCGAAGGATCTGCTGTCTTACGCGTCGACAAGAAAGCAGGTCCTTCGCTTCGCTCAGGATGACAACCTGGATTTTGGGCCCCTAAGTCACGGCATATTACTATGAGGAGAAATATTTCGTATGTTCACCGGAATTGTCGAAGAAGTAGGCAAAGTCGTAAAGATCGAGCAGCGGGGTGAGAACCGCCGCATCACCATCGAGGCTGCGAGTATCCCGAAAGAATTGAGAACTGGCCACAGCGTCGCGGTAAGCGGCGTTTGCCTGACGGCCCTTGACATCAAACCAAAATCATTCTGCGCCGACCTGGCGCCGGAAACGTGGGTGCGCACTTCGTTCTCGCGCATCCACGAGGGCGCGCTGGTGAACCTGGAGCTGCCGATGAAGGCCAACGGGCGCTTCGATGGCCACATCGTTCAGGGGCACGTGGATGGCGTCGGCAAGCTGGTCGAGTTCGAGCGTATCGCGGATTCTGAGAACTGGTGGTTGCACATTGAAATCCCGTCAGAGATCGAGAAGTACACGGTGTTCAAGGGATCGATCTCGATCGAGGGCATCAGCCTTACGGTCGCCAAACTCGAAGGGAATCGCTGTACGATCGCAATCATTCCCCACACCGTCGAGTTGACCAATCTCGGTTCACTCAAGCCGGGCGATCCGGTCAATCTGGAGGCCGACGTGATCGCGAAGTATGTCGAGAAGATGATGAAAGGCGAACCAGCTCAGAGTTCACTCAACGTGGAGGAATTGGTGCGGCAGGGGTTTTAGAAAGTGTTGTACTTAGTTCCGGCACATTGTGCTTGAACGGGACAGGAAATCAGAATCATTCCAACGATTCTGCAAATGCCTCTGCCGCGCAGATACCTGCGGATGTTTGGACTACGAAACGAAAACTTAGGCGGTGTTTGCGCCACGATTCGCGCGGTAACCGCGCTCTGAGGTGATGGGAGGAGAGGTATTGCGTCTTCAGACGGTTACGACCTGAGTGTAGACGGTCATCAGAGAAAACAACATCGTTTGGGCGAAAGTTGTCGCCATTGATTTCTAGAGTAAGAAATCGGGGACTTTCAAAATCCATCATGGGTACCGGATATGGCGATATGGCACGAATCATCGCCGGCAACGGCTGTAGCCTGAACTTCGCAGAAGGCAGCACGCGGACGGTGACGGGAGCGGAGACGTGCAAAGGATCGTTTGTAACTGACAGCGTCAGCGGCGTTGCCCTAGAGTAACGAAAGGCGTCGACCGCTAGTTCGTCCGCGGGGATTCGAACGTGCAGTTCGGTGGGCGACACAAACGTGACATCAGGACCAAGACTAATATTGTCGCCGAACTTCACTTCGGAGTGCTCCGCGAATCCACTGCCCCGCAAGACAACAGTCGCTTCCAATCCACGACAGCGCAACACCGGCGGCTCGACCGAATTAATGACAGGACTGTCCTTGCTCACCACGATGATTTCCTGTCCGGTTTCGGATCCCTGCGTTTCTCTCCCTTGCCAGGAGTCCTTGGCGTACACCGTGAGCACACCAGGCTTTCTTAAGTGGTAGGACGGAATCGTGACCTGGACCTGGCGTAGGTCCAAAGTCCTGCTATAGAGATAATCCCTGGAGGCCTTGTCTTTTTGTGATGCGCCTTCGCCGACCACCAAATAGACGCGGCTGGATGGCGCTAAATCTTGACCCGATAGCACAACGCTTGGACTCATGGTTCCCTCTACGATACGAATGGGGTCTCCCTCGAGTGAAGGCCAGCCCATCAAATACGCGGGTTCGTCGCTTTCATCCGACGCTTCTACCGGTTTTTTCCCGACGAGCACTTCGGATACATAATCACCGCTCGTAGGAGGGGCGTCCCCCTCGGCGAAAAACGAAAGTACCCCTGGGTCGAAAATTGAAATGTACAGTTCTTCGGGAGTTTGCTCGGCATCCTGACAATGAGTGCAGCTAGCTTCGCCTTCGCGCTTGATTGCAACCGCTTCGCGCGACAACCGCTTCGGACGGTCCCATACCTCAACCCATGCGCCCTGCACACCTTGCGTTCTCGAAATGGAATAACGAAGCGGTTGAGCTGCTAACTCAGACTCAGGCAGCGTCTCCGCGAGTTGGTCCCACTGAGACGCGATCTTGATGGTTCGACCGTCGGAACAGACCTTCTCCGCCTCCTGCCCCTGAGAGGTCGCAGTTACAAGCGCTACAAGGATGATCACGTAGCTAACTTTGGTCAGCATTCGTTTCTTCTCTTCCCTTAAGCTTCCAGCTTCAACTCGTCCAGTTCCAGGAACTCCTTAATGATGGGCTCAGTCGATTTCTCCATGTCCTTGTAGGGCCCAAAGAAGATCGCGCGGCCTTCGTGCAGGAAGACGACACGGTCGGCCAGCTTCTTGGCCAGGCGCATGTCGTGAGTAACGACGACCGAGGTCAGGTGCAGTTGCAGTTTGAGCCTGGCAATGAGATCGCCGAGCAGATTCCCCATCAGCGGATCCACCATGGTGGTGGGCTCATCGTAGAGCACGCACTCGGGTTGGGCAGCCAGCGCTCGCGCGATGGCGACGGAACGTTTCATGCCGGTCGAAAGGTCGGAAGGCAACAGGTCGCGCATCTCCTTGACGCCGACCATTTCGAGCAGGCCATCGACGACTTGGTAAATCTGTTCTTCGGAAAGCTCTCTTTTTTCGCGCAAGGGGAAGGCAACGTTTTCACCGACCGTTAAGGAATCGAAGAGGGCGCCATTCTGGAACACCATGGTCACTTTCTTGCGGATTCCTTCGAGTTGTTCTTCGTTGTAGTCGGTGATGTCCTGAGAGGCGACGATTGCCCGGCCTGATTTCGGTTTAAGGAAACCCATGATGATGTGGAGCGCAACCGATTTTCCGACGCCGCTACGCCCGAGAATGCAGACCATCTCACCCGGCAACACCTCGAAGCTGACGTCCTTGAGAACGACCAGATCGCCAAATGCTTTGCAGACGTCCTTAAACTCGATGTAGGGAGATGGTGTATGCGCAGCGCTCATGGCTATCAGCATGGCATGAGATGGCAGCGCGGCTCAAGCACTAGCATAAGCACCGGCTGGCGCTAGCTGGCACTAGCTGCCACTAGCCGCCACTAGCAAGACCGGCGCTCGGCCGCCATGCGGTCCTGCGGGGTGTTCACGTTGAAAAAACTCTGCTCGGAAAAGCCGGCTGCTTCCAGTTCAGCCTCTGCGATCACCCGGACGGGCACGCTCGAAAACGCCGCATCGATCTTGTACTTCCCTGCCCGAAGAGCCTGCTCGGCGGCGAGCGCGAAGTCGCGACGATAGACCGCGCAGAGCGGCTGAAATCCCTTGCCGGTGCGAGGCACGGTGATGATGGCGCGATTATTTTCGTCTTCGGCCGCCGCGAAAAGAAATGCGAGAAGCTCACTGGAGACGAAGGGCATGTCCACGGCGAGCATCAGGTTCAGCTCCGCAGGTGAATGCACGAGCGCGGCGTGAATGCCGGCCAGGGGACCGCATCCGGAGAAAATATCCGCCACGACGGATCTGCATTCCGAAGATCCATATGTCGCAGAGCCGTATTTTGTAGATCCGTATTTCGCAAATTTTTCAGGATCGCCGACGATCGTCACGTTGTTGCAGACCGCGCCCATCACGGTGAGCGCGCGATCGAGCAATGTTTGGCCGCCAAAATCCAGAAAGGCTTTATCTGTATTCCTGCCCATGCGGGAACTCTTGCCTCCGGCGAGGAGGAAACCCATGCGCGACGCTTCAGTTCGTGCCATATGGAAAAGCATAAGGCCTAAGCCGCGATACACGAAAGTAACCTATTCAGAACAGCGAAGCCGTCCGAAGATGGAGGTGTCCGATTGGTACGGGGGCGCTACTCGTCATCATGCCGCAAAAACTCATGGATGTTCTTATGCTGGGACGCTGTTCACACGAGTTTTCCTGGCCGCGCCGCGCGGCCAGTGGGAAGTACTACCAAGTCTGCCTGGTGTGCGCGGCCGCTTACCAGTACGACTGGAAGACCATGCGTCGCGGAGATCGGGTCGACGAACCGGTGCCGGAGACCACGACCGTCCGACGCCGCTCCGGTCAAAAGCAACCGACCTGGATGCCGCGGGCACGGCGCCTGCGGTCGAACCTTCCGGTTCGATACCGCGGGAAAAACCTCAATACCTGGTACGAGGGCGTAATCCAGAACATCAGCCAGTCGGGCGTAATGTTTCACGGCCCACAGCAACTGCCGGCGAATGCGTTGGTAGAACTGATCTTCGAGATGCCCGAAGAAATCTCCGGACAAAAGAACAGCAATGTACTTTGCCAGGGAAGGCTGATTCGCACCAAGGACGCGGTTGACAATGCCGAAGACGCTTTTGGGCTGGCGGCCTCCATCCTCGATTACAAGTTTCTCCACCGGGACTGACAAGTGTTTTTTTGTTGACGGCGATTTTGTGTAGCGCGGGCACTTGTGTCCGCGGCCGTTGCACTGGCCTCGTACCTGCGATATCCCGCTTGCCTTCGGAAGCGCGAATAGTCCTTGCCCGCGGGCGGTTGCCGGGCGCCCGCGCTGCTGCTAGAGTTTCTCAGGACATCGAAAGCACTCTTTGCCCGCCCTGATCTAACATCGCTAAGTCCGATAGCTGGAGCCGACAGCGTTTTAAGGAATGTCTGGAATTGGAGCCAATCTGAAGAGTTGGATCGCGCGGACTCGGCGTTCGGCGCTGGTGCAATACGGAGGAGCCGCGCTCGCGGTGTGGGTAGCGCTCAGCCTCTGGACCTTTTCCGGCGTGCTGCACCGCCATCTCTTTGTACTCTTGCTGGCGGCGGTGCTTTTCACCGCTCGATTCCTGGGCTTTGGTCCTGCGGTTTTCTGCTCGCTGGTTTCGACCGCTTGCCTGGATTTCTTCGCGCTTCCGCCCTACTTCAGCTTGCGTATCCACACGGGCGCCGATGTGGAGCGGCTAATGGTTTTCCTGGCCATTTCCGTGTTCGCCGGGAGTATGGCCCGGCAGAAAACATTGGCGGATTCGCGCGCCGATCGCACCACACGCGAGATGGCTGCCATCGTGGAATACTCCTGTGACGCGATATACAGCACTCATCCGGACGGCACCATCACCAGTTGGAATCGCGCCGCCGAACTTCTGTATGGCTACACTGCCGAGGAGGCAATCGGGTCGCCGGTCGCGCGACTGGCGCCGCCGGAACGCCTCGACGAGGTGGAACATAACCGCGAGCTGCTCAATCGTGGCGGGCACGTGGCTTCCTATCGGACCGAGCGCATGCGCAAGGACGGCACACGCTGCCCGGTGCTCCTATCGGTGTCGTCGCTTCGAAATGCGCGCGGCGAAATCGTGGGAAC
>Ga0208191_1000874_pt1 | contig 17448 bp, 19 predicted proteins | sample June2015DPH_13_5_FD_184709 | JGI IMG/M metagenome (GOLD analysis project Ga0208191, IMG submission 184709) | Peatland microbial communities from SPRUCE experiment site at the Marcell Experimental Forest, Minnesota, USA - June2015DPH_13_40... | ecosystem: Environmental > Terrestrial > Soil >... | reverse complement strand
CCGGTAGAGCTCGACTCCCAACTCCCGGGAAACCAGATCCAGGGGCTCGCCCCGGAAGAGGCGGAGCACCACCTCACGTTTTCTGGCCGCAGTCCAGCGTTGTCCCTGTCCCAGCGGCCCTACCCCAGTCTCCCCAGGGGAGACTCCGGTCGGCCTACGGCCTCCCTCCGTCTCCCCTGTAGCCCCCCTCCCCATCACCTGGTCATTATCCCGCCCTTTTGCCATCTCCCGGTTCTCCTTGGTCACGTATTATCCCCCAATCCCGTGTCCAAGAAAACCGGATCCACCTCAGCGGCATACCACTGCAAGGTCTGCTCCTCGTTGTAGACGGGGGTGAGCACCGTAATGCGGGGACTCCGAGGGGAGGCTGAGTTGGAGGTCATAAATCGAGCCACCTCCGAAATTCCTCTCCCACCAGGTCCACCAGCCGGCGGTTGGCATCGGCATAGGCCTGTTTCAGCCGCTCACGGGTCTCTGGACGTATTGTCTGGGGCTCGCCCTCTGCCGCATTGATTAATCCCACCCCGGCACAGTCTCGGGGTCGCAGCTCCACTTCCAGAAAACGATGCACCCGCTCCAGGAAGGCCTGGGGAGCCTCGGCCAGCAGATCCAAGGGCAGGCATAGGATGTTTGTCCGAGGGAAGCGAGCAAAGAAGGGAGCCAACAGATCGGCGTATAGTCCCCGGGAGAAATAGGCATGGGGACGGGCAAACCGCAGTCTGGGGGGCAAACTCCGCTCTCTTTCCTGCTCCAGCGCCAGCGCGGTTTCGAAATCCTCGTTTTCCATCTTGTTGGTCTTGGACCACAGATAGTTGCTGAAGGCTCGTTCCACCGGCTCCCGCAGGATGAATATCAGTTTCACCCACGGCAGGTGTTCTTGAATCCTCATGGCAGTCGTGGCACTTTCGAGGTAGTTGGTGGATTTTTCTCCCGCCATTTTCTCCGGTGGCGCCTCGGCAAACCAGGTTTCCTGGTAATACTGAATGCCCCGGCGGTAGAGGTCAGCCACCAGGAAGAATTTCGGTTCAGGCTGCAAAGGCTTGGCCAGGTAAATCTGGGGGTGAAGGTCCAGCACCCGGTAAAGCCAGGTAGTACCTGAGCGGGGTGCGCCTCCGATGATAAAGTCTGGCAATTTCTTAGGCATAATGGTTCACTTTTAGGTTGAGATGGCTGATGACAGCCATGGGTTATGGTATTGTGCGGACGAGCGTGTTGTTCTGAGAGCCGTAAGCCACCTCCGGGCGGCTCGGGTCCATTCGGCCTCCGATGATGCCGCCCACCAGCCAAAGCACCAGGAAAAACAGGAAGGTGGAATTCACCTGGCAAATGATGATACCATCATTGCAATTGTGACTAACCTACAAAGGTCACCCGTCGGACACCTGTGAGAAAAGGCCGGGACTACATTCATTCGGCACATATAACAGGCATTTCCTATTATTAATTGTAATTTTTGGTTAACTTATCAATATTTTGCAAGTCTCTCGCTTTATTAGTATAACATAACGTAGTTCTATTGGGATTATTTACCCCAAAGAATGTTGACGCCAAAATGTTGCCATCGCCATCAATAGCAACAATATTGAGGCCGCCTCGCCCCCTGGAATGTTCCACTCCCGCAATTTTTATGGATGCCTTGTTGCCAAAGGGTACTCCGGCAGAATAAAGCTCAATGTCTTTGTCAGCTATCACCTGCCCGCCTGAAGGTGCAACCTCCCCCCGCAGTTCGACCTTTACGGCGCTCTTATTACTGATCTTTTCAACCACCTTTTCTCCCCGGCTAAATACCCCTACATAGGACCCTGCAAAACCGAGAGCCGGCAGCTTAGAACCTTTCTCAAGCAAATATTTTTTAACTCCTTCTGGCATCAGCGCCGGGGCCAAATATTCTCTGGCAGCAATCAAGATAGTATTTCCTTCATATTTCTTAAGAAATTCACGAAAGGTTAGCGGTTCCACTTCCAATCTATTTGAATCATCTAGAAAGCGACCATCTGTGGTATAGACAATATACCCATCCACCAACGCACAGTGATCCCATTTATGGAATAAATTTAAAGTTTCTGCGTCAATAGGATCTGCGAATAGATAAATGCCCTTTGGATCCAACTTGCCATTACGTAATGACGACTGCAGTTCTTCTTTATAGATCTGCATTCTTTCTACAGGAAGTCTTCCCGGGGCGCCCGTGTCGATAGATAGATGATGCTTGTAGGCATAAAGCAAAAAATATCTAGAATCGTCCTCATTGGTTATTGCGTAGATGAAGGGGGGGTAGATAATGATTTTGTTAAAGTTCTGGCCGATTGACTGCCATGCAGGAGATTTCAAAGGCGAGGCAACCGGACCTGCCGTATGGAAAACCGGGTCATATAACAATTTGTGTAGATCCGCAACTTGGATTAACAAACAGGAGGACATCACCAGGATAGCCAAGCTCTTTCGGTTCATCGAGACTATACAAAATAATGTTCCGTATAATATAGCATAAAACACCGGCCAACCAAAACGGCCAGAACATCTTAATATATTAACCATCCTTAAGAATAACTCAGGTAGAGGGTATCTGAAAAGAACCGTATTACCCCAGGTTATTCTGTTAGAAACAGCATATATAAAAAACAATAATATTGTAATAAGAAATGGAATTAAATATTTTAAGTTATTAAATCGTGGACGCCACACAACTATATAAATTATATTATATGCTATCAAAATAATCAATCCCAATCCCATGTAATTAAATCCCTCCGCCTGCCCCAAACGATATGGTAAGGCTGGTATAAAAGCAGACCATTGGAATGGATTTATAAAAGAATTAAGATTAAGAGAATAAGTATTGTAGCTAACCAAATCAAATTGATAAGAAATCCCTGAATTGAAAAATCCAAAAGAAGCAAAAGAGGCTAATACAAGCAAGGGATATAAAGCCACACTCCCGATTAATTTTAATCTATAAGACGGTGTAAAAATCATATGGCCAAAAGAAAAGGCTAAAGCAAGGGCGACAACCATTGGACACAAATAAGTAAATATGGGAAACGCAGCAACTATAAGTAATGACCAAAATAATATAACGTTAATATTTTTAATAGAAGAATAATTTTCAAAATAAATGGTGAAGGCGGCCAATAGGACCCACTGGGCACACGGGCCATCATGACCTTGGATACTTCTCACCAATAATGGAGGGCTAAGAAGAAAAAAACAAACCCCAAGAACCTGCAGAATAATATCGGAGGTAATTAATTTCATTAAACGATAACCAAAATACGCTTGTAAACAATAGCAGGATAGGAACCACCAACCGAAATATTGAAAATCCGGCGGGAGAAAGGGAGATAACAATTTTAATGGTATCGGTAACAATTGATCAGCATTAACCACTAAGGCATAAGTACCGATTGGTGAAAAGTATCCTGCCAGTTTACCAACCGGGAAGGACCAGGGAGATTCACGAAGAAAAGCCCAGGCGAGGTATGAGATAGAAAGGTCCCCACCCATTCTAAAAATAAAACCAATATTAGTGGGGTTTAGGATCCGAACCCCAAATTTATATAAGAAAAGGCAAACGGCGGGACATAAGGAAAAAAGGACAGCCCACTTAGAAGAATTATTAAGGGATTCGTTCATTTCCGATTCCAACCTTGGATGGTAGAATTACAGGGGGTAGCCCATTCCAGACAAAACCGCAGAGCCATGGGGTTGACATCCTTGCCAATTCTACAGCTCTGCGGGGCAGGGCCTCAGCTTCCCCATCAAGCAAGCCTGGGTTGCCAATGTGGTCTTTTTCAAGGCTACCTTGGAGCGGCCAAAGGATTGCCGGATCAACCAGATTTGAACTTGCTCATTTCTGTTTTTCCTCTGTTTCTTAGAGATTTTAACATATTTTCACTATAGGGCAACCCTTCCACTGCCGGGCATGATAAGAAATTCTGGCCCCTACTTTGATTAGGCGCTTAATCAACCAGTCCATTGACCGCCGCACTTCCTCGCCCCAGACGTAGAACTGTCGGATCATGTGCAGGAGATTGTAGGCCAGAACCCCCATCTTTAGCCGGGCCTGGTTGGCCTCGAACCGCTGGCAACTGGTCTTGTCCCAACGTAAGGTATTTTTGCCTTCCTTGATCCGGTTTTCCACATCTCCCCGGCCATTATAGACTTTGACCACTTTACCGGCCGGAAGTCTGGAGTTGGTCACCACAAAACCGATCCGGGGGAAAAGCTCACCCCGGTGCCACTCGATCTTGCCACTACCCGGCGGGACTTGCTCCAGCTCTTCGCCTGGTAATGCAAAGCAACCATCTTGACTTGCACCCCCGACTTAGGGGGACGGCCCACGGGCCGGTTAAGATGGGGCTCGATCAAGCCCATCAGGATTCTATTAGCCGGTAATCGAATAAGGTATGTGATCCGCTTCTCTTCACAATACTCGTAGATCTCCGCGTTGGCAAAGGCAGCATCGCCACGCAGCCAAAAGAGCTTGAACCAAGGGCGGTAACGCTCCATAAACCGGGTGATAAAATCGAGAGCGCCATCGGCTGAGTGAACATTGCCCGGTCTCAACTTTGCCCCAAGGCAATCGCCATCACTGGTAAAGCAAAAAAGGGGATGAAAGCAGTTCTTGCCAAAATGACCGGTGTAGGCTACACCCTCCCGCTCGCCGTGGGCCGGGTCCTCAGTGGAATCCAGGTCGATGATCAGCCGCTTTTTGTTCTTCCTTTTCAGGAGGGCGTCGGTGGCTCGGATGAGAGCGCCGTCCAGGGCTTCTAATCCCACGGCATTACCCAGGACGTCGTTCTCCAACCGGGAGAGCATGGACTGCCCGGCCCCTACCTTATGGTCTTTGCCAATCGCCAGCCTGAGGGCTGGATCTATGCGAAGAAAATCGGCATCGTTACAATCTTCATAGCTGGCGGCCCACCTTTTCCTCATGGACTTTGCCGTCCTTTTTGAACACGATGTAATAGACCGCTTTCTTGCCGGGTCCGCCTAGGCGGTCCACCTCCCGGTAGAACACGCCTGGATATTTGGTCTTGTGGCGCTTCATGGTTTGCCTCCTTGGGGTTGGAAAAGGTTGGAAATCTCTTTTCCAGCTTGGCTCGATGCTTCCTAACCCAAGTGGATTTTGTCCAACCGTATTTCCAACCTCTGAGATAATTATAGGGGTACAAAATGGGATGCCAAGGGAAATGTGAAAACTGATTTTATCGTTTATTCAGGGAGTTTTAAAACAAGGCAGGAATAGCTGGTAAATGAAGTTGTCCGGGTCATAAACCCGCTCCGCCGTATTGGGGGACCAGGTTCGGGAATGGCGAACCTGGGTTTAATCGGCTCCCGCCGAGATATGAATGGGAATTTATTTAGTCGCCGCAACCGGGGCCGCATGAGTCGGGACTGCATGAGCCGGGACCGCATGAGCAGGCCGACTGCTGGGTCGGATGGTCGGTGACCCCCAGGAGCTTGATCTTGAAAATCAGGGTCTTGCCTGCCAGGGGGTGATTGAAGTCCATCACGAATTTATCGGGCTCGATGGCCAAAACCGTTCCGGTAACGGGGCCATGGGGGCTGGTGAACCGGAGTACCTGGCCCACCTCGATCTGATGCTCCCCCAGCATTTCCTTGGGAAATTCCCGCTTGAGGTCATCCCGCAGCTCGCCGTAGGCCTGATCCGGGCTCAGGGTCACCTGGTTTTCGCCGTTCACTTCCATATCGAGGACGGCATCATTAAAGCCGGCAATGATCCCGCCGGCGCCCACCTGAAACTCCAGGGGCTGGTGATCGACACTGCTATCGAAAACGGTGCCGTCTTCCAGGCTACCGGTATAGTGCAACTGCACAAAATCGCCATTTTTTACTCTGGCCATAGACTCTCCTTGGGCTGGGGCGGCTTCCAGGGTTTGCCGCCTGCCGCAGTTATTGATCCATGATGGTCAGGGGTAAATCGTGTGGGCATACCTGCCCGTAGCCCGCGGGACCGGGGCGGGTGGCCTGGATAAAAAAGCCTTCCGGGTTTGCGGTCCCCGGACCGACCGGGTTGGCGCTGGTGTGGAAACGGGGTTAGATCTTTTCCACGTTCTGGGCCTGGGGGCCCTTCTTCCCCTCGACCACTTCGAACTCGACTTCCTGGCCTTCTTCCAGGCTCTTGAAGCCTTCACCCGAGATGTTGCTGTGGTGCACGAAGACATCGGGACCATCGGGCTGGGAAATAAAGCCGTAACCTTTGGAATCACTGAACCACTTGACCTTGCCTCTTACTCTCATTTACGACCTCCAAGAAATTCCAGGCAAAAAATAGGGGGTACGACCGGTAAAGGCCCCCTTCTGGAACAGCCCTACTGGTCCCGCAATTGCCTGAATGATTGATTTTACAAAAAATCTGCACCCGTTGTCAAATCTTCGGGACCGGGAAGAGCCAGAAATTTTTCTGAGCCAGGGCATCTCGCGGCCCCTCACGCCGGCCTCTCCCTTCCGGAAACCGAAATCAAGATTGCCTGGCAAGAAAGAATCGGGCGGTTCGGGCGGCGGCCATCGCCGCTGAGGAACTTAAGCCGGGATGGACGGCCAACCATTTATTGCCGATCTTCCGGCTGATCTCAAAGGGACGGCACAACCGGGCCAGGTTGGCACCGTCAGTCAGGGCCAAGCTCACCAACTCTTTTCTCTGAGACATGGGCGTCACCTATTTCCACGGCATAACCGGCCTCCTGCCAGAAGTGGATATGTCATTTTAAACTGTTACCCATGTCTCCGAACATGTGTTACCTATGTCCCCGGTCTATACACCCCTCGAGGGGGAGCGGGGATAAAGATGGAACCCCTTTCATGCTTCCGTTAATAAGAGGATTTTCTGCTGTCTTTCTTGCAGCCAGGCACTGCCCCGGACACCGAGGAGGATGGTGAGGGTGGGGGGCGCCTGGCAAGCCCTCGTGATGCCGCAGCCAGGTCTCTACAGATAACCAGCAAAATTAAATTGACAATATTCGGTTATCCGGTTATATAAAATTTATGAAAAACGAAGCCCGCCTGTTTAAATCCCTGGCCGACGAAACCCGGCTGCAGATCTTCTGGCTCCTGATGGCGAAAGAAGAACTCTGTGTCTGCGACATCATGGGGGTCCTGGGCATCACCCAATCCAAGGCCTCCCGGCACCTGCGTTATCTCTTTCATTTGGGCTGGGTCACGGACCGCCGGGAAGGGGTGTGGATGAATTATCGGCTGAGCGTCACCCCCGGCAGCCCGGAGGACAAACAGCTAAAGTTGCTGGCGGAGATCTTGAGTTCCCGCCCGGAGGCCCAGGCTCTGCGGGAGCGATTGGAGCAGCGGCTGGCAGCCAAAGGGCAGGGCCAAGAAGGCGCCGCCGCCTGTTCCTGCTCCTGAGCTTATTATCCTGGTCTTTTTTAATCAGGTTTTTTATCTTGGCTTACCCGTTTAACCGGTTATAAAGAAGTATTATGAGCCCCGAGGCCCGCTTTTTCAAATCCCTGGCGGACGAGACCCGGCTGAAAATTCTCGGGTTCTTGTTCCTGTCAGGCGCTAAATAACTCCGGATTGGCTACCGGAAGACTAAATTTTTTTTGACCAGATAATACCCATGAAAACGGTTATCCGAATATCCAAGAACTAGGAGCGCTTATGGCCGCCACCGTTGCCAAACGCCTGGGTTTCGTGGAGCGCTTGCTGACCCTGTGGATTTTCCTGACCATGGCCGCCGGGGTTTTCCTCGGCTATTTCCTGCCCGGATTTACCAGGGTTCTGACCTTCTTTCAGGTGGGCACCACTAATATTCCCATCGCCATCGGCCTCATTTTGATGATGTATCCGCCGCTGGCCAAGGTGCGTTACGAGGAACTGCCCCAGGTCTTCAAAAATATCAAGGTCCTGGCCCTGTCGTTAATCCAGAACTGGGTGATCGGCCCCATCCTCATGTTCCTGCTGGCCATCGCTTTTCTCCGGGGTTACCCGGATTACATGGTGGGTCTGATTATCATCGGCCTGGCCCGCTGTATCGCCATGGTCATCGTCTGGAACGACCTGGCCCAGGGCGATACCGAATACTGCGCCGGGCTGGTGGCCTTCAACTCCATCTTCCAGATGCTGTTCTTTTCCGTGTACGCCTATATTTTTGTAACGGTGCTGCCCGCCTGGCTGGGGATCGCCTCGGGCCTGGAAGTCCGGGTCACCATCCTCCAGGTGGCGGAAAGCGTGATGATCTACCTGGGTCTCCCCTTCTTCGGCGGCATGTTCACCCGGTTCTTCCTGGTCAGGCGCCAGGGGCTCAAGTGGTATGAAGAAAAATTCCTGCCCAAAATCAGCCCCATTACCCTCATCGCCCTCTTGTTCACCATCGTGGTGATGTTCTCCCTCAAGGGCGAGTATATTGTGGAACTCCCCCTGGACGTGGTGCGCATCGCCATCCCCCTGACCATTTATTTCTTCATCATGTTCTTTGTGACGTTTTATATGTCGGCCAAAGCCGGGGCGGGCTATCGGATTTCCGCCACCCTGTCCTTTACCGCCGCCAGCAACAACTTTGAGCTGGCCATTGCGGTGGCGGTGGCGGTCTTCGGCCTCCGGTCGGGGGAGGCCTTCGCCGCGGTCATCGGCCCCCTGGTGGAGGTGCCGGTGCTCATCAGCCTAGTGAACGTGGCCTTGCGGTTCAGGAAAAAATATTTTACGCCCCTGGTGTGCGCGGGCTGCGGCCAGGAAGCTGGCCGTGGTATCATTCTGAAAGGGCGGCGCGGCGATCAAGACTTGTACGTCTGTCCTGACTGCAGCCCTGCCCATACGCCCCCTCGGGCTGATTAATCTTCAAGAGGAGGAAGAGCATGAGCAACCAGGAATTGAAGGATGTCATCAAGGATCGTTACGGCAAAATCGCCCGGGGGGAGGTCAAGTTTTGCTGCTCCACCTGCGGGCCCACGACCACCGACCACTGCCTGGCCGTGGGCTATAGCGCCGAGGACCTGCGCCTGGTGCCGGAGATGGCAATTCTGGGAGTGGGGTGCGGCAACCCCACCGCACTGGCGGACCTCGAGGAGGGAGAGACCGTCCTGGACCTGGGTTCCGGTGCCGGGATCGACGTCTTTCTGGCGGCCAAAAAGGTCGGGGAGCACGGCCGGGTCATCGGCGTGGACCTGACCGAGGATATGGTGGCCCGCGGGCGGCAACTGGCCCAGGAGCACGGCTTCGGCAACGTGGAGTTCCGCCAGGGCGATATCGAGCATCTGCCCGTGGATTCGGCAAGCGTGGATGTCGTCATCAGCAATTGTGTGATAAACTTGACCCTGGATAAACTGGCGAGCTTCAAAGAGGTGCATCGGGTCTTGAGGCCGGGCGGGCGCATGCTGGTTGCCGACCTGACGACCATCGGCGAACTGCCGCCGGAAGTGCGGGCCAGCGCCGCGGCCTGGGCGGATTGCCTGGCCGGGGCCATGGGAAAAGAGGTTTATCTGGAAACCATCCGGCGCGCCGGCTTTGCGGAAGTGGCCGTAGTTTCTGAGTCTTCCTATGAGGGTCCGGGGATGGACGAGCGTTTGTCCGGGAAAATCATCAGCGTGCAGGTGCGCGCCATTAAGGATTAATGACGGCCTGCAGAGTTATTTGATCTTAAAATTATCGGCTAACGGAGATAAGGGTCGCTCACTCATGCTGAAGGTCTTGTTTCTCTGCACCGAGAACGCCTGCCGCAGCCAGATGGCCGAAGGTCTGGTCAACCATGATCTGGCCGGTGAGGCGCAGGCTTTTTCCGCGGGGGTGCGGCCCAGCCGGGTCAACCCCCGGGCGGTCCAGGTCATGGCGGAGTTGGGCATCGATATCCGCCACCAGCGGTCCAAGCCGGTGGCAGACCTGGCCGGCGAAAGGTTTGACCTGGTCGTGACGCTCTGCGACCAGGCCCAGGCACAATGTCCCATGTTTCCCGGGGAAACCGAGGTCATGCACGCCGGCTTCCCGGACCCGGCTAAGGCTACCGGCACGGAAGAAGAAATCATGGCCGCTTTCCGGCAGGTGCGGGAGGCCTTGCGGGCTAAAATGATCCCGCTGCTGCGAGAGAAGGCTAAAGGCGCCACCCTCGCTAAATCCGGGACGCCCCGCGGCCGGATTTAATAGAGTTCGAGGACTACATGACTGCCAGGGAAGAATCGGCGCATACGTGCACCGACCCAACTTGTCTGAGGGACGAGGTTCCGGAACAGCTACCAGGGCCGCCTCGCACCCGGAAGATTTATCAATATCCGGTAAGCGGCGGTTTATTACGTTTTTTCTCCTGGTGGCTGGTTTTTTCCGGCATCTACGCCAGCTCTTCCGTCTGTCCCTTTTGCGGGCAACCCGCCTGTCCGGTGGGTGTGGCGGCCGCCGGGATAATGGGCGGCTTCTTCGCAGCCATATGGATTTACGGTAAAGCCTGGTTAGATCGCCTTAAGGAGCTTAGCGGGCGTCTCCGCAGTAGGAGCGATCGCCAGGTTACTGGACCGGATGGAAGACTTTGAAATCTTCCGTCTCCCAATGGACTCCACCAGGGAAGTTCTGCACGCCATCGCCACGTTCCAGGCGGACCTCTCCCCATCCTTCCCTTAGGTGAATGGCGAGTCAGGCGGCTGGGACTTTGATGCAACAAATCGGGTGCTGCCGCTTAGGCTGTCGGAAGGCAAGTGGATCACCCTGCACCCCCAAAAAATCGCCGGGGGGCCAGGGACCTGGAATGGCTCAAGGCGCAGATCAATGACATTTACGACCCCCGGGATCACCTCACCCCCCGCTACGTGAGCCAGGCCGGCCTTAAGGTAGCAAACCACGGAATAGGACTCCTACCCCCCTACCTTGATAACCTGCCCCGGATTCCACCTCAAAAAAACGTCTAGACCATTTCCTCCTGGTAGGAACCCCCGCTATGATGGGATCCAGGCAAAAAATTTCACCGAGAAAAATCTGGCCCTTTAACTTGGCCATGACCGGCCGATGGCTGGGCATCAACTTTAGGGTTTGTCCATCATAACTTCTCTAGATCCGCTTCTTCTAATCCGAGATTAGGAGGCATCCTTGGTTGCACCGCGGTAAAAAAAATGGTTTTGTGGACCTCTCTTCCGGAGTTCAACCACGGAAAGTTTCTTAATTTTGCAGCCAATTTGTCTTGTGGCCAGGTCCAGTAAGGACCCAGCCACGCAAATTTGCCGGGTCAAGGTTGACAAGGAAGGCATGATGCTTATATTTGTTGACAACCAAAAAATTCTTAGGGAGGAAGTTCTCAGGGGCCTGAAAGAAGCGTATCAGGAAAAGAACGAGGCGCAACTCAAAGAATGGTCGGCCAAGGTCAAGGAATTTCAGGCCAAGGCTGAGATGGCCAAAGCCGATGTCAAAATTGGACTGCAAAAGGACCTCCAAGCCCTGCAAGCAAAACATAAAGCCGCCCAACAGAAGCTGAAAGACCTTAAGGGAGCAAGCGCCGACGCCTATGAGAAAGGCAAGCAGGGCGTGGAAAAAGCAATGGGCGATTTAAAAAAAGCCTTGGAAAGCATTAAAAAACAACACTGTCCTTAAAGGGGAGCGCCGGAGAATCGCATATTACCGGGAGCATGAAAGGGGTTCCAGCTTTATCCCCTCTCCCCCGATGGGGGACGACACCGGGTGAGGGGGAATTTAATCTCTTTTCTGCTCCCATTAATAACTCCGCAGTGCATGGGAGCGGGCCCTTGCGTGGTTCGTTAGTCGCAGAGCTTCCCCTGCCGGTGCCCTTGCTCGCCTTGGGTTACCGGCCAGCGGCGCCGGAGGCCATTGAGGTATGTCTCATGGCCTGCTCGGGCTCCAAGATGAACCAGGACAACTTCTAGAAAATCAAAACCGGCATGACCCTGGCGGAAGTCAAGGCCATTCTGGGAGAACCCGCCGATTCCTCCAGTATCGAGGTGGCGGTGATTTCCGGCGCCACCGCCATGTGGAAGGGGGAAGGCATCACCATCAACATCCAGTTTATGAACGGCAAAGTTATCGCCCAAGAGTTCCGCAAACCCGGGAAAGAGGCCCCGAAGCCCGGGCAATAGCCGGGACCGGGAAAGTGGCGGCGGTCAGGTGAAGGTCAAAAATAATAACCTTGGTAAAGCTGCAGGCCGGGCTTCCGGCAGAAGGAGATGAAAATGGGATTACTTTTGCTAGTTATTATCATTATTTTGCTCATAGGGGCCGCCCCCAGGTGGCCATATAGCCAAAGCTGGGGCTATGGTCCGACCGGTATTCTGGGGGTGGTCCTGATAGTGGTTCTCATCCTCTTGCTCCTTGGACGACTTTAGGCTTGATTCATCATTCAAGGGTGGAGAGGTCCATCACTATCTGGTAACCTTTTTAGCCAGGGCCCAAACTCGAGGTGCGGTGAACTTGGTTAATAACAGAGTAAAGCCACTTGGAGTTAAGGCTCGCCGCAGTTCTTGTGGGACATGAAAAGTTAGCAATTTAGTCTTATCAAAAAGAAAGGAGGTGAAAGTATATGAAGAAATTAGTGGCGTTATTTGTAGCTTTAACGTTTCTTGTGACATTTTCGTTGATGGGCTGCAATCAATCACAGCCGCCGGCGAAGCCAGCAGCGGAGAAGGGGGCGCCTGGGGCGCCTGGAGCGCCTGGGGCACCTGGAGCACCTGGAGCGCCTGGAGCGCCTGGAGAACCTGCGCCAGCACCAGCACCAGAAAAATAATAGACGCGGGATATCGGGGTATATCCTCGCCAAGAGGATATACCCTTGGATATTTCAGATCATATCTATAAGTAATTGATATTCCTGAAAAGGTTCTTGTTTGGCAAGCTATCTTGTATTGACCTGATCTAGATCTATTTAGGAAATTATTAAGGTCGCATTGATTTTCGGTTAAATAATCACTAATTTAGAATTTTCAAATTGCTGCCTTTGAAAAGGAGGAAGACCATGGCCATTACGGATAATGGTCTGAAGGGCGCAGTTCCCAGCATTCTGGTGGTGTTAGGGGTGGTGCTGGCGGCCCCCATCGTTCTCCCCGCCGTGGCGGCGGTGTCTCGCCCTTTGGCCAAGACCTTGATCAGGGGCTATTTGACCCTTGCGGACATGGCCAAGGAGTTTTCCGCCGGAGCCGGTGAGCAGATCAGCGACCTGGTGGCCGAAGTCAAGGCCGAGAGAGACACTGCGGCGGCGGCCGAGGTGGTGGCCGGCTCGAAAGTCAAACCATCCGCTTAACAGATTCCGGAGTGAAGGATGGAAATAGAGGGCCTCAAAGTAGTCCATGCCCTGCGGGGGCGGGTGCGTCTCAAGGCCGCCAAGGTTAAAGGAAACCCGGCCCTGGCCCCACGAGGTGGTAAAGAGGATTATCTGGGGGGAGTGGCCGGCGGCGCCGTGGCCGGGATGGGGCCCTGGGCCGCGCCACCCGGCTGGATCGAATCATCCAGGGTCAAAACATAAGTGCCTATGGCCGCCAACATGAGGCCGATAACCAGCCAGGTGCGCCAATCCTTGTGGAGCCCGGTCCAATCAATTTGGTGGTGGGAATTTTTATCTGCGTTTCTTCCATGAGCATGTTTATGCCCGTGTGATGTCATGTCCAACATCCTTCCTGGAAAGAGTTGTCTCTTCAGCAGCCCGGGTGAAATTAAAACTCCCGGTTATCACGACTTCCCGGTCGACGATAATGATTTTATTGTGGGCAATGCCATGGACAGGATCAATATAGGTCGGGATTCCCATATGGCTGGTAAAATCTGCGGCGCTGTATTTGTCCCTGATATTTGATTTGTCCAGGATAATTTCTGTGTGAACTCCTCGCTTGTGTGCGTCCACCAGGGCTTCCGCTATCGGTTTTGAAGTAAATGAGTATGCCTTCACCAGGATTTCGCTCTTGGCCTTGTCCAGCTCCGCCACAATCGCTTCAGTGCATCCTCCCGGTGGACTGAAGTATATTTGGACGGGTACATTGTTGAGGATTAGGTCTTTTGCTGAAGAATTGGTAGGGAAAGAAGCACACAGAGAGAAGGCGAGTAGAATTGATAGATAAAGTAGCAGTTTCTTCATAATAAAGTAGATTATTTATTTTCACAAAAATTAGGATTATTAACAACACTATAATTGTAACCAAAAAATGTTAGTGCAAGACCTTGTACAAAATTATCATTATTTTTATATATATTTTCTAGAATATCCATGTAATCACTCATATCTCTCTCTTCATTATTGTATCCTATAAACATGAGTCCACTATAGGATAACTTAAATTTGGTAGCATTATCCTTATCAATCGTAAATCGCGCTATATAAACTACTTTATCTATTATTTTATGGATTGGATTTTCTTCTACGACTTTTGCGTAAAATGCTTTATCGTAAAATTTACGATATACCTCATCAATATCATTGAAGATTTGTTTAGTCATTATTCCAGAAAATTGAACAATTGTTCTATTTTGTTGGTCATGGATAATTTTCCATTCTCCATTAGTAACATATTTATAATTATTAAATACATCTCCAATTGTAGCTGATTTATTAATTTTTAAAACACCATTTAACAGTATCAATCGGATTAGAACCACCTCCGCATCCAGAAGCAAGTAAAAAAAGAATAAATACACATAAAATGATTTTATTCATTTGTCTAACCCCTCACTTTTGCGAAAATATTAAATATAATACTAGCGCTTCGCTCATGCCTAACTAATTTCTTTGGCAAACAAAAATATTCCGGGATTAATATTATCAAGACTGGGAGTGCCTTTTATCGTATGGACGAATAAAAACAATTTCTTAAATATTAACTTGCCAGAGCAAGGGGATACTTTCTAATCAAGTTTGATTCAGGCCACTCTATTTTGAGAATGATTCTGACTTCGGGAACTTTTCCACACTTTTAAACCCCATTGCATATCTTCTCAGCCATAATTTCAGCCAGCTTCATCACCTCCTCATGACCTTCGACTTCCCCCGGTTCATGAACTCCGAACGCACGAATGAAATGACACTCAACAAAGCCGTAGCCTTTGAAGAAGTATTCGAATTTTCTGAAGATATCAGGATAGCTGCTTTGATCTGGATTGCCCTGAGCGAGAATGAAGACCAGCTTCTTCCCCGGCGCAAGGCGAGATTTCTTGGGATTGGTAATGAAATCGGGCACCAGATATGAGAAGGTACGATCCATGAATGTCTTGAGTTGACTGGATATATCCCAAAAATAAACCGGCGACGCCAGCACCAGAACATCGGTTTCACGAATCGCATCCAGAACTTCTGTGAGATCGTCGTTCAGCGCACATCTGTCGAGCTTGGTCTTGCAAGCCATACATCCTTGGCATCCACGGTATTCGAGGTTGTTCAGGATAAAAGTCTTCACTTCTGCACCCCGTCCTTCCGCGCTGTTGCAGAATCGATTGGCGATGGTAGCACTATTTCCTTTTTCTCTTGGGCTCCCGAGCAAGCAGACGATTTTCATTTCACTCTCCCATGTCCTGCGGGGGATACTGTCAAATCAAATCTGATTCAGGATAATTAAAGAGATTCCCATTCTACACTGGTATATACATACATATGGCCATAGTATCTTAATTTTTTAACTTTAAATAAACTATGGGACTCACCGCGGGGTGCTAAAGATATCACAGCTGTCCGGCCGACTCCATTGATTTATGTACTTCTGCTGGATTGAATAGTTTAGTAAATCCGGTGATATGCCAAAAAGAATTTGGTCTCTTTGGAATTCCAGCTGGCTAGTAAGAGTCAGATATTCTGAGGTGGAAATTTGGCCAGACCGGTAAGCCTGATCATATTTCTGCTGTATCAGCTCCAATTTAGTCGGACCGCAGCCAAAGCTGCAGGTAGCCAGGAAAAGTGAGACCGTCAAAACAATAAGTCGGATAGTCTTCACTTACAGACTCTCCAATAAACTATGAGCCCCCCGAGAGCCCCCAGGAAGGGCGCCAACCCCGAACCCCTACAATGCCAGAAATCACTTTGATCCTCACTTCAGCCCCGCCTGGCGCAATGCGTCCAGGATGTGGTCCTTTCTCGGCCCTTCCTTATATGGGAGTGCTTTGGCGGACCTTATTAGAGAGAAATTGGGGTCTAGGCGCTGGACCTCCGCGGCGGCAGCCCGGGCCTCATCTTCGCGCCCGGCGTAACTATACAAAGTGGCCAGAGTAATATAGGCAAGCGAATAATTGGGGGCAAGCTGAAGGGTTTTCTTGACTGCCGCGATCCCCTCCTCATACCTTCCGGTTTCACGATAAGCGATACCGAGTTGATTGTACAGCTGGGGAAAAAAAGGATTGAGTCGAATGCCCTGTCTAAGCAAAGGAATGGCCTCCGCACTCCTAAAAGAATCGTTCAGAGCCTGGGCAAGATGGAAAATAGCTCTAGCGCTGTTGGGGTCAAGCCTCACAGCCCGCTCTCCGATTTCAATCGCCTTATCATGCTGACGCAACAACAAAAAGACTTGGCTAAGAGCAGCCTGGGCGTCAGCCGAGGAGTTGTCCAGTTCGATGGCTCTTTGCGCCGATTTCATAGCATTGGAGAGCGTCTCTTGGGGCGATTCGCTGGTACCCTGCACAAATTCCTGCATGAGCGCGAAAGATAGAGCGATATGGGCCTGTGCGTAATTTGGGTCCAGTCTCACGGCTTCCTGTGCAAGCCGTTTGGCCACCGCAGTCGCCTCCTTGTTCATTTGATATCTGTGCCCAACAGCTTCCACAACCTTCAAGTAAGCCTGAAGGTTGTTCGTTCCCTTTTCTTGTATGCGCACTGCTTCGCCCTCGGTGATCTTCACCCGAAGTTCCGTGAGGATCTTCATGGTAATCTCATCCTGCAGGTCGAAGATGTCTTTAAGGCTTCGGTCGTAGCGCTCTGACCAGAGTTGATGCCCCGAGAGGGCATCGATGAGCTGCGCCGTGATACGCACCCGATCCCCGGCCTTCTGCACGCTTCCCTCCAGCACGTACTGCACCCCCAGCTCCTCGCTCACCTGTTTGGTCTTCACCCCCTTGCCTTTGTACCTGAAGGTGGAATTCCGAGCGATGACGAATAGTTGTGGCACCTTGGAGAGGGCCATTATCAGGCTTTCGCTTAACCCATCGCAGAAGAAATCCTGGTTTTGCTCCCCGGTCAGGTTCAGGAAGGGCATGACTGCGATGGACGGCTTGTCTGGCAGGGGAAAGGCCATCTGCTGCTGGGAGGCTTTCTCCACCTTAGGTTCGGCAAGGGGAAAGGCGAACCGCCAGTACACTGCGGCACCCGCGGCCATTAGAAGGACGACTACCAGGGCGATGATTATCAGGGAAAATCTCCCGGGAGGAATGCTAACCGTAATTACCCGCGGCTGGTCTTCCGGGGACATCACCTCCGGCTGCCGCTCCTTTGGAGCCGGTCCAGGCTCCTCTCCACCAATATGCAGGGGTTTCTCTTTACCCCCTTTTTTGGCTAAAAGAACAGTTAGGGTATCTGCCAGGTGCGCC
>Ga0208191_1000872_pt1 | contig 17476 bp, 16 predicted proteins | sample June2015DPH_13_5_FD_184709 | JGI IMG/M metagenome (GOLD analysis project Ga0208191, IMG submission 184709) | Peatland microbial communities from SPRUCE experiment site at the Marcell Experimental Forest, Minnesota, USA - June2015DPH_13_40... | ecosystem: Environmental > Terrestrial > Soil >... | reverse complement strand
TGCCCTGCAACTGAATCTGCGGCCTCAATTCACATTGATCGATGCGTTGCAGAACCTGCATCGCATGGATAGTTCGCTCCTCGATGGCCTGATGACGCCTTATCGCAATGGCCTTCATCTGCTGGCTGGCGCTCAGCAACCGCACAACAGTGTCCCGACCGCGTCGGAACTGGCTCGTCTGTTCGATCTACTGGTAAGCCAGTATCACTTCGTCGTACTCGATTGCTCGGGCCGGCTGGATGGCACCACACAAATGATCTGCGACCTCTCGAATGCTGTGCTGCTGGTCACGCAGACCGACGTCGTTTCCCTCTGGAGCGCGGGCCGCATCCACGCCTTCCTGCAGGAAGGAGCGGGCCGCGATCGCCTGCGAATCGTGCTTAACCGTTACAAAAAGATTCCCGGCTTCACCGACGAGGATGTCGAAAAAGCCACCAACTGTAAGGTGCTCTGGAAGGTGCCCAACGCTTTCCAGGTCATCGGACCCGCGATTGACAAGGGTAGCCCGGTGGCCTTGCAGGGGAATCATGAAATCGGCCGCTCCTATCAAGGATTAGCCGCCGAGCTAGCCGGCGCGACCACGTCCGCCGAAGGCGCCCTCTCGCTGCTCTACCAGCACGACAAGGGCGACAGCAAGAAACGTGCCGCTGGCCACCTGGTCGTCTCGCCGATGCGCGCCGGGCAATAGATCCCACTTTTCGATCCTCGCAACTCTGGGTTTCACTTCTGCAATCTGACTGCTTGCCTCTACAATTTTTGGGCTTTGTTAGAATCAAGGTTCACCAATGACGCCGAAAACCGTTGCAATCCTTTATCAGATGATCGCCTTCCTGTTTGCGATCAGCGTGCACGAGTCCGCCCATGCCTGGACCGCGTCACGCTGTGGCGATCCGACGGCGCGTATGCTGGGGCGGGTGTCGCTGAATCCGATTCGCCACATCGATCTGTTTGGCACGATCATACTGCCGCTGGTCGCGGCCATCAGCGGCATCCCATTGCTCGGTTGGGCCAAGCCCACACCGGTGGACCCCCGAAATTTTCGCCATCCCGTGATGGACGACATTCTGACCTCAGTGGCGGGTCCAGTCAGCAACTTCATCGTTGCCACCGGGGCGCTCCTACTTCTTGGCGGCATCTCACTTTCATCGGCCTCCGGACACAGTCTGGTCATGGGATTGCCGGGTGGTTCCGACGGCGCTGCTTCCGATTCCGCCTTGACGCCAGTTGCTATGCTGCTGTATGCGTTCATGATCATCAACATCGTTCTGGCAGTCTTTAACCTGATTCCCGTCCCGCCGCTCGATGGCAGCCACGTACTGCGGCATTTCTTGCCGGATTCAGTGGGGATGGTGTACGACCGCATCGGCATCTTCGCACTGCTGGCGCTGGTGTATCTGGGCGGAGGACTGCTCTGGGGCTTGATCCGCCCGTTTCTTCACTTCTATGTATCGATGCTGGGCAAATTCTGAATGACAACTCCTTCCAAGAAACGCGTGCTGAGCGGAATGCGCTCGACCGGCAAACTGCACCTGGGAAACTACGTTGGCGCGCTCGAAAACTGGGTCCGCATGCAGGAGCAGTATGATTGCTTTTTCTTTATCGCCGACTGGCACGCGCTGACCACCGACTATGCCGACACGTCGCGGCTGAAAGAGAACTCGGTCGAGGTGCTGCTGGACTGGCTGGCAGCGGGCCTTGATCCGGCGAAGTGCGTGATGTTCATCCAGTCCCATGTGCCGGCTCATGCGGAATTGCACCTGTTGCTTTCGATGATCACTCCCCTCGGCTGGCTGGAACGCGTCCCGACGTACAAAGAGCAGAAGGAAAACATCAAGGAAAAAGATCTGGGCACTTACGGCTTTCTTGGTTATCCCGTTCTGCAGTCGGCGGATATTTTGATTTACAAGGCTGATTTTGTGCCGGTGGGCGAAGATCAGGTGGCGCACGTTGAACTGACCCGTGAGATCGCGCGCCGGTTCAATGCATTCTACACGTACGCGCAGCCGATGGTGACCGACACGACTCACTTGACGCAGGGTCAAAGGGAGTTTCTGATTTCCAGTGGAACGGAAATAACGCCGGATACCGATTACATTTTCCCTAGAATCGTTTTCCCCGAACCGGCGGCCCTGCTCACGCCCGCTCCCCGCCTGCCCGGTACTGACGGCCGCAAGATGTCGAAGTCATACGACAACGCTGTCCTGCTCACTGATCCCGAGTCCGTGGTACGGCAAAAATTGAAGACGATGGTCACCGATCCTGCCCGGGTGCGCCGCACCGATCCCGGCAATCCTGATGTGTGCCCGGTGGGTGATCTGCACAAAATATTCAGCACCCAAGAGACGATCGCGAAGGTATACGAAGGCTGCCGGTCGGCCGGAATCGGGTGCATCGAGTGCAAGAGTTGGGTCGCCGATGCCCTGGTAAAGATTCTCAACCCGATGCAGGAGCGCCGAAAAAAATACGAGGACAATCCGCGCCTCGCCTGGGATATTCTGGAAGCTGGCTCGGCTCGCGCTCGCGATGTCGCAGGCGCCACGATGGACGAAGTCCGCAAGTCGATGGGTCTGGACTATGGTCCGAGCGATAGTCCAAACGTTAATAAGAACTGTGAGCCGGCGAAGGATTCCACGAAGTGACGGATTTGTCTCAACCCATATCAGAACCGTCGCCGGTCCAGGCTTCTGGGCATGACGCGGTTCCGCCCACGACCGCCGCAGCCAAGTCCGGGAAAGAAGATGCCAGCGACTTCCCCTTTTCCATCGCCCTCGGCGAAATCTACGAAGGCCCGCTCGACCTGCTGCTCGACCTGATCCGCAAGCAGGATATCAACATCTACGACATTCCTATCGCCAGGATCACGGCGCAATACCTCACTTATGTCGAGCGCATACGCGAACTCGACGTGAACGTCGCCTCCGAGTTCATCTATATGGCAGCGGTGCTGATTCACATCAAATCGAAGATGTTGCTGCCGCGCGATCCGCTCGCTCCGGCCGACACGCTGGAAGACCCGCGCAACGAACTCGTCAACCGGCTGCTCGAGCACGAAAAGTTCAAATCCGCGGCACAAATGCTCCTGCAGAAGCAGCAGATTGAAGACGCGGTGCTGAGCAATCCGGCGATCAGAGAGTTCATGGACGCCGAGGGCGCCGAGCCCGAACTCGCCGCCGATGTCATCGACCTGGTCAAGACCTTCCAACAGATATTGGACCGTGCGCGCAATCGACCGATCCTGGAAGTGGACGAAGAGACCGTAACCGTCGGCCAGATGATCCAGTACCTGCGCCGCCGGCTCGCGCTCGAAGATCGCCCGATTCGCCTGAAGCAGATGCTCCGCAACGTACCGTCGCGACCGGCGCTGGTCTGCATGTTTCTGGCGTTGCTCGAACTGGTCCGGTTGCAGGCGATCCAGGTGCGGCAGGACCATGTTTTCGGCGAAGTGCTGGTGAGGAAGCATTCCCACTTCGAACAAGTAATGACGGAACAAGCTGCCGTGCGTGATGATTGGAAATGAAGAGGACTGGTTAGTGGAGTGACGGGCGTCTCGCCCGTCCTGAGGGATGCCTGCGGGGCCGGGCGAGGACGCCCGGCGCTCCACCGGCGAACGACAACTTTATGAGTCTTAAACCCCAACTCGAAGCCATCATTTACGCGGCGGAGACGCCCATCTCGCTCGACCAGATTTCTTTGCTGGTGAAGGAGTCGCTGCTCGCGGAAACTCCCGGAATCGAAGCTGCGGAAATCAAGTCGCGCATCCGCGCCACGCTCGAAGAACTCATCGCGGATTACTCCGGCGCAGGCCACGGAATCGAAATCCGCCAAGTCGCTGGGGGATACCGCATGTCCACCAAGCCCGAGCAGCACGACGTGGTGCGCGCCTTCGCCAAGAGCCTGAAACCGCCTTTCCGGCTGTCGCTTCCGGCGCTCGAAACCCTTGCCGTCATCGCCTATAAGCAGCCGGCCACGGTGCCCGAGATCAGCGAAATCCGCGGCATCGATTCCGGCGGAGTCATCGCCACCCTGCTCGACCGCAAGCTGATCACGACGGCGGGCAGAAAAGCCGTAATCGGTCGCCCGATTCTCTACAAGACCAGCAAGGACTTTCTGCTGCGCTTCGGGCTTAAGGACATCAACGAACTGCCCAGCATGGAGGAGTTCGAGAAGCTGCTGGCGGAGTCGTTCCAGAGCGACTTGATTCCAAGCGATGGCACGCCTGTGGAAGCATCTTCAAGTTCGCCGTCAACTGTAGAGGACGATTCTTCCGAAACAGTTTCTGGAACAGAAAGTGCTCCTGAAATTGCCGAGAGCACCGAGCCCGAACTCGCCACCGAAGAGGAAGCCGAAACGCCAGCCAGCATCAAACCGGAGTAGCCATCCATGTCTGCCGAACGCCTGCAAAAAATTATCGCTGCTGCCGGAGTTGCATCCCGCCGCAAATCCGAAGACCTGATCACGTCCGGCCGCGTGCAGGTCAACGGACAGGTGGTCACCGAGCTCGGCACCAAAGCCGATCCCGAACAAGACCACATCCGCGTCGATGGCAAACTGCTGCGAGGGCCGGAACGTTACACCTACGTCGTGCTCAACAAACCCAAGGGATATGTGACCACGGTCAGTGATGAGAAAAAACGCCCCACCGTGATGGACCTGCTTCAAAGTGTGAAAGGGCAGAAGGTGAAAGGGCGCGTCTATCCCGTGGGCCGGCTGGACTGGGCCAGCGAAGGCCTTCTGCTGATGACCAATGACGGCGCGCTGGCCAATGCGCTGATGAAAGCGTCTTCCAACGTGGCGAAGACTTACGTGGTAAAAGTCGCCGGCCAGCCCGACGAGGCCAAGCTCGACAAGCTGCGCTGCGGAGTTTCCATCGCCGAAAAGGGTGGCCGCCGCGTGCGCACGGCCCCAGCAAAAATTCGCCTGATCCGTGAAGGCGATAACCCGTGGCTCGAAGTGACCATTATTGAAGGCCGCAATCGCCAGGTGCGAAAAATGTTTGAGGAAGTGGGGCACCACGTGGAGAAAATCCGGCGCGTAAAGTACGGTCCGCTCGCGCTCGACGTGCCGCCGGGAGATTGGCGCAACCTTACTCTGCTGGAGGTCGCAAAACTGAAGACCGCCGCGTCGGGACCGAAACTTACCCTTCCGCCCAGCGTACCCACTCCGCTGTACCCGCCGAAGGTGCCAACCAGCAAGCTGCCGCGCGTACCGAGATCGTCGAGCCGATCGCGTTCACCCAGGCCATCGCGTCAGGAGAAGCCGTCGTTCGTATCGCGCTCATCCAGACCACCACACTCGGAGAGGCCATCCTTCGCAAAGGGCTTACCCGGGCTGGCGCAATCGTCCAAGTCTTCACGCGCACCGCGAGCTACCGCTGCGAAGCCCTCGCGCTCACCGAAGCGCAAGCGCGATTAACATTTTGCTTTCGCAATCATCGGCAGCCGGGCCGCGCCGTACAAGCCAGCATCGCTACCGAGCAGCGCACGGGTGATGATGGTCTTGTGGCCGGGGCCCGCCTTCACGTGCGCGGAAGCGCCCTGATTGCTGGCCGAAGGATCGGGCGGCGCGGTGGCGGCGTACACGATGGAGCGCTGCCGCAACTCTTCGAAGAGCGCGGGTGAAAAAACTTCCCACGCGCCCGAAGCTCCCCCGCCAATCACGTAAATCGGCAGGTTCAACGAATTCACCATCAACGAAAGCACAATGCCCAAACAACGGCCCACGTACCGGAAGATGCGGCGTGCATCTTCATCGCCTTGCATCGCGAGGTTGTAAATCGACTTCGCGCTGAACTCCGGATCGGAGTGAGCGGCGCGCGCCAGTGCCGACACGCCGTTGCTCGCGATCGCGTCCCGTGCCATCCGGACCACTGCCGTCGCCGAAGCGTATTGTTCCAGGCATCCTCGATTGCCGCACCCGCAAGGGTGCCCCTCCGGTTCAACGGTTGTATGCCCAAACTCCCCGGCCATGCCGTTTGCGCCGCGCCAGATCGCGCCGCCCAGAACCAGTCCACCGCCAACACCGGTTCCGAGGGTCAGCATCGCCATGTCGGCATAATCCTTGGCCGCGCCCAGCCACTGTTCTCCGAGCGCCGCGACATTGGCGTCGTTTTCGAGGATCACCATGGTCTTCAGGCGCTGCCCAATGTCGGCGCCAGCTGGATAGTCGACCCAGCCCGGCAGGTTGGGCGATTCGCGCACCAAGCCAGTTTGCATGTCGATGATGCCCGGCACACCGACGCCGATCCCCAGCAGTGTAGCGGAGTTCCTGTATTTCTCCGATATGCGCTGAATAGCGTCGCACATGTTGCCGATGACGTAGTCGCGTCCCAGGGAAACCTTGGTGTCTAGCGTGACTTTCTCGACGAGGCTGCCTTGCTCGTCCACGGCGGCAATGCGCATGTTCGTGCCGCCGAGGTCGACTCCAATTGAGAATTTATTCATGATGAATGACTCGGAAGTCTGTTTGAAGAAGCATTTAGCCCTGCCCTTTTTTGTACAGCGCGGATGTCAATCCGTCAAATATTAAATCGTTATATTAGGGCTATTTTTGACACTTTGAACAGTAGTGACTGCTGCGCCCGGCAAGCACGATGCGCCGGATCGCGGTCCTGCACACGAGGCAAGGCTCCCCCTCACGGCCATAGACTCGATGCTGGAACTGGAAGAATCCTTCTTCTCCATCCGCGTCCACATAATCGGAAATCGACGACCCACCCAGCGCGATCGCCGCGCGCAGAACTTCCCGTACCGCGGAATGCAGCTTACCCAACTGCTCCCGGGGGATGGCCGCCGCGCGCCGGCGGGGACGGATGCCAGCTCGAAACAACGACTCGTCGGCATAGATGTTGCCCACGCCGCGCAGCAACTTCTGATTCAGAAGCGCGCTCTTGATCGGAGTCTTGCGCCCGCGAAAAAGCGCGATGAACCCCTCCTCGCTCACCTCCAGCGGTTCCACTCCACCGGGATCGAAGCGGCCAGGTTGCAGATGAACGCTGAGCTTGCCAAACATCCGCGGATCGATAAACCGCAGTTCGCGCCCCGAAGCCAGCGTCGCGATCAGGTGAGTGTGCTTTGCAATCCCCGCCGCAGCTTCCGAAACCACAATGCGCCCGGTCATGCCAAGATGGACAATCCACTGCGCTGCATCGGGCCGATGCGGAGGCACGCCTCGCCGCGTCTTGCCTCGAACGGCACGTCCGACTTTTTTCGGATGTGCCGTTTCCTCCAGATCGAACACGATGTGCTTGCCCGCACGATGCACTCGCACGATCCGCTTGCCCTCAAGTGTCGAGGCGATGACGCCAGCCGGTGACTTGAGCGGCTGCGGTCTGGAACCGATCCAGACAGATTCGACGGTGTCTCCCGCTACGCGCGTGTCAAGACCTCGCGCAATGGTCTCGACTTCTGGGAGTTCGGGCACGCTGTCAGGATACAAGATCAGCGTAGCCGGTCAATTTGTCTGCGGACATTTCGCCTGCGAGCTTCCGCTGAATTCGGGTTTGCTCCTCCACGGCCCGATTCGGTATGCTAGAGCGTACACACCAAGTAACGCCGATCGATCTTCATCAGTTTTCCAGTCTATTCAGCAGCGGCGCAATCCGTGTGTGCGACCCTGGGGCGGCCTTCGGTTTGCGGCCGCGCAATATATTCCAAGCGGAGTTCGAATTGAGTCGAGGCGGAACGAGCAGAGGCAGAACTGCGGTCATTGTCGGAGCCCAGTGGGGCGACGAAGGGAAGGGCAAGATTGTCGACGTACTTACCCAGACCTTTTCGGTCGTGGCTCGTTACGCCGGCGGCCACAACGCCGGACACACGGTCATCACCAACGGAAAAAAATTCATCCTGCAGCTTGTGCCCGGCGGTATTCTGCGGCCCGGGTGCACCAGCGTTATCGGCAATGGCGTGGTGCTTGATCCGTTGGCCTTCCTGAAGGAAGTCGCTTCCCTGCGCGCTGCCGGCGTGAAAGTGGAGGGCAATCTTTTCATCTCAAACCGCGCGCAGGTCATTCTTCCCTACCATCGCATGATGGAATTGGGGTCGGAAAACGCTCCCGGTCGCGTGAAAATCGGAACCACTTCACGGGGCATCGGCCCCGCTTACGAAGACAAAATGGGACGCCGCGGATTGCGTGTCGCCGACCTGCTCGACACGCAATTGCTGCGCACGCACATCGAGAATGCCTGCCGCGAGAAAAACATGATCGCGCACGCGCTGTTCAACTCCGACCCGCTCGATGCCGACAAAATGTTCCGGGAGTACGCTGACGCAGCCGAAAAAATCGCTCCCTTTGTCCGCGACACGGCCCTTCTGCTGAACCGCGCTCTGGCCGCAGGCAAGTCGATCGTGTTCGAAGGCGCGCAAGGCACCATGCTCGACATCGATCACGGCACCTATCCGTTTGTGACCTCTTCGAGTTCCACTTCCGGTGGCGCCGCAACCGGAACCGGCGTACCGCCGACGTCGCTTGACACGGTCATCGGCATCACCAAAGCCTATTGCACCCGCGTCGGCAGCGGCCCGTTCCCGAGCGAACTGCTCGACGCGCGAGGAGAAGACCTGCGCAAACGCGGCAACGAATTCGGCGCCGTCACCGGACGTCCCCGCCGCACCGGCTGGCTCGATTTGCCTCTACTCCGTTACGCTGGCATGATTAACGGTATCTCCTGGTTGGTGGTCACTAAGTTGGATGTGCTCGACCACCTGACGGAGATTCCGGTATGCGTGGGGTATAAGGTGGACGGCAAGGAAACGAACAAAGTTCCGGCTCAGGCATGCGGTTATGAGAAAATCGAATGCATCTACCGCAACCTGACGGGCTGGGCCAGCCCCACCCAGGACATTCGGACGGTCGAAGCATTGCCCAAGGCCGCCCGCGAATACCTTGGCTTCATCGAAAAGGAAACTGGAGCACAGGTGGGAATGATTTCCACGGGCCCCGATCGTGAGCAGACGATATTGGTCCCCGACTTCATACGCGAGTTGGGTCTGAAGAGCCCGGCGGCGCAAAACTAGCTCAACCGAGAGAGATAAAACGGAGCGATGGATGGTGGTGTTGGCCGTAACTTGGATGGCAAAAGTCGGACGCGAGTCTGAAGTGGCCGGGATCTTTGAAAAACTCTCGGCCGAATCGCGCAAGGAGCCGGGCTGTCTCATGTATCAGGTGCATAAGCACAAGACCGATCCGCGCCGGTTCTTTGTCTACGAACAGTACAAGGACGACGCCGCCATCGAGGCGCATCGCGCCGCCCCGCATTTCTTGCAGATGGCAAAGAAGGATCTGCCCAGAATTGCCGACCGGATCGAAGGGCACCTGTACGAACCGCTAGGATAACTTTTGATCGATTGTCATCCTGACCCGGAGCGCAGCCGAAGGGGAAGGATCTCTTGCGGGCGCGCATCCGCGGGCTGCTTGACCCTCACTTCGGCTGCTTGTCCACCATCAGCACCCCGCCAGAAGCGTAGCTCTCCTTGGAAACTTCGTGGAACGCGACCATGACGGCTTCACGGCGCGCTCCCGCTTCTTCCACCATCGTGTCGGTGATGCGCTGCGCAATCTTCCGTTTCTGATCGGCCGTGCGGCCTTGGAGCATCGTGACTTGAATTAACGGCATGGAGTTCTCAGTTCCCAGTTCTCAGTTCTCAGAAAAACCCAATCTCAGATCAACTTCACTGAGAACTGGGAACCGAGAACCGGGAACTGCTGTTATTGCGTCAATTCGTAACCCGCGAAGAAAAAACTTAGTTCGAAGCGCGCCGTTTCATCCGCGTCGGAGCCGTGAATCGCGTTGTGTTCAATGTTACTGGCCCATTTCTTGCGGATGGTGCCCTCTTCGGCACTGGCCGGATTGGTGGCGCCCATCAGCTTGCGCAGATCGGCGATGGCATTTTCTTTTTCCAGCGCCAGCACCACGATTGGTCCACTCGACATGAAGTTGGTCAGCGAGTGGTAAAACGGCCGGCTCGCGTGGACGGCGTAGAACTGCTCCGCCTGGTGCTGGGAGATTTCCAGCATCTTCATGGCCAGAATGCGGAAGCCATTCTTCTCGAACTGTTCGATGATGTCTCCGACAGCGTTCTTTTTCACCGCGTCGGGCTTGATGATGGTCAGTGTACGCTGCAGTGTTTTCATAAGTCAGTTGTCAGTTCTCAGTTGTCAGCTCTCAGTAAAACCTATCCGCTCCCTATGACGAAGAGTTGACGGCTGAGTGCTGATTGCTCCTACACCTTCACTCCCAGCACCGCCGCGAGCGTTTCGCCGATGTCAGCCGGCGATTTTGCGACTTTGAGGCCGGCCTTTTCCATGGCGGCAATTTTTTCGGCCGCGGTGCCTTTGCCGCCGGAAATGATCGCACCGGCGTGACCCATGCGGCGTCCGGGAGGCGCTGTCTGCCCGGCGATGAACCCCACCACCGGCTTTTTCATGTGCATCCTGATGAACTCCGCGGCGATCTCCTCCGCGTTGCCACCGATTTCCCCGATCATGATCACGGCTTCGGTCTGCGGATCGCGATTAAACAGATCGAGCGCGTCGACAAAATTCGTGCCGATAATCGGATCGCCGCCAATGCCGATCGCCGTCGATTGCCCGATTCCACGTTGGGTCAGCTGATGCACCGCCTCGTAAGTCAGCGTCCCGGAGCGCGACACGATGCCGACATTGCCCTCTTTGTGGATCGACGCCGGCATGATGCCGATCTTGCATTTGCCGGGTGAGATGATGCCCGGGCAGTTCGGCCCGATCAGGCGGGAGCGCCGGTTCTGCAGAAACTCCCAGGCGCGCACCATATCCAGCGTCGGAATGCCCTCGGTGATGCAGACAATGAGTTCGATTTCCGCGTCGGCCGCTTCCATAATTGCGTCGGCCGCGTACGGCGGCGGCACGAAAATGACCGTGGCATTCGCGCCTGTCTTGTCCAGCGCTTCCTGAACGGTATTGAAGATCGGCCAGCCCTCGTGTGTCGTCCCGCCCTTGCCGGGCGTGACGCCGCCCATAATCTGCGTGCCGTAAGCCGCGCAAGCCTTCGCGTGGAAAGTGCCTTCACGGCCCGTCAAACCTTGTACCACCAATCGAGTTCTTTTATCAGCCAGGATTGCCATAATTGCTCACTTTCGAAAAAAATCTATTCGCTGTTCGCTATTCGCGCTCAAGCCGCGCTCTTCGCCGCGGCCACTACTTTGTCGGCCGCATCCTTCATGGTTTCTGCGACCGTGAAGTTCAGCCCCGATTCCATCAGGATTTTCTTGCCTTCCTCAACATTGGTCCCTTCCAGTCGCAGCACCACCGGCAGTTGGATATGCGTCTTCTTCGCCGCTTCGACCACTCCGGTAGCCAGCATATCCACCCGCAGAATGCCGCCAAAAATATTGATCAGCACGGCGCGCACACTCTTGTCGCTCAGCAGAATTTCAAACGCATGCGCTACCTGGTCCGCGCTTGCGCTGCCGCCCACATCGAGGAAGTTAGCCGGCATGCCGCCCGCATATTTGATGATGTCCATCGTGGCCATCGCCAAGCCGGCTCCATTCACCATGCAGCCTACGCTGCCGTCGAGCTTGATGTAGTTGAGGTTGTATTTCGAGGCTTCCACTTCAAGCGCATCTTCCTCGCTGAAGTCCCGCAATTCGCGGAGGTCCGCATGCCGAAAGAGCGCGTTATCGTCAAAGGTCAACTTGGCGTCGAGCGCAAACAACCGGCCATCCGTGCAACTGACGAAAGGATTGATCTCCACAAGCGAAGCATCTGTTTCAAGAAATGTGCGATAAAGGCTGGTGAGGAACTGAACTCCAGGATTGATCTGCTGCGGCTTCAGACCCAAACTGAACGCGATCTTGCGCGCTTGAAAAGGCTCCAGTCCCATGCCCGGATCGACGTACTGTTTCAGGATCGCTTCCGGCCTCTCAGCCGCCACCTGCTCAATATCCATGCCGCCCGCGGCAGATGCCATAAACACCGGCTTGCCCTCGCCGCGATCCACCAGAATGCCGAGATAAAGTTCCTTCTCGATGGGCAACGTTTCTTCGATCAGCAACCGATGCACGATGCGCCCTTCCGGTCCGGTCTGGTGCGTGACCAGTTTCATGCCCAGCATCTTGCCGGCGATTTCGACCGCCTCTTCCACCGATTTGGCGATCTTCACTCCACCGCCCTTGCCGCGTCCGCCGGCGTGGATCTGCGCCTTCACCACAACACCCGTCGCGCTGGAGCGGAACAGTTCCTTCGCGGCCGCCTCAGCTTCTTCGCGTGTCGCCGCCATCATTCCGCGCGGCACGGCCACGCCGTACTTCTTCAGAATTCCTTTTGCCTGATACTCATGAATTTTCATAATGATTCCAAATCCGTCGTTGGTCGCTGGTCGTTAGTCGTTCGCGACGCCGTTAATGGACTCCCGAGAGGACTCTGCTTGCGGCTTCAGACAACGTGCAGCAAACTCTTGATTTTATAGAGGCAGAAGAATTGGTGCAAACGCCGCAGATCACAATGAACGGTGATCAGTGCTAATCTTGGCGGGAGACATGATCCTCGACGTCCTCCATCGCATCGCCAATCACCGCCAGTCGCTCTCCCGCGAAGAGGCGCATGCGGTGATGACCGAGGTTCTCACCGGTGAATGCTCGGACGCGCAAATTGCGGCGCTGCTGGTGGCGTTGCACATGAAGGGCGAAACGGTCGAAGAGATCGTCGGTTTTGCCGAAGCCATCCGCGCCGCCGCCACTCCGCTCGAACTTCACACCGACTCCGTCCTCGACGCCAGCGGCACCGGACGCGATGCGCTCGTCGATACCTGCGGCACCGGCGGCGATACCAGCGGCACCTTCAACATTTCGACGGCCACAGCTTTCGTGGTCGCCGGAGCCGGCGTTCGGGTCGCCAAACATGGCAATCGCAGCGTGACCTCGAAGTGCGGCTCTGCCGACGTGATGGAAGCGTTGGGCGTGAACATCCAACTGCCAGCCACACAGATCGCGGCCTGCCTCGAACAAGTAGGAATCGCGTTTCTTTTCGCCCCCGCCATGCATGCGGCGATGAAGTACGTGCAGACCGCTCGCCGCGAGTTGCATCTGCGCACGGTTTTCAACCTGCTCGGTCCGTTGACGAATCCCGCGCGCGCCAGTTGCCAGGTAGTGGGCGTCTATTCAGCGGATCTTGTCGAGACACTTGCAGAGGCGCTCAGCATGTTAGGTTTGCGTCGCGCGCTTGTCGTCCACGGCAGTGACGGCCTCGACGAAATCACCATCACTGCCGCAACGCGCATCGCCGAAGTGCGCGAGGGACAAGTTCACAGCTATGAAGTCGAGCCCGAGGAATTCGGCCTGCAGCGCGCCACACTCGACGAAATCTCCGGCGGAGACGCCGCTCGCAACGCCACGCTGATCCGCGAAATACTGGCCGGGGAAAATTCCGCCCGCCGCGACGTGGTGCTGCTCAACGCGGCCGCCGCCCTCGTGGCCGCCGGACGGGCTGACCATCTGCGCGATGCCGTTCCGCTGGCCGCAAACGCGATTGATTCGGGCGCCGCGCTTGCGAAGTTGCAGGCCCTTGTCGCTTTCACCGCAGCCCGCGAGCAGCACCCGACCTGACATCGCCGCTCGAAATTACGTTTTGCTTGCCGCCGCTTTTAATTTTTCAATCTGCTGCAGGTGTGAAGCACCATGCCCGCCCATCCTCTCGACGAGGTCGGCAACGGTCATGTCCCGTTGCAGTTCCGGATGAAAAGCCGACTTGGAGAGGTCGGAAAGCTTCAAACTTCGCAGCAAACGCAAGTTGTGATGACGCCCCAACCCGTAAAACGCGACCAGTTCGGAGGGAGGCGAATCCAGGTAGTTCAGATGGCGGGCCCATGCGTCCGGATCCAGCGGCGCGATGACGGCCTTAGTATCCGCCAGCATTTGCCGCAGACGGTATCCGTAGATGATCTCGGCGTCGGCCAGGTGCCCGAGAACTTCCAGCACGCACCATTTTTCCGGGGAAGGCTTGTAACGCAGAACTTTTTCGGACAAACCGGAGACCGCCGCCGCAATCTCTTTCGGGCTCTTCTCCGCCGCATCGAGGTGTTTTCTCAAATCTGCTTCGGTCATAGGCAAGGCACTCTTTAGGTATTTGGCAATCGAGATCTTTTTGGATTAGCGCATTGCTTGCTGGGGTTCAAAATTACCAAATTACCCTACTTCAAAATTACAAAATCCTACTCCACGTCAACCCGCTCCATATACTCCGCCACCTGCACATTCCATCCGACTTCTTTCTTCATCCGGTCGCGAAGTTGCGCCGCCGCGGCGGGCTCGCCGTGAACTAGGTAGGTCGTGGCCGGTTGATTTCTGAACGTTCGCAGCCACTCCAACATCTCTGGCGGATCGGCGTGATCGCTGAACTGTTCGAGCGCCGCGACCTGTGCGCGGATCGGCACAAAATCGCCGAAGATCTTCACCTCGGACGCCCCGCTCTTGATGATCGCCCCGCGCGTGCCCGGCGCCTGGAAACCGATAAAAATCACCAGGTTCTTCGGATCGGGCAGCCGCTGCGCCATATGATGCAAGATCCGGCCGCCAGTAACCATCCCGCTCGACGAAACGATGATCGAGGGATAGTGGCTCTCGTTAATCTTCTTCGACTGTTCGGCGGTCAATGCAAACGTGAAGCCCGGCCACTCGACCGGCGAGCCGTATGTCTTGATCAACTCGGCAGCCCGCGCCGTGTACTCCTCGGAGTACTTCAGGAAAATTTCGACCGCCTTGATCGCCATTGGGCTGTCGCAATAAACCGGCAGGCGCGGAATCTGTCCCGTCTCCATTAGCCTTTTCAGGATGAAAAGAAATTTCTGCGTCCGCTCCACGGCGAACGCCGGAACGACCACGCTGCCGCCGCGCTGGGCGGCGTCGCGAATCAGGCTGGCGAGGATCGGCCGAGGATCGGTGTCGGGATGCAGCCGGTTGCCGTAAGTGGACTCCATGACCAGTACGTCGGCGGTCTCGTTTTCCTGCGGGCCGGAGTGTACCACCTTGCCGGGCGCAATCACGCTGTCCCGCACCCGGCCTAGGTCGCCGGTGAAGAGCAGCCGGCGACTCTGTTCGTTCGTTTGCAGCCTGACTTCCACCATGCAGGAACCTAGAATGTGCGCGGCATCTACGAAGCGGAACGCAAGCTCGGGGCTCAGTTGAGTGGTGTTCTCAACCGAGACTGGCTTGAAGTACCGCAGGCAATCCTGCGCTTGTTTGAGCGTGTACAAGGGCAGCGCCGGATCATGCTTCGACGCTTTTCTCTTGTTGTAGTACGCGGCGTCTTCTTCCTGCAGGTGTCCGGAGTCCGGCAGCACGACCGAGCACAGATCGATGGTTGGCTGGGTGGCGTAAATCGGCCCGCGGAAGCCTTCTTTCACCAGACGCGGAATCCAGCCACAGTGATCGAGATGCGCATGGGTAAGAACAACCGCATCGATTTCACGCGCCGGGACCGGAGTGTCCTGCCAGTTACGCTCGCGCCATTCTTTCTGTCCTTGGAAAAGTCCGCAGTCGATCAAAATCTGGAATCCCTGCTTGCGACTCGAGTCGTAAGTAGTGTTGATCAGGTGCTTCGAGCCAGTTACGGTCCCGGCAGCACCGAGGAATTGAATATAGGGCAAACCGTCTCCTCTACAGGCGAACAGGAAAAATCTACCACGGAGAAATTGCTATTAGCTTCTAGCTCTTGGTTTTTGGCTAAGGTCAAAGGCTAATAGCTACCAGGCGCTTTCTCCTTGTCTCCGTGGGTTGGTTCATGGCGCGGAAATTTTGAACACATTATTTGTCAGATCGCTTTCCGGAACACTGCCGTCGTTGACCACGATCTCGCTCGCTGTGCCTGGCAATTCCACTCGCGTTGTGGCCGTTCCTTTGGCGCGCACCTCAATTCGTTTCGTGATCTCGCCGCCTTCAAACAATATAGTGAACGGGACTTCCGCCCCCGCATTGCCAAGGTTTTCCAGCGTTACGGTTATAAACTGCACTCCTTTCTCCGTCGTCCACGGATGCACCGACTGCACGTGGAAATCGGGCAGGCCCCGATCCTGATACACCCAGTCGTCGAAGAACCAACCCAGGTCGCGTTTTGCGGCGGATTCGATTAACCGCTCCACATACTTTGGGTCTTTGTCTTTGTCGTCCTCGGCCCGATATTTGCCAATGGCCTGCTTCAGCGCGTCGTCGCCGACCATGTCTCGTAACATCCACCACACATATGCGGCCTTGCTTCGATAGTAAGTTTCATCAAACGTGCTGGCCAGCGGTTGGCCGACGGTCTTTTGTTCGACGACCTTCTGGCCAACATCCTTCTGCGGTGCGGCCGATACTTCTTTTTCCGAATCAAGAAACGCCGCCCGGTGCAGGCCAAGAAGGTCGAGCGCTGCCTGACGTCCACCTTGCTCCTGGCGATACATCGCCTCCGCAAAGTGAGCCAAGCCCTCGTATACCCAGGGCCTTGACGATGGCAACCTGGAATGAACCAATTCGTGAACCAAGTTGATCCCCGCCAGATTCGAATCCTCCGCGGCCAGCGATACCAGCAACAACGTGCCGCTCTCAAACGGAGCGGAATTTGGATCGGCTAAATCGGCAACTTCGACGTTGCCGCTATACCAGCCGAACCAACCAGTCACGAACTTGGTCGCCGGGTCATACGCGTTTGAATAGGTGGCGGCGCCTGCCTCATGGCCTGGGAAACTATGCAGACCGAACTGAGCTTGCTTCGGGGAAACATATCTCGCAATCACGAATGTCGGTGTGACCGTACCGAGCGGGGACCATAGACAGGACATTGCACTTTCCCATCGGACGGCTTCGGCATTCGTGCTCACGTTTCGCCCGTGATAGCCGTGCTCAACTCCGCACAACAGCGACGGCAATACATCGGCACGAGTTTCCAAGTAACTAAACTGAACCTTTAACTCGCTCCCCGCCTCTCGCGCCTTCCATCGATCGGCAACCTCAAACAGACTATTCCCCTCGGAGAAATCCGCCGACTCCGTGGTAATCGGATACCACGCGACATATCCAGCGCCGCGCACCGCCGTGAATGACGGACTGATCTGATCCCAGCTCGTGTGCTTGGCAATCTCCTCCGGCACGCCGATCCGCGTCAGGCGCGTCGCATCCAGCGGAATCACACCTTCGTAGCCAACTTCGATTTCCACGGAATCTCTCGGCTTGATCTCAGCGGGCAGCGTAACGATGGCTTCGGAAAGCGCGCCGGTATGGTCAATATCCGAAAGGTAGGGTTGCGAGACAAATTGTACGGGCTTGCCGTCCACCCGAATCGAACGCCAGTTGAGAGATGAAGAAATTTGCAGGGCAGCGATCTTCTGCGGGTGAGCGGAGTCGTTGCGCAATGTGATCTTGCCCCGAGCGCCAAGCCTCTGCTGCTCCGGCTCCAGGCGGATCTCCAAATCATATTTGGTAATGGTGAAGGCTTCGCGCTCCAAGGCCCACGCCGCTGAAGCGAAACCACC
>Ga0208191_1000861_pt1 | contig 17685 bp, 24 predicted proteins | sample June2015DPH_13_5_FD_184709 | JGI IMG/M metagenome (GOLD analysis project Ga0208191, IMG submission 184709) | Peatland microbial communities from SPRUCE experiment site at the Marcell Experimental Forest, Minnesota, USA - June2015DPH_13_40... | ecosystem: Environmental > Terrestrial > Soil >... | reverse complement strand
GCTCCCAGGGCGCTCGGCGTCAACGTCACGGTCATGGTGCAGGAGCCCTTGGCCGCAACGCTGCCCTTGCAAGTATCGGATTCGGTATAATCGGGATTGCTCAGGGTGATACTGAAGCTCAGCGCCACGGCCTGATTGTTGTACAACGTAATGTTCTTCGAGGTGCTCGCGGTACTCTGAGGCACGCTACCGAAACTCAGCGACGTCGCCGACAAGGTTGCCGGCAAGACGCCCGTTCCGGTCAACGCGGCCATCTGGGGGCTGTTCGAGGCAGTGTCGGTCACGTTCAGGGTTGCAGTGCGAGTGCCCGCCGCCCCCGGCGTGAAGGTGACGGAGATCGTGCATTGGGACTTTGCCGCGAGACTTCCGCCGCAAGCATTCGTCGGGGCGGCGAAGTCACTCGGGTTGGCGCCCGTGAACGTGATGGTGCCGATCATCAAGGCGGTCGAGAGGTTATTGGTCAGCGTCACGTTCGTGGCCCCGCTGGTAGTCTGCACCGCCTGCGCGGCAAACCTCCAAGAGGTGGGTCCGACCGTCGCCTGCACGATGCCCGTCCCTGTCAACGAGGCTGTTTGCGGGCTGTTCGAGGCGGTGTCGGTCACGCTCAGGGTGCCGTTGTCTGGTCCCAGGGCGCTCGGCGTCAACGTCACGGTCATGGTGCAGGAGCCCTTGGCCGCAACGCTGCCCTTGCAAGTATCGGATTCGGTATAATCGGGATTGCTCAGGGTGATACTGAAGCTCAGCGCCACGGCCTGATTGTTGTACAACGTAATGTTCTTCGAGGTGCTCGCGGTACTCTGAGGCACGCTACCGAAACTCAGCGACGTCGCCGACAAGGTTGCCGGCAAGACGCCCGTCCCGGTCAGCGCGGCCGTCTGGGGGCTGTTCGAGGCAGTGTCGGTCACGCTCAGGGCGCCGTTGTCCGCTCCCAGGGCGCTCGGCGTCAACGTCACGGTCATGGTGCAGGAGCCCTTGGCCGCAACGCTGCCCTTGCAAGTATCGGATTCGGTATAATCGGGATTGCTCAGGGTGATCGAGATGTTCAGCGCCACGGCCTGACTGTTGTACAACGTAATGTTCTTCGAGGTGCTCGCCGTACTCTGGGGCACGTTGCCGAAACTCAGCGACGTCGCCGACAAGGTTGCCGGCAACACGGCCGTCTGCGGACTGCCACTGGCATTGTCCGTGATGCTTAAGGCGAGTGCGATGCAGGCCGTGGAGAGAATCACTGCGTTCGCACGTTGTCGTTGCACTGCTCTGGTTTGCATGGGAGATGCCTCCCGATCACGCGTGTTACCAATTCCGGGTCGAGTTCTTGCCCCCCATATCCGCTTACATCAACAGGCACGAAAGGATCACAGCCAAGTCGACGAGGCGTGCTTGCAGCCCCCGCGGTGTTCCCCTGCCCGGTACTTTCCTGATCACCAAGCCCAAGTTAAACGGGAGCACGTGCACCAGCAGACGCTTGGTTGTGTTCGGGTGCCGCCGCAGGCGGGCCCGTTGTATGCCACCCGTCTCAACAGGTGTACGAAGCTGCGCGCGAGCTCCTCCCGGCGCTGTCGCACTAACCGCTTCCAACGCTTGCCCAATTCGGTTCGCCTCTGCGGCCACTTCTTCTCCCGCCTCCGCCAGCGTCTCCTTCACCCTTTCGCCTTCGCCCTGGTCCGCCGGCTGCAGCGTCACCGCCACCGCCGCTCCGCTTGCCATGTCCACGGCGGGCTCAACCTTGTGGCCCAAATGTGTGCGGCCATCTTTCATCTTCGTGATCTGTGCGTCCGGGCCTTGCGGGTGCTCCCATTCCTCGTTCGACCCCTTATGCGGCTGCTTCCGGTCTAGCCGCGCCTACCGCTCCCGCGTCAGCGACTCGATCCCGGGTCCCTTCCCCCGCTGTTTCAGAAGTTCCTGATAACCTTCTTTGATATGCCGCCGCACAATACAACTCAGCGCCGCGTTGGCACCCAGCGTCGTGGCGTCGATCCGCACCGCGCCCGCGACATCGTGGAATGATCCCGCCCCGACTCCCGCAGCCCGATGCGCAGAAACTGCCGCAGGGCCAGCAAATCGTGGGCCCGCCAGGCGATCCCACACTCCGATTCGATCTCCTTGAAATATCCGATCAGCAGCAAGCCAGAAGTGGACCCTCGGCGCAAAGCTGTGGTTTGTGGGGCGCTTCTTGAGAGGCACGCCGTGTGGTAGTACTTCAGTACTAGACACACTCAATAGCAATTCCGCTTCTCCGCCGCCCCTCAAAGCTGAGCGGAGACCCTCCCGGGTGCACCTCAAATGGGCCGTGATACGCTCGTGGTCCGCCCCATAAAGGCGCACCGCCTCCTGCGGGATGCTGAGCCAGCGTACGAAACGTTGAGCGGCATAGAGAGTTGATGCGTCTTCCATTTTCCCTTTCCCACAAGTCACTTCAGATTATCCGGAACATGGCATCACCCGGCACCTCGTTAATTACCGCTACTCCACACGACTGTCTACAGTACTGAGGTACTAACCTGCCGCATATGACCTAACGCTTTAATAGAATAAGTTGTGGTGTGGGCTTACTCGCATGCCATTGGTGGGCGGAAAACGGCAATGCCCTTTCTCAGCAGGCGCGCAAAGGTGAAGCTTGCCGAACAGGTAGAGGAAACCATAAATGTGAACAAAGGGACTGTTGTGATGTGTGAAGCGCTGGCCAATTTCCAGGCCAAGGTCGAGGCGAAGACGGCCCAGGTGGGCATCAATGGGCTGGGCTACGTCGGCTTGCCCCTGGCACTCTTGTTCACTCGCAACGGATTTGCGGTGTCAGGCTTTGACCTTGATCCCAGCAAGGTGGCAATGCTCCAGCGTGGTGAGAGTTACATTCGCCACATTTCTGAAACCGTCATCGCGGAGCACGTACATAAGAAACGCTTCCAAGCGACGACGGATTTTTCCCACCTGCGGGAGATGGACGCCATCCTCATTTGCGTCTCCACTCCATTGGATCCTCACCGCGAGCCTGATCTATCGTTTGTGCGCAACACGGTGGAGGTCCTCACTCCTTATTTAGGGCGCGGCCAACTGGTGGTGCCGGAGAGCGCCACTTATCCTGGTACCACCGAGGAGGTTGTGCTGCCGATTCTGGAGAAATCCGGCATGCAATGCCCTATAAAGCCCTTACGTTACGGATGGGGGCGACGTGACGGCTGGTGAAGAGCCGGAAACTGACTTTGTTTTGGCCTTCTCTCCCGAGCGTGAGGATCCTGGCAATAAGCAATTCCAAACCCATCAGTTCCCGAAGATCATCAGAGGAGTCAATGCCTCCAGTGGGCAGGGGGCGCAGGCGCTTTATTCGCGGGCCTTCGAACAAACGCACCTGGTTAGTTCCACGCGCGCTGCGGAGATGACCAAAATTCTGGAAAACACTTATCGGGCCGTAAACATAGCGCTCGTCAACGAACTGAAACTGCTGTGCCTGCGGGCGCGTATCGACATCTGGGAAGTGATCGAGTGATTATCCTGCCATTGTGCGGCACGCGCGCCTGGTCATTGACACGCGCAATGCCGCGCACGCCGTGCAGGAACATCGCGAGAAAATCGTTCGGTGCTAAACAGGGTCAGGTGGAGAGAGACGCGGGTCCTGAAGACCAAGCCGTCCCACGTGGGTGAGCCGAAGGAGCGCGGCTGAGCGCTGCGGCTTCTCTTCGAAACGCGAGGCGTGCGGTATCGTGAGCGCCCCGCACCTCTGCGGTCAGGCGTGTTTCTGACAGGCTTCCTCAATCACGTGCCACGACGTAGGCACATATTCCAATCGTTCACCGATTGTTGTGCCCCGATGATAATGTCCCCTTTTGGCCCCATTAGAAATGTCCCCTAAACTGGACGCCTTTCAGGGAGGCCAAATTGAAGAGGACATATATGACTGAGCGGGAAGTAAGGCGTGCGGCAGTATTTTCACGAGTGGTTAAGGGAGGATGGACGCTGCTGGAAGCAGCGGAGCGGATGGAGGTGAGCTACCGGCAGGCGAAGCGGCAGTGGGAACGATATCGAGGCGAAGGGGGGCGGGGTTGGTGCATGGGAGCGCGGGGCGGGTCTCGAACCGGGCAAAGCCCAGGAGTCTGCGGCGGACAGTGTGGGGACTGATGGGGGAGAAGTATGGGGGAGAGCCCGGGGAGCGCTTTGAACCGACACTAGCAGTGGAACACTTGGGGAAGGAAGACGGGATCCGTTTGGGGGTCGAGAGGCTGCGAAAATGGATGCTGGAGGAAGGGTTGTGGAGGCGAGAACGGAGAAGGCCGGCGCAGCGGCGGAGGGGGGAGCGGAAGGCGCATTTGGGGAAGTTAGTACAACTGGACGGAAGCTTTCACGACTGGCTGGAAGGGCGGGGGCGGCGGGGCTGCCTGATGAACAGGGTGGATGAGGCGACGGGGACGACGCTGTGCCGGATGGCGGAGGAGGAGACGATCTGGGCGGCGGTGGGAGTGGTGAGGGCGTGGATCGAGTGCAACGGGGTGCCGCAAGCGCTACACGGACTGGAAGAACGTGTATGTACGGGAGCCCAGCGCGAGTGAGTGGTTGCGAGGCGAGTCGCCGGTGACGCAGTTTGGGCGGATGGGTGAGCGGCTGGGGATTAAGATTGTGGCGGCGAGTTCTGCGCAGGCGAAAGGGTGAGTGGAGAGGAATCACGGCACGCATCAGGACCGTCTGGTGAAGAAGATGCGGCGAAAGAAGATTAGTAGGCTAGAGGAGGCGAACCGCTACCTGCAGCAGGAATACGGCGAGGAGCATAACGCAGGTTATGTGGTGGCCGCGGCTGCTGAGCCAGTCTACCACTTGCCGACTCCTGGGGGCAGGGACTTGGAGAAGATTCTGCGGCTGGAAACGAAGAGGGTATTGAGCAACGACTGGGTGGTGCGAGATGAGAAGCGGTTCTATCAAGTGGAGCGGCAGAGCCAGCACCACGCCCCGGCGAAGAGCAAGGTGAGGGTGTGCGAGTGGGAAGATGGGAGGCTGGAGATTGACTACTGAGGGCAGAAGCTGAGGCGGAAAGAGATCGCGGTGCGCCCGGTGGCCGGTAGGCAAGATCAGGGGGCTAGAGCGAGAGAAGCGGTAAGAGCGACGACGAAGAGGAAGTGGAGACCGGGGCCCGACCATCCCTGGCGGGGCGGTTACCGACTAGGGAACTTGGGAAGCCCGCCCCCGGCCCGGCCCGCCGGCGCGCTCTGGTCAACGAAAGGCATATCTGACATAACTGTCAAAAGGCGGGCGGACCGTGATGAGATCGAACCTCAGCACGGACCCGCATTTCGCTGGCACGCCGCCAGTGACACATTTCGGAGCGGAGGATTTCGATGGCAGAATCAGAATGGGCTAAAAGAATGGCCCAGGAGTTCAAGGCTGGAAAGGGGCGAAAGGCGGAAGAGGACGCGAAGCTCCTCGAAGAGGAGAGGGCTAGGAAGGAATCTGCTTCTAAACTGTGGACAGAGGTCAAAGCCGCCTTCAAGGCCAAGGCCCAAATGTTTAACGCTGCGGTCGGAGAGGAAATCCTCACCTGGGAAGCCGGTGACGCTAATACTTTCACTCTGCGCAGAAAGGACGTTGAGGGATGCGTGAAGGGAAGTACTAGCCCGCATTCTCACCAGCTTTTGGGGATCGGCTTCGAGGGGACTGAGGGCCTCGGCTACGGTCCCGCTTTAGGTCGCTGGGGTTGAAAAAGCGCCTGTGAATAACTTGGTGAGACTAGGGCCCCGTTTTCGGAGCCTTTGCCCACTGAAAACAAAGTACTTGGAGACCAGCATCGGCGCACTTCCGCCTGGGAATATCTTTCCAGCCCCAGCCCCCGCCACCCGCGCTTCAGCCGCGCACGGGAACCTGCTGGAGCTGCCTCCAAATTCTGGCCCACAGCTCCGCGTAGGGGGAGCCTCCCGCCGACGATGTCCTGTTTGACCGCGGCGTCTTCGTCATGCCCGATATTCTGGCGAACGCCGGTGGCGTGACGGTCTCCTATTTCGAGTGGGTGCAGGACCGGCAAGGATACTTTTGGCAAGAAACCGTGGTGAATGAACGCCTGAAATCCATCATGGTTGCAGCATTCAACGATGTGGTGCATTACGAAGAAAAGCACAAGGTCAACAACCGCATCGCGGCTTACATGGTGGCCATCGACCGCGTCGCCTTCACCCTCAAACTGCGGGGAATTTATGCGTGAAGCAGGGCCGATTGGGAGGGAATTTCCATTTGTCCCACTCATCTCGCTTTGTTGAGGTGTTCTGCGCCGGTGGGGCCGTTTTTATTGGGAATGAAGGCTCGCACGGCATTCATCGTTCGTATACCTCGCGGCGGTGCGCGATGCGAGTGACACTGATTAGCTTCGCCGGGTCGTCGATGATATACACCACGCGCCAGTCACCGACCCGGACGCGCCACTGATCTTTGTAAGCTTTCAGCTTCTTGCATCCTGCGGGCCGCGGTGCAGCGCGCAATGCCTCCATTTTCTGGAGGACACGCACTAGCATGTTGTCCGGCAGTGCTTCCAGTTCCTTCCGCGCCGAAGGTTTGACCTCAATCGAGTAATCACTCACGCAACCGCCCACGTCTTACGAGGTCCGCTTTGATCTTTGCAAGCGGTATCCCCTTTTCGTTGCGGCGCGATTCCGAAATCAGCCCGTCCCAAAAATCCTCTAACATCGCGCCGTATCTCTTCAGGTCAATTTGAACCGCCACCTTGCGGCCTTTCTCATCGGTTACGAACTGGATTCCGGTCATAGGAAGTGCTCTCCTTGGGTTCCTGTTCTCACTTTAATTTCGCCGCGTCTCCCTGTCAACCCAATAGTACAACACCCCATAGTACAACATAAGGTCTTTCATGCCGGGCTGCGGCCATACCGTCACGCGGGCTGGCGCAGAGCTTCGCTCCGCGCCAGCCCGGGAGTAGACCTGTTAATCGGCAACAGATTGTTGTAAGCTAGCTCACAATTATGTCGGACGAGACCTTGGTCAAGAATACCGGAAAACCCTCGGCGCTGATCGATACGCGCGTCGTCTATTGCGGCGATAACCTTGAGCAATTGAAGAAGCTGCCCGACGCCTGCGTGGATTTGATTTACATCGACCCGCCTTTCAATTCCAATCGCAATTACGAGGTCTTCTGGGGCGAGACCAGGGAAAAGCGAGCATTTGAAGACCGCCACGCCTCAACCCAGGCCTACATCGAATTCATGCGGCCACGCTGCGTGGAACTGGCGCGCGTGCTGAGGAAGACAGGCAGTTTCTACTATCGCTGCGACTGGCACGCCAGCCATTACGTCAAGGTGATGCTCGACCAGATTTTCGGCGAGAACTTTTTCCAAAACGAGATCGTGTGGAAGCGCACGTCCGCCCACGGGAACGTGGGCAAACGTTATGCCATAGTGGAAGACCGCCTGCTCTTTTACGCGAACTCGCGCGAGTGGACGTGGAATACACCGTACCTGTCTTACTCCGACGAATACATAGAGTCGCATTATGGACAGGTGGAACAAGGAACCGGGAAGCGTTTTACGACGCGTGATCTCACGGCGTCTATGCAGCGCGCTTCGAAGGGGCAACTGTACGAGTGGAAGGGAATACGTCCTGTTGCAACTCGTTGTTGGGCATATACGAGTGACAAAATGCAAGAGTTCGAAGCACAAGGACGGCTAGTGTACGGCGAAACCGGAGTTCCCCGCCTGAAACTATACCTCGACGAGATGCCTGGTGTCCCATGCGACACCGTCTGGACAGATATCCCACCCATTAACTCGCAAGCGACCGAACGGTTGGGATACCCCACGCAGAAACCGCTCGCCTTAATGGAGCGCATTATCAAAGCCTCCAGCAATCCGAACGACACCGTTCTCGATGCGTTCTGCGGATGCGGTACAGCGCTCGTCGCCGCGCAGAACCTGGGCCGGCAGTGGATTGGAATCGACATCTCACCAACGGCTTGCCGGGTAATGGCGAAACGGCTGCGCGACGTGTGCAAGCTACGCGAGGATGAGACCTACTGGCGGCACGGAAAAGGCTTCGTGGTGCGCGACCTGCCGTGGAACGAGAAACAGTTGCGCGAAATTCCGCCCTTCGAGTTCGAGAACTGGGCGGTGATTGCGCTTGGTGGGATTCCGAACAAGACGCAGGTCGGCGATATGGGCATTGATGGCCGCATTTATCCGTTATCGGCTGTGCCTCACAAAAGCGGCAAGGCAGCGGGGGAACTCGACTTCATGGACGATTGGTACCCCATCCAGGTGAAGCAGGGCGACAAGGTGGGCCGCCCCGACGTTGACATGTTCGAAGCCGCCATGATAAGGGCCAAGCGGAAGAAGGGCTTCTTCGTGGGCTTTGATTTCTCCCACGACGCACTGGCCGAAATCGGCGCGTTCTTCAAAGCTCAACACACCGTGATTGTGCCGCTCACCGTGCGCGAAATTCTGGATGAGCAAATCGCCCAAAAACTGGCGTAGCTCGGGGCGGGTGGACATTGGAGTACAACTCAGACCAAGGCGTTTTTACTCGTTTAACCGACGGACTCAGGTTAGCTCTGGCGAGGAAGTATCTGGATTGGGCGGAAATGCTTCCCGAGTTCAGGCGTGGTCCGATTTCACATCTTCAACGTATTCGGAAGTATCAACGAGAGAAAGCAATACGCTCTCTTGAATTGTCTCGTTTGCCAAAGGGCCTCAACTTTCGTTATCCACTTTGCATCCAGATGGAGCTTTTCCCGATCGAGAGCTTCGACACCCTTAATTCGGCAATTGCACGGCTCTTCCGGGATCGCAGCTCACTGGGTGGTAGACGAGAACTCATCCGTTCAACCAGCCCGAGCCTTTTTGCCGGCGGCTGCGTTCATGCAGGCGTTCTCGTTCGCGATTCGAAACCCCACTTTGTACCTACCGCAACAGTGAAGAACTTACCCCCCGAGGTGGAATACATCGTAGTCGATGTTTACAAGGCCTTGCCGTCCGCGTTTGTGGCATGTTTTTGCACATTTCTAAATGACCGTGCTACGGTGAATTTACATGAAGTCATGAACAGGACGTACCTACCTGCAGCTCGGTTTGACCGATGGGTTCCGTTTGGGCCGCTGGGCCCTGGGTTTAGCGAAACCCCTGCGGACCTGGTCAGAGAAGAGTCTGTCCTTGAAGAATTACTCCGGGTTCGAATTAGCTTAGAAGACGTCATAGGGCGATACTTTCAGGGGTATTTCTTAGGACAAGGCGAACGGCAGACGGCACGACTTCCTGCCATCGAGAGATTCGACCTGGTCGGTGTCCCTAGCGAGGGGGAAGAGTTCCGCTGGAGTTGGGGCGCCCCTCTCAGACTGGACCACGGAACGATAACCTTCGACGGCTACAGGGAAAACAAACAGATTTTCATTTTTTCCAGCGAAGGCCACTGCCGCCTGCCTGTGGCCCACCGTTTAATCGTGTTTCATGACGCTACCGAAGACCCGAGAGCGCAGGATGAGCTTCTGCACTCGCCAGCAGACGGACTGGTAGGCACAATCATTCAGGACATAGCTACCCTCGAGTTGCTAAAACAAATCATGCGGGCAGTGGAGGCCTTGCGCGTCAGAATCTATCGAAGGCTTGCGGGAGGATCTTTGTTGATGGGGTTTCACGAGGATATTCGTCTTCATCGCCACCTTCAGAAGGAATCCCTCCTTCTCAATCGGCTCGCGTTGGAATTGGCACAAGGTGAGAAGCTCTATGGGTCTGGACCTTGTCCGTTAGCGTCTTTCCAGCCGATCCACAAAAAGCGCAAGAGAGACCTTGGCAAGGAGTTTTCTGAAGGTATCCACTTCCAATTGGAAACAATCTCGCAACACGTCGAATTCGTTACGAAATCCTTTTCGGATTATGTCGCCACCCGAAATATGGGCTTGATGTATCGTCTGACGGTCGTCGCAACGCTAGCGACGATTCTGGCTCTCATCATTGCAACATGGTCCTGGATAACGGCCGCTTTTCATCGGCTAATGAACTTCTTTGGCAGTTGACCTTTACCCGCTTGACTCGCGCGCTGGGCGGCATTCTAATCTAGATGGTCGCTGCCACAGGTCTACTAATGATCTCGTTCCCGTTCAAAGATTCGTCGCGCAAGCTGCTTCTTCATTTTTGCCAGGGCGCCTTGGGCGGTGGCGATTTGCCGGGCGACTTGCTGAGGAGCGGTGCCACCGAATACATTTCTCCGCTTGACCGCGCTTTCGGGGGAAACTGCGACACGGCGCAGCTTTGAGTCCCAAGAGGGTATGAAGCGTTGTGCTTCGGCAGCGCCCAAATCGGCAAACGTCCGCTCGTGGCCCGCGCAGAAGCGCACGAGCTTTCCCACCTGCTCATGCGCCTCCGCGAACGGCACGCCGCGACGCACGAGTTCGTCGGCTAAATCCGTCGCGGTCAGAAAACCCTGAGCGGTAGCAGCTTTCATTCTTTCAGGGTAAATGCGCAGCGTCTGGGCGACGCGGGATGCAATCGTGAGGGCTTCGCGGGTGGTATCTACACTGGAAAACAATGCGCCTTTATCCTCCTGCAAATCGCGGTCATAGGCGAGAGGAAGTCCCTTAACCAGCGCCAGCATTCCCGTAAGCCGGCCGAGGACGGTCGCGGCTTTCCCCCGGATCAATTCCAACGCATCCGGGTTCTTTTTCTGGGGCATCAAGCTGCTGCCCGTGGCGTAGGCATCCGCCAGCTCCACAAAGCCGAATCCTGGAGAGGAGTAAATGATCAGGTCCTCAGCCCAGCGGCTAAGGTGAACCATCATGAGGGAGCAAGCGAAAAGAAGCTCCGCGACGAAGTCCCGGTCTGACGTAACGTCCAGGCTGTTGGATGCGGCCCGCGCGAATCCCAACGCGCGAGCCAGAAGCTCCCGGTCCAGCCGGTAGCCAGTCCCGGCCAGCGCTCCAGCCCCCATCGGCAGCTCGTCGGCGCGCTCCCGGCAGTCCTCGAGCCGGCCCGCATCGCGCCAGAACATTTGGAAATAGGCCAGCGCGTAATGAGCAAAAAGAATGGGCTGGGCAGGCTGGAGATGCGTGTAGCCCGGCATCACAACTCGAGTCTGGCGGCGAGCCTGCCCGAGCAAGGCTTCGAGCATATCCGCAAGAGCCCGCTCCAGCTCTCCGATCGCATCCTTGATGTACAGGCGAGCTTCCGTCGCCACCAGGTCGTTGCGGCTGCGGCCGGTGCGGAGTTTGCCGGCCAGGGGGCCGATTCGCCGCTCGAGCTGCGCCTCGACCCAGGTGTGGACGTCCTCGCTCGATTGTCCCTGGGCCCAATGGGGATTGCGCTCGATGCTGCGCCGGATTGCCTCCAGGCCCCGCGCCAGCCGGCGCGTTTCAGCGGGCTTGAACACACCCAGCCGGCCCAACTCCTTCACCCAGGCAAGGTTGACGCGCAGGTCGTAGCGAATGAAGCGCTGGTCCAGAGAGAAAGATTCGGAGAATTTCTCGAAGAGCGGGTCGCGGCGGCCGGTGAAGCGTCCTCCCCAAAGCTTCATCCCATTCTCCGTGTGGGTAGCGCAAACCTGCGAGGCCTGTCATTCTGATCCCGCAGTCGCGGGAGAAGAACCCCCGCAGTTCCGGAACTTATCAACTGCAGAGATTCTTCGCTTCGCTCAGAATGACAGACTCGTTCCGCCTTTTTCGGGAATGACCGGGGTTCAGCAAGGGACGGCAGTCCAAATGACACCACTACCTCCGCCCTGCGCGCTTCGCCTTCGCCGCCTTCTTCGCGGCGGCAAGGCGCAGCGGCAAGCCCAGGATGTTGATGAATCCCTCGGCATCTTTCTGGTTATAATCCGGGTTCATAACAAAGCTGCCGATGCTGGTGTCGTAAAGGGAATTGGGCGAATGGCGGTCAAGGATGCGCAGGTTCCCTTTGCAGAGCCCCATCTTGACCGTCCCCGAAACATTCCGTTGGGTCGTCTCGACAAAGCTATCGAGGGCTTCGCGGAGGGGCGTAAACCACAGCCCATAATAGAGCAATTCCGCATAGCGCAACGCCACGTGTTGCTTGTAGTGGTAAGTCTCGCGATCCAGGCAGAGCGATTCGAGTTCCTGGTGCGCCAGCATGATGAGCGTCCCCGCCGGAGTCTCGTAAGCGCCATGCGACTTGATTCCCACCAAGCGGTTTTCCACCAGGTCCGTGCGCCCCACACCATGCAGGCCGCCGAGGGCGTTCAAGGTCTCGACCAGGCGCACGGGGGCCAAGCGTTTCCCATTAACCGCGACCGGGACTCCCGCTTCAAAACCCAGCACCACTTCCGCCTCCCGCGCCGGGGCGTTCTGCGGTTTGCGGGTGAGTTTCCAGGCCTCGTCCGGGGGCTCCCCGAGTTTGGTTTCGAGTGGTCCGCCTTCGTGGCTCGAGTGCCACAAGTTCTGATCGCGGCTGTAAAGCTCATCCTTGCTCACTGGCACCGGCACCTTGTGGCGACGCGCATACTCCAGCGCATCCTCACGCGACTTGATGGACCATTCCCGCCACGGCGCAATGACGCGCAGATGGGGCGCCAGAGCCTGGTACGCCAGCTCGAAACGCACCTGGTCATTTCCCTTGCCGGTGCATCCATGGGCCAGCGCGTCCGCTCCGCATTGGAGTGCAATCTCGACCTGCCGCTTGGCAAGCAAGGGTCTTGCCAGGGCGGTCCCCAGCAGATACTTGTTCTCGTAAATGGCCCCCGCTTGGACCGCCTTCCAAACGTAGCCGGTGACAAATTCCTCCCGGAGATCCTCGACGAAGACCTTCGAGGCTCCGCTACGCAGGGCCTTGCGGCGAAGCGCTGCGTAGTCATCGCCTTGGCCTACATCCCCGACCATGGCGATAACTTCGCAGCCATAATTCTCACGCAGCCAGGGGATGATGACGGAGGTATCCAGCCCCCCGGAGTAAGCAAGAACAGCCCGTTTAACGGGCTGGTTGGAATTCCGAGCAGAGGTCATCGGTTCTTTCTTTGGACTTCCTTTCTTCGATGTAGCGGCGATTTTACATCGCCAATTGACATCTCCAAATGCAGGCTTGATGTAGCGGCGATTTTACATCGCCAATTGACATCGCCAAACGGAGGCGGCGGAACCTGTCCCGATCTGATCGGGATGCCGCGATCTGGCGATGTAAAATCGCCGCTACCCACAGGCCCACCCTTTTCAAGCACCCACCAGCGCCAGGATTTTCTTCCGGAATTGCGCCGCCTCACGGGCGCTGGCAGTAGCCACAAAGACCGTGTCGTCGCCGGCAACCGTCCCCACAACCTCCGGCCAATCCTGCGCATCCAGCACGGCGGCGACCGCTTGGGCGTTGCCCGGGTACGTCTTGAGGACCACCAGGTTCGACGCCTGGCCCGCTTCTCGAAGAAACTCCTTGAGGATAACCTGCAAGGTGGGCTGGACAGAGGCAGGAGGCTCGGCAGCATCCGGCAGGCGGTAACCCGAACGCGTCTTGACCAGACCCAATTCCTCAATATCCCGCGACACCGTTGCCTGCGTCACCTGGATGCCACGCCGCGCCAGCTTTCGGCGCAACTCGTCTTGGGTCGCCGCCGGATCAGTACGGAGGAGGTTCAGGATTTGAGTGCGCCGGTAGAGATTGTCCATGTAAATTTATGCAGACGACTTATAAATATACCAAAACCTGTCACGCTGGACAAGAGGCGCAAAGACTCGCCGGCGCAGTGCGTTCCCAGCCTCCCCCACCCAGGCCTCCGAAGCTGTGGCACTATTGGCCATCGCACTATTGGCCGACTTCATCGCGCGGCGCGAAGAAAAGCAGATCCTTCTCCCCCAAGGCGGGATCAGGATGACATGTCATTCTGAGCGGAGCGCAGCGTAGCGAAGAATCTGCTTTTGGTTGCGGCCTATGGCCGCGCTGTGAAACAATTGAGGAAGGCCATATGCGGAGGACGATTATCCAATAACTTACGCTCTGCAAAACCGGCCCCCGCGGAATTATTTCACAGCTCCTCTGCCTAAGAACGCGGCAATGGCATATCCATTTTCTGGGGTTCGCCTTTGATGTGCGAAGTTTCGTTGCTGAGGACTTTCTCCAGCACCATGGTCATCTCCCCGCTGGACATCTTCACCATCCCGTAAGGAGAGACTTTGCTGGATATCCAGACGTCCACGGTCCCACGCGGCTCCGCCTTGCGGTAATGTTCACACTCAAGAGTGCCCGCCGGAACGGTGATGGTTTCCGACCCCACCATCTCTCCGGGGCTACTGTCACCTTGTTGGGGTGCCCTCTCGCGCTGTCCCATCCCCGGCATCATGCCCATAGGCATTTCCATTGGCGGACGGCCGGGCGACTGCATGATCATCCGCTTGATCTGGGGCTTGTCGCCGCCCAAGACCATGAGTTGCTTCATCACCATTTCCCCAGGCATCTCAGGATTTTGCGAGCGGATTTCCATCCAGTAGCCTGTGCTGCCTTCCACGTCCTCTTTGCCCACGATGACATAAGCAAAACTCATGGTGCGGTTTTGTGCGGTCATCTGGTACTGCGCTCCTGACCCGACCACCGGCTTGAATGCCCCCAGCATCCTGGGCATCAGCCGGCCCATGCCACCCCCCATGCTCTGGGTCCACCCGCAAGTAGCAAAGCCCAATGCCAAAGCAATGACCAGCGCTGCCATCTTGACTCAACTCATGACCTACCTCCTCTTCTGAACATCTGGATTGAACAGCTCTTGGTCCCGCCGCTCAAGTTTGTGATGCGAGCCAAGCACGCCTTACTCCCCGTGCCCGCCGTAAGCCATGAAATTCCCTTTCTTGAACTCTTCCCATTGCTCAGGCCGGTACTGGTCCTTGGGGATAAACTGTTTGGTTCGAAAAGCGATGCCCAGTTTCGTCTCCTCCACGTCCGCGCCCTTCTGTGGGAGAAAGTCAAAGACGCTGCGGTTTGCGCCATAATACGCACACAGCCAAACTCCATCGGAAGATTCCACCGCGTAGAGAGCGCACACCAAGGGTAAGGGCCGGGTTGCATCCACGGAGACTTTGACTTGCGCTTCAATGGTTTTCCCGCGCACGAACTGGGGAGCAACAGAGGAGACCGCTGGAGCAGTTGTCATTGTTTGCCTCGCTTAGCTATGGGTAGCGCGGACCTCCGCTTTTGAGGTCCGCGGCTCTTATGTGGTGATCGCCTTCCCGTATTGTATTCTAGCGCCGTGTCGCGTCTCCGGCCAGTACCATTTGGTACGCCGAAGGACCGCCGCCGTCCGCAGCGAATATTCACTGCCGTCCGGTCGAAGAAACTGCAGGGATTCTTCGGCCCCCAAAGAGCGGGGGCCTCAGAATGACATGGGGCTGGCTTTGTCATCCCCAAACGACCGATCGAGCACACGGAGCATCTCAGTGGCCTCATTGCGCGGCAATGTCGATGACCAGGAGCTGCCCATCCGTCTTCCACGTACCCCCGGTGGCAGTGAGTCCCTGGCTGAGCGGGTCAGGGCGCGTCACTAATCCTTCGGCGGCCACACGCCCGGTGACCCTGAGATCCGCGCCAACCTTCGTTCGCTCGGCGTCAAGGTCGGGGTCAATCGTATGGGACACGACTCCGGGACGAACGTCCAGGCCCGTGTCGTGAGTCGCTGCTCCAAGCCAGATTTCGCGGCCACGCGGAGTCGTGGCAGCCGTCCGCCACAGGCGCAAGTGGTGCCGCTTCAAAAAAGTGTTCAACATTTTCTCGAACGCCAGATCCTCACGGTGGCCAAATAGATAGAGGTCTGAAACAGGAGCCCGGCCAAACCCCTGATTGTCAGCCACGGCGCGCACCGTATTCCATACGACCTTACCCGTTTTCCTCTCAGCCTCACCCCAGCCCGCCTGGTTGAACACATCGCGAATTTCTGAGATGTTCCCGATCACGACAAGGTTCAGGGGATCGCCCGGCTTACCGTCCTCTCCTGAAGCTCGCTGCGGAGCGCCTTGCAGCATTCGCGCGACGGCGTCAGGCACCCCGAGGGGGAGTTGATTGAAGGAGCCGGAGGGAGGCATTTCAGCCAGACTCAGGGGCTTGTCGAGCACCAGCGTCAGGTCCGTCCCAGCCCCATAATTAATAGAGGTATCAGATTTTCCGAGAGCTTTCTGTTCATATTTAGAGAGCTCACTATCTTGTCCTGCCAACTTACCCATCGCGTCCTCGAGGTGGCTCACGGGCAAATCGCTGGCCAACACACCCTGTATGGTTCCATCCTGCAATACATTCTCACGCGCGTTCTCAACCTCAGAGATATGGCCTGCAAAAGTCACAGCCGGGTTACCTGGAATTATCAATTTGTCGAAGCGGATGAGCAAACGTGCGCGGTCAGTAGGGCTTGAGCTGGGTATCAACTTCTCAATCCGGCCCTGGACCTCGGCGCCCAGAGGGATCAGAATTCTGTTGGCGCTATCCACCTCGCGGATGATGCGGGCTTTGACGACGTCGTGAAGGTGCGACCCCGTGGTGCTTATGGGCCCCTCGAGGCGAAGGTAAAGCGCGTACTCCGCCGGAAGAGATTGGGACCCTGGCTTTGCCGCGGCCTCAGCCTGAAACAAAGTCAAGCATGTCACTGCACCGGCCAGCAGGAAAGTCCGTAATCGGAGGGTCAAACTGCGAAATGCACAGGACTTAGGTCGGAAAATGGGTTCCACTCTTCACCTCTATTGGATTTTGAGGGGACTTAGGAGAGGGGGGTTGCATCTGACTCTAGGGTATTGAATCATTGGGTCATTGAGTCATTGATTCATTGAAGAGCAACGCCACGGAGCGAGCCAATTCTGAGTTCTGAATTATGAATTGGTTTCCTGCTCCTACCGTGGGCTACTGCCTGCTGGCATCCCTTTACTGCTTTTCCCCAGCCCCCGTTTTTGCAGTAGGCAGTCAGCAGAAGGCAGTAGGCAGGCTCAATCCAAAATCTAAAATCCAAAATCTAAAATTCCCTCACTCCCCAATGAACAACGGCTTGAGGTGGCGGTCGAAAAGGTTTCCGGTCACATTTTTGGCTATGGTGGTCTCCATAGCGGACAGGAGATCCAGGTAACGAGTTCCCATTCTCGCGGCCACCTTAAAGCCCACATGGAGAAGTTGGCGGAGGCTGGTGTTGTAGGCCGAAGATTTTGGGTCGTGACGTAGGGCGGACACAAACTGTTCCGACGACCACCCCCCCACCAACTCCGGAGCGGGCAACTGGGCGGGATCGATGTCGATCACGGCGGCATAGGGCGCGCACAGCTCCTCGCGGTGGGAGTAGGCCTGGTCATAAATCTCTTTGGCCAAGTCCAGCCCCTCCCCGCCAGCTTCCGCCAGACCGATCAGCTCTTCCAACCAGGTAGTGCCCGCAGTCTTTAAATGCACACCCGCATCCAATTTCTTAAGTGTCCGGTGGATTGGCCCGTAGAGCGAGAACTTGTCGCTCCCGGAATGTACGCTGAGTTTCAGGTTACTGGACATCCCGTAATGCCGGACAGCAAATGCGATGGCGGCTACGTCATTTGAAAATTCTTCGGTGAATTTCGCCAGGTCGCCTACATAATCCACGCCCTTGTCGAAGCGGCCGCTAAATTTCGGCGCGATGGTCTGAATCGGAATCCCTTCCTCCGCCACCGCAGCAAGAACGATGAGCAGTTCCGCCGGAGTCTGAGGTGAGTCTGTCTCGTCCATCGACACTTCGGTAATGAATTGCCCCTTGCCCTTCTTCTCCTCAACACGGCGGTAAATCAGGCCCGCCTCCCGC
>Ga0208191_1000857_pt1 | contig 17761 bp, 11 predicted proteins | sample June2015DPH_13_5_FD_184709 | JGI IMG/M metagenome (GOLD analysis project Ga0208191, IMG submission 184709) | Peatland microbial communities from SPRUCE experiment site at the Marcell Experimental Forest, Minnesota, USA - June2015DPH_13_40... | ecosystem: Environmental > Terrestrial > Soil >... | reverse complement strand
CGCTCTGGCTGGGTTTGCAGCGCCTCGACGATATCACCGAGACCTATAAAGTCTTCGCTCATCCTGGTCACTCGCCCCCCGTGTCCAGCCGAAGATATGGGTAATGATCAGCCCCTTGGGAGAGGGCAGACCCACTTTGCGGTGCGCTCCGTTTCTGATACCACGGATAGCGCTCTCCGGCTATCCTCGCTCAGAATGACAGGTGGCGGCCTTTTCCTCTAGGAGTGACGAACAATCCGTATGAATCGTACCTTCAGAATCCTCGCGGTAAACAGGCCAATGGGAACTGGATCAAATGCGCAGCCCTGTCCATCGCTGCCAGGTGCGTCACCTTAATTGGCATTCAACAGGAGAGCCTAAGTCACCTGCCCGTGCCGCTCAAGCTGACGGTCTGCGGGCTGCCGGGGTCGCTGTCACTGATGACAAGGGTGGCGGACCGCGCTCCCGCCGCGGTGGGCCTGAACGCCAGGTTGATCGTGCACCTCCCCTCGCCGGCTACCCTACTGCCCACCGCACAGGTAGAGCTGGATTGAATTGCGAAGTCCCCCGCATCCGTGCCCCTGAGGGTGAGACTCGCAATGCTCAGCGGCGCATCGCCCAGGTTGGTCAGCGTGACAGCGTTTGGGGCACTGATGGTCTCCACGGGCTGTGGGCCGAAGCCGAGGGACGTCGCGGAGAGCCGCACCGCCGTCCCCGTGCCCCTCAAGTTGACGGTCTGCGGGCTGCTGGGATCGCTGTCGCTGATGACAAGGGTAGCGGACCGTATTCCGGCTGCGGTGGGTTTGAACGCCACGGTGATCGTGCAGCTCCCTGGCCCGGCTACGCTACCGCCCGCCACACACGAGCTTGATTGAATCGCGAATTCTCCAGCCTTCGTGCCCGTGGGAGTGAGGGGCGCAAAGCTCACCACGGCGAGGCTCGAAATGCTCAGCGAGGTGCTGCCCAGGTTGGTCAGCGTGACAGTCTTCAGAGAGCTGCTGCCCACGGGCTGTGCGCCGAAGCTGAGCGAGGTCGCCGAGAGGCTCACGGCCGTCCCCATGCCCGTACCGGTCAGGCTGACCGTCTGCGTGCTGCCCGCCACCCCGTTGCTGTTGTCGGTGATGGTCAGCGTGCCGGTGAGCGAGCCGGCCGCCGTGGGTGAGAAGGTCACGTTGATCGTGCAGGAACCGCTGGCCGCGACACTGCCCGCGCAGTTGTTGGTCTGAACGAAGTTCGCGCTCGTGGCGATGTTGGTGATGGCGAGCGCGGCGTTGCCCGTGTTGCTCAAGGTAACCGGCTGAGTCGCGCTCGTCGTCCCCAGGTTCTGATTGCTGAACGTCAAGCTGGGCGGGGAGACCCCGGCCACCGGAGCTGGTGGCAACTGTAGTAATACTGAGACGTTGTTCCCGCCGGCGTTGGCAGTTGCCAGATCAAGCCTGCCGTCCCCGTTGAAGTCCCCCATCGCAACTGCCATGGGCCCGCTTCCCGTGGCCGGAGACGCGGCGGCGGGCGTGAACGTGCCGTCGCCGTTTCCCAGTAAGATGGTCAGGTTGTTGCTGCCTAGATTCGGCACCGCTAAGTCTATTTTCCCGTCCCCGTTCAAGTCCCCCACCGCAATTGCGAATGGCAGGCTTTCAGTGGCCGGAGATGCGGCGGCGGGCGTGAACGTGCCATCGCCATTTCCCAGTAAGATGGTCAGGTTGCCGCTGTCATTCGCCACCGCCAAGTCCAATTTCCCGTCCCCGTTGAAGTCCCCCACCCCAACTGCCAATGGCTCGATTCCAGTGGCCGGAGATGCGGCGGCAGGCGTGAACGTGCCATCGCCGTTTCCCAACAAGATCGTCACGCTGTCGCTGTCCCCATTCACCACCGCTAAGTCCAATTTCCCGTCCCCGTTGAAGTCCCCCACCGCAACTGCCACGGGCCCGTTTCCCGTGGCCGGAGACGCGGCGGCCGTAAACGTGCCATCGCCGTTTCCCAGTAAGATGGTCAGGTTGTTGCTGCCATTATTCACCACCGCCAAGTCCAGTTTCCCATCCCCGTTGAAGTCCCCCACGGCAATTGAGTATGGTTTGGCTCCCGTATATGGAAATGAATTGCCGGGCATAAACGTGCCATCGCCGTTTCCCAGCAAGATGGTCACGTCGCTGCTGGCCTCGTTCGCCACGGCTAAGTCCAGTTTCCCATCCCCGTTGAAGTCCCCTACGGCGATTGAAATCGGTAAACTTCCCATGTAAGGAAACGAGGCGGTAGGCACGAACGTGCCGTCGCCGTTTCCCAGTAAGATCGTCAAGGTATTGTCGCTCGAATTCGCCACCGCTAAGTCCAATTTCCCATCCCCGTTGAAATCCCCCACCGCAATTGATCTTGGAACAGCCCCCGCCGCTATGGGCGAGCCGCTCGCGCTGGCGAAAGCGACCGTGGTTGTGGGCGGTGTCACCGGGAAAAACACCACGTTCGAAGTCAGAGTCGAGCCAGGATTGGCCACGGAGATCGAGGCTGTGCCCCGCGAGGCGATATTTGCCGCCGGCACCGTCACCGTAAGCTTTTCGCCACTTACGAAAGTCGTCGCGAGCGCTGCGCCATTCCATTTGACCGTTGCGCCGGAGGCGAAGCCCGTGCCCTTGACGGTGAGAGTGAATCCTGGCCCGGCGGGTGGGACACTTGTGGGCACGAGGGGTTGGCTGATGAAGGGCACGGGATCTGCGCCCGTACCGGCCAAACTAACCGTCTGTGGGCTATCCAGGACATTGTCCGCAATCGTCAGGGCTGCGCTTCTGCTTCCCAGCGCCGCAGGTGTGAAGGTAACCTGGATGGCACAGTTGGCTCCCACCCCCACCGTGGATCCGCAGGTGTGCGCCTGGGCAAAGTCGCCACTGTTGCTCCCCGTCATTGCGATGTTGGTGAGAGTCAGCGGCACGTTGCCCGTGTTGGTCAAGGTAACGGTTTGCGCGGAGCTGCTGGTCCCTGGCGCTTGGTCCGGGAAGGTGAGTGATGAGGGCGACACTTCCACGCCGACACCCATCCCGGTCCCACTCAAAGTCACGGTCTGCGGGGTGTGGGGGGCCGTGTCGGTGAAACTCAATGAGGCGCTAAGGCTCCCCGTCGCGGACGGGGTGAACGTCACGCTTACGGAGCATGTACCATTAGGAATCACCGTGGCTCCCGTGCAGGTGTCGGCGCTCTTGGCAAAGTCGCTCGAGTTCGTACCGCTTATCCCGACCGTCAAGATGGTGAGGTTGGCTGTGCCGGTGTTGGTCACCGTCACGCTCTGCGCAGCGCTGCTGGTGTAGAGGGGCTGGGGTGAAAATGCGAGGCTGGGAGGGGACAAGCTCGCGAAGCTCGAAACGAAGCTGGCCACCAGGTTCGAGGCATTGACCGTCCCGATTCCCGTGGCGAAGTCCCACCCGGTCGTGGCGGCGAACGCCGGTTGATAGCCGTCACTGGTGTTAACCGCCAGCGCCGCGCACGTTCCGCCTGATCCCCCGCCTCCGCTCAGAATACACTGGGGCATGGTGGTGTAGCCGCTGCCGGCGGAGGTAAGGCTGGTCGCGATTCCCGGCGCCTCGGTCGCGGTACAGGTTGCGCCCGTCCCGTTGCCTCCGCTGAGCGTGCAAGTGGGGCTCGAGGTGTAGCCGCTTCCGAAGCTGGTGAGATACACAACGCAGACCTCGTTGTTAGCACAGAATTCTGCCGCACAACTCGCACCCGTTCCTCCGCCGCCCGTCAGGGTGCAGGAGATTGGATAGGTCGTATAACCGGAACCGCCGTTGGTAAGAGAAAGCGAGGAGACCACGCCGGTGATGCTGGGGCTGCACGCCGCCCCTGATCCACCGCCCCCGCTCAGGGTGCAGGAAGGAGCGCTTGTGTATCCGTTTCCCAGGCTCGTGACCGACACTGAGCTCAGAGACTGGGGGGCGGTGGAAAGCACTCCATAGGTTCCCGAGGGCGCATAGCAGTTCACCCCTAAGCAAGGCACGTCAATATCGCCTCCTGTGCCCGAGCCTGTGTGCAGTAGCGGAATCTGGGTTACGTCGTAGAAAATACAGTTGGGGGCCACCGCATTGCCAAGAGCGGAGTTACAAGACGTACTGCCACCGGAGCCGTACTCCGTCGCCGCCAGCGAGTAATAGGAGGGATTCGGGTTGCCCCACCGGGTCCCGGAAGCCTGATTGATAAGCGACTGAATCGCCGCCATGATCGGCGCGGCAAACGATGTCCCGCCATCCCGGGACCACGTGTCGGGAGCGCCACTGCAACTCGAGCCACGGTTGTTCGGGTCAGAAAAGCAAAACGCGTAGTAGTGCCCCCAGACTCCGTTGGCAGCGAAGAGCGAAACATCGGGGATGTCCCGCACCCCATCGCTCGGGTTGCCGATCAACCCGGACTGCCACGCGGGCTTGGGATATCCGGCGCAGGTGCCACTTACCACGCCGCCGGTATCCGGGGCGCCGGTGGCGCAGCCGCTGGGGCCGCCGCTACCGGAGACGGTGGTTATTAGATCGGAATAGATGGCATCGTTGCACAGTCCGTCCGAGCCATAGGTGGGCAAGATTCCCTTGTAGTCGCCGATCAGCACACTGGCGCAGGAGTCGTTCCAGGGAATCTCAGGAACATAGGAAAGGGCCGACCCGTAGTTGGCAGTGTTGCCGGAGTTCCAATAGGTGGCATTGGTGCCTTGGTAAGTATCGGCGAAGTCGGTGCCACCCACCGATACGTTGTAAGCTGTGGAGGTGAGTCCGCTGACGGTGATTCCGTGTACGGCTTCTCCGCAGGTGTCCGAACTGGCGGCGCCTTCGTCACCCGAGGAAACAAAGACGGAGACACCCTCCGCCACCGCCTGCTGATACAAAGAGCTAATGTACGCGTTGACGGAAGCGCCCTGATAGGACTCGGAGTCACCATAACTGATGCTGACAATAGCCGGCGGTGTGCCGCTGGCGTTAAGGAGGTTTTCGAGGGCAATGAAGCCGCCGAAGTTGGTATCGGTGTCCGCGCAGGACGCCAACTCGATCGCAGCGCTGGGAGCCCCCGCGCTCGCCCATTCCACATCGACGGCCGCTTCGATATCGTTAAGGGTGTAGCCTGGATCAGTGCAGTTATTGGTGGGACTGCTGGGCGGGTGGACTTGCGCCTGAGAGCCAAGAGGGTACGCTGAGGCAAGGCCCATGACGGAGCGGAATGTATCCCAATCCGCCGTACTATAGACGTCGGTATCTTCAATCAACACAATCGTCTGGCCCTGGCCGGAAATGCCCGCCGCAAAGGCCGGGTTGAAGTTGTAGATCGTCGCCAGGTCCGCCGGTACAACCGGGTATCTACCGTTCCCGACCGTGTAATTGGGGCGCGGCTTAAGCATCGGGTGAGGCCGGAAGTCATTCAGGGAAACGACACCCGATACCGTGGAAGCCAGCGCCGCCGGAATCTGCGGGTCGCTCATATTGGCGATATGGGACTCGCCATTCACCAGCAAGTTATGGATCTCCGTGTGGAAGGCTTGGCGGATCTGGCCCGCCGAGCCGGTGAAGTCGATCACCATTTGGTTGGGATAGACCAGGTTGACCTTGAAGCCCTGCGACTCGAGCCAATCCGTCACCCTGGCGATGCCGGCCGACGCGACGCCGTACCTCTGCCCGAATTCCGCCGCCGTGATCCAATGGTGAAATAGGGGCGAATTGGGATCGTGGATATCATTGATGAATTGCTGGAGCGCTTGCTCCTGCTCGGGAGTCCGCTGCAACTGGAGCATCATGTGGTGGATTATCAGGTCATCGGAAACTCGCCCACGATCGTTAATCGCCTTTGCTTCCGGGCGCGTGTTGCCCCGGAGGGTAACCAGGGCACCTTCTCCCGCGTCCGGCGCGGGAAGAGTGCTTGCTTGCGGGCCGGCGTTTACCGGGCTCGCAAGCGCGGCGGCTAGCCAGCGTCCGGCGTGTGGGTCACGCGGGCCAAACGGCTCAAGCGGGCCGGGAGGTTCGAACCTGCCCAATGTGCTCACGCCGGGCGAGGATTTCCCTGAGGTCAGGACGACCTCGTCAGCGGTGAAGAAATCAGCGTGGCCGCCGCCTTGTGCCGGGAATCGCACTTGGGCGTCAGTCTGGACCTGGTTGGCCTCAAAACTGAGAGGCAGCTTGCCAATAATCGCGACGGGCTCGGGTTGAATTTTCGTGGGCGCGGCAGAAACCTGACGGGCAGGGAGAGTATTCTCTGTGGCTTGCATCCTCTGAAGGAGACCAAACCCTGCGATGGCGAGAAATGAAAGGCTAACACATCCGCCGCAGACGGCAATGCTTTTTGTCGCGGTTTGCGCTTGCCTGCTAACGCTGGGGTGCATCGGCAATCTCCCTTCGGCACTGCAATCCGTGACACTATTCGATATAATGTGCCATAGGAACAGCACGAAAGTACCTTGCCAGAATCTCTAGGCGTAGAACACGTGGTGCCGGATTGTCGCCAATTCGGGGTGTTCGTCTGGGGTGTTCACGATATCTCTCTCGAACTAGCCGCCCGGATCCATTGCACGTAGGTAGGCGTAATATGGGGCTCCGCCGGTGGGGCCGTTGTCCTCTCCGTTCATCACCGTGGCTGAGATACGTTAGCAGAACGCCATGCGCCTGGCGCCGGCTTTGGTGTAGAGGCTCAGTTGCCTGTCGGTGGGGGTACGTCATCGACGCGAATGCATTCTTCTGCAGGAACACAGCGCGTATATTCATTCCCCATCCGCTCGTTCAACCCCGCCGTGTAACGTAGTGAGCATTTAGTGCGTGACCACAACCAGCCGGTCCATGTGACAGAGAACCCTTGTCGTTTCACCACCAACATGGAGCAGCGGTGCCGTCCACCTGACTTCAGGGAGGAGAGAATGCCAATGCTTCGTCTTAAAGCGCCGGCCAGCGTGGTGGCGGACTACCTTCGCCTGTTGGTGAATCGCAGGGCCTACACCCTGCAGTCCAACCGGCCGCACCCGGAAAGCGGCCGGCATTACTATTACCTGCCCAAGGACAAGAAAACCAGCCAGGGGCTCAGCCTGACGCCGGACACAATCCGCCGCCACCTCGAGGGCGAAATCACTATCGGCCTCTACTCGCTCGACCCCGCCACCCAATGCTCGAAGTGGGTGGCTATCGACGCAGACTATGAGGATTCGCTCGCGGACCTGCTCCAGCTCAGCTTCTAGCTCAGGCAGGATGGGGTGTAGTCAGCTACATGTATGCAGCGTTAAGCAGTAAGCCTTAAATCAAAACTTAATTCTGCGCAGCGCCGGCGCCGCTCGCAAGTGTCAACGCCGAATAATCCATAGTGATTTTAAGGCCAATCTGCGTGTCATGTGCGTCAACACTCATGGCGGTGTAGGGGTTGGCGTGACCGGGATTCTGTATCTGCCAAGCAAGCTGTTGAGCCATCTTCACGCCGTCCAAAACCTGCCGAAGCGTGGCCGCGTCCGCCGGCGTCGCGCAGTTGAGTTTGATATCCAGGTTCACCTTGTCCGCCGCATCAATGGAATAGGTCAGGGAATCCACTTTCTGGAACACCTGCCCCCAATCCAACTTTAAATTGTTTTGGCTGGATAGCCATGCGGCGAACCAATCGCCGACGGCTGCGCCCAAGGCGATTCCCCAAATGGAAGCCTGCTTATTGACGTCGCCGAGCAGGCTGGTGAAACGTTGGTCCGAATTCAGGTTTGGCGCCTGTCCTGCGTGCGCCTCCAGCAACGTCGTCAAGGACGAGAGCGGCCCGAAAGCCCCGAGGGAATCCTCCAGAATGACGACGCAGGTTCCCGTCACTCCCGCCGAGAAGCAATACGCCTGTTGTCCGGAAATCGGGGTGGGCGTAAAGCTTTGCGCGGCAGCGCGGTCAGCAACCTGCGCCTTGTGGAAATGGCCGGAGGCATAACCGTAAAGACCCATTTCCTTATCGCCGGGCTCCCATCCAATCATCAAGTCGTCGATGTCGTGCTCGCTGATTCCGATCTGGTCCAACGCCGACTCAAGCTGCTGCAAGCGCGGCCCTAGGAATTTTCCCCTTAGGCTTTGGTAATTAGGGACCGCACGCAGCTTGGAAGGACTGGAATATTCCACGCGCAAGGTCTGGATAGGGAACCCGGACATGGCCGTAGTGACGAAATCTTGCCCGGCAACTTTCTGGGGAATCCCCGCCAGCACCATCACAACCAAAAGCAAGAGAAGGGGTCGTCTCATATTCACCTCATATAGGAGCCAGCGTAGCGCGGACCTGATTTGTAGGGCTGACAGCCGACAGCTCAGAGCTTGTAGTTAAGTGCGGGCAGTGGGAGAGGGGCTGACACGATACCTATTGCGAACACGAAACCCAACACAACCGTGATCCTCTCCATTTTCATTGCCCGGGAATACTGCCGCATGCTAGTGTCGCGTCCCACTCAATTCTTTACAATCGACCCTGAATGGGTATTGGCCAACGACCCCCCTCACCCCCTGTCACCTCTCCGCCAAAGGAGAGAGGGGCGTACACTAGAATTGACTCTCCGGGGGCAGGGGGGGCAGGCGAATCGCTATTGTAAACAATTAAGTGTGACACGACACTAGAGTCCGCCGCCTGCTAGAGTAAAGCTACAACCAACGCTGGTTTGCATTTTAGGGTTGTCAGCACCATACCAGTTCACCGTGGCTGTGAACTGAGACGAAGAAGTTGAACCCGCAATGTTATCAAGGCTACTAACGGTCCAGCTATTGGAGTAACCCCCCGGATTTGAGACGCTTGTCGTCGTTATTATGACACTAGTCGCTGTATTCGCATCCCAGGTCCCGATTGAGACGTGGCTAATCGCCTTTGCACCGGTGAAACTGCCCTTGAATCCGCTGTCGCTGGAAGTGAGTTCGAGTTGAAGTCCGGGGACAGTATTGCCAGAGTTTTCACACTGATTGACTGCGACCCAGTGAGAACTAGCAGTCGCGAGAGTGTCGCCGTTTGTAATGGCCGGCGTTGGTTCGGCCACGGTCAGCGTGAAGTTCTGGGCTGCGGGCGAGCCAATGCCATTTGATGCGGTGAATATTATGTCGAACACATCGTTTACGACGGGCGTGCCACTAAGGGTGCCTGTCCCGTTGTGATTGTCAACGAATGACACGGGAATTGACCCCGCCTCCGTGATGATCGGGGTGGGAGTCCCGGTTGTGGTCACGGTGAATGAGCCAGCCACCCCCACGGTAAATGTCGTACTGTTCGCACTGGCTATGAGTGGAGCCTGAGTAGTTATGCTGGGTTTAGTCCCGCCGCAGGCCATGAGGAACAGCCCCATTATCACTACGAAGGCAACTAGCGGAAGGTACCTGGCAAGCCTCTTCATATAGAGTTCTCCTTATGATTTCAGATTAACACACGCTTAGCGTGAGGGTCACTACTTCTGCCGCCCAGGTAGGTGGAGTATAACTCCCCAACAAAGTGAGTGTCACGTACAAACAGTACACCGATAAACGAGAGGCGATCCTTGATCTGGCGGAGATTTTGCAGCGCCCCCGACATTGCTGAGCCAAGGGAACTGCCCTTCATTTGTGTTTTTGGACGCTAGCGCGCGTTTCTCACCACGGGTCTGGAAGGGCAGGGCTTCAGCCCCGCCGTTACAAGGCCTTCCTGATTATTCCTGTGTCCCGTGCCCCGCGCAGTCCCGCGCCTGCGGGACTGCGCGGGGCACGAGACCAACAGAGGGCGGGAGCCACGATCCCGGCGGGGCTGAAGCCCCGCCCTTCCGGCAGCCCGCTAAGAGCGTCCAGACGTGGTGAGAAATCCGGGCTAAGCGGAGATACTTGTGCATGTCACCCTACGACGTCGGTTATAATGCTCGCCTCTGGATCAGACTCCGGCCGTCAGGCCGCGGGTGGCGCCGACATCCCGCCTTGCGGGACCGTTAAGAAGCCAGGACAGGCCACGGCTAGGACGCGGTGACAGGGATGTTGCGCGTGTTCGTGGGGTGCATACATGAAAGATCCGCCGCGGCGGATATGCCACCCGCGGGCAGTCGCGGGCGGGTCCCCCGCAATGTCGCTGAGTGACTCGGGTTGATCGGTCAGGGCGACACAGGAGAAAATGGTATAATGCGTTTTGAGTGGGATGGGAGCAAGGCCAGATCGAACGTCAAGAAGCACCGCGTGTCATTTGACGAAGCTGTGACCGTGTTCTACGACCCCCTGGCTGCCACCTTTGGAGACCCAGACCATTCGCAAGAAGAGAGCCGGCTGATCACGGTGGGGTATTCAGCCCGCGGCCGGCTGCTCGTCGTCAGCCATGTTGAGCGAGGTGGCGGCACGCGCGTAATCAGCGCACGTCGCGCGACACTTCGCGAAAGGAAACGTCATGAAGGCGAAGAGCCCGGTGCAACCGGATGACATGCGCCCGGAGTACGACTTCGATTACTCGACGGCCGTCCGCGGCAAGTACTATCGTCGCATCACGAGGGAAGGCGCGAACGTTGCGGTCCTGGAGCCGGACGTGGCCAAGGAGTTCCGCAACTCGGCGGCAGTGAACGAAGCCCTCCGATCTCTGCTGCGAATATCCGAGACAACCCGCCGCCTGACAAGGACGTCGAGTGGACGGGCGGCTGGCGCCCGCCGCTGACCGCCCGTGTCAGGCTGCGGTGCAGTTTTCTGTAACTCCCCGGCTTTTAGCCTCCGAACCAAGACAAGCCGCAGCCTTCGAGTACAAGGCTGTGCTTTCCGCATGAGTGGACAAAAGGACGGCGCCTGCCCCGACGGCCTGAAAATCCTCGCGGGGTGGCGCATACATAAATGTATGCCACCCCGCAAACGGCAAATTGGCTATGGGCCACAAATCACCCTGGGAGTTCGGCACAAGCCCTGAAGAGGAGCGTCAAAGGTGCGAATCAGAAAGGCGGTCATCACAGCAGCGGGAGGGAACCAGCGGGCGCTTCCGCTACAGACCCTCATCCACGACGGAGCGGAAAAATCCGTTCTGAGCATCCTGATCGAACAGGCCCTCACCGCGAATATTGGCGAGATCTGCGTGGTGGTCTGGCCCGGCGACGAGACCCGCTACGCGCAGGCCGCTGGCAATCTGGCCGGAGCGGTGCGATTCGTGCCCCAGCAGCAGCCACCGCGGGGATACGGCCACGCCATTTACTGTACGCGCGAATTCGTGGCCGATGAGCCCTTCCTGCACATGGTGGGAGATCACTTGTACGTGAGTGCAACGAAGCCCGGCGTGCAGCGACTGGTGGAGCTGGCTGAGCTCGAGTCGTGCTCCGCCTCCGGGGTCCAGCCCACCCGCGAAAGCCTGCTCTCCCGGTTTGGGGCCGTGGCGGGACGCCGAATGTCCGGCCGGGCCGGCGTCTATCGCGTGGAAACGGTCATCGAAAAACCTACGCCCACGGAAGCCGAACAGCGCCTCATGGTGCCGGGAATCCGCGCGGGCTGCTACCTCTGTTTCTTTGGCATTCACGTTTTCACTCCCACCGTGATGGAGGTCCTGGGGCGGATGCTGGAGAGTGCGCCCAGCGGCGCCCTCACGCTTTCCGCTGCGCTCGCCGAACTCGCCCGGCAGGAGCAGTACCTGGCGATGGAAGACACTGGCCGGCGTTATGATCTCGGCGCTCGCTACGGATTGCTCACCGCGCAATTGGCCCTGGCACTGAACGGCCGTGACCGCGATGAGGTGCTTACGCACCTGCTGGAACTGCTGGCGGAGCGCGAGATGAGCACTCCGTCTGAGGGGGGCAAGAGGTGAGCGTGCTTACCGATGTCATAACCGCTCGCGATGCGGAGACGCGCAATCGCTCGCTGGACGCGCTGTGTCGAGCTGCGACACTGGAAGAGCTGCTGGCGGAATGCGAGGCGCTCGACCGCTTCCGGCGCAGCAGCGACAATCTCTACGAGCGCGTACGAGCCCTGTTTCTCCTCTATGCCATACATCGCTTTCACATCTCCACACGCAAGTTAGCGGCTTCACACGCGCTGATTCCTTTCGCGGGTTACACCAACCTCCTCAAGCGCAGGTTCGAGGAAGCTCTTGATATCTTCCTGGCCGCGCAGGCCGTCGCCGGACCGAGCGCTGCCCTTTCCAGCGCGCTGGCCGCAGGCTACCGCGCGCTGGGTTTTCAGACTCTCGCCGACCAAGTGCGGCGCAGCGTGCGCTCTGTGCGCGGCAATCAGTGGATGTTCCGCGCCGCTCACCCTGAAGACGCGCCCCTGCGGATTCGCCCCGAGCTGCTCGAGCGCGAGACCCCCGATGATCTCTTCCCCATCCAGCGCGAGGCCACGCCGGTACGCATGGACCTGAGCCATAGCGGGTGGAGCGATATTTTCTTTCTGGGGATGGATTTCCCCGAAGGCGCCCGTGTGCTCAACATTTCCATTGACCTGAGCGTGCGCAGCGCTGGCGCCCCGAAGCCTCCCGTTGAAGCATGGTTCCGCGTCATCGATCAGCCGGTGCTACGCCTGGTCAGCGTCGACCTTCAGTGCAGCGCTGAACTCGGCTCAATTGCTGAAGTTTTCGATTTCGCGCACGACTACCTGGGCTTGCTCAAGGCCGCAGTTATTGCCTCCGGCATCGTACCACCGGGGATGGAGGGCGCTACTCAGCCCCTCACCGACGTACTGACTCATTTGACAGGCCGGCCCGGCCACGGCATCGAAATCGTCAGTAAAGTGAACGATATTCCCCGCGGCTCACGCTTGGCGGTATCCACCACGCTTTTGGCCTGCCTCATTTCCTTGTGCATGCGCGCCACAAACCAGATCCGCACGCTCACCGGCGGCCTTTGCGAGGATGACCGCCGCTTGGTGGCGGCGCGCGCCATTCTGGGCGAATGGCTGGGGGGCTCGGGAGGCGGCTGGCAGGATTCCGGCGGGGTGTGGCCGGGAATCAAGCTGATTCACGGGGTCTCAGCCCAGGAGGGTGATCCGGAATTCGGCATCAGCCGCGGCCGGTTGTTGCCGAACCACCAGATTCTTGGCCCCCAGGAGGTGTCACCGGAAACCCGCCAGCAACTTCAGCAAAGCCTGGTGCTCGTCCACGGCGGCATGGCGCAGGATGTTGGCCCCATTTTGGAGATGGTGACGGAGAAATACCTGCTTCGTTCAGAAAGTGAGTGGCACAGCCGGGGCGAAGCCGCGCTCATCCTGGATGACCTCATTGCACGCTTGAGGAGCGGGGACGTTCGCGCCCTTGGCGCCTTAACGGAGCGGAATTTTAGCGGCCCCATTCAAACCATTATTCCCTGGGCCGGAAATCTCTACACCGACACGCTGATACGCCGCGTGCGCGGGGAGATGGGCGACGACTTCTGGGGCTTCTGGATGCTGGGGGGAATGTCGGGCGGAGGCATGGGTTTTCTTTTTGCTCCGCATTCGAAAGCGCTGGCAGAGGAGCGCTTGCAGGCCATCATGAGCGCCACTAAAGGGGAGATGGAACATTCGGTGCCCTTCGCCATGGAACCCGTAGTCTACGATTTCGCGGTCAACGAACATGGCACTCAGGCCACGCTCCTCGAAGGCGACTCGGCGCTGATGCCGGCGGGCTACTACCCAATGGCTGTACCCTCGCTTCTTCGCATGGAATCCCGTCTGCTTTCCCCCCTGCGCCGCATTGAGCTCGAACGCTTCACCGCCGCCTGCCACACCGTGCCGGAATTCCAAGGGATGGTGCAGCACGTCTTCGAGCGCCTCATCCCGCAGAGCCCGCAGAAAGCCGACCGCTCCCAAAGCCTCGACGCGCTGCTCGAAGCACATGGATTTGATGGCGTGGAGCATGAGCAGATCCAGGCGGACTTGCGCAGCGGCCGCGTGGGGGTGGCGCAGAATCGACTTCCCAACAGCAGCCTGATCACCGATGTTGGCGCCCAAGATCTCTTTGACGCCACCGAAGGTGTCGCACCGAAATACCACGCAATCGGCAAGGATGCCCTGGCGGCGGGAATGGTGGCGGTGGTTTCGTTTGCCGGCGGCGCGGGCAGCCGTTGGACGAAAGGCGCGGGCGTGGTCAAGGCGCTTAATCCCTTTTGCCGATTGGGCGGCAAGCACCGCAGCTTCATCGAGGTACACCTGGCCCGCAGCCGCCGCACGGGCCGCCTCTGCGGCACGGCTCTGCCACACATCATCACCACCAGCTACCTGACGCACGATGCGATCCAGGCGCACCTCCGCACCCAGCGCAACTACGACTACCCCGGCCCCTTACTGATTTCACCCGGACGCTCCATCGGGCTGCGGTTTGTGCCCATGGAAAGGGACTTGCGATTTGCCTGGGAAGAATTGCCGCAGCAAATGTTCGACGAGCAGGCGCAAAAGGTCCGCGACAGCCTGCGCGCCACGCTCATCGCGTGGGCCCGGCACATGGGCGAAGGCGCCAGCTATACCGATAACGTACCGATGCAATGCCTGCACCCGGTCGGCCACTGGTACGAAGTGCCCAACATGATTCGAAACGGCACGCTCCTGCGGTTGTTACAGGAAAGGCCCCGTTTGAAATACCTCATGGCTCACAACATCGATACCACGGGGGCTGACGTAGACCCGGGGCTGCTTGGTTACCACATCGCGGAGGGGGCAGCGCTTACCACCGAGGTTATTGCGCGGCAGGTGGAAGACCGCGGCGGCGGCTTGGCCCGCGTCGACGGCCGCCTGCGCCTGATCGAAGGTCTGGCGCTTCCCAGCGAAGAGATCGAATCACTCCTCTCCTGGTACAACAGTGCGACCTATTGGATCGATATCGACCAACTCCTCACCATGTTCGGACTGACCCGCGATGATCTTACGCACACGGAACGGGTGAACGACGCGGTGCGAAGGCTGGCCGCCCGCATGCCTACCTACATCACGCTGAAGGACGTCAAAAAACGTTGGGGGAAAGGTCAGGAAGACGTCTTGCCGGTGGCCCAATTTGAAAAGCTGTGGGGCGACATGACCAGCCTTGCGGAATTTCCCTGCCGCTTTGTGGCCGTGCCCCGAAGGCGTGGACAACAGCTCAAAGAACCGGCACAGCTCGACGGTTGGCAGCGCGATGGGTCCGCGGCCTTCGTCGAGTCCCTGTGCGACTGGGGCCATTGACTGCCGCCGTGGCGGATGGGCCACGCAGGCATTTCTTGTCACTCCTGCCTCGATCCGTCACCGTAGCCTATTTCATCACCGGCATCTCCAGAGAAATTGGTATAATGTAACAGATGACAACACAGCGACGATAACTCCGCTTATGGGAACGCCTGCGAAAACTCTGGATCACCTGAACAAGGTAGTTGTCGCCTTCCTAAATGGGGCCCGCATTAAGGGCTGCGCTTACGATTTTTCTGCACTGAAGGAGTCTTTCAATCTTCGTCCCCAAGAAGACCCACTTCAGGGGCAGGGAATAAAGGTTGAGATGAAGGACCTCAAGGCGGTTTTCTTTGTGAAGGACTTCAGTGGCAACCCCGAATACCATGAATCCCTGCGTGCGGACGCACCCATGCACGGCCGGAAAATCGAAGTGACTTTCATCGATGGGGAAAAGATGGTCGGGAGAACAGAGGGATATAACCCGCAGAGACTCGGCTTTTTTGTGTTTCCCACTGATCCCAAGAGCAATAACATTCGCATCTTCGTGGTCATCAGAAATACCCGCCAAGTTAGATTTGTCTGAACTGTTCGTCTTTGTTTCGGGCGATTCAGGAAAGACGCTCCATCCAATGACAGTGTCAGAATTGCGGTAGCGAAGGAGCCGGATGGGATGTATACTGCCGTGGCTCAGAATGCCAGAATGGAAATCCTGGTTGAATGCCCTGGAGGAGTAGCGCCAACTGAGCGCACGGAGGTAGACGATAATGCGGAAAGCTCTTAGGGCTACCTTTGCAATGATTCTGTCGGCCGCCAGTGGCGGAGCGCAGTCCCCGCCGAATTCCCCTGTCCCGCCGGATTCCGAGATCCGGAAGATCCTCGTCGAGCGTGTCGATACCTTTCACCAGGGAGTTGGAATCGTGGTAGGCGTTATCGAGCCGCAGGGGCGCCGGATGGTTGCTTACGGCAGCCTCAATCAGGGCGATCCGCGGCCGCTCAACGGTGACACGATCTTCGAAATCGGCTCGGCAACGAAGGTGTTCACATCGCTGTTGCTGGCTGATATGGTCCAGCGTGGCGAGGTCGCCCTGACCGACGCGGTAGCGAAGTATCTCCCCGCCGAGGTTAAGGTGCCGGAGCGCGGCGGGCGCGCCATCACGTTGGTGGACCTTTCCACCCACACTTCCGGCCTGCCGCGGATGCCATCCAACTTTAGTCCCAAGGATCCCGCCAATCCTTATGCGGATTATTCGGTGGAGCAACTCTATCAATTCCTCTCCTCCTATCAACTGACGCGCGACATCGGCTCGCAGTTTGAGTATTCCAATCTGGGAGGCGGGCTACTGGGGCAGGCATTGGCCCACCGGGCCGGCGTGGACTATGAGGCGCTGGTGCGCTCGCGCATCACCGGGCCGCTCGGCATGAACAGCACCGGCATCACGTTATCGCCCGAAATGAAGGCGCGGCTCGCCCTCGGGCACAATGATAAGTTGGTGACGGTTCCCAATTGGGACCTGCCGGCGTTGGCGGGTGCGGGCGCACTGCGCTCGAGCGTCAACGATATGTTGACCTTCCTCGCCGCAAACCTTGGCTACGTGAAATCGCCGCTGGCTCCTGCCATGGCCGCGATGCTATCGGTTCGCCGGTCGACCGGCGCTCCCGGAGGGGGCGAAATCGGCCTCGGTTGGCTTATTACCAAGCCCTCGGAGGATGAGATCGTCTGGCACAACGGTGGCACCGGCGGGTACCGGTCTTTCATCGGCTATGACGCGAAAACCCGGGTAGGGGTCGTCGTGCTATCGAACACGTTCACGGGTTCCGGCGTGGACGACATCGGAATGCATTTGCTGGACTCGCATGCGCCCTTGCTGCCGCCGCCCAAGGAGCACAAAGAGATTACTGTTGATCCGAAGATCTTCGATGGATATGTGGGCCAATACCAACTGGCGCCGAACTTCATCCTCACCGTCACTCGCGAAGGCGACCAGCTCTTTACCCAAGCTACCGGCCAGTCCAAGGTCCAGGTTTTTCCCGAAAGCGAGCGCGATTTCTTCCTAAAGGTCGTCGATGCGCAGATCGCCTTTGAGACCGATGCCAACGGGCGCGCCACCAGCCTGACGTTGCACCAGAACGGAGCCAACGTGCCGGCAAAACGGATCGAGGGAGAGGTCGCGCCCGCCGCGCCGAAGGAGCACAAAGAGATTGCCGTTGATCCGAAGCTTTTCGACGGATACGTCGGCCAATACCAACTGGCGCCGAACTTCATCCTGACGATTACCCGCGAGGGCGACCAACTCTTTGCCCAGGCCACCGGCCAGCCCAAGTTCCAGATTTATCCGGAGAGCCAGCGCGATTTCTTCCTGAAGGTCGTCGATGCGCAGATTACCTTCGAGACCGATGCGAGCGGCCGCGCCACCAGCCTGACGCTGCACCAGAACGGCGCGAACATGCCGGCAAAAAGGATTCCGTGAGGTCTGGATGGCGCGCTGCCAGATGGCCGGGCGGTGGAGTCAGGCGGCGACCCCTCCCGATTCTGCTGTCGCACTGCACTTAAATCGGTGCTGGCGCACATTCGGTGCAACTCGGAATTGAAGATTCAAAACGGCCCCCGCCGGGCTTCCTCGAAAGCTGAAAGCTGCTAACCGATTACGGGCCGCCCCGGCGTCATTCGCCTCCTTCTAGCTTTGCCCCATAGAACGATCTTCCGTCATCGCTCGGACGCCGCCACATGATGCGGGCAGGAACATCGTGCCCTTCTCCAGGGCTAT
>Ga0208191_1000852_pt1 | contig 17834 bp, 11 predicted proteins | sample June2015DPH_13_5_FD_184709 | JGI IMG/M metagenome (GOLD analysis project Ga0208191, IMG submission 184709) | Peatland microbial communities from SPRUCE experiment site at the Marcell Experimental Forest, Minnesota, USA - June2015DPH_13_40... | ecosystem: Environmental > Terrestrial > Soil >... | reverse complement strand
TCAAAAACTAGTCAAAACGCTGCGCAAGCTGGGGTACGAGGTCGACCTCAAACCCATAACCGCTGCCTGCGCAGCCGCATGAGCGCGCAAGGGACCGTCATTGGGAGTGATTTTCAGGAGAGCGAAGCGAAGAATCCCGGCATTTTTTTCGTACTGATTGAGCTTTCAAATGCTGGGATTCTTCGCGGAGTTTACCCTGAGCGCAACGAACGGGCTCAGAATGACAGACAATGGGGTTATCCTCTACGAATGACGGACATTGCGTATCAGACCTGCATGACCCACATTTTCCCAGTCAATTATCCGCGAGAGTCTGCTAAGCTTCGCCCATCGAAACGGAGGGACTGGAGCGCCGGCAAACGTGCGCCGGTCTCAAGCACAACGGCTTATCAGCGCTCCAGCGTGGGCTGGGATCCCTTTCGAAACGCCGGTCATTCCCGTCCCGCCGTGGCGGGACGGGAATGACTGCGGCTTCGAGCGCCCATGTCTCGCAAATGACACCAGTACCGGTGGCCGTGGTCCCGTCACCCCAGCACTTCCGCTCGGTGGCCGTCCACCAAGCATAGGAACTGGGAAAGACGTTCTCGATATCGTCGTCGATCAACATAATGTGGAGTTCGCGGCACTGCTCGCCATAATGCCGGGTCAGCTCCGGATCGGCTTCCCACCGAAGCCGGTTGGCCGACTTCTTCTTGCGATCGTCGCGGCAGGCGTGCCCCGGGTTATTTTTCGCCGCACGTGACGGAACAATTTTCTTGACAACGGGGTACGCCTTTGATACGTAACCTACGGTTTGGATGACCGATGGTTGAATCCGGTGTCTCCCGGAGCCCCAGTCAGGGTTGTTCTGACTTGGGTTTTTTCCTTTTTAGCGACCCCAGGGCGAATCAGGATTCCCATTGGCGCGACAATCACAGTCCCTTAGGATTCCCGTTTGGGTGATAGTGAAACGAAGCGTGGGGCGGGTCGCCAACTGGCCCGCCGTTGCATTCCTTTCTCTCCTGGCAATAAGATAAGGCCGACGGTTGAGACCGTTGTCCTGAGGCTGAGTTGCCAGCACGGCATCCTAGAGAAGGCACACATGCCACGTTCGGGCGTTCAGGCGACATGCGCAAGTTGAGCGCGAGCGGGAAAAAAGTGGAAGAGGAGCTTGAGTGAAATGTGCAAACATACAATGGGGCAGGCAGGCCGCACGTCGAAGACTCTCCGGGTAGTATGCCTTCTTATAACCAGCTTGCTGTTATTTGCCGCGCCGCCGGCCCGGGCGCAGGATTTGCGTGCGGGATACGCGAAAGTTGATATAACGCCGACCGGGCCGGTGGACCTCGGCGGCTATGACTTGCGCGGGACACCCTCGGACGGAATCTACGACCGCCTGTACGCGCGAGCCCTGATTTTCGAAGCCTCGGGGGTCCGAGTGGCCTTTGTCGAGGCCGATGTAATCGGAATCGGCTTCTTGGGAACCCAGCAACACGACGCTTTCCGGCGCAGGATCTCGGAGTCGACGGGCATCCCGGAGCGAAACATCCTTCTGGGCGACGCTCACAACCACGCCGCTCCCGCGCCCAATGCGGAGGCAAAGACGGCCTGGGATTCCCAGTTCTCGAGTGGCCTGCTGAAAGCTGCCACCCAAGCCATGGCCAACCTGCAAGCCGTGCGCATCGCCGCGGGCGTGGGACGGTCCCGTATCGCCATGAGCCGGCGCCAGGTGAAGACCGCCGATGTGGACTCAGTCTTAACCTACGATGAGAACGACGCAAGTCAATCCTTTGGCCAGCACCGCACCGACAAGCCGGTCCTGATCCACGAATTTGGTGGCGTCGTGCGGCTGGGCGCGAATCCCCTGGGGGCCATCGACGATGCGGTACAGATCGTGCGCTTGGACACACTGACGGGTAAGCCGCTGGCCGTGATGATTCACTACGCCTGCCACGGAACCTCGCTGGGAGGGCGCAACAGCAAAATCTCCGGCGAGTGGATGGGGCGCATGCAGGAGTACGTCGAAAGAGAATTCCCCGGCGTGGGGGCCATTTACCTCCAGGGAGCCGCGGGCGATATCAATCCGCGCGTGGTGGGCGGCCTGGATGGCAACCCGGATGATGTGAAGACGACGTGGGCGCTCGGCGAGGAGATCGGGCGCGAGGTCGCCCGCGTGTACCGCCAGATCTCCCCCGCACCTTGCCTCCAGCCGCGGGTGCAAATCGAAACCGCCGGGATCCTTCTCCCCCGGCAATACCGCGAGCTGTTTCAGGATTTCAGGGCTACTGCCGTGCCGGTTCCCACCACCATTGTCCGGATCGGTGACTTCATGTGGACAACCTTTCCCGGTGAGATGTTCAGCAACATCGGGAAGCAGGTCAAAGCCGCTTCCCCGGCGACCTTCGCACACCTCATGGGTTACACCAATGGCTACATCGGCTATTTCCCCGAGCAGAAGGCCTACGCGGAAGGTGGATACGAAGTGGCCGTGACCCACCTCGATCCCGCTTCCGAACGCATCTACCTGCGGGCCGTGGCCGAACTTATGAGGCGCTTTCGATGAGCTGGAGTCGCGCTCAGCGTTTTTTCTGAGCGTCGGGTTTTCCGCTTCTGACGCCCCGCGCAGGGCTCACCCCGCAAGGCGGGGCCGGGGTTTTCCTGCTGTCCTTTTCGTCACGGGCGGCTCACGGCGGCGGGTCAGTGGATAGATTCTCTCTTATCAGATAGACAAAGTATATTGCTTTCCCCCGACACTACCGTCACTCCTGGCTGCCTTCAGACGAGGTCGTCTCTACAGTTCATTGACTATGCTGTTTAGGTTCGGCGTTTTCGAATGGGGCAGGCCAACCCAGCCGATCACCCGTAATTGGTTCGCGGAGTGATACGACCGCACTATTACTATGCTGCTACTTATTAGCCAGAAGACCGAACACACGTTGATTCGCAACCATGTGATCAATTGACCCGAGGAGGCGAAGATGCGCAGAGCAGCGCTGTTTCTCTTGACCGTAGTATTCCTCCTGTTTATGGCGGGATGTGGCAGCCAATCCTCGGTCACCACGACCCCGCCAAGCAACCCGAACCCAGCCGTCAGCCTGACGGTTACCGACACGCCACCTGCGGGTGTGACGGTTCTGTTCTTCCAACTGAGCATCACGGGAGCCTCTCTGTCACCGGGGGGCGTTTCGCTTTTGAGCAGCACCAATCCGATCCCGGTAAATGTCTCCCAGCTCCAGACGGACTCGGCTTTTCTGGGCAGCACGAATGTACCAGCAGGAACCTACACCAGCCTGAGCGTGACGTTCTCCAATCCGCAACTCACGATCTATAACGGCTCGGGCGCCACAATCGGCAGCGGCGCCAATGTGTGCGCAAACAACTCCGTGTGCCAGCTCACGCCGTCCACCACTCCCCTGACCCTAACATTCTCCACGGCGCCTTTTCCTGTCACCTTGACGGCAAACTCGCCCCTGGCCTTTCAGCTTGACATCCATTTGGACACGGTCATCCAGCCGGATCTCACCGTGAATCTCGCCGCTACGAATGGCGTCACAATTTCGCAGTTGCCCGCACCTCCATCGGGGACGCCCATCACCGCCCTTGGCAATTTGACCGGGACGGTCCAAGGCGGCCTTCCATACTCAGTAGTCCCAAATCCAGATCAAGTCCAATCCCTACTCGTGCTCCAGACGGGCGATGGCAGAACTTTTGACATCGGCTTAACCAGCAGCACGACCTACAGTTACCCCAGCTCCGTCTGCTCGGCTAACAATTTTGCCTGCCTGGCAACGGGGCAAATTGTCAAAGTCGAGCTCAGCCTCCCGACAGATGGAACCTTGCTCGCTTCCGAAGTTGACTATGTGCAGCCCGCGGGGCAGACGGTGGTGGAAGGCAACATCATCCGCCTGAGCACCTCGGCCGCCGGCGCGATCATGGACATGATCTTGCAGCAAGGGCCGCCCACACCCACACCCAACGCGCTTCCCTTCGGGCAACGCGTCACCGTGACCGTTCCGGCTAGCGGTGTAACCTATACCGTTGACTCCGGCAGCTTCACGATTCCCGGCGGGCTTAGCTTTGCCACCTATACGGACCTGGTCGTGGGTCAGGAAGTGTCGGTCGTCGTCGTCCCGGGATCACTAACCACGGCGAGCGGATCAGGCAGTTCGACCCCCTGGGCTGGTCCGGCCGCGACCACTTTCACTACCAATAGTATTACGCTTGAACCAAGCCAGATTACCGGCTCGGTGCCAGTGCTCGATGCGAGCGCATTGAGCTTTTGGCTCAGTACCAACCCGAACTACTTCATCCCCCCCGCCACACCGCTCGCAGGCCCCCCCACCCCAGCGCCCGTCAATATCACGGTGCAAACGACCTCGGGGACAACCTTTACGAATTTTACCCCGGACAGCATTTCGGGGCTGGCTGTGAACGATGTGGTTTCCGTGGGAGGCTGGCTCTTCTCATCGGGTGTGATCCCCTTCGTTTGTACGCCCACTTATGGGTGCGTCCCCGCTACCACGATCGTGGCAGAATCGGTGGTCGGCCGTCCTGGGCCAACTCCGCTTTTCTAACCGGGATTGATGACGCGCACGCCGCGCCATAACCCAAGGGGGACCGGATCGCCGGTCCCCCTTTTCTTTTCACCAGTGCGGCTTTATACAATTGCGGCATTCAAGCTTTTGGCAGTTCCGGATTGCAGTGCAGGGTCTCTTCCCGGCTGGTAGGGTCGAGGGCTGGCGCGGTGGTCTTTCGATGCTTTTAGACGACCGCCGTTCAAAGGCTAGAGCTGGGTTGCGGCGGTCTACGTCTTGTTGTAGACTTTAGACACAATGAGCCAACACCATGGGAAGGGCGTCAGGTCTTCTGCGCCACGTTGCTGCGCCGCGGCGCGGGCCGTGCTTTTGTTTAGCCTGGGTGGCGGTCTGCTGGGACGCGTCCCGCAGGCGCGGGCGTGGCAAATGCCGTCACTGTTCGAGCTGCCGGAGACTCAAGTCGAGCCGACACCGAATGAACCCCGCCAACTCGACCTCGCACCGGGAGAGGCGGTCGTTGACCTCGCCGCGTCGCCGACCGGCCCTGAGGTGGCGATCCTCACGCGGCCAACGGGCGCTCCCGCACACCTGGTGCTTTGGAAGCTCGCCTCCGGCCGGACCGAGGCCATCTGGCAAGCTACCGGCGAATTCGCTGCGCGGTGGCTTGCCTGGCACCCCGCCGGGCAGGCCCTGTTCGTGCTCGGCACGGCCGGGGGGGAATCCACCCTCGTGCGCCTGGACCGGACGTCCGCCGGATGGAAGGCTGCAACCATTTTCCACAGCAAGAGAACACTGGAGCGACTGGTGGCCGGCCCGCGCCCGTTCACCCACGATGCAGAGAAGCCCTCGCCGTTCTACCGTCTCTTTTTCGGTGCAGCTCGCCCCGGCGGAACTTTTTTAATCGCTTCAGTGGGTGAGCATGGCGAGCGCTACTTTGAATTGACGAGGTCAAAAAGTGAAGGGCCGCCCGCGTCCAACAGCGCGTTCGAGGGTGTTCCCCCACAGCAATGGGTGGCGGAGTCAGCACTGCCCGTGGCGTTTCATCCCGCGGGTCACATGCTCGTTTGGGAAGGCGGCGCCCATTGCTTCCAGGCGGCGCGATACGACGAGAGCGACTGGGGCAAATCCACCCCGCTCTTGGGCGGAAAGCTCTGCGGCGGTTCTGTGATACCGACGCCCAACGGCATCGGTCTGCTGCACTGGAGTGAGGCAACGCCGGGCGTGGAGTTATACGTGAGCGGCGAGAAGCAAGTGGCGCGGCAAGCAGCAGAATACCAGTTTCTCTCGGCTCCGCGCTCGGTGGCCGACGGACGCGGCATTGTGGGCGCCACCAAGAACGCCAAGGTCATCAGAGTGGTCTACGTCCCCATCGATGTACCGCTGGCCAAGGTCGACAACGCCTGGATGTTTCTCGAATCTCCCCAGGACCGTGAGTTGTTCTCCAAGAAAGCGGGTCTGTTCCGGCCTCTGAAGGACAATGACCAGTTGTTTCAGCTCTACGACAGTGAGGCCTATTACTGCGGCGGTTATGACGCCTCGTATCCGACTCGGCCGTATCTCGTCACCACGGACGTGTTCTGGGAAAACTTTGCCGCGGCCTACGAGGGTCTGTTCGTGCTATTCGAGCGCCGGCAGGCCATACCAATGTTCTGGGAGTTCGTGCGCACCGCAAATGCCGCGCTGAGCAACACCGGCTCACGATGGGCGCCGGTGTTTCACGCGCTGTGGCAGGTGAAAACGGAGGCTCACCCGGACGATCCCGAGGCGCAGAGAATTCTGCGCGCGGACGGCGTGGCGCACTCCTCGGCGTTGGGCCGCGACTTCAATTACAGTGAGCTCAAGCCTCGCGGGCATTACACCGCCACGGAGGACGAGAAGCATTACTTCCAGGCTTTCCGCTACCTCACCAGCGCGCCGTCCGAGAAATTCCCCGCCGCTGAGTTGGCGTCACTGCCTGCCGGCGTGCAAGAACGCGCGCGGTTCTGGATTCAGACCTACTTGGCGTTTATCGCACCTTCACGGGCCCCCTCTCTTTGGAGCGGGCCGCCCAGCGCTCCGCCTGCTTATGCCCGCCATATCTTGAAAACTCCGGCGCTCTTCCCACTCGCCTTCGGATTTGACAATGAGGTCTTGCTCTCCACCGTATATCACGGGGACTGGGCGGCGGATGAACAGATCGCCGGCCCGGGCGGGATGCGCCTGCTGCCTTCCGGCCTGGATGTGGCTGCGGCGCTCGGCAATCCGCTGGCGCGCACGCTGCTGGCGCCGGAGATCGAGAAGTATCCCCCGCTTGCGCAGGTCCTGAAAAACTTGCAAGCCCGCGCGCCTGCGGCGGGTTCGCCCGCGCCCGACAATCTTTACGACCGCTGGATTGATGCCTTGGCCGCCTCCTGGGTCGACCGCACTGCCATTCCCGGCGCGAGCAATAAGGATCTTTGGGAAACCAAGCGCCTGCAAACGGGGCTGGCCTCGTGGGCGACGCTTCGCCACGCCACCGTCCTGGTGAACGAGCGGACCGCCGCCGAATGTGGCGAAGGCGGCTTTGAGTGGATTCTGCTCACACCCCCGCGCGGTTACGTGGAGCCCGCGCCGGACGCGTTCGAAGCCATCGCCGGACTGTTCGATGCCGCCGCCAAGTGGGTGCGCAATTCGCCCGCGCTCCAAGGCGACAGCCCGCCGTCGTTCGCCGAGGTGAGACCCCAGGCCTTAGGGGCGGAAGCCGTTGCCCTGCGCGAAGGCGTGTTGCGGCGCCTCGGTGAAGCCGCCGCCAAAGCACGGCTCTTTGCCGGGATCGCCCGCAAGGAACTCCGTGGCGAGCCGCTCTCCAACCAGGATTACGACGAGATCCTTTACATCAACCGCACTGCCGAGTATCACTTCCTGATCTTTAAGAGCCTGTCGAACTTAACCTATGCGCTCGTCAATCCCGACCCCGTGCCGAAAATCGCCGACGTGGCCGGCGGCGCGAACGGGATTCCCTACTTGAATGCAGCGGTCGGAGCGCCGCTCGAATGGGACCAGATCGTGCCTTTCTTCGGACGCCAAGAGATCGTGAAAGGGAGCGTTTACTCTTACTACGAATTCGCCTCGCCGACCCCCCTCAATGACGCCGAGTGGCGCGCAGGCCTTTCTGTCGCTGCCCGGCCGGCCTGGGCGGCGCCGTTCGTGTCGAAAGCGGTCCTCTCGTGCCCGGCCAAAGACCCTTACTGAGTCTGGCTCTTTCCGCGCTCGTCGTTCTTTCCGTGACGGCGGGGCAAACTCTCGTCAGCGCGCAGCAGTCGCCCGCTTCGCCCTCGGCTGAACCCCTGTCCGCGCGGCAGGAGCCCGAAATACGGTTGCTGTTCACCGGCGACGTTCTTCTCTCGCGCCAAGTCGCCGCTGAAATTCGCCGCAAGCACCAGTCTCCCTGGACGAATCTGGGCGATCTGTTCCGCTCCGCCAATTGGGTGGGCGGCAACCTGGAAGGCGCCGTCGGCGATGCCTCCGCGTGTGTCGAGTCCTCAGAGCAATCGCCTTGTTTTGGAGTAGATGCTTCGTTGCTGCCCCTGGCGCGCGCGGCCGGTTTCACGGCGCTCGGCAACGAGAACAACCACGCTGCCGACCTTGGCGCGGCTGGCCGCGAATCCACCCGCCAGGCGCTCGCCGCCACGGGGCTTTTGCCGCTCACCTTCCAGGCTTCGCCGGCCTTCCTGCGCTTCGGCACGACGACTGTGGCGGTGGTCTCCCTCACCACCGTTCCCGACCGCCAGGGGAAGCCGGAAGAATTGCCCAGCATCGCGCTCCAGCAAAAACTGCGGCTGGCGCGAGCGCTCGCGAGTGTGGTGGTGGTTTCGATTCACTGGGGCGGTGAGCTTCTCGATTGGCCGAACGATCAGCAACGGAGGCAGGCGCAGTGGCTCGTGGCGCACGGGGCGGACGTGATCCTCGGGCACCACCCTCACGTTGTGCAGGAGCCGGAGTGCGTGTCCGGCAAGCCCGTCTTCTTTTCGCTCGGCAACCACGTGTTCGACCAGAAGTACCCGGCCACCAAAGAGGGCCTAATCGCCGATTGCCGGATTCGCGGCGAGCGCGTGCTCTGCGCTGCGCTGCGCACCCACACGGCGAGCGCCTCCAGCTTTCCGGAAGCGGCCGCTGATGATCCCGCCGCTCGCCAAGCGCTGGCCACTTGCCCCGTGCAACTCAGCCCCACTCTGTCGGTCTCAGGTTTCGCGCTTCGCCCCCAGCCTTCCTCGCCCGCAGATACATCCGGCGAGATCTGGATCGAGGGTTTCGTCCCCGGAACACCAAGCGGACAACCAGCGTGGCGAACTCGGCCGGCCTCGGTCCTTTCGTTGGAGGCGGGGTCCTTCCGGGGCGCACAAGCACCACCCTTCTTGCTCTCACTGGAAAGGCATACTTCGCCCATCGATTCGGAGCGCGACCCGCGGCCCTATGTGTACGAGGTTGGCCCACACGGCTTCATCGCGCGCTGGCGCGGGTCGGCGCTGGCTTGGCCTTTGCTGGACGCCCGGCTGCTGCCCAAGTCCGGCGGCGTGCTGTGCGCTCTGCATCGCCGCGACTCGTTCCTGGTGCTCTCGCCCGAATCGAAGGGCGCGCGCGTGGCTGCCTATCGCTGGAATGGTTTCGGCTTCGATGGCATCACTGACCAGGGAGTCGTCTCCCAGTGCCACGCCCTGCTCGACGAGGAAGGATTTGCCGACCCCCAACTGCAACCGTAAGAAGGCTGCAATACTCGTTCACGCGGGACCGTTGCCCGGGAGTGGAAATCTGCGCCGCTCGGGTAGGCGCGCCGTGACGAATAAGACCAGGCAAGCCGCAAACCTCAAAGGCGGAGGTCTGCGCTACCTTGCTTCTTCTTCCGCTCCTCAGCCTTCTTCCTTCCCTCTTCCTGAGCAGCTTTGGCAGGCGCGTCCATTCCCGCCTTCGCTGCGGCCAGCGTGCTGCCCGGCGCCGGGTGGCATTCAACGTAGCCTGCCAGTTCGTGGCCCAGCTCAGCGTCGAGTTCTTCCGGCGTCCCTGTGCAGCTCAGCGGTGTGGTGAGCGCGGGATTCTCGTTTTCGCCGGAATGCCTGCCGGAAGCGGACTCCATGTCTCTTGACAAATGAGGGAGGATAGGCTAGCATAGTAAGTGGGGTTGTGGAAAATACAGGATTCAGGATTCAGGTATCAGGTGACAGGTGCTCGGGCTGGGGCAATGCTGAATTCCGAATTCTGATGGTGAATGGTGAATTGCTTTCTTCCTCCTCGCCCCCGTCGACTGCTTTCTGCATACTGCTTACTGCCTACTGCGTTTGAGGGGAGTTCGGGCTGGCGGGATGCTTTGCCTTTATCGCAGCCCAGGACAAGATGTCGCCTCGGCCACGGAGAGGAGGAACGGCAGTAACTTTAAAAAAGTGACGGAACGAAGCGCGAATGTTGTTGAAAACAAGGGAGGTAGATGGTAGGTGGTATGTGGGAGGTAGGGAATGAAAAACAGGGGCTAGGGGCTGGAGACTGGGGGCTGGGGGGACGAAGGCCCTGCCCGCCGCCGACGCGCGCCAGCATCAGTCGCTGATTTTGTCACTCGGGTCAAAACGACGCAGGAACTTAAAGAAAGAATTCTTTTTTTGACGCAACGACGCGGGAATGTCTATGAAAACAAAGGTAGGTGGCATGTGGTATGTGGTATGTGGTATGTAGGGAAAGAAAAACAGGGGCTAGGGGCTGGAGACTGGGGGCTGGGGGGACAAAGGCCCTGCCCGCCGCCTACGTGCGCCAGCATCACTCGCTCAGTTTGTCCTGCGGCTCAAGAAAGTCCTACCAACCTTGAAAAAGAATTCTTTTTTTGACGCAACGACGCGGGAATGTCTTTGAAAACAAAGGTAGGTGGCATGTGGTATGTGGTATGTAGGGAAAGAAAAACAGGGGCTAGGGGCTGGAGACTGGGGGCTGGGGGCTGGGGGGACAAAGGCCCTGCCCGCCGCCGACGCGTGCCAGCATCACTCGCTCAATTTCTCCTGCGGATCGAGAAGGCCCTACGAACCTTAGAAAGAGAGAGCTTTTTTTGAGCGACCGATGCGGGAATGTTATTGAAAACAAAGGGCGGCCGTGGAAAACTTTAGGGCAAAGCGGGAATGTTAATGAAAACAAAGGAGATAAGAGTAGAAGGCAGGAATGTTGTTGAAAAGAAAGGTAGTTGGTATGTGGTAGGTCGTAGTCGGGGGAAGAACAGGAGTCAGGAGTCAGAATGAAGAGCATCTGCCCTCCGCCGACTGCCTTCTGCTTACTGCCTACTGCGGTCGTAGGTGGTGGGTGGGGAAAGGCTCCAGTGTCGGGCAAGCTGAATTCTTGGCGCTTCTCAAATCACTCCAGGGGATGCCGCCAGCGGAGTCCTGGGAACCGGCTGTAGTCACGGTCCGTGGTGATCCACTCGCTGCCTGATTCGATAGCCAGAGCTGCCAGATAAGCATCGGGGACAAGGTTGCCCTTGACGCCTGCCGCCCGGCAAAGCCGTGTGAAGATCTCCCAATGCCGAGCGCCTGGAGTTACGACGACGCAGTTGGCCTGACTGCGCACCTCAGAAGCAAAGCGAAGCGCGTCTTCCCATCCGGTCGGCAACTTGAAGATCCTCGGATGGGTCACAATCCGGAGGAACCCGCACAAGACCAGGTCTGACATTCCGTAAGCTTGGTCAGAACTGATGCAGTCCTCCAGCCAACGGCGGTAGGCAACGTGGTTCAAGGAATCCCGGCGGTGAGCGTAGACGAGCACACTCGCGTCAATCAGCACCATCAAGGCCCTCCATGCGGTCAAGAAGCGAGGCGGTGTCGTCAAGGTCAACGTGGGGCTGTACGCCTCCTCGACCGAACGTCGTGAGCCGAACCTTCGAGCGGCGATGCGAGGGCTTACGCCGGGCCAGGGTTTCGCGCAAAGCGTCCTCAAGAAGCGCTGTAAGCGTGGTACCTCTCTCGGCCGCAAGCTTCTTGGCTTGGACAAGGAGTTGCTCGTCGAAGCGGATCGTGGTTCTCATGCGTCAAAGCATACCATGGTGGCATCAATATGTCAAGCGGGCGGGACTGGGGAAGAAAAGTGGGCAGTAGGCAGTGGGCAGTAGGCGGTGCGCAGTGGGCACAAGGCAGTGGGGAGAAGAGAGCAAGAAATAAGCAGTCGGCACAAGGGACAGGGCAATCCAAAACCTAAAACCCAAAATCGCCCCACTCTCTGGCCCCCAGCTTCTAGCCCGTTTCTATCAGCGGACCGCGGGCGCGAGAGGCACAGGGGACAGGGCAATCCAAAATCTAAAATCCAAAATCGCCCCAGCCCCTTTCTATCAACGGACCGCAGGCGCGAGAGGCACAGGGGACACGCCAATCCAAAATCCAAAATCTAAAATCCAAAATCGTCTCACGGCGCCAGCCGATAAAGCATGCGTGGGAAGGGGATGGTCTCGCGGACGTGTTCGAGGCCGGCGATCCAGGCGACCACGCGCTCGATGCCCATGCCGAAGCCGGAATGCGGCACGCTGCCATAGCGCCGCAAATCGAGATACCACTCGAAAGCCTGGCGAGGCAGGTTGGCCTCCTCGATGCGCTTCAAAAGCAGGTCATAGTCAGCCAGACGCTCGCCGCCGCCGATGATTTCCCCATAGCCCTCCGGCGCGAGCATATCCGCGCAGAGGGCCACTTCCGGGCGTTGCGGGTCAGGCGCCATATAGAAGGCCTTCACCTGGCTGGGATAGCGGTGGACGAGCACGGGGCGGTCGAAATTCTCGGAGATGATAGTCTCGTCGGCGCCGCCAAAATCGCCGCCCCAGCGAATCTCGCTGCCCTTCTGTTGGAGCATTTTCACGGCGTCGTCGTAGCTCAAGCGCGGGAAAGGCAGCTTGATCTTCTCGAGGTTGGCCACATTGCGCCCCAGCGTATGCAGCTCCGGACGGCGGAACTCGAGAACGCGCTCGACCACGAAGGCCACCAATTCTTCCCCCAGCACCATGGCGTCGTCGAGGTGGGCGAAGGCAACCTCCGGCTCGACCATCCAGAACTCCGTCAGGTGGCGACGGGTCTTGGACTTTTCCGCGCGGAAGGTGGGCCCGAAGCAGTAGGTCTTGCCCACCGCCATGGCCGCGGCCTCGTTGTAAAGCTGGCCGGACTGCGTGAGGTAGGCTTTATCGTCGAAATAGTTCACCTCGAAGAGCGTGGTGGTGCCCTCGCAGGCCGAGGGTGTGAAGATGGGCGTGTCCACCAAGGTGAAACCGCGGCCGTCGAAGAAGTCGCGCACCGCTTTGATGATCTCGTGCCGGACGCCCAGGATGGCCCGCTGGCGCAGGGAACGCAGCCAGAGATGACGATGGTCCATCAGGAACTCGACGCCGTGCTCTTTGAGGGTGATGGGATAAGGGTTCTCGACCGGGATCAACTGCTCGATCTCGAGGTTGGTCACATCCAACTCGAAGCCGCTCGGAGCACGTTTATCCGCGCGCACCTTGCCGGTGACTCGCAACGAAGATTCCTGGGTCAGGTTGCGTACCCGCTCAAAGACCTGTGGCGAAACCGCGCTCTTCACCACCACACCCTGAATCAGGCCCGTGCCGTCGCGGAAGAGCGGAAACAAAAGCTTGCCGCTCTCTCGCAGGTTATAGAGCCACCCCTGCACAAGAACTTCCTGGCCAACATAATCCGCTACGCGTCGAATCTCAACCGTGGGAATCAAGGGTATTTACCTCGCTTAGTATGCCGTCAACAATGCCGCCGGGGGGCCAGCGAACGCGCCTCAGGGTAGTGGTGTCATTTGACGTGGGATCCATTTCGAAACACCAGTCATTCCCGCGAAAAGCTTGCCCTGAGCTTGCCGAAGGGCGGGAATCCAGTTTGTAGACAACGCAACTCCGAAGGTTTGCGGAGTGGATTCCCGCTTTCGCGGGTATGACTGCGACTTCCAGCGCCCGGGTCTTGCGAATGACACCACTACCCGGCTCCGCCTATGGGACGCCGTCGAACCGATCCGTCACCTCGCGGACCCGCGCCAATACATCCGGTTCATTTCGCTCCGCGTTCAGCTCGAACAGGATGGGAAACTGTCCGCCCGCCGAGCGGAAGTCGGGAATGGCCTGCGCCCAATCGATCTCCCCCTCATACGGTAGAAGGTGTTCATCCTTTTCGCCATGGTTGTCGTGGACGTGCATGGCGGCGATCCGCTCGTGGAGCGTTCGGAAGGCCGGTTGAACGCCACCCGCCATATGCGCATGGCCCGTATCAAAGCAGACTTTCAAATCCAGCCGCGTGTAGTGCAAGAACAACAGAATGTGCTCGGGGGTGCTTAACTCACTGGGAATATTCTCCAGCAGAATCTGGGCGCCCCGCTCTTTGGCGAAGATGTTCAAGTGTTCAATGGAGGTGAAAGCGGCATCGAACTTACTCAGGTCATACTCTTCATAGGGAAGGCCCAGATGAAGAACGAGGTAACGAAATGGGAGGAGCTCGGCTACTTCGATGGCGCGCTTGATCTCATCCATGGAGGCGATTCGCAATCGGCGCTCCAGGTAGGCAACGGAAATCAGCAGCCCTCCCGACCGCCCCCAATTCCAGTCGCTAAAAAGGGGAGCGTGCAGGGAATGAAGAGTCACGGCGTGGTCACTGAACCACTGCGCCACATCGCGCACCTGGTTCGGATCGTGATAATCCAGATGCTGGCGGGCTGCCATGATTTCGAAATCATGCAGGCCCGCGGCCAGTATCTTGTCCAGGATATGCGAATTGAGTCTTTCCTCCGCAAACAGGGAAGTGGAGAGACCATAGTTCATCAGTATCCGACCGCCTTTCCGTAAGCCCGCGGGTCAGCCGCGCCGAACTTCCATCCCGAGACAGGATCAATTTCGATCGCCTCGCAGTCACCCATCCTATCGTAAAAATCAATTTGATACCCGGCTTCCTGTAATTCCTGGATGGTGTCCGCCGAAAATCCGACCCGTTCGAGGATCAGCCGGTCGGGCATCCACTGGTGGTGGAAGCGTGGGAAACACACCGCCTGGAGGACATCCATCTTGAAGACCAGGACGTTCAAGAGCACCTGGAGAACGGTGTTGATGATAGTGCCTCCTCCCGGGGAGCCAAGAACGAGCCGGAGCTTCCCGCCCTGAAGGACCAGGGTAGGGGTCATACTCGAGAGTGGCCGCTTGTTGGGAGCTATGGCGTTCGCGTCGCCTTGCACGAGGCCGTACAGGTTGGGCGCGCCCGGCTTGGAGGCGAAGTCGTCCATCTCATCGTTCAAGAGGAAACCCGCGCCCTCCACCGTGACTCCACTTCCATAGCTGTTATTCAGGGTGTAGGTGTTCGCCACCGCGTTCCCCTCAGCGTCCACAACGGAGTAGTGAGTGGTCTGGGGACCTTCAAACGCCTGCGGATTGCCCGCCTGGATAGGGGCATCCGGCTTGGAACGCAGGATCTCCGCGCGCAGCTTCGCCGCATAGTCTTGACTCGTGAGGCGGGCAACAGGCACCGAAACGAAGTCGGCATCCCCCAGGTAAGCAGCGCGGTCGGCGTAAGCGTGACGCATGGCCTCGGTGATGAAATGCATGGATTGGAAGGAATCCGGCACTCCCAGGTCAAGGGGCTCGAGGATATTAAGCATTTCAATCAACCCCGCGCCTCCGGAACTCGGCGGGGGAACACTCAGAACCTCGTAACCCCGAAAGTGACCAACCAGTGGCTGGCGCAGCGTGGGCTGGTAATGGGCCAAGTCTTGCTCGGCGATGAGGCCACGGTACTTGCCCATGGTGGCGACGACAGCCTGCGCCACGCGACCCGCATAAAAGCCATTCGCCCCCCGATGAGCGACTGCCTCAAGCGTTCGAGCCAGTTCCGGCTGCTTGAAAACCTCGCCAGGCTCGTACAGGCGTCCATCTCGGAGGAAAACGCGGCGCGAAGCATCGAACTTCGAGAGGAGGTCCCGGTCCAGGCGGAGCGATTCGCTGAGGTCGTTGCTGACCGCGAAACCATGCTTGGCGAGGCGAATCGCGGGCGCCATCACGCGGGCCAGCCCAAGTCTCCCATATTTCTGCTCGGCCAGCGCCAGACCGGCCACCGTGCCAGGAACCCCGGCCGACAAAGCTCCCACCATACTGGCGCCCGGAATGAGTTCCCCACTGGAATTGACGTACATGTTTCGGGAAGCCGCCGCCGGCGCCGCCTCACGGTAGTCCACTACGATGGCTTCGCCACTCACCAGGCGGATCAACATAAATCCGCCCCCGCCGATATTCCCTGCCACCGGATGAGTGACCGCGAGAGCAAACCCAACCGCCACCGCAGCGTCCACCGCGTTGCCACCAGCGCGAAGGATTTGCACCCCCGCTTCGGATGCCAAAGCCTCGCTCGACGCCACCATCCCATGCCGCGCGGCCACAGGGCTGAAAGAGAGAGCGGAGAGCGTGAAGGTCAAAAAAACAAGGGGCGGGAAGAGCTTTTTTTGCCAACTGAAATACACAATGCCTCGGCCGGAAATGCTGGACAATACGAATGAGCGTTTGCCGCTCGTTGACCTTCGTGAATACGTCTGGTGGAACGCCGTCAAGCACCTTACTCTATGGGAAACCACCGAGAGGCGTCAAGGCGAAGGAATGTCATTGTTGGGCGCCTTTGAGCGCTTCCGCCTCCCGCGCCCCGGAGTCGTCCAGAACCGCGTTCCGACCCAAGCCCTGCGGAAGGGCGATCAGTCTTATCTTTGCTCGTCGGGTTTCGCCACCGGGAGTGCTCATTCTTTCGGTTCAATGCGATTTTTCATCTCTTTGCGGATCAGGTCAGGATTATCAAGTGGTTCGCCGGGCTTGGCCTCGAGGCCCGGTTCCTTTACCTTCGCCGGATCGAAAATCCGCGTGTCTGAAGGCAAGGCGGTGTACGGCGTGAAGTCCGGAGTATTTGTAAACATGTCGGCGAGGTCGGAAGCTGCGGCGTCGTATTGGTTGATGAAAGGCATGGCAAGAATCAAGTCGATCGTCTTGATAATGCTCGCCATGCTGGTATGGAGGTGTGCGACACCCGGCTTCGCATAAGGGCCGATCGTCAGCAACAGGCTGCGGTGAGCATCCACGTGGTCCTGGCCGTCCTGCGCGTCATCTTCGGTCACGAAGATGGCCATGTCTTTCCAGAAAGGGCTGTGAGAGAACAACTCCACCAGCTTGCCCAGCGCCAAGTCGTTATCCGCCACGTAGGAAGCGCGATAGGGGAATCCATCCTGAGGGCGCGGGTCGGAGGTATGATCGTTAGGGAGCCAGATGTAGATGAATTGTGGCAGAGGTTTCTCACCGCTCACGAATTCATCGAATTCTTTCCTGAACTGGGCGAAGCGATACTGGTCGGAGATGTTGGTATTGAAGGTTGGATAGTCTCGCGAGGTGTTATCGAACAGGACCTTCGGCATCGGCGTATTCACGGATTGCCGCGCGCCCGTGGGATACTCCCCCGTGCTTTCGTCGTCGCCCGGCAATTCCAGTCCTTCGCCATAATTGCGGAAGGTAAGATGAGCCCGCGCCAGGTTTTCCCACAGCGAACCGTTTTCAAGGTAAGTCTCGGGAATTGGGCCTGAGGCCCCGATGTCCAGCCGACCTGGGGCGTCCTGGTCGGGCACGAATTCAAACTTGCCGCCGTAGGCGGCGGGCCAAGCCGTCTCTAAGAGTTCATTTGGGTAGTTGCCTACCAGCCAGTGATGGCCGTCCACCGAGACGTCCGAATCCACGTAGAAGTTGTCGCTGAACGCAAAGCGCTTAGCCAGGGCATGTTGGTTGGGCGTGACCTTCACGTGCTCGAGCGCAGGCTCATCCTCTCCCTTGACGGTAGCGTCAATCCCCCAGCGAGCCAGCGTGGCGTCGCGCTCCGCGTCGGCGCCGCCCAGGTCGCCGAACACTTCGTCAAAGGTCCGGTTCTCTTTAGTGATGAAAACCACATGGCGGATCTTCGAGCTGGGTGAGCCTGGCAGGGGAACAGGGAAGTCTGCGGAACGCTTGGACGCTGGCACCTGTGCCTGCGCCAGGAAACTTGGAATAAAGCCGTTGTTCCTCATCACCTGGAGGGTGAGGGGGCGCAACTCGTAGTCTTTCGGGATCGTCACGATTGAAACCGTCCCCTTGGTGATGTCGCCGACGTAAGCTCCCTCTGGGCCGAGTTGAAAATCTCTCCCCCCATTGGGGCCTGCGCCAAAGCCCTTGGCATTGGCCACGAAGAGCGTCTTGCCGTCAGCACTCACCGCCACCCGCGCCGGGAACCAACCGCTGGGAATGAAACCCAGGAATTGCATGTGGTCGGTTTCCACCACGGCGACAGCGTTGATGCCAGCGCAGGCGATGTACAA